>Ga0247807_10001404_pt1 | contig 14125 bp, 15 predicted proteins | sample UWRJL074202C1_FD_179931 | JGI IMG/M metagenome (GOLD analysis project Ga0247807, IMG submission 179931) | Plant litter microbial communities from Arlington Agricultural Research Station in Wisconsin, United States - UWRJ-L074-202C-1 | ecosystem: Environmental > Terrestrial > Plant litter >...
TGGTTAAAGGTCTTAGTGATAAGCAATTTGATGTTCTTTGGAATTATTGGGGGTTTGCGGGTAGACTTGCTCAGATTGGTGAGTCTGGTGGTAAAAGGGGTGAAAATGTTAAAGATAGAATGAGTGCACAAGATAAAGATAATATCGGAAAAGATATTAAAGAGTTTATTAAAGACGCATCGGAAATTGACGACAAGAAATAGTATAAATGTCACTAGAATCATTTCTAATAGGTAGTGGAATTTTAGACAAAAAGTCTTATCCTAAAAAAGTTCGCAAAATTGTTAATCGAAAGATTGAGAGGCCTGTAAAACATCGTAGCGGTGAGCGTCGGCCTCGAATTCCCATGGTTGCTGATTTTGAAACTACTACTGATGAGAATGATTGTAGAGTGTGGTCGTGGGGTGTTGTTGAGATTGAACATCCTGAATATGAAAAAGTAGAAATTGGTACTGACATTGATTCTTTTATTGAAAGAATTATGGCTTACAATTCTACTTGCTATTTTCACAATCTTAAGTTTGACGGATATTTTATTCTCGACTATCTTTTGAAACACGATTATCGACATGTTCAAACAGATTTTGTTAAGCGCGGTGGTACTTTTAAAACAGTTATTAATTCGCAGGGACAGTTTTACAGTATTACAGTTAAATGGGAAAACGGTAATACCACTGAGTTTAGAGATTCATATAAGAAATTACCTTTTACTGCTGAATACATTGCTAAATCTTGGGGTCTTGAACAGACTAAAGGTGTGATAGATTATGATGCTCACAACGGCCCCATAAAGCCTATTACACCTGAGGAAGAGGATTATCTTAGGCGAGACGTTACTATTATTGCTCAAGCTATGAAACTTCTTTATGATCAAAACTTTAAGAAACTTACTAGTGGTGCAGATGCCCTAGCTGAATATAAAAGTATTGTGGGCGCTGAGTGGTTTAAGCGTATGTTTCCTGTTTTTTCTCATGCTATGGATGCTGAGATTAGACGTGCTTATAGGGGTGGTTGGACTTATCGTGATCCTAGGTTTAAGGGTTATCATAAACGTAACGGTTTAGTTTTAGACGTTAATAGTCTTTATCCTAGTGTTATGGTTAATAGGCTTTTGCCCTATGGCGAGCCTATGTTTATTGATGGAAAAGTTGAGCCGACAGAAGAACGTCCACTTGTTATTTTTAGTGTTACGTTTACGGCTAAGCTTAAGAAAAACCATTTGCCTTGTATTCAGATTAAGGGTTACAGTAGGTTTAGTGCTACTGAGTATCTAACAAAGATTGAAGAGCCTGTAACCCTCATGGTTACTAATGTTGATTGGGATCTTTATCAGGAGCATTATGACATTGATATTTTGGAGTATGGTGGTGGCTGGGCTTTCCATGCTATGCGCGGTCTCTTTGATGATTACATTGCTAAATGGTCTAAAATCAAAGCAGAATCTAAAGGTGCTGTTCGGGAGCTTGCTAAGCTTATGCTTAATGCTTTGTATGGAAAGTTTGCTACTAATCCTGATATTACAGGAAAAATACCTAAATTAGTAGATGATCAAATTAAACTTATTCTTGGCCCCGAAGAAAAGAAAGAACCTGTTTATACAGCTATGGGCGTATTCATTACTAGTTGGGCTCGTGATCTTACTATTAGAGCTGCGCAAGCTAACTATGATGTTTTTGCTTACGCTGACACTGATTCTCTCCACTTGTTTATGGATGAACCGCCTGAGAGTATTGAAGTTGATCCTAATAAACTAGGTGCATGGAAACTTGAATATAAGTTTACTGAAGCTCATTATGTTAGAGCTAAGTTTTATATGGAAAGGATGGATAAGCCTGAGTGTGATCATAGTAATGATGATCCTAAACACAATGAAAAGTGTTTTATCAATGTTACTATTGCAGGTTTACCTATTGCTGCTACGGAACACATGGATTTTAGTGATATAACTGATAGTCACGTTATGCACGGTAAACTTACTCCTAAAATTGTTCCCGGTGGTATTGTACTAAAGCCGCAAGAATTTACGATCAAACTCTGATAGGCTCACCCCTGTGAGTGCCACATTCACAGGGCAGACTACCTACCAATTGCACCCGTTGAGTCGGCGGTATGGTAGCATGGGTATGCAAGCCGCTGTTTCTGTGTGGTGGAATGCTCCGATGTAAGACAAGGAGGGCTAGTAGTTAATCTACTAGCCCTCTTTTTACAAATAATTTTGAAAGGTAGATCAATGGGTAAGTTCCACGATGCACTTAATCAGTTTGGGCAAGCTCTTGAGCTTCCTGATGAATTTAAGAGTGCTATTTCTTCCGCCTATGATGATGATTTTTCTGGTGCTGACGCGCAACTACAAACGCTAAATCAGTCCCTAATAGAAAAAGATTCCAGCATAGAACAAATGCGTCAAGATTATGATAGTAAACTTAGTGCCCTGAAGTCTGCTAATTGGGATCTTTTGCGAGCTGGCCCTGGTGCTGCTACAAATGATTCTAGCAATACTAATATACAGGATGACATTGAGGAAGATCGTTCTGCGATCACTATTTCTGATCTATTTGGTACTAAGAAAAACTAAACATAATCTTGTTTAGAACTTAAAAAGAAAGAATAAATTAAATGTCCGGTCTTGAATATAAGCCGTTCGTTGAGCCTAATAACGTTGATCTTTTTAACGCTATTAGGAACAACGCCGGTTATGATTATCAGAATCGTATTCCTAATGCTGATAAGGCAAACGTTGATCAGGTTATTAACGGTCTTATGAATTACACCCCTAGCATGAACGAGTTTCTTTTCCAGCTTGTTAATGTTATTGGTCTTCAGATTTATAAGGGTGTTGATAGCTGGACTAACCCTCTTGCTAAGTTTAAGCGCGGTGAGCTTAAGCTAGGTGATACTATTGAGGAGATCGCTAGCGGTATTCTTAAGGCACATCGTTATAATGCTAACGCTGAGTATCTTGAAGGTGATATTTTTGGTAGCGAGCGACCAGAGGTTCGTGCTGCTTTCCACAAGATTAACCGTCAGGATGTTTACAAGCTTTCTATTAACGAGGTAGAACTTCGTAAGGCTTTTAGCACTGAGTATGGTCTTAGTGAATTCCTTACTCGTATTATGAGTGCGCCGCAGGTTAGCGACCAGCTTGACGAGTTCCTTATGACTACTAGCCTCTTTAAGAAGTGGCATAATTCAGGCGGTTACTTTAACGTTAATGTTCCTGACATTAGCGCGGCAACTTCTGATGCTGCTGATTCTAAGTATGCTCTTAGGCGTATGCGAGAAATGGGCGATACTCTCCCGTTCCTTTCTACTCGTTATAACCCGTGGCATATGCCTATGGCCCCTAGTCGTGATGAGCTTGAACTTATCATTACGCCTGAAGCTAATGCTGCTATGGATGTTGAAGCTCTTTCGGGTGCTTTTAACATTGATAAGGCTAGTTTCGATAGTCGTAAGACTATTGTTCCGGCTGAGTACATCGGCATTGATGGTTTTCAGGCTATGCTTACTACTCGAGATTTCTTTGTTATTGCGGATAGTTTCTACGACGTAAAGAGCATTCAGAATCCTATGGGTCTCATTACTAATTATTTCCTGCATCACCACCAGGTAATTAGTGCTAGCCCGTTTGCTCCGGCTATTCTGTTTACCTCTAGTGAGCCGTCTACACCTATTGTTATTCAGGAGCCTGTTGTGAACAGCGTTACTACGCCTATTGCTAAGGATCAGGGCGGTGTTACTGTAACTAGCCTTAACCGTGGTGAGTCTTACCAGATTATTGCTGACGGTGTTACTGTTCCTGCAACTGGTGCTAACGATGCTCTTCTGTTTACCATTACAGGTGCTACTTCTCCTCGTACTAAGATTTGGCAGACAGGTTTCCTTACTATCGCCATTGATGAAGCTGCTGCTGCACTAGTTGTAACGGCTACTTCAGTTGAGAACAATGCACTTACTGGTAGCGCTACGTTTGATCTTGACGGTGAGATTGCTTACCTTTGGCCCAACTCTGAGATTGTTTCTGATGCTGATGATGATGGACTCGGAGAGGTAACACCTGAGCCAATCGTTGCAACTGACAATACTGTAACTATTCCTAGTTCTAGGGGTGTTCAGTATAAAAAGGACGGTGTTAACGTTGCTAACGGTAGCGTTCACAACCTGACTGGTAGTACAGTGTTTACAGCTGTTGCTCGAACTGGTTTCGAGTTCCCTGTAGGCGCACCTGTTACATGGACTGTTACAGCTTCCTAAGTAACAATTTAAGCGGGGTAGAGATTAGTTCTCTACCCCGCTTTCTTATACATTCTATAAAGGAAATAATATGGTAAAGAACATTACCGATCCTGCTAATAAAAATTATGATTTTGGTCAAGAATTTAATTATGCTGTTTGGGCTCAAAACACAGAAATAACTCTTACTAACGTACCTTGGAATAACGATTACAGGGACGTTTGTTCTTTTCCTGATGATTCTGGGCGCACCCTTGATCAGTATATTGATGCTAATGAATCTGCTAATATTGTTATTGATCAGGTTTCTTACCTTAAGTTTGGTCAGCCTGTAAAAATTAATATTCCTTTTAATAGAGCTTTTAAGTTTAACTATCTTAGAGTGCAAAATCCTGCACAACCTATTCCGGGTAGTGATGAGCTTAAGTCTTACTATTACTTTATTCTCGATGTTAAGTATCTTGCTCCTAATACTACAGAGCTTACTATTCAGCTTGACATTTTTTCTAGTTTCCGTAATGATTTCACTCTTGGAAACTCTTACATTGAACGCGGACACATTGGCATTGCTAATGAAAATGCTTTTGATAATTATGGGCGCGACTGGCTTACCGTTCCAGAGGGTGTAGATTACGGCGGAGAATATCGTATTATTAACCGTAAACACCAAACTATTATGGGACTCGTAAAAGCTGTTATTGGTAGTGAAGACGTTGCTATTAATAATTTCCACGTCTTAGTAGTTAGCACTGTAGACCTTTCTGCTGATGCTGGTACAGTTGATGCTCCTAAGCTTGTAACTGCTAGTGGTTCAGGTTTTGAAGGTCTTGCTTCTGGTGCTAGTTATTATGTTTTTAATAGCATTGGTGCTTTTCAGTCATTCCTTTCAAATTTTGCAGATCGCCCATGGGTTACACAGGGTATTATTTCTATTGCTCTTGTACCTAAGCTTTCTCGTTATCAGGCTGGTTTTGTAGCTACGGGTGGTGCTGCTCCTACACCTATTGGTTTGTTTACTCCTGGTGTTCTTAAGCATGGTATTTACAATGACTGGCGTAACGATCCGGGAATTCTTGAAAAAATTCCTGCTAGGTATCGTCACCTTAAAAAGTTTTTGACATATCCATATATGGTTATTGAAATGACTACTTGGACAGGTACACCAATTATTCTTAAGCCTGAATCTTGGACTGATCCTAATGCTACTGTTGTAGAGCGTGCTACTTTTACACCGCCTAATCAGCGTATTGAGTTTTTCCCGCGTCGCTATAATGCTATTCCCGGTTCTGATATTGACAACATCGGGCATATGTCTACAGCTGATGTTAACAGTACTGAAATAGTTGCTGGACAGCGCGCACATGGTGATTGGATTGAGGGTGGTGATGACGGTGGTGAGTATCTTGATCTAGTTACTAAGATTGCTAATTTCCCTACAATGGCTCTTGTGAATAACGGTGCTATTGGTTATCTTGCGTCTAATGCACATGGTATTGCTTATCAGAATCAGAGCGCTGATTGGTCACAGACAAGAGCTCTTAGAGGTAATGAAACTAGCTATGATCAAAATGCTAGAGGCATTAGTACTTCTAGAGACGTTAACGCTTTGCAGCGTGCTGGTATGCAGGGTGCTACTGCTAGTCAGAATCTTTTGCTACAGCAGCAGCAAGCTGTTAGTGGTATCGGCGGTGTAATTAATGCTGGTGCTTCTGCCGGTCTAGGCGCTACTAACGGAACTATTGGTTTGGGCGGTATAACTCAGGCTGTTGGTAATCAGGTTATTGGTAGTATTATGACAGGTAATCAGGTTGAAGCTAACGACCGTGCTAGTAATCTTTCTCAGGTTGTTTCTAAGGGTAGCAATGCTGCACAAAATTCTCAGGCTTCTTATGTTAATGACACTAACAGACAGCTTGCAGATTGGGCGGCTAGAGGGGATTATGAAAACACTATTGCAGGTATTAACGCTAAAGTTAATGATGCTGCTCTAACTCAGCCAACTACTAGTGGCCAAGTTGGAGGCGAAACTATTAACATGGTTAGTGGCAACGTTGAAATTTCTCTACGTTGGAAGTTTATTGATAATGCTGCTGTTCGTAGAGTTGGTGAATATTTCCTTAGGTATGGTTATGCTGTAAGAACTTTTGGTACAATTCCAGATTCTCTTATGGTTATGAGCAAGTTTACTTATTGGAAGTTGCAGGAAACGTACATTAATTCTAGTACAATGCCTGAAAGTTTTAAACAGATTATTCGTGGTATTTTTGAAAAGGGAGTTACCGTGTGGGCTAATCCAGATGATATTGGTAATATTGATATTGCTGATAATACAGCGCTGCCGAATGTGGTTCTCTAATGGGTAACGGTGTTAGAGCTAATGGTGTTTATGATGAGTGGCGCAATATGGGCTACAATAATTTTAAGCAGAATAATGTTAATACTCTAGAACGTGCTATTGAATTTATGTATATTCGTAAGCTTACGGATCTTGCAGCCAGTCGTTTTAAGTGGACTAATCTACCTGAAGAAATTGATGTTAGATTTCTTGAACTTACTTTGTTCTATCAGGCAATGTCTATTTTCTATCACGACGGTAGGTACGATAAGTTTATGGCTCTTAGGGCTAACACTAATGGCTGGTTGGACTACCAAAATAATCCAACGGCTTTTAATGTAATTGGTAATAACTTTAAATCAATTCCTGTTAGCGCTGTTAGAGATACTACGGCTATTATTGGTAATGATAAGGCTCAAGAAAAAGTCACTATTGGTATGGGTATTCCTATTTATGCAAATAAGATGCGTATGCCTGATATTGATATTGTTACTGTATATGCTCGTAAGCTCGCTAATTTTGATCGTACTGTTGAAATTAACTCTAGCAATGCTAGACTTAATAAAGTTATCAAAACTAGTGATGCTATGAATCTTACTATGACAAACATTAATCGTCAGGTTGACGAGGGTCAAAACACTATTAAAATTAAGGGTAATGTTGATCTTGATCAGATTACTGTTCTTGATCTTGGCATTGATCCTATTAGTATTCTTAATCTTGATATTGTTAGAGATCGTCAATGGAATAAGTGTATGACATTCCTTGGTATTGAATCCGCTAATCAAGATAAGAAAGAGCGTCTAGTTTCTGATGAAGTTACTGCTAATGGTGATCAGACTTCTATGATGCGTTTTGTTAATCTTAATGAGCGTAGAGTTGCTGCTGCTAAAATTAAAGAGCATTATAAAATTGATGTTAAGGTGGAATATTATACCGATGAAGAGCGCCAAGATTTGGCGCTACCTACCCCCGATGCTCCTACTGATGATGAAATTAGAGGTGAACTAAATGAGTAGTGGTGCTGTATTCACTATGCGATTGAAAGATGTTCTAGAAACTACTGGCGGAACATGGGAAATCGTTGACGGTATTTCACGTCTTACAGGTGGTAATATTGGTTTGGATCATTACCCTCTTTTTAGTGACGGTAAACCGCGTACTGGTGAAAATGCTGTACCTGATTACCGACCTATTCTTAATGGTAAGATTTTTGATCATTATATGAATATGGAAATTGGTTACGAATCTATTGGTATGTTTCAGCAGGGTATGAGACGTACTATGAATGAGATTATGCCATTCTATAATCAGATGTATGAGAGTCTTTCTGTTGAGATTAACCCTCTTAGCACCACTAGCTTGCATACTGATAATACTATGACTGATCTTCAGGTTGCTAATCAGACTGCTGAAAGCACTAACAGTAGTAGTTCAGGAGGTAGCGCTCGAACTGTTCAGAGCGATACTCCCCAAACACAACTAGAAGGTGCTGAAGATTATGCTTCAGGTGCTGTAGATACTAATAGTCAAAATGCTACAGCCGGTACAGGTAATCAGGTTAATAGTTCAACTACTACTGACAATGCTAGCGGCGTTACTAATATTACAGGTTATCAGGGTGCAGCCAGCGATCTTCTTATGCGTTTCCGAGAGTCGTTTATCAACCCTGATATGATGGTTATTAACGATCTTAAAATTCAGGAATTGTTTATTGGAGTGTGGGATAACGGCGATTCATTTACTAACAACTATTACAATTTCTACATTTAATCGAAAGGCAAATTAATGTTCACACCTATTAGTTCTTATATCCCTAGTTTTACTGCAATGTCTAATATTACACCGTTTACTTATAAAGACGGTGCTACATTTCTTAATGAACTTGATGAAATTCGACGGTTTGTTAACGATGTTCTTATCAAGTTTATTAATGATAATCTTGAAGGAGTTCAGGACGGTGTAGCAGAATCTATTAATGATCTTATTACTTCTGTAAATAATTCTATTACCGCTCTTGAATCACAGCTAAATACTGATCTTGCTAATCATACAGATGATGTTAATGCTCAACTTGAATTGAATACTGAAACTCTTACAACTTCTATTGCAGAACTTACTCTTTACGTTAATACTAAGGTAGCTGAGATTCTTGATAGTTCTGTTGAAGTTGCAGAGACTCTTATTCTTGCGCTTATTAACAATCCTGAATCTACAACTACTACAGCGCTTAAAGCTCTTTATGCTCCTAAAAGTATTGAGACTATAGTAAATACCGGTAGACTTAGTGAAGAAAATCTTAATACAACGTATGCAAGCGAAGCTGTTGAAACAGCTTTTACTAGCGGTCGACTTACTCAGGCATTTCTTGATAATCGACATGCTAGTAAATCTGTTCAAACGCTTGCGGAAACAGGTAGACTTACTGAAACGTATCTTGACAATCGCTATATTAACGAGCCTATTACTCCTGTAGCTATTTTTATTGGTAGTTCTAATTCTGCTGCTAGCACGCTTTGGCCTGCTGCACTTTGTACTCGTATGGGTTGGAGTTATAAAAACTTTAGTCTGGGTGGAGGTGGTTTTACTGCTGATCCTCTAACTAATAAGTTTTTGACTCAGCTCCAGCTTGCTATTGCAGATACTAGTTATGTTAAAGCAGATGTTAAGTATCTGTTTATTGTTGACTGCTCTAATGATATTCGCGCTATTCGTAGTGTTGCTAGTGAGACTGCACCGCTATTTTCTCTAGCTCGAACTACTTTTCCTAATGCTAAGATTATTGTAGTTCCGGCTCTTTGGAATAACACGACTACTAATATTGTTCCCGCTGCTATTAAAGATATTACTACGGTATATACAGAACTTGTAGAGGGTAGTTTGCCATATAAGGTAGATGTTATTCCTTATTCTTGGACGTGGCATATGGATGATAAAACTCTTGCTGATGCGGATACTGTTCACTTTAGTACAGCAGGTTATACTAGAGTAAGTTACTTTATCGAAAAGTATCTTAGGGGTGAAAGCACCGCTAACGATCGTGGTTGGGTACCCGTTGTTCCTGCTAGTCCTACTGTTGCAGGTGATCTTGTTTTGCACACTCGCAGAGAAGGAAATATGGCTCATATCTTCGGTACTATTGTTGTTGGTGCTGCAAGAGGAGCCTATGAATCTATTGGTAATATTGCTGTAGGAATGACTCCAATCAGTCAGCTTAGAATACCCGCTGTTGATAACAACGGTGGAATTGAGCATATTGAAATTTTCCCTGAAATTTATGCGGGAGGTGTTAATCGTGGCCTTATGCGCTGGCAGACGGCTACACCTATTAGCACATATTTTGTAGATTTTACTTACCCCGTATTCTAAATAGTTAAAGGAAATAATAATGCCAGAGGTCATCGCTGTACAAGAGTTTGGTAATCAGCTCACAGTTTTGTTTGACGACAATACTAAAAAGATTGCTTACCCTACTAGCGGTGGCCTCTGGCTTGTTAAAACACAACCTACTGTTACACCTGATCTATGGCGCTGGCCTTTGGATGATCACGCGGGTATGCACGTTAGTTCAGAATGGGATGATGGTAGAGGGCATACTGGTATTGATCTTAATTTTACTGGTATTGCAGGTACACCTATTTACGCTATTTCAGACGGTTTTGTGGTAGGTAAAGGTTTTTATTCTGCTGGTAATGGTCATGTTGTTAAGTTGTCAGCTATTGACGGTAGCTATTATGATTTTCAGCATATGCAATCAGCTACTACTCTTGAATCCGGTGATCCTGTTAGTAAGGGTGATTTTATTGGTAGTGTAGGTTCTTCGGGGGATTTTGCTACTGGCCCTCATTTGCATTTTGCTACATCTAATACTGGTTGGTCAGGTGTTCAGCCTAATTTTGCTTCTACTGTTAACCCTAGAGATTTTATGGCTGCAAGAGGTGTACCCATCCCATGGTAAATGTTAAAAATTATTATAACTATTCTAGACTGCTCGGTTATAACGGAACCTATAACGTTCTTATTGGTAACCGTGGTAAGGGTAAGACATTTGGAGCTAAAAAGAAAGCCATTAAAGACGGTATTCTAAAAGGTGACCAAACTATTCTTCTTAGACGTTATAAAGAAGAGCTTGCTACAGCTAAAGTAACATTCTTCGATGATATTCGTAGTGAGTTTCCCGGTTATGATTTTAGAATTCAGGGTAAAGTAGGTCAGTGGTCACACGTTATTGATCGAGGTTTTAAAGAGCGTGAGTGGCACACTATTATTATTTTTGTGGCTCTTAGTCAGTCTCAAAACTATAAAGGTTCTAGCTTTCCTAATGTAAAAACTATCATATTTGATGAGTTTATCATTGAAAAAGGTAGTACCCCATATATGCCTGATGAAGTTAAAAGATTTTACGGTTTTTATTCTACTGTTGACCGTTGGAAAGATAAGACTAGAGTATTTTTCTTAGCTAACAGTGTCAGTATTATGAATCCTTATTTTATAGAATGGAATATTGTACCAGAAGAAAACGACGAATTTATTATTCGTAAAAAAGGTTTTCTTGTTTGTCATATTGCTAATAACGAAGATTTTAATGATGAAGTTAAACTTACAAAGTTTGGGCAATTCATTATGGATACTGAGTTTGAAGAGTATGCTGTTGAAAATAAGTTTGCTGATAATAGTGATCAAATGTTGGATGATAAAGACACTAAGGCTCGCTACCTATTTACCCTCGAATGTAAGACAGGATCGTTTAGCGTATGGTACAATTTCATAACCAATTACTATTGGATTCAAAGCCGTTTACCTAAAGTTGAAAAAGTTTATACTATCATTTCTGATAAAATGGATAATGATAAAGAGCTTCTAAGTTTTAGTGACAAACCGCTAGGTAATCTTAGAACAGCTTTTAGAAAGGGCAATATGTCGTTTGATAATCAAGTTACTAGAAATACTTTTATGGAAGTATTTAAACGATGATATTTGCTCCTATTATTGATCCTATTTCTTATGAATCTTTTATTACACCCGGTAGCATTGTTATTACTACCCTTATTACTGCTACCAGCGGTATTATAATTGCTTTAATAACTCGTAATAATGCTAAGACTAGAGAAATTCTTGCTCAAACTAAAAACGAACATCATGATAGTGATACTCCTAATCTAAGAGATAATATAGATGTTAATCACGATACTACTATTAAAAGTTTAGAAACAATTAGTGAAAGCATAGTAACTATGTTAGCTATGCAGCACGCAACCAACACTAAAGTTGATAGGCTTTTTACTATTACTAGTGGTCAACGTAACAGAATAGAAGAGTTAGAAGATACTATAACAAAGAAAGAGGTTGAAAATAGTGAGTCTAGCAACTAGTTATGAAAATGTTCAAGATTGGAAAGCTCATAAGCGTAATGGTCTTAGTGGTGGCGATGATTTTGCTGTTCCCGCCAACGGTGCTGTAAGATTTGCTATTTACGGTGTTGTAGAGAGTGGTGTTGATCCTCTTATTATCAAACGTGATAAAGGTGGAAAAACTAGAGTACGGCATCTAGGTAGTGTTGTTGTTAAAAAGGGTGATGTTATCACACCTGATACTATTCTAGGTTATGCACAAGGTCGCGGGGGTAAGTCACCACACATTGAAGATGTTAATAAAATTGGTATTCGGGTTCAGCACGTTCCGGATGCTATTAAAATTATTCCTGTTGCTGAAAATGTTTCTGTAATTACTATTGGAGAAGATGAAATGAAACCTATTTTTCTTGGACTAAACCGTATCTCTTGGCCTTGTGGCTACATTAATAGTTATGACCCTAATGTTTATAACGCTATTAAGCTTGTTATCGAAAAGGGCGACAGGGAAGAAAGTAGGGTACAGACATATATTCGTGAATCGTGGGCTGCTATTGATTATATGAATATGCGTGCTGCCGCTGCTGCAAAGAAACTCTAAAAGAAAGGGATACCCCTAAAATGAATAAACAGATTTCTAATAACCATAATTTTAATCCTGATTATGCTGACGAGCTTGGCGAAAATGCTGGTGCTCTTGCTGGCGTTGTGTTTGCGCCTGAAGTGCGCGAGAAAATTTATTCTGCCATGACAAAGGTAAACGTGATCAGTGCTAGCGTTGCTACCCTCGCGGGTACTACAGCACTTTTCATTGGAGGTCAATCTGGTGTTTATATCGGAATTGGTGTAGGCGTTTTGACAGTTGTAAACACTGTTGCAAATTCTTTTACCAATAGGCTTGCTAAAAAGAACGTCAGCTAGTACGGTTCTTATATCGGAGCATTTCTCTACACAGAAAGTAGAAAATTATGATTATTGAACTTGACGACAATGGAAACAACTTTAATTTTGAAGAATGGACACACATTCTAAATGACATTTTGAAGCAATACCCCGGGCTGGTTGGAGAGGTTGTAGATAAATGAGAAAATCTAACGGTTGGTACTGGTGTGTAGAACACACAGTAAACGGACTTATCGTAGAGTCTGGTAACGAAGCTACTAGGCTCGATATTCTGCAATGGGTTATTGCTAATGTAGAATCTCTCCCTCCCGGTGAGGGTCGAATTGTCAAGAAAAGAGTAGGTAAGTAATGCACAAATTTATTGTATTTACTAGCGACAACGATTCTGAAGAATGGGAATTTTACGAAACTTTCGACACTTATCAGGAAGCTGAACAAGCCATTATTACTAGTCGTTATTCTGGCGGTTTTATGAGAATTGAAAAGCTTTGGGTAAAGTAATGGAAATTATTGAATTCAAAATCAACCCTACAATTGTACCTGCTAAGCCGTGGGAGAAAACACCCAAAAAGACAATTAGTATTGACCCTATGATTCACTGTAGGGTTTGTAGTAGGCTTGCGGGTGAAGCTCTTACCCACATTGAGAGTCGAATGCATAGCGACACTTCACAGAAAGAAGATAACAATGGCAACAGCAACTAAGACAGGTAAACCCCAGAAGCACGGCGTTTGGGTGAATGGTAAGCTGGTTTTCAGTAACGCCGATCCCGTCATTACTGAGGGGCGAGCTAAGCTGGAAATGCGGACGTTTGGTAACAACGTTTGGCACGCTAAAGTTGGATCGTTCGTAGCAGCATAACTAAGAGAGTCCCTAGCATCATTGCTAGGGACTTTTCTTATCTCAAAAATAAATAAAAAAGTTTTGCAAAAAGGGTTGACAGGATATCTGCAACTGGTAGTCTGTACTTATCGGAACAACCGAAACCACAAACAAAGGAAAATCTCATGGAACTGATCGAAATTGACTCCGTCGTTACTCGCAAGGAAAACCCCTACACTGGTGATGTTGCACAGCTGATCGAGGCTACCAATGCTTTTACTGGTGATGCTGACAAGTCGCCTGCTGGTAAGTTTGTTGTCGAAAACAAGGATGCTGACAAGACTGTCTTCTACATCCAGCAGGCGGCAATAGCGCAGGGTCGCACGGCCCGCATTGCTAGCAAGCTGGTAAACGGTATCAACAGCAAGGGCACCGCAACCCGCAAGCCCGCGCCTGACGTTGACGCTAAGGGTAAGGAGAC
>Ga0247807_10001406_pt1 | contig 14119 bp, 9 predicted proteins | sample UWRJL074202C1_FD_179931 | JGI IMG/M metagenome (GOLD analysis project Ga0247807, IMG submission 179931) | Plant litter microbial communities from Arlington Agricultural Research Station in Wisconsin, United States - UWRJ-L074-202C-1 | ecosystem: Environmental > Terrestrial > Plant litter >...
GATGGAGCCTCTGATATCAGTCCTCTCCTGAGATGCATACCTACTCGGCGGTCATGTTTTAATTGCAAGTCTAGAGAACCTCAAGGAATTCATCTCATGTGTCTACTATTGTTGGTGCTACGGGATGATTGTTTTAGCGGGGAACAAATAACTTTATCTTAAAGCACACTTCACAGATTTCAAACCGCAGAAGATGATCAATCACCAAATTTGCAATATTAATCCTGTGTGGATTAGAAAAAACGGATGATAATATTTCGCTCAAAGCCGAAATCTACTGCAGTGCCTATTACGTGAGGAAGTAGTCATCCTACAACTGATGACTTATTGGCCACCTCGCTAAAGGTCAGGGGCAAAACTTGCAGGGGTTGAAAGGCGTCCGACATCTCGATCAGCACACTTCCCCAAGGAAATGTTTAGCGATCTCTACGTAGATCGACAACATTCAGTATCTCACAATGGAAGGATGTGTGTGAATCCTTGTCTAAGATAAAAGACCTAGAGCAACATCTCTCTGCAACATTTTGACTTCGACGCCTTTCAATCCTAACTCTCGTAAGAAATTCTGCATTAACATGTTCCTTATCTTTGCCACGAAAGTATTTAAATGCCATGCCATCTCCTCTCAATCCTCCAAGTTCACAAACTCCCGCCTCATTTCATCCAGTGAAGAAACACCCGCCAGAATCCTTTCTCTCAATCTCATCTTATGACAATGTCGTCACCACAGATAAACCCTTCATGTTTCCTGTACAGCCCTGGTGTAGCCAAATTTGAGGATAGTGTGTATCCAACACTAAGTGATCAGCATGATGTTATCCTTCGAATTGCATATGTTGGAGTCTGTGGTAGTGATGTAAAGCCTCCAGTCATTTCCGTTCCATAATTCTGACACCCACGTTAGGTTCACATGTGGACGCATGGCGGTTTCACTCAGAAAATCTCGCAGCCCCTCATCATAGGGCACGAAGCTTCTGGCACAGTCCACGAGGTCGGCACATCCGTCACCTCCCTTAAGGTTGGAGACCGAGTCGCTGTCGAACCTGGCTACCCTTGCCGCCGCTGCAAAGTCTGCAAAGCTGGTAAATACAACTTCTGCGACAAAATGACTTTCGCTGCCGCACCTCCTACATCTCACGGAACACTCACCAAGTTCTTCAAGATACCAGAAGATTTCTGCTACAAGCTTCCGGACACGGTTGATCTGGACGAAGGGGTGTTGGTCGAACCGCTTGCTGTCGCTGTGCATGTTACCAAACTTGCAGATATCAAATTGGGACAGAGTGTTGTTATTTTTGGTGCTGGGACTATTGGCTTGCTCTGCGCTGCCGTTTCGAAGGCAATGGGTGCTGGGAAGGTCATTTCTGTTGATGTAAACGATTCGCGACTCGAATTTGCCGCCAAGTTTGCTTCCACAGGCACTTATTTGCCCAACGCTGCACAGTCAGCCGAGGAAACTGCCCAGGCTATCAAGGACAAATACTCTCTAGAAGAGGGTGCGGATGCAGTCATAGAAGCAACAGGTGCAGGGCCCTGCACCGAAGCAGGTATCCACGTTCTGAGCTATGGTGGGAGTTTTGTGCAGGCTGGTTTGGGGAAGCCAGTGATCCAGTTCCCTATCATGGCTCTTTCTGAGAAGGAGCTTCATGTGAAAGGGAGTTTTCGATATAATGGCGGCGATTATGACCAGGCGATACATCTTCTAGAGTCTGGAAAAGTCTCTTTGAAAGAGCTGATCACCGCAGTAGAACCCTTTGAAAGGGCAACGCATGCTTGGGAACGAACCAGGAGCGGAACTGGCATCAAGACATTGATTCAAGGACCACAAGATTAATTGTTTTCATCTAGGGAAAATTCTCACTACAGTAATACACGTGAAATAAATAAAAACGTTACACGGATTCGTAAGCTTCACATTTTTCCATACTAAAAGCAATTATGTACTTCAAGATAATTCACTGTACCCTGGCTGGAAGGAGGCTAGCTTATCCCAGGCGCGCTAGCCCCTCTTTCTACTGAGTTAGCGCCCGCATCGTAGCTGCCATTTATACCCCATATCCAACTGATGTCGAAGTTCTTCTCCTTCAACAACTCAGATCAGAACAAATCAAGAAAGCCATAACCACAACAAACACAAAAACGAGAACTAGCACATTCCAAACACTAACACCAAACACTACATCACCATGCCTTCTCAGGGTAACTCAGGCTCCAACAACAACTCTGGCAATAGCTACACTCCCTATACCGTCAATAATAGTGGCCAAAACAGCCAAGTAAGACAAGTTTATCTGAGTTGATTACGTCCCTACTAAACCACCTCTCAGGGAAATAGCTATGACAATCGTAGCCAGCCCTCGGGCAATGCTTATCATTATAGCAACTCTGGTAAGCCCCATCGTAACTTGTTAACGGGATCAAAGATCTAATATGTTGAAAGATGGCTCTTACTACTACTCCAATGGCAACAATTCGACCTATCACAACGATGGCAAGGGAGGTGCTACCTACACTGCTCCTGATGGAACTTCCTACAAGAAGTAAAGTTGAGCATCACGATTGCCTAGTGGAGAAAATAACCTCACATTTACAACTATCCGTTTATGGTCCACAAACATAAATCGAGGATGATTGGTTTGGCAGTATTTTCAGCTGGGAATTAGTAGTTTGGGTGAGGACGACAAGCACCACTTGGGGATGCCAAAAGTTTCTGTGTTTATTCATACGTGAGGGTGGCATTCCTTATGTTTCCAGAATTTCAGACGAGGCTGGAGGGCTCAGACAACTACAATACACGAGGTAGTACTGGTACAGCACATCTTACTAAGTTTTTAGCAATGCAACCGGACTTTTAAATTACGACTTCGTGAAGAGTGAATATGAGTATCATATAAACTATGAAAAATGGGACACAGCGAAGAAGAATCATACGTTATAGACACTGTGAGTATATATAAATTGGCTCTTCCAAAATGAGGACTATCTACCATAATTGGTAGCCTGGACACATACTCCCCGAAAATCAAATACACTCTATTCCGTAGTATATTTTTAACCAGCCAATCATAGAGGTTTCTTATAAGTTAACCCACTACTTCTATTGAGTTATCCTCCCATTTTTTCGCATCCTCAAGAATCAACTTCCAAACAGGATCGCCATCTTTCCACACTGCATCTTCCGTATCATGGAATCGTCTAGCACGAGTGCGATACATTGAATCGATTTGGCGAACATCCGAAGTATTTCGTAAGTACCGGCACTCGTCACTATTGAGAAATTCATTATAATTATCGAATTGAGGGAAGTATTTGGCCTGGTTCTTTGAGAGCTGCGTGCGAACCTCCAAGCAGCAGCTCTTAGGTACCATCTCGGTATCATAGAACTTAGTTGGCCCATCAGTATTAACCCCAGCAATTTTAACTCGGTGGGCATTAAAACAGACGAGCTCGGAACGTGCCACGACAGATCTGATATCTTGCAAACCAGTCGCCGAAAATACGGTACGACCTAGATCCAGCCATCGCATACTAGGAGACGTGATTAGAGACTTCAATGCATCGATGCAAGTGTCATCCAAGTAATTGAACTTTTGACCATGTGCCAATGTAGTCAGCGAGGCCGATAGGTTTAAGGCTACTAATGGATGATCTCCTCCAGATAGTGCAGTGGCAAGTTCGCACACCCCTTTGCTTGTAAGGCCCGTGGATGCAAGTGCAATTCTCTTAATCGATATATTCTTTGCCAAGCCTGGTGCCAGGGCTGAAATACCAGCGTCACCAATTGGATTCGTAGACAAGAACAGACTCTCCAAAGTACAAGTCGGATCCGCAAGATATTTTCCAAGACTGGCGCAAGATTTTTGACCAATACCATTGGCATTCAGGTACAGGTGTCGCAAAGCAGCTGTTTTCCCGCAAATGGCATCGATGAGGCGGCTAACTCCTTCGTCACCTAATTCACATGTCTCGAGATCTAATGTTCGGAGCTTGCTCGTGCGTAAAACAAGTTCAGCGAGCAACAGGCTCGAATTTGGACCTAATGGGTTTCGTTTGAGCCCTGCAAAGTATGTATTAGTCTCTACTAGTTATAGAGATTTCCAAGATATCACTTACAAACGTTACTGATCGAGGACGATTTGATCATTTGAGACACCAGAAGCGAAAGTCCCTGGCGAGTAATATGACAACCAGCAAGATACCAAGTCTCTATGCGGTCTGGATATTTTCGAAGGAACTCAGCAATACTATTAGCTCCGGTAGTAGAAATAGCATTATTACCAAGCAGAAAATGTCGGATGTGATGATTTGGTTCCAATGACTCCATCAATTTCCCAATATGTGTTGGTCCAACGACTTGTTTACACAGATCAAGCCGACCATCCTCATATATTATTCCTCGTTCAAACTCTAGCATGGGGGACTTATGAGGCAACTCCACTCCATAGACACCATTGTGACCGAGAGATTCGACGTCTCTGGGCTTGCCTCCATCACGAAAAGCTTTACCCTGAGCCATGAAGCCGAATATCGGTGCGAAGTCCTTCCCTTCTCCAATCTTGACTGGCATAGGAGCTGCAGCTGGTCCTTTCAAGTCCAATGGATCGACTTCCTGACCAAGCCACGGGCCTTGAACTTTCAACATTTTCCCTCCAACGTTGTTAGTAGGTTGGAGTTGGGCATAAATCTGATCTTTCTGTAACTGTCGAACAATTGCTTTTGCAGGCGTGATAAGCCGCTCATACTGGATAATCGCAGCTGTGTCTGATAAATCTGGGAATATTGCAGTTGCGAGTCGGAACGCCAATGGCCGTTGTGACTTGTTATGCCGACGTGGAAGTGCTAGAATTGCTTTATCGTTATTGGAGTAATCACCTCTTTGGAGAAGTCGAACAGTGGACAAGTGCTGAGCAAGAGTATATGAATCACATGCGTGGATGGAGACAGGACATGATGTGTCGTCAAGAGACGAGGCCGAGCTGTCTAAGCTATGTGCTGAACTAGCTGGGGAGGGGGATCGAGCTAGGTCCATGGCTAGCTTTGGTGGCTCGTCGCGCCGATGAAAGCTGGAGCGAACGGTCTTTACACGGAAAGACTGATAGACTATAGAACGTTAGTCGGGACTTATTCACAATTTATAACAGAGCCGATTCCGGAAGGTGTGGTTCTCAAAGCGTATTACGCCACATCGAATATACTCATACAAGAATGGACTGCCATAAATATACTTTGGTATTTAGGAAGAGGATATGGACTTACCGGCTTATTTAATTGGGTACAATTCAATAGCTTGATGGAATAAGACGCCAGTGATATATCATTAAAAGTCAAAGTGACTAGAAAGAATGTTTTGGTTTTGTTCTTGAATCTACGCTGAACTCTAGCTAGACTTTTATAAGTGAAATCAAATGTCAGTTACTGGGCCAATGGCCATATGAAGTCGAGTCATAGGACAGGGCGTCGAAGACAACTGACGACAATACTAGGCACAGCTGCACTTGGCAGGGCGTGCTCGACATGTTCGTATCAAACGCGAAAATGGAATTTTCTAAAGAAGGAAATCGAAGACATTGGAACTCAATCGCAAAACAACAAGGAAAATTTGAGAATGATTCTTCTGAAGTCATACCACGCATCCAGAATTTATTAGGACAGAATATACTCAAACACGTGACCGAGTCGCTACTAGTCATACTTCACTAATCGAACCTCATCATAACATTTCAATATTGCTAGCCACCCCATATTTTCATAAATAAATAATCCGACTGTTCGAAAGACTAGGTTTATGAAAATGCCAGCTCAGCTTTGAGGATGGAAAAATAACGACTCTTAGCTGTTTTCGGACTAAATATCAAGTAAATCTGTTCGGACGGACTTGCAGAACACTTCAACACGATATGCATCCATCCACAGTCTCCTAAGCTAGTATCAACTACAAATCAGTATGAGTATCAAAAGAATTCCCTCAGTGGGTCTTGGAACCTTCCGACTCAAGGATGAGGCTGTCAAACAAGCCGTGCGAGACGCAATACGCACTGGCTACCGCCACATCGACACTGCAGCTATATACCGCAATGAAGCGGAGATCGGGAGCGTCTTACAAGAAGTATACAGCGAGCAGTCCAGCAATATCATACGGTCTGATATTTGGATCACATCAAAGCTGTCGCCTTACGACATGAAGAATCCACGAGCCGCGCTACTCAAATCCCTTGCTGATCTGCAAACCACCTATCTAGATCTCTATCTCATACACTGGCCGGCTGTAGCACGAAAATCAGCATCGAGCCCAGAGAATAAGAGATTGAGAATCGAGGCGTGGAGGGTCTTGAACGAGGCGAAGCGTGAGGGGTTAGTATCTAGAATTGGAGTGTCCAATTTTACATCACAGCATTTGAGTGAGCTGATGCATGAGACAGAATTTGGGATCCAAGGGGCATTTGTACAGATGGAAGTACATCCCTGGTATTGGAGGGATGCTTTGGAGATCCAAACAGTCTTCGCTGAACAGGAGGTCGTTCTTATCGGTTATGCATTGCTGGGTGAGGGGAGACTACTAAAAGCTGACTGCTCAGAGGATTTGGATATGATCGCTAAGAGGCTGGGATTATCTCGGATACAGATCGTTCTGACATGGGCTTTGAAAAAGGACTGGGGAGTTCTGGTACGATCTGTCGATATAGATCATTTGCGACAGAATCTTGATGCGCCAAGTTTGATAAAAGTTCTCACAGATCAAGATTATAGACTTATCGACGCCATTACTTCTTCCGACTCAGAAGAAAAGCTGTGCTGGGACCCTCGAGTGGTGACCTAAAAGAAGTGGCTAAGAAGCTAAAGACTTGAACTCTTTACGAACTAGATTCTGTACTGAATAAATTACCTTCAGTTTCAACGAATTTTGCGATGACCTCCACACTAATTGCCCTATTGTTACACACTACAGATGTATACTTACTCAAGTCATTTCTTTCTGGATACCCTAGCATCTATTTCCGTTGTATTGACTAGTAAATCTGGGACAGCTATTTCTAAATCTAGATATGTTTACATCTGCACTTCCTTTTTTCTGTTTACAGTTAGCAGAGTGTTGTAAACAACCGCCAATGTCGAATTGCCTCACGTCACATATTTCTGATCTGCTATTTCCAATGTCTTAGGCAGTAAAAGACAATTCTTGACATGACTCTTCCAAAATCGCTTGAATTTATTCAATAGAGATCGGTCATTTTGATCATATTTCCTCAAGCTTTAGATCCAAAAAAGTCCCAGGTGCAGCTGAGAACAAGAAGTTGTAAAAGTATAAAGTCAGAAGAAGCCTCAGCTCTATTCCTCATTTGGTTATACTCTCGTAGCTATTAACACTTCTATTTTGTTTGAAATAATAATGTCACTAGATTTTGCCAAGTATTCTAAAGCCTTTATGTGGCCAATCTGTTTACATATAACCTTCATCTTTCCATCTAAATCCCAGGACTAAGCTGTAACAAGGATCTCTTGTGCATCAAAGAACACATCGTTGGAGGAATCTTGAGAATGATCAGGACTGGATGAGAGGATGGCAGAAATACTACCTAAGTCTTTGATCTGGTCTGGAGTCCTTGGTGACAGGTTTGCAGATGTGCCTTGGGGTGTTACAACAAGCGCTTCCTCGTCATTATCGCTCTGTGTCTTTGCTCGAGTACTGTAGGTGTGTTTGGGAGGGTCTCTCTTGGGTGTGTGCATTGGTATAGTGAGGCCAGAAGGAGGATGAGTGATAAGAGTTGGTAGTGGAACACGTGCTCCGAAATGAGTCTTTTGATACTCTGTGGGATATATATTGTAGTAGGTCTTGATGAGTGGAGACATATTTGCACTCAGTTCTTCCAAAGCAATGCGACCAGAAGCTGGAGGTTTCTCGCTCAGACTGGGCGCGACTTTGCGAATCTTTTCCCATGTAGCAGCAATGTAACTTCTATCATCTTTTTCGATCGATCGAATAGGAGGGCATGACTTCCTTGGTTTGCGGGGTTGGCTAGTGTTTGCTAGATGGGTGGAGGTCTGGGTTATTGGAAGGGACTTTCTCTTCCTCGAGATCGATGCTACAGGTTTCGATGGGTCTTGCTTGTGCTTGGTAACAGGAACATCGGTTACATTGATAGGAGCATCCAAATTTGAAGTTCCAGTCGACTTTCGAACGTTATTGGGCCAGTAAATCGGACGCGAAGATGTATTTCCATCTAAATCGGTGAGCCCGCTAAGTGAATCAAGGATCTTGAACGTGACATAGACCCCATTCATCTTATCATCTCGGACACATTGTGGTCTAGGCCCTTTTCTTTTGTCGGGCTTTATACTTTTATCGGGCTTCGTATCGATAGCTGATTCCTTCTTGGCTTTCGCCTCCATGGCAGATTCTCTCCTGAGTTTGTTCTCCACATGTAATGCGCCTTGAGGAAGCCATAGGTTATCTCGCCGAGTCTTCAAATCCGTCACCCACTCATCACAGTCCCATCCAACCCAGTAGTCAATCACATCTCCCCATGTACTTTCTGGCGGTTTAGTCCTATTAACGAATATGACTTTGCCGCCTCGACTATGAACGGCCTTGGCAAATTCTCTGACCATTACTTTCAGGCCATGAACTCGCAAGCTAGTACCAAGAATGAGAAGAACATCAGGGCTTAGACCAAGATCATGTGTAATTATTGGACCGACAAGGCCAGCACTTGGATGTTCCTCGCCGTAAAGAACAATGTCTGGACGCAGCCTTCCAACTGCTATCCCTCTTCGACCCTTTCCAGCACGCTGATCTGAGTATTCTTGGCAGGATGGACAGTCTGGAGCATGGCCTGATAAGGTTGTAGCTTCTCTATTTGCATCCCACGAACAGCCTTTTCCGCAAACTTGACATCTGAGGGCAACCAGGGAACCATGAAGTTGAACACATTCGACGCCTCCGTCATAAGGGGAATCTCGCTTGATTTCCGCTGGTCGATGTTCTCTTTGGATTTTGCTCGAGAATCGTGCCCGATTACCTGGACCTCTTTCCAGGTCTGTACAGAGATCAATCCTTTCTTCAAGACAATCGATATTTTGCGTATAGTTTCGGACAAGTCTGCCGGCATCTCGTAATGTTCGAATAAAGTGGTGAGTTGGGCTCAGTGTGGTAACTTCTTGCTGGACCGTTTGACGAAATTTGGTGATGAACATGTAGAATATGGAAGTTGTGAACGGGTCTTTCCACACCATGGAATCGAAGAGATCTTTGCCTTTCAGATTCGGAAGCTCTGCGCGTGAGGCTTGTGATGTCTGCGATGCCTGTATTACCTCAACTGGTGACTGAGATCTTGTCGACGTAACGCTTGACGCCAACTAAAATATCCCGGTCAGTAATCTTGATGCTTAGTAGCCAGTTGATGATAGAAAGTAAATTACGGCTATTGATCTATAATCCAACTACACCAAGATGACAAGCGTGACACGCAAGATTCACCTCGAGCATCACAAGAATTACTGCAATACAAAGAGAGCTTGAAGGAAATGAGGATGGTTGGACATACCGTCGATTGTGGCGCTATATCTGCCGTATCGGTTGGCGTTGCCGGTGGTGAAGAAAGAGGACTTGAGCAGTGCATGCTATCGGGTTGCTGCTGACGAGGGCTGATGGATCTAAGAGATGACCTCCTCATTTGTGGTGCCTCTACTAATATCTCGTTTGCGTTCTCCGAAGCTCCATCAGAGTTCTCTTGCTTTTCATCTGTTTCTTGGCATTCCTCATCAATCACTTGCACTACCTCTCCATCCTCTTGCCTAACTACTTCATAATACCAACGACGCCTTTTTTTCTTGGGCCTATCATCGATATCATACTCATCTCTGCTTTCCCAGGGAGGGTTCTGAAGAGCAGCATCATACTGGGCTTGAATCATAGAATATAACCCATTCTCTGATCTGAAATCCTGTGGCCTTCTTTCAACACAATGCACACAGTACGAAGGATTAAGAACAACTTACTGGTATTCCACAATTTGTGCTGATTCCTGCTCCTGTTACTACAATGACTTTCTTTGATTTACCAAGGACATCTGCAATTTCCTGTAGTTCTAGGTTCGAGCCCGGCCCAACATTGATAGTTGGCATTTTCCTTTGCAGTAGAACCAATCCTCCAGTCAGGAGCCTTACTACGAGCAAGTTTCTTCCAAATAAGAGCTATTGGTGAGAATTCGGTACACTAAGTGCTTTGCAGAATGAACACAGAGATGAACAAATTTGGGTTGGTGATCAACACGCCAAAATAGCCGAATTGATCTAAATCAAATGGCTCGTTCCCCAGCAGGCTTCAGCGGTGTTCGGATGAATTGCTAGATTCGAATTCACAAGTATTTCCAATATCCACGCGCTTTAGACGTTGCTATGAATCACTTCTAACCATTCGATCTCTGCCTCCGAGGGTTTGGAATGAAGCAGTATGTAGCTATCGCTGTAAGGTTCCAACCGCAGTTTGGTGGAAGACCATTGAATATTACCGGTTTTCCGATCTCAAGTAGCAGATGTTCTAGAAAGATTGGTAGTGTTGGATGTATGCGATATGATTGACGCGTAAAGTTGGCAGACTTAGGGTTGGCGTCCCGCCAGCAAATAATCCCACAGACTAGAAAGAGGACCTCTTCATGTTTTTAAAGCTTCGAGTTTGGATATTTGGTAAATTTCAGAGGTGGAATGGAGACGCGCCGTCCTTGCTCTGGGATTAAATGTCCAGGAGAATAGTGTTGACTGCAGAAAGAGTTGCTTGGGGTCCTAGGAGAGAAGGTTAGGAACTCGACGCTCGACACTATTAGCGAAGTATAATGAATCTTTATCGAGAGACAAGTTGTTGTAGACAGAAACATTCACGTCGCGTCTGAAGGTCGCTATGTTTACGAGACATGGGTTCAAGTGGTCCGAGCCAGCCTTGAGATCTAGACTAGCGCATTATACCCCACATCGTGCCAAGACTATTTACTAGAAGTGTAGACGAAGGTCAACCGTCTGCCACAAGTTCTCCCGCCTTTCACAGTAAATTGTAATATATACCAACTCATTGTGATCCGATCTGTTTTCGCTTCATTGGCAAGCAGATTCGTATACTGTGGTTGGTGCTATCTATGAATTGAAAGACTCGTCAAGTCAGGGCGTGCTTTACTAACGTTCTATCTCATGTATTTACCACACAGTTCACAGTTAGTTTACAATGTTCTGATCTTTTATAATCTTGTCTTACTAGACTCAAATCATCCCGGAAGAGTTTAGAATGAGCTGAGCTTCCTTACTACGTGGGATCATGTTGAAGTTTTACATCGACTTGTGCATTTCATTGCGTTGTTTGTTTACCATATACTGTTTTTTGGAATCACAACAACACAGCAGGAACTGTTAGCATCAGGAGTCTCACCTGAGGTAGACAGCTGTACAAGAGTCATTAAGTGGTGACTACAAACCATGCTTTCGCTTCATCCCTACGGATTAAATATTCCCTCCTGGAAACTCATTTTGTTTACTTGTCTCATTGCCAGTACCCATTTAGTCAACCTACTCGCCAATGATTCTCTTCGTGCCAATTTCACGATGTCCAATCAATCTGAGCTCAAGTTCGTCTGGCCAAAAGATGGTTACAAAGGGAGAAGTGGGCACAGAGGCTTTTGGGGAAGATTGAACAATATCTTAACTAATAAGGGCCCGGATGTTTTCATTCAGAAAAAGAAGGACCGCCGAGGTATTAATCCAGAGTGGTGGGGCAACTGGTACTGAAATTCGTGGAGGCGAACTCAAAGGAAGTGATTAGTGTTGATTAGTTTATAGGGACTCTTACCACAATCGACAATGTCATAATATTGAAGAAAGTGGTCCATATACCTCCAGAGGCTTCAAGCGGTATGATCCGGAGTCCAGGCGGTACGTCAGATGGTCTCATTCCGACAACTGGTATGGGCAGCAATTTGAAAATGACCCCAATAGTGGTCCAATTCCTATTGCGTTATATCCGAGATTCACAGAGGACGAGTGGCGAAATATCAGCCAACTACAACGTCAAGGCAAAAGACTGAATCCAAGAAAGATGGGATCAGACTGGAACTGGAACGGGCCGGAGGTTTGCTCTATCTTTGATTCAAGAATAGCGCTCATTGCTAACTTACTAAAGAGGTTCCAACAACGCCATGACTGGTTTTGGCAAGAAGCACACCGTTTGGGCGAGAATCGTAGGGAAGGTTTGCCTCATGGGTTCCCATCCAACCCATTTCTTCTTATGCACCAACAAGTGCGTGACGATTTGGATGACTGGTGTAATTATGGGCCATGAGATGAAGCTCAACAATTTAAGATAAGGGTTTAATAAAGTTGGTTGGCTTTTGTAAGTATAGTGTCTCGAATAGGACTTAGGGTTAAGAATTCATATGAAAACCAAATCTTCTATGAAGGATTCTTTTTCTGGCAGATCAGTCTATCAATTATACGTGAAAGGAATTTTTGATATCACGCTTCTTGATATTCTCGACTGCATTCAATATTTACGTAGCTGTTGCCCAATACTAAGACTCTATCCTATCGTTTTCTCATGTTGTTCCGTGGAGATATCGCTACAAGAGTTATGATGAGATAACGATGGCGGTTGAAATTATGGCTATATCATGCAACAGAATTACTCAACTTGGAACCCGAATACCCGAAAAAATACCGTCACGCTGGTATCAGATCCGCGTTGTTGATGACGTTATATACAATATGGCATGTCCACGATTGATAAGCTTAGCATAACCGAAGGTGGGTTGCAAGTTCAAGAGCTGTGAATCGGTCGACTGTATGGCTTGCTACACATCTGTGTCTGCGGGGTACTGGAGGTTGGCTTTTATTGAGTAACAGTCACGGTACCAACTCCAGTTGATCCAAAAGCGAGTTGTGTCTTCAGACATCCCTCAAACATATTTCATCTTCCCTTATACATGAGTATAACGTAGAACATGATATAACCCACACACTACAATTGTAAATTCTGCCTTTGATCGCGTTGTGTTCGAAGTCTGCCAATTTTGTTACCTATTAGTTACACTGCATCGAAGCCACGCCCACAAGATCGTGGCTACTTTCATTTAAGTATTTAATACAAGGCGCTCAACTCAAACCACCGATTCAATCTGTCTTCTACCATTTGTTCGCTAGGTCTAACTATAGACAATTGACTGACAGATCTCCATACACGAAGCATTGCTCGAAAGCCTTGCACAGGATTTGTTTTCTGATATTCTTGCCGATTCACCGCTCAATATGATTCAGCTATCAAACTCAACACATCAAATCCCTTCCGCCGAACGTTGCGAGCCTGGCTCGTTCCCTCTCCATCTTGCAGACCTTCCAAATATCGATGTAGCGCCTTCAAGTAATATCGATCCGCAGAAGGAGGTAACCAAATGGGTGACGAACTTCAATGAAGTATATTCTAAATTCACAAACGTAAAGAAGACGCATACTAAGTTCAAGGAACAGGCACTTTTACTAAAATGTAGACTTGGAGATCTATTCCTTGCGGAGTCTTATTGGAGAGATCATCTCTGCTTGGCTTGGGAATTCCATACACTTCACGGTCCAAAGAAAATTGTGTCATTGCTCGAGGAAATGAAGGGATGTCGCATCAAGGCAGTTGCTGTCGATAATAGTAAGCAGTATTGTAGCTATTTTTCTTGAGTGAAGGTCAGAAAGTTGATTTGACTCGGACTGATTAATGTGCTGAACGCACCGAAAAATGCCCCCAGAGGAATAGTAACTCTAGAACATTAAATGCTACCGCCGAATTTGGTGTTTGATAAACACTAACCCAACCTTTCCATCCTAGGTGGCGGAATTCACTCTCCCACAGTCACAGCTCCGTTCATCCAAGCTTTTATGACTCTCGAGACCATCGTGGGAACTGGAGTTGGAATTCTACGCTTAGCAAGGAATAATGAAGGTAGGAACATGCGTATGCTCCTCAGTTCATGACTAATCATAAGATGTCAGGAACTTGGAAATGCTTCACATTATACACATTTCTGAAAGAACTCACGGGGTTTCCAGCCTTGATAGGGAAAAATCGACCCCAGGGAGTTATTCATGGAGAAAACGCTCA
>Ga0247807_10001407_pt1 | contig 14107 bp, 14 predicted proteins | sample UWRJL074202C1_FD_179931 | JGI IMG/M metagenome (GOLD analysis project Ga0247807, IMG submission 179931) | Plant litter microbial communities from Arlington Agricultural Research Station in Wisconsin, United States - UWRJ-L074-202C-1 | ecosystem: Environmental > Terrestrial > Plant litter >...
TGTATAAGGTTCTTGATTGGTGATAAGTCTAGGGAAGGAAGCTCTCCGTACGGGAGAGGTCTAGGTATACTAGCTAGCTAATGAGGGTGTTTGCCTGAGGCCACAACACCAGTATAACCGTACATATAGATATTTACATATGGATATTTTCAAATGTATTTCAACACTATAACACCGATTTGATCAAGGATGGAAGGATGGATCTCTAAAGTTGGACAAGGGTATATGATTGGCGGATCCTTTATGCATTTGTAGCTTTTTCAATGTTACACTCTTATAGTCAACAACTCTCAAGCAGTAAAGATTCTTACAACACATACTACTAAGATTAAGAAATCTTGAGTTGATGAAGTCAAAAAGAGACTCTGATTCAAATCTTGAGTGAGAATTGGAGAGGATATCAAAAAAGCTGGGGGGTTGTTTCTTGGTAAGATAGCTGCGAAGCAAAAGATTGCGTAATACCATTGCTTTGACCTGATTGAAGGAACGGCCGGTACTAGAGTCATGAGATATGTCTTGATGTAAGCTGGTTTGTTCCAAGTTGAGATTAATGATCCAGGGCATCATTAATATACAGAATCAGGCTTGGTGCTAGCTGCAACATGTTTGCTAAAGTTTGATTTTCCTTGTCTTTTGTTGCTTCAACTTGGAGAAAAATCCCTTATTACATACCTTCCATTGATCAATCGCAGAGTTTCAACGGAAATTTCAACCCTGTGGGGTTATATTTCTTAACTACTGCAGTGGTATTAAAGATTCAGAAATATTTGAGCCTTTTGACACGTGAGTAAAGAATGCTAACCCTAACGAGGTTGTGAAGACATGGCGTAGATTTCTTTACATTTTCGCTTTCTAGGGAGGTATTTAGATGAGAGATCGCGCAGTTTGACTTAAAATTTAGCACGTACACTCAGTCATCATGTGGTGAATTAAAGGCACTATGATCATAGACTGGGCTCATTCAACGAATAAAGTTGTGGATAAGAAAACCTCCACAAGTCTTGAGAAAACGAAGGTTTTAGTAAATTCATGCTTCGTTTAATTACATTCAAGCTCCGTCACAACGTCCTGCTCTTTCCTAGTAATATTGACCTGATATGTGGAACGCTTCGAGAAAGCGAAAAGACCTCTCCCTTTGCAACTCAACCGATTCGTTGTTCAACTGTCCCATCATAAGCGTGAGAGCATCGTCAATCAAATTCCAAGTGCATTGCTGGCCCCTTGCTGCCAGTTCTTCCGCCTGTCCATGGTCGTGTTCCAGAACTGCAATATAGCAGGACCAAATGTTTGTCAACCCCATAAACACCTCTCTCACTGTCATCGGGGGATCAGCGTCCAGTATGACCTCCAGGCCCATTGACCTAACAAGATTGGGAATCTCATGGGTAACGATATCTTCATGGCTTAGAGGAATTGGCAATTGATAGCCAGGTAATCTAAAGGCTCCGATGTCGTTGTGAAAGATGACTGCGATCTTGCAGCTGAATCTGTCGAAGATGATGGCATTGAAGCCTCGAAATAGCAGAAGGTGCGGGTATTCCAAAGTTTGGTTTTCGTTCATAGTCACAATCTGCTCGCCATCAGTTAAAAAGCGATATATATTTTGTACGAAAGAGCTTGCACCTTGACGTGATGGGAGAACTAGTTACAAGTAAGTATGGATGACTTGGTGAAAAGAATCTCAGGCTGTAACCTAGGGGTTGTCGGATTTCTTACGGAAGAAGAAATATTGTCGGGTTGATAGATAGCTAAAAAGTTAGGATAGTAGGAGTAGGCGAGGAAGTTGCGATCCTTCGTGCCTTCTCCACCATTGTATCTCACCTTGGCGGGACAGATAAGATGACGGAGTTAACATGAAAATACAGCGCGTGGGCTTTGTATATAGGCGATTATCTGTAGATGGTGCTCAATTGCGTCATGCTAAAGTTGTTGTGCACAGCTCATTTCCCCAATCCTTTCTACAACAATAAAACCAGTTGACTTTAACTCATCTTTACTAATGAAAGCATTTGTTCCCTCCTTTATTACTCGCCATATGGACATGGTAGACATGTAGGATCCGACTATCTCTGCGACTAGCTTGTCGCCTCGAGTGATGCAACATCTACGTTGTTATTTGAACTTGCAAGTAAAAAACCAGGCAAGTCATTTTCTAGCTTAGGTAGATGATATACTTAATCAGACAGTGGAAATGTATCATAACCTACGGCTCTTGGGATTTCTTGACGAAACAACTCTGCCTGCATGGTCGTCCTCCTAAGCTGCTAACATTTAGTTGTGTCTATACTGGTTATTAAAGGTATCCATGGTCAGGGACTAGAGATGTAGGAGATATAGTACTAGCCCGAGCTGACCAAGAACGCGTATTGTTCGGTTTTATGATCCGAATGCCTCATCTACTATAAAAACTACAACGACGAATAGTCATGTGACCCTTTGACTATCAAATTTTTTGAAACTATCCACATTTGTTATGTAATCATGTAAGCTATTGTGTGTAAGCTGAATAATATTCAGGGTTTTCTTCAATTTAGAAAGTTTTGCGTATATATGGGTTGAGAATACGCTAAAATGCTGAACCGCTTGGTAACATTGGCTATGAACGCTTTCTAGGAACGAGTCAAATGAGAACATGTCTAATCGTTATGCTTGCATTTTGACTAGGGCGATGAAAAACTTCAATGCTAAGTAGAAAGCTCTTCTCTGGTAATGGTTCCCTGAGTTGGGAGCGAGTGTACACCGCTCATATAGGCCACATGGCATAGGTAGAACGAAAAAGTAAAGCAGCTATTGGCGGGTGGCGTGGTATTCAGAAGTGTTCCAAACAAATCCCGTCCGCGATTCTACACAATTGCTTGAAATTTATGTTGATACATGTGCTCCGTAGACGTGAGGCACGCATGGCCGGTTGGAAGATGCTGGGGGTGTACATGTAAATGTATTTTTAGCAACATGGCTAAGTTGCAACCAACAACAATACCAACAATACCAACAACCAACATTCACGCTTCTCTTTTTTGAACTACCAATTATTTGTCACCTCCTTGCTAGTTAATTGCCACTCTATTCAAAAGACTCTTAACTGATTGCAATAAAACTCGGTTTAACACGACAACGAGCGCATGGAATCCCAACAAGGCTAAATTTACCCCTGGGCGATCATAACATCGATGGCCATGGGGAACGAAGATCCACCAGAGAATGGATCAGTAGATGATAGCACGAAGCAAAAAGATATAAGACAGCCAGATGAGTCTCAGGTATTACACTCAACCTCAAGCAATACAATAGATATTGCAGATTCAAAAGCTATTCTTTTGCGAACTAAAATTCCGCAGACCTTAATGAAGACAAGCTCTACGCTGTTCGAGCCATCTGAAAGGTCAATATCTACGACAACTATCCGGGAAGGTGTTTTATCTGAGTCTTTAGGATCATCTCCTGTATTCAAGAATGGCCACGGAGTTTGTTGCGATCCGGACTTAATAAAGCGATGCCTGGATCATGATTCCGACGAAGATGTAGTTCCGACCAGACAACAGCTTCCGTCGTCATATCCCATGGCACATGTTCACGTGGCTGTGGATCCCAGCAAATATCCATACTCATATCATGGATGGGTGACTACTCTGAGCAGAAAGCGGCGGAAACGGATGGCGGCCAAGGCAAGGGCAGCTTTGAAAAAAATGACTTTGTGATCGTCGCTTGAAAAATGGCCCAAACGGAGTACTATAGAGACGCTCTATCAATGAAAAAGCATTGCTATTGACAACCCAGTAATGTGACAACAGGAGTGGATCGGCACAGCTACTACGTTATGAAACTCCCAGTGCTTAGGGACTATAGATCTAGAAGTTACGATCTGACATGCGGAGCTTTTTATATACAGATTTTGTTTTAAGAGCTTTCTTCCCATTCATTCGTCCCAATTTCCGTCCTTTTTCCTATAAACAACCATTCCCAAAAATCAATTTTCGGGCGGATTAATGTACAGATGCCAGGTCTGAAAATAATTAGCCCCAATGAGCATCTTTAACGGCCTGATCCTCCTGAGGAGGAATATTTTGTCTCTTTTTTTTCCGCTGTCCCAGAAGTCCAGTCCACTGAATTCAAATAGGAGCCAATGGACCACATGGTGTACGAATCGGCTGCCAGATTTGTTAGTGCATACGAGTAATTCAATGTTTCAGAGGAAACCCTACCATTCCTTATGGGCCTCATTCGGCGTGTCCTCCGTTCTTCCGCTCGTTCCTCGGTCGTTCCACTCTTGATTTTATCGCTCACACCGAGGTTTACACAAGCCTGATAATAATAGGAACCGGAATCCTCCCCTGCTTTCTTAACGGGATTCCCAAGAGTGTCAGTCAAAGGGAGATCGCCAACTGGAGCAAAACGTTAGCTTCTAATATGGCAGGGTAATCCGAAACTCGCCTTCCAGATTCATCATGTGGGTCATTTCATGGAGCAGAACAGACGAAATTGAGTAGTAGCTATCAAGTCGATCGCCTTGCTTGATCTTCTTGGGGTTGGCTTTGTACGGCTGCAGTGTCTGCTGAATAGGAATGAGTGGCTTAATTAGAAGTGTTTTGAACAAATACTTTGGACAAATGACAATGATACCCTCGAGCGGGATGGTGAAGGCTCTGGCAAGGTCGCATGGGTCGATGCCTGGTCCTCCGCCGCCTAACACTGCATACGCTTTCGCCTGAGGGAGCCAGTATGCATCTTGGAATCCACTGGGCAAGTCGTCTGTAATATATCAACGTTTCAGTATGATCCTTTCATAATTACGGCAGACATAGCTCCAAAAGATGTTATCATGCGGATAATTGCGTAGGAATACATCCGAGTCTTGAAGTCGCCTTTTCTCCAACTCCACTTGGGTCTGTGCTTGATAATTCGTTTCTAATGATTGAGGGTAAATGGAGAGAAGTACACATACCCAATACTTCTGTGAGGTTCATGTTGGTAGGTTTAAGTGTTTCTTCGTCATATGCTGTGGTTGTCCATACCAAGGCCCTTCCACCGCAAAACAGTTTCGCCCCGATTGCGTTAATCCTTTCAGCAGTAACATCACCCAGTACTTCTATTGCCGGTCTTGTGAGCTTCAATCCAGAATCATAGGAGAATAATAGTTACTCTGAATCATAGGAAACAGAATACTGTTTGCTTCTTTGTCCAAGTCTTTCCCCTTCTTGAAATTCACCATGTCCATCGCCCAAAGCTTTGTAAAGAGATAGGCATCGGAATGAGTCCCTTTTCTTTTGTGTAAAGAATTTGCCGTATCAAGACCAGCTTTGGCCATGTCGAATGCCTCTTGGAGGATTCCTGGCAGGGCTTTTTTATAACTGTCACAGCCGCTCACATACTTGTCACCAGGTGCTATTACGAAAGCGTCGCCTGCCCCTAAAGCTGAAATAGGGAGCAATATCATGATAAATACCAGAAAATAGTTAATGATGACTTTCATAGTAAAGAGTGTGTTCTTCAAAGCAGCCAGATAGCTAAATGGACTTCAACTCGAAAAAATGCAGTAGCGAAGATCGAAATTTAAAGAGCAAGAGAAATAATGCTTATCAGCGCTCTATGATCTGGTATATAAATAGACAAAATATTGAGCCTCGATATTGGATCTTTAGAAATATTCTAGGCAGAATGCCCTGTGGGCCAATTCTTGGAATCCTCCTTGTGCTTTTTGCCGGCAGGATTGGAGCAATAATCACAAATCCTACAAAGAGCTGTCCTCACCTGCGATAATCAAAGGTCACCAGATAAGGATCAGGGATTCGTTGGTCGCCCATAAAAATCATGTTGGTGATTGTGGCTGACTTCTGTAACTGTTGGTTATGCCAACTTGACTGCGCCTTATTTATACATCTGAGAGATGCCTACGGTGGACGAGAACTACCATTCCTGAGTTCGCGTTTCTTTCTATTCCAACAATTCAGCATTTTCCCTGTCATCACTTTTATGTGAACTCACAGTACCTCGTTTGAACCTTTCCTCGTGATTGGTTCAAAGATGAGATCTATATTTAGATATTGAAAGGTAATTTGGAATTATGTTCAAACTCTGGAAATGTATCTAAATACGTGAATCATCTTTAGTTTCTTTTTACAGATGAAAGTTGATTTGGAACTTGAAGCCATATTTATAGAAATAAAAAATATCCCTAAACTCTATTTATAACGGTGGATGAATGTTCTACTATAGTATAATGGTTAGGATGGGTTACTTGTACAAATATAACACATTATCTGCAAATCGATTACATATATACATATATCTGTTAATATCAACTGTATAACACATATCTCATGAATTGATATGATTTATTGCTCTGCAAATGCAGCAAAATACAATTTTTGATTTCGAAAAATCAAACGTGCAGGATGGTAGTTCTCGTCGACCGAAATAACATGTCACCACTACCTAAGCGAGTTGGGTTCCAACAAAGTTTCAAACATGCATTTCAAAGTCAGAGCTTTATTCTTAATCCTATAGATGTTTCGTATGAGGGCTATGCCTGTTCCTGTTCCCTATTGCCGCTCGGAACAGAACCCTCCTTGCCACCAAGGGTCAAGCCCTCCTTTCCATGCCCTCCAACTCAAATCTTTCAAAAGTTCTTTGACATGCTTACAATGGGAACAACAACCTTTATCATGCCACGAACCCTAAATCCGTCCACCAAGTCAAACTTCCACATGAAACGCCTTACTCCATTTTAGAATAGGACTTCTGTTGGTGGTATACGGGGATTAGCCTCCTTGTTCAGAAACGGTGGCTGCGTTCCTTCTTTGCTTTCACTCTTAAAAGCTTTCTCAGCGAACATTAATGCGACCTTTCTCTTTCTCGATATCACTCCATGGGATGGTACATGGTGGCTCAAAAGGGGCCAAAGCTATAAACTCTGGCTTCATAGCCTTCCACACCAACAGCAGTATAAAAAACATTGCATGGTAGTCAACTAGTTCCCCATTGAATTTGTCTTGGTGATTTTCTTACCCACCTCGATAAGAATTCAGGAATTCTATCGCCTTTGACCCAAATGTTCTTAACTCCATTTTTGCCTGAGACTTTTTGGACTCACTCATCATGCGGCTTTTCTTCCATTGACAATCATCTCTCTTGTTGAGTTTAGCATTGTGGCTAGTCATCGTTTCAGCATGACAAATACTTCATCTGGAATGATTCTATAGTAATAGTATCAGGTGTGTTAGCCGTAAATGTCAAAACTAATATCTGCCCTCTTTAATAGAACAAATCTCTCATGACTGGTGTATAAGTCGGTGCCCACATGTAGGCTTGATTTATTTATTTATTTCATTACTCGATGATATATAGGATAATCTATTGAATCGATGACTTGACTTATGTATTGGATTGCCTATCTTTAGCAGCCTTAAGGTAAGTATTTATAACTTATTTATGGGTACCCTTAGGTTTCATACCAGTAGGGTCGTCTTAATAGAAGCCGAGATGCTGGACCTGACGACTGAAGCAACGAATCCATACTTCAGAAAATTATGCTTCGAGATGCTGTAGAGAGTAGGTGAACTCAGATCGCAACAGTGTGTCGTGCACTCTATTCATCATAACAATGTTTCCTAGCAAACCGATCTGACTGGTTGATCAGGGGTTCGCTTACAGTAGTTACCGTCCCCCAACTCACCACCGCTCCTATCGGGGTTTTTCTTATATGTCCAAATATTGTCAGACCACTTTTGTCTGACAATTGAGTGTTGGTAAGTTAGGAGTACCATTGGTGCGCCATACATGATTTCCTTTGTAAACCCTTTATTATTACGAAGTACACTCTTCATTATCCACTACCCTCAAACAGTGTAGATGTCTTGGCTCGCGTCATGAAGCCTTGGCCAGTTTTTCCTCGTGCGCGATTTCTCCAAGAAGCTCAGCCCCATCAACTTTCACAACGGCTAATATAAAAGCCACACCTCCCCCCACCGCCTGGGAATAGCCGCCTTACGATATGATGCGACTAAGCAACTAGTCCTATGCCAATGACAACTAATTGATATAGGGCGTTTGCCATCTCTGCCTCAATGGCATCTATTGCGGAGGAGGCTTGTCATCCGAATGAACGAACATCAGCCGCAGCAGCCTCTCCAACAGCTCGACTGACGCCGGATGGTCACGAGCACGAGTTGGATATGGAGATCACAACAGCACCTCTTGTTAGAGAAGACACCTCGGACGACCCAGATGCGAAATCAGATACCTCTCTATCACAATGTCTTACGTTCATCCGACCTCTACAGCGCTCCAAGCCACACAAACCCAAGAATCGCATGTTCCGCAACAACATGCTCTTCGGTGCCATGTTTCTCGAATGTGCGAACGCAGGCGATTTGGCTGCGAATGTTTGGAATGAAGTCCCTGCGCCAATCTATGCTGATGTGTTGATGGGTATTGGTGGATTCATGGCTCTTTGCATCGCACTATTTGCTTTCAGGGACGCAATTCTAAGCTGGAGCAACATTGTACTCCTAAATCAGGAGCGGCGGTATCTACTGTGTCGGAGAGCAACTCGTACACAGCTACAAGTCTTGGACAGAGACCTGGAAGTCCGTCTTGATGTCAACTTCCGTGAAACAGCGGCGGAGTGGATGAATCGCTTTGGGATGGACGTGCTCATGGGTTTCGGTGCCATAATTGTAGCGGTTGGGACACTCTTGGCGATTGGGGGACGCAATGCGAATGTTTTCAAAGTGAGCAACCTACTTTCTGGCTATATCGGCAATGGTCCAGCTGCGTTGTGGGGTCTGGGAAATGTTGCATGGTGCCTATTCATCTGGGGAAGGATACATCAGCACTCGAAGGCTGGAAAGTTGGAATTTGATGGCGAGGATCCCGTTGCACGGCGTCTTCAGTATCGCATCCGTGTGGTATGTTATAAATTTTGAATTGTCACTCATCTCTAATGATGTTCTAGGTCAAGCGCCACTCAGCAATGTACGGAACTGCTGGATTTATTGTGGGCATGGCATCGCTGGTCTCCGCAACCATGTGGTGGGGATATGTGATTATGGCCCCGTGCCTCATAGTCACCGTCTACAGCAACGTTGTCTTCCGCCGCAGCGTCTGCTACGATCGGATTACCATCCAGGAAATGCCTTTGGTAGATTTGGAGTCTCTTCTTTCCCAACTGCGGGGCATTCTATCTATTCGTCGGATACTTACGGGAGCCGGCTCAACATCTCTCACGCATCTCAATGCGAAACCCATGACGTTCGCGTCGGCGCTGGAATTTATATTGCGACATGGGCTTTTTGTGGACTTTTGCATGAGGTTGATTCAAGATCCAGCACTCGTCACGTTGCTTTTTGGCAATGCTACGGATGAGTTAATCATTGACTCCAACAATCTACTTGCAATGACGGGAGAATCCGAGCAGCGCTTACGAGATCTTGCTATGGTATGTATTGGCGATGTCGGGGTTAATTTCATCTCGCGGGATCATGAGGTTTTTCTCTTAGATATGCTTGGTTCTTTGCTTTCTGTGAAACAACACCGTGGACGGTCCTTTAGTGGAAAACATCTCAAAGATGATATTGAAAAGGGTTGATGGCATGGTCCTCGATTCGAAATGCAATGCAAATATTCAAATTTACAGCTCTATCTCTTTCAACGTGTCATGCTACATATAAGTAATAAACTCGAGGCGATCTTGGTGAGGGAGGATTCCCAAAATAGCTGGATCTTAATGTCTCATTTCTCCGGGTCTGATTCGAAATTTGACAGAATCGAGAATATACTGTACCAAAGTGACACGTTCAGTTTCGCCCCAAATAGAGTACGTCTCACCAACGCGCTCACGATCGCTTGAATGTAACGGAAAGCATGAGATATTGTGTTCAAGGATTTTCAAGGGCCTCCAATGGCGTCCCAGTCTGGCCACTTCGATTTCTGTCTTCACAACTCTGTGCACTTACAATGTATGTCTGTTTTTACGGCCTTCCATGTTCCACTTTCTTGCCTTTTGAGAACAGATAACCAATTTTAAGCACCAAGCCAAGCACTACCAAGTTGACTCGACCAAGTCCAGATCACAGCACACCTGTCATCCGATCTCTTGTCGCTCACTTGCCCTGTCGGGGGGTGGATATTTTCCATATGGCGATGCTAATCTGATATGCGCATGGGGTGGCGAGATTGGATCTCCCCTACACGTGCTGATCTGCCTTGGAAAAGTTGGTCGCCAGTCGCGGAATCCCAATTGCCATGTTCCCCCAGAGAGGAAGGCCGAGGGGGATATCTAATCTTCCAGAACGGTTCCGACGCTGGAGCCAAGGGTTCCCACGGTCCGTGTGGATGTGCTCTTCGATACGGCACCAGATCGCGTACTCCTACTTCTTACCTGCCTCTGGCTGGACCCTGACGAACGCAGAGAGGAGGAGCTTGGAGTGTGAAACCACGGCATGTTTGGCTGTGTTTTGCTTTGTCTTGCTTTCTTTTTGCGTTTGTTTTGGCCTCTTGTTTGTTGACCATTTACCGGACTGTGATTTTGTCTTCACGCTTGGCGTAGTATTTCTTTTCATGCCTCCATGGGGTCATGTCAAAATCTTACAGCTAATCTCTGATGAATTTCCCCAGACGCTCTCCCAACCCCCTTCACCCATGCTGCTCAATCCCATCGCCGGTCCCAGTCACCTGACCTTGTAGAAAGTCCTCCAGGGGGGCAGTACGTCCAGCACCCGGCTGTGATTGGCCTCCCAGTGTCAAATCACGTGCCCTCTGGCCATAGCGTCAGGGGTAGATTTGGTACCTGCTTTGGCTGTCACGCGAGGACGGCCTGTGGTTGGTTGAAACGCCAATAGCCCCACCACGGGGCGGTAATGAAGCCAATTTCCCCGTTGGACAATTTTGGTCCAGCGGCCGGATATATTGTGGGGCAGGGTCGGATTAGCCGGCTTGATTGGCTGGCTGCTACGTAGGGGGAAACTCTGTTTCTTGGTACTCATCTCTTTCATCCTAATCTCCCTCTTCACCACACGTCCACTGCCCGTCCCTTTAGTTCGCATCGCCATCCTCGTCGTCGCACTCTCCTTCACCCTCACCCTCTCCTCTCCCTTCGCTTCTATCCTTTGACACCTGCTTGTCACCCACGCTCTTTAGCATTTGCTCTCTAATTCCCTCAAGTAGCAGTCACTCCTTGAATCCCCCAGAGCAGATCCGCAGCTTCATGTTTTGATCTCGAAATCTCTGTTTACCCAACACGTAACAAGCGCGAGATCAATCGGAACACCACACGGCGAAATTCGGCCACCAAACAGAATTCTTTAGGATATTCATAATGCAGCTTCTCCAGATCCAGGCAGCCATTGGCACTGCCATTCTGCTGCTTTCAGCACCGTGCGATGCGAAACACGGCCACAGTCACAGTTTGGAGGTATTGGGTAGACGGCACAACCATTTGCATCACCGAAAGCTACATGCAACCAGGCGGGAGGAATCATCGGCTGAGATTGCGAAGCGTGGCACTTGCGCGTTCCCAACGAACAAGGGCTTGATATCTGTCACCCCAAACCTGATGAACGCCGGATGGGCAATGAGCCCTGATGAGCCATGTGCGACTGATACTTGGTGCCCATATGCATGCCCACCCGGAGAAGTCATGGCCCAGTGGGATCCCTCTGCAACAACTTATTCTTATCCCCAATCTATGGTACGTTAGGAATATGATCCTCAATTGCACAATCACTAATTTTCTTGGCTAGAACGGTGGTCTTTACTGCAATAAACAGGGAGAAATCGAGGTTCCGTTCCCAAATAAACCATACTGTGTCAAGGGTACCGGTTCTATCAAGGTCGACAACCGGGCTAAGGGTGAAGTGTCGTTCTGTCAGACTTGCTTGCCAGGTAACGAGGCGATGTTGATTCCAACCGAGGTCAACTCCATGGCCACACTCGCTGTACCAGATCCAAGTTATTGGGCTAGCACTGCAGCACAGTATGTCTCCGGTCTCAAATATGATATCCTACGTAAGCTAACCTGAAAATAGTTATTACATCAACACTCCCGGAGTGTCGGCCAAGGATGCCTGTGTCTGGGGTACTGCATCAAAGGCAATTGGAAACTGGGCTCATTATGTTGCCGGTGCCAACACCGACAACAATGGCATGACCTTTGCAAAGATCGGCTGGAACCCAACAATCTTCGAGACCAGTCTTTACAAGACTGCCCCCCCAACTTTTGGTCTTCGCTTCGAATGCGATGGTGCTTGTGTTGGTCTGCCTTGCGAAATCAGTGGAACTGAAGTGGGCAAAGTCAAGAGCTCCAACTCGGCTACTGGAGCTGGTGGTGCCGATTTCTGCGTCGTCACCGTTCCCAAGGGATCAACTGCTCGTATTGTTGTGTTCCCTATCAACGGTGATGAGAGCAGCTCGGGCGGGTCTTCTGAAGAAAGCAGCGAGGCTCCAAAGACTACCGCAAAGCCATCGCCAACTCCCACACCTACACCCACACCTACCCCAACCCCAACACCTGAGCCCACTACTAGCAGCGAGCCAAAATCAACCAGCTCAACACACTCCACGACTTCTACAACTTCTGAGGAAGAGACCACATCGTCTTCATCATCGTCGTCTTCATCTTCATCCATTCTGGACGAAAGTACAACCGTTAACATCACGCTCCCAACAATCAAGGGCGGAAACGATCCCCACGTCTTGTTCCAGAACAAGAACAAGACCCAGTCAGCCTACCCAACCAAACTTCGGGCCACCGGAACCGGGTCCGGGTCTACCTCTCCAGCCACAGTGGTACCTATCCAGCCCGCTTCTACCACTTCAAGCAAGAACGCAGCCGACATCACCGTGTCGAGCAGTTTCTTCAGCTTCGCTGTCGCGCTTGTGGCTGCTGGCCTCTTCCTTTGAGCTCGTTCCGAATAAGGGATCGAGATCTTCGTTTATACTTTCAATCTGTTCATATTGACCCTTTTAAACGGCCCAGAACCGTTACGCCGCAGACATTTCACCCTCGCGTCTCACACGAGAAGGTGGGGATATGAATGCTTTCAACTTCTTGCTCATGGCTTTATTTTTATACCATATTTCTAATACGTCTGGATATACGTAATAACAATCTACACCACAGTACGATTCTTGGGACCAACTGCGGCGTTGGATATATACACATATATACCTTAACTTTTGAATATATGTGGCCACCTTACACACAATCACACAACCACACAATCACACACAGAACATCTTCTTCTTATTTATCACACTGCATATATCTATTTTTGTGATGTTGCACATTTATACCCAATTTTTCTTTTGTCTGGAAATCTTTACACTTCTATATGGGGAGGGATGCGCTGGGATGAGCTAGGCGTCCAGCACTGCTAAGATGACTTTTTAAGCTTGAGAGTGTGTGGTACTAGGCACATTTGTTGCCGCTTTCTTCACGATGCATATGTGCGGTTTTCGGATGCGTTACGATAGCTTGCTTGCTAGCTTGGGAGATGTTGGCTGCCGGATTGTTCTCTGCTTTTTCTTCTTTTTTGCAAGGAAAGGATGCTTTGGCGCGCTGGCAAAAAAAAAAGCGAGATGGAAGAAAGAAAGGGGGAAAGGGGCATTTTTTCGGCTGCTTGGATTGTGGGAATGGGTTGGCGGGGAAAAGGGAAGTGGAAGTTGAGACTACTGGTGCGAGGTCAGATGAATGAAATGTGGTTGACTTAATCTATTCCCTTCTATGCTTTGATGTGATCTTGACTGCGATGTGATGTGAAAGTAACAAAAAAGTCTATTGTGAAGTGTGATATAAGTGGGCCTCGCTTATGTTGACGTTCCCGGTAGCGAAGCTGTCAAGTGGAACTATTGATGTTTATTAGACGGGGTGTGGAAAAGTCTCATTCAAAGCGCATGCAGTGTGTTCTCATTAGTTATATAAACATAGCATATGGGATAAATGCAGTGGTTGCACACAGTGTCATTCATAAATTGAGGTGATCTCATGGGTAGGGAGGAGTCGTTGATTTAAAGGTTGAGAAGGGAGCGAGGAAGGGGAAGGAGGGAGGATGTAAAGAAGCAAGAGAGCAGGCTTTTCTTTTAGGTCAAAAGTCTTTTTACCAGATAGGGA
>Ga0247807_10001408_pt1 | contig 14105 bp, 8 predicted proteins | sample UWRJL074202C1_FD_179931 | JGI IMG/M metagenome (GOLD analysis project Ga0247807, IMG submission 179931) | Plant litter microbial communities from Arlington Agricultural Research Station in Wisconsin, United States - UWRJ-L074-202C-1 | ecosystem: Environmental > Terrestrial > Plant litter >...
AATGAAGATCTCTAAACTTTTGAATTTTATTTTGAAAATCATCTACAACAGAATCAAAACCAAAGGAGATCCAAGAAAAATTTCCATCAAAAAATCTATTATTAATACTGTCTAAAAAATTATTGTAATCATTACCTACATCAGTAGTTTTCTTATTTTTCTCTTTTATTTTATTATCTAATTCATTCCTTTTTTCGGCATTAGAAAAATTTTGCTCAAGGTCATTTTTTTCTTGTTCAGCATCATCATAAAGTTTTTCAAATTCTGCGAGTTTAATATTTTCAATATTTAATTTTGCTTCTTCATCTTGTTTTAATTTAATTGCTCTATCTAACCTATCATTATGGTCTGAATTAGATTTAGTTTGCTTATTTAAATCTTTTTCAGCCTTATCTTTAAATTCTTTGGTTAAAGCAACTAATTCCTCATAGTTGCTAATATCAGTTAGGGTTCTGACAGCTTCTTCAATACTTGACTTTTTGCCAAAATCAATAATACTATCAACTTCCTCACCTTGAAAAAAGGAATACTGTCTTAAATCTGGACGAATCAGTTGTTTAATTATATTCGATTTTTCTTCTGCATCATATACAGGAGTATATTTTGGCAAAACATGATCAGTCCTATTTACTTCAACATCATTAATAGTAATTTGCCAACTATCAAACGAAGTTATACTTTCACTAATTCGAGTTGCTGTAAAAGATTTTGTTATTTGATATTTAAACCTTCCATTAGAATATTCTATTTGAATTCCTGTTTCAATACTATCACCAATAGATGTTTCGCTTTTAGCTTTATCAGATATAATTTTTACTGCTATATCCTTAATACCTTTTTTGATTTTATCATCAGAATCCAATATTTGGTCATAGAAAAGCCATAAAAAAGCATTGAAAAATTTTGATTTTCCAGCTCCATTATCTGCTACAATAATGTTAACTCCTTCTTCAAAGTCATATCGAGTTTCAAAATAATCTCCATAGTAATTGAAAAAATTTTTAAATGATATACTATTAATAATTGATGCCATATTTAGCCTATGTTATGAATATTTTTAATCTTTTTATAAATTTGCGAGTCACTCAAATTATTATCATTCTCGTTTATAATAACCGATAGGACTTCAACTAATTTGTTATAATATGGAGCATTAGTAGTTAACTGGTCAACTTCTTTAATACCATGTTTTTCGCAAAGTTCTTCGTCAAATAATATCTCTCTCAATACTTTATTTCTATCCATTTTAAAGTTCGTTTATTATTGTATCTAAATCCAAATCATATTTAAAACATACGTTGTCTAAGGCTTGTTTCGAGTCATAAAAATTTAAGGCTAAACTTGCAAAATAGGCCACTCTTCTCAATTCATTATGAACAAGACTTCGTTCCATTCTATAAAGTTCCATATTGTTGTCATTTAATCTTGGTATTACTACCATATCATATATTGTTGCAAAAGCTTTATCATCATGTTTTCTTAACAATCTTCCTCTTCGCTGTATAAATTGTCTTGGATTTCCTGTACTACTAGCAAAAATTCCTACTTCTGCTCTTGGAACATCAACACCTTCATCTAACATTTTCATTGCAAATAGCATATCTATTTTTCCTTCAGAAAAACCTCTTAATAAATCTTTTAAATTCTGTCCGTCAGCTATATAAGAATTCATTTTAAGCTTTGGTAACATTTCATGCCCTGCAACTAAAAATTTATTTAGCATTCTTTCAGATGTGCCATCTTCCTCATAAACATAACCTTCAGGTATATAAGTGAAAATATATTTTAGTTTGTTAATCTGTTTTAATTGAAGTAAAATGTTCCTAAAACATTCAATCTTAATGTTTGCTTTATGAATAATATTTTTTCGTTTTAAAAGCAAGATCTCAACTATTGGGTCGTTTTTAAAAACCCCGTTTTCAAAATCAAAATACCGCAAAAGCTTCTTTGAAATTTCAATATACTCTTCTAGCTCATCTTCGTCTAACTCAACGATTATCGGGTAGTATTGATAATTACAAAGGAAATTATTATCCATAGCTTCTTTCATTGAAAAGCTATATGTATAAGGCTCTTTATCATTAAAAAAAGAATCAATGAATTCTGTTCCTTCAGTATCATAAATTCTTTTCGGTGTAGCTGATAAACCAATTCTTTTTTTAATTAATGAATTATTCATCGCAGATTTAATGTTTTTTGCTCCCATGTTGTGGGCTTCGTCGGCAATCAGAATAAATTCTTGTTCTACTTTTTTGAAATACTTTTGAAATTTAATCGACGTAAAACTCGCATACGTTGAAATTACAAAAATGTTTTTCTTTAAACCTGCTTTGAAATTACTTACATAATTAGAAAACTCCTTTTCCCAATTATTCCCTCCACCAATTTTAATAATATTCAGGAAATTGAAAGATAAAACTTCTTCTTCCCATTGATTAAGAAGCGCTATTGAAGGCACTAAAATAATAGTGAAATATGTATTTGTTTTTTTATAGACATTTAACACACAATTGAGTGAAGTTTTTGTTTTTCCAGTTCCAGTTGCCATACCAAAAACACCTGTGAAATGATTATCAACCCAATTATTATACGCATTCACTTGATACTCTCTAGGCTTGTAAGGAGGTGGAAATCGTGGTTCATTGACAATTTTAAAAACGGTTTTGTTAAATTTCTCTCTTAGAGCATCTGTAACTTTTTTAATTTTATGCTCTTCTTCCGTGTGTACTTCACCATTCAATTCAACAAGATTTAGCTCTTCATCTAAAAGTTGCTTTTCATTAAGTGAAATAGATTTTTGTTTTATTATATTAATAAGGTTCTCAGGGTTTAAATAAATAAAATCCTTTGATTCTTTTTTAAATATTTTTTCATAATCCTTGATTTCATTTTTAATATTGGCTCTTTCTGAAGCTTCTCCCCACGAACGATTAATTACAAAGCTTTCCCCATTACAAACTATACCTTTATACGTAAAATTACAACTACCAACAATATTAATTAGGTTGTCTTCATCATCCCAAAACAAAGCTTCTTTGTAGTGTGAAATTTCGCCGTTTTTTGTAGTTACTGGAATAATACTTATTCTATCATGATCAATCAAATATCGCAAACAATTATAAAAATGTTTAATCTGTTTTTTTGTTAGAACATCGTTAAGTCGCTCAATATCATTAAGGATATTTTGCTGAATTGAATTATAAAAATCAGGTTCCAAAACAAATTCATTATTAATTAATTTATAATCATTTTCAGAAACAAAATGATTTATTAGAAAATCTATTTTGCCCCCATTATAAATAAATTGAGCAAAACCATAAGACAAAGTGCTTATTGAAGATGAACTAAAATAGCCTAACTTAAATTGAATCTTTTTAGACAAAGGAATAACCTCACCAAAAAATTGTAATGGTATCATATCTCCAGACGAAGAAATTTTTAAAGTAATTGGAAATTGTATTTTTTTTAAACTCAATTTTTTTAGTATTATTTATTACTTCTGAAATATTGATATTAGATTTTTTATTTGTTTTTAGACTATTATTATAAAGAATTATTCTATTATCGTAATTAGCAATATGAATAACCCTTCCAAATTCCATAACGTTCTCGATCATGTAAGGTTCTTTAGCAGCAGACTTAATATGAATATTTTATACCACTAAATAATTTAATCTTATTAAGAGATATCTAGATTTATTAAACTGAAAATCTAAATTATTTTTACCGTAAATTGTATTCGTAATCCATTTGAACTTAATAATTATTAAGTACTTCTATATGTATGATCAATTTCTTTATAGTAATCTTCAAAGCTAAATTCTATATCTAGCAATTCCTTTGGATGAACTCTGAGACCTTTTGCGATTTCAAATATTGTATTAATTCTAAAATCTACTCGTCCTTTTTCAATTTTGCTGATTTTACTTGCATCTAAATTACATCGTGAAGCGATTTTTTCATATGACTCATCCTTTCTGATAAGTTGTATTTTGTCTCCAACTTTTTTACGTAGCTGTAAATTAACCTCCTTACTATCCATTATATAATTTTTGTACTAATTTGATTTTTTTTAAGAAAAATTTTATGGTCGAATTCGACCATATTTCGAATAATTTTATATATTTGTATTTCAAATACATACAGAAAATGTATTTTTGCGATTCTTCAAGTAAAAAAATTGAAGCATTCGCTTAGAATCTCGGCTCAAAACTTGGCAGTTTAATCCACGAGATGATAAGTAAGATGCTCACGTCTATTGGCGTGGGCTCGCTTATTCGTTGAGGTCATGCCAAGTACCAGAGACGTTTAAGATGAGTACCACGCTTTTTTATGCTCAAAACTCACTGATTATTCTTGGCGATATTTCTCCTGTTTTTGTTTTAAGATTCGCATCATGAAGTCGAACTAAACGCTTTGTCTGTGAAATAAATAATTTTATACTCCTTATGATCATTAAGCCGTTTACTTAATGCATAAAAAATGGCCCTCTGCTGCAGCGACCAAACTAGCGCAGAGGACCATAGCTAATCAAATCTTCGTTTAACTAACCAATCCAATATTATGAATTATTTTTCATTTTATAAGGATGGGAAAGCTCTTTATTGCTTTATTTTTATGGGCATTACTTTAGTTTTTTCATCTTCTCTTGCCGCCGATACAAAACGGCATTTCACATTTATATCGCAGCAATCTCAGGTTCAGGGAACTGTAACTGATGCATCAGGACCTCTACCTGGTGTAACTATTTCCATTAAGAATAAAGTGAATTCCACAGTAATATCCGATTACAGCGGGCAATATTCAATTACCGCATCCCCATCGGATACTTTGATTGTTTCTTTTATTGGATATAAAACGGCATACGTTCCTGTTAATGGACGCAAAATTGTAGACGTTAAACTTGTTTATGATACTACAACACTACAGGAAGTACGAGTCAATGCTGGATATTATTCGGTAAAGCAAAGTGAGCGCACGGGAAGTATTGCCCGCATAACCTCCAAGGATATTGAAACACAACCTGTCACAAACGTCCTGGCTACTATGCAGGGGCGTATGGCCGGAGTCAGTATTACCCAGTCATCCGGTGTTCCGGGCGGAGGTTTTGATATTAAAATCAGAGGGCAAAACAGCCTTCGGGAAGGTGCTAATTCACCATTATATATTGTTGATGGAGTGCCTTATTCTTCCGAACCGATTGGTTCTCTGGTAACCTCTACCATTTTTCAATCCTCAACCAGCCCTCTTAATAGCATCAATCCCGATACTATAGAAAGTATTGAGGTTTTAAAAGATGCAGACGCAACTTCTATCTATGGTTCAAGGGGAGCAAACGGAGTTGTTCTTATCACTACCAAAAAAGGAAAAGCCGGAAAAACCAAATTCAGCCTTACCAGTTCAACAGGAGCGGGAACAGTAACGCGATTTCTCAAATTAATGAATACCCAGGAGTATCTCAATATGAGAAGACAGGCCTTTATTCACGATGGAATTCCATATGGAGCAGCTGATTACGATATAAACGGAACGTGGGACCAAAACAGGTATACCGACTGGCAGAAAGAATTATTGGGAGGAACGGCCCAGATCAACGATCTGCAGGGGACTATTTCGGGAGGGAGTGATAATACACAGTTCATGTTCAATGGAAACTACCACAGCCAGAATACCGTTTTTCCCGGTGATTTTAAATATATACGGGGCGGCGGACAGCTAAATATTACCCATCGGTCTGAAGATAATAAATTTAAGATAACTTTTTCGGCAGGTTACAATGTACAGAATAACAATCAGCCCTCGACTGATTATTCAAGTCTTGCCAGATTTCTTTCCCCAAACGCTCCGGCATTATACAATACAGACGGATCTCTTAACTGGGAAAATGCAACCTGGGAAAATCCCCTGCGTAACAATAATGCACTGTACAATTCAAAAACAAAAGATTTAATTGCCAGCACCCTGCTCTCCTATGAGATTTCAAACAGCCTTACTCTTAAAAGCAGTTTCGGATTTTCTGATCTCAGCACACTGGAAACCAGAACCAGCCCTTCCACTTTGTATAATCCCATTTATAATGTAAGCAGCATGCGTTCATCGATCTATACTAATAATACAGCAAGATCATCCTGGATTGTGGAACCGCAGATCAGTTATAAAAAAAACATTTTCAATGGTGAGACAGAGATACTGGCCGGTGCTACATTTCAGCAGCAGGAAAGCACTAGTCTCTACCAGTACGGAGGCGGATTCAGCTCAAACAGTCTCATTTATAATCTTGCGGCAGCCAATAATATCCTCATCCTTGGCAATGATGAAAATCAGTATAAGTATCAGGCATTTTTTGGAAGGATAAATTACAATTGGAAAAAGCGGTATATAGTAAACCTAACCGGCAGACGGGACGGTTCAAGCCGGTTCGGCCCGGGAAACCAGTTCGCAATTTTTGGCGCCGTCGGAGCAGCCTGGCTTCTTTCTAATGAAAATTTCCTAAAAAACTGCTCATGGCTGAGTTTTGGTAAACTTCGTGCAAGCTATGGCTCAACAGGCAATGACCAGATTGGAGACTACCAGTATCTAAATACCTATTCAAGTTCCGGGGTAAGTTACAACGGAGTCATTGGTCTTCAGCCTTCCAGACTTTTCAATCCTGATTTTGCATGGGAAATCAATAAAAAGCTGGAAGCTGCCATTGAACTCGGCTTCTTAAAAGACCGTATCACCTTATCGGCATCCTTTTATCGAAACCGCTCCTCAAATCAGCTTGTTGGTATACCTCTTCCCGGAACATCAGGCTTCACAACGCTACAGGCAAATCTTGGAGCGGTAGTTGAAAACAGAGGCTTTGAGCTGACTTTTCAAACCATTAATTTCAACACAGAAAATTTTAAATGGTCGACCAGTTTCAATTTAACTGCAGCAAGAAACGAACTTCGACGATTTCCTAATCTGGAAAGTTCTCCATACAGTCAAAAATATAGAATAGGAAGTCCTCTGAATATTTATCTTATGTATAAATTAAAAGGGGTAAATCCACAGACCGGTATCTACGAATATGAAGATTTAAATAATGACGGACAAATAACTTACCCGGAAGACAGGCAGTATGCTGCCGACCTGAATCCCAAATACTTTGGAGGCCTGCAAAACCAATTTGAATATAAAAACTGGAAGCTGGACTTCCTGTTCCAATTCGTAAAACAGCAAAACCAGATATTTCCTATGGGAGCCGCAGGCGATATGTCCAATAAGCAGCAGAGAATTACCGACAGCTGGCAGAATCCCGGGGATCTGGTGCCATACCAAATTTATACGACAGGCCAGAACAGCCAGGCTGTTATGGGACAGTTTTATTATTATGACAGTGATGCAACCCTGGTTGATGCGTCGTTTGTGAGACTGAAAAATATTTCAGTTTCTTATAAACTTCCCTTGAAACTACAGGACACAAGCTGTACAGTAATGCTGCAGGCACAGAACCTGCTGACTTTTACAAATTATAAGGACGGAGATCCTGAATTTATAAATTATGGTTTTCTTCCTCCCTTAAAAATAGTTTCAGCTGCAGTACAACTAACCTTTTAAATCACCGATTATGAAATCACTAATCAAATACATAAGCCTTTCCAGCATTATTTTAATGCTTGCAGGATGCGACTCATTTATTGAAGTTAATCTACCAAAATCGCAATTATCAAATACGGCGGTCTTTGACAGTTATGCGACTGCTGATGCAGCAGTGGCGGATATTTATGGAAAAATCAGAGATGCGGGGTTGCTGAACGGTTCTTATACCGGAATATCAAATCAGTTAGGAAACTATACTGATGAACTGACAGCTTTTGGAGGACCTTCCAACCCCAGCATTCCTTTTTACAACAATACTCTTTTAGCTTCATCTGGTAATATTTTACAATACTGGAATACTTCCTATAATCAGATTTATGCAGCCAATGCAGTAATTGAAGGACTTCAGGCCAGTAAAAATATAGCAGAAGAGAATAAAAACCGGCTTTTAGGGGAAGCGTTGTTTATTCGCGCACTGTCGCATTTTTACTTGGTAAAGCTCTTTGGCGCTATTCCGTACATACTAAATACAGACTATCGGAAAAACAGTACTGCCAGCAGGATGAGTGTTGAAGAAGTTTATAAAAATATCATTGCAGACCTTGAAAAAGCAATAGCGCTTCTGCCTGAGAATTACAGCAGCAGTCAAAGAATCCGCGCCAACAAATACTGCGGAAGGGCGCTGCTGGCAAGGACCTATTTAGAAAACCAGTCTTATGAAGAGGCGTCAAATGAAGCATCTTCAATAATCAATCAGACAGATATGTATTCACTCTCTTCTCTAAACACTGTCTTTTTACTGAATTCAAAAGAAACGATCTGGCAGCTTCAGTCAGCTGAAGACGGCCAGAATACTCCGGAGGGAACCTTATTTATATTTGAGCAGGGGCCTCCTTCCTTTGCTGCCCTGAGTTCTCAGCTGGTAGAGTCCTTTTCAGATCTTGATCTTCGAAAAACAAGCTGGATAAAAAAGGTAAGTAACGGCGGAAACAATTGGTTTCATGCCTATAAATACAAGGAACAGAATTACACTCCGGTTTCTGAAGAGTATTCCATTATTTTCAGGACAGCCGAACAGTACCTTATAAGAGCTGAATCCAGAGCAAGAACGGGAGACCTGATCGGTGCTAAAGAAGATCTTAATAAAATCAGAACACGCGCGGGACTTGGCAGTACAGCTGCCGAATCACAGGATGAAATCCTAAACGCAGTACTTCAGGAAAGAAGGTGGGAGCTCTTTACAGAATCAGGTCATCGCTTTTTTGACCTGCAGCGGTTCAAAAAACTTGATGCTGTTTTGTCTTTAGTCAAGGCCGGCTGGGACACCAATGACCAACTGCTGCCTATTCCTGAAAATGAAATGATCACAAATCCTAATCTAAGACCGCAAAATCCGGGATATTAAAATTTCACAGTTATGCTTAAACTTTATAGACCAAAAAACCTTTTTTCTAAAGTACCTGCTTTAGTTTTATTTTTAATTTTGTTTTTAGTAGCCTGTCCTGTATGGGGGCAGGCGTTACTAAAAAAACAGCTTTCTTCATCAGATTACGGTCTATGGGGTTCTTTAGAAGCCGATAAGATATCACCCGACGAAAACTGGGTAAGTTACACAATGACATACCACAGCGGCGCTGACACACTGTTTCTCAAAAATACTGTTAACAATAAGGTAATCGCATTTCCATCAGGAAGCCACACTCTTTTTACAAAACACAATTACTTTATATATCACGCAGGGGACTCAATACATATTATTGATCCGGAGAGCAGCAGGAAGGAGCGTTTTCGTACCTCTCAGGAATACAGCTATTCAGAAAGTAATGATCTGCTGATTTTGCATGACGCGGGAGAAAAAAAACTGCTGATTAAAATCCCGCTGGAAAAAACGGCAAGAGAAATTTCGCTGGTCCGTAATTATTCACTCACCCCGGACTCGCGAACTCTTCTATACAGTACATTTTCTAATGGAATTAATTATGCTTATCTGCTGGATCTTAATAAAAGCAACACCCCAAAAATAATTGCGAAAGGAAGTGACGCTTTCCACAATTTTGTATGGAGCAAAAACTCAGGAACAGTTGCATTTCATTCAGAAAGCGGTCCTGATGCAATACAGTCCTTATTTTTTTACTCGCTTCAATCATCAAAACTTTTTGAATTTAACCCGAAACTGTACAAGACAATTCCTCCGGATATGGTACTGACAGATAAATCTGCTGATGCGCTGCTTGTGGCCGATAACTCAGAGATGGTATTTTTTAAAATGATATTGAAACCTGCACTTCAAACCGTTCAGCAATCCACAGTCGAGATATGGAATACAAATGATAAATGGATATACCCAGATGAAAAGTATAATGGAAGATTTCATCAGCGCCCAAAAGTCATGCTGTGGCAGCCTTTTTCAGGAAGCGTTACTGCAATTTCTTCAGATAGCCTGCCGAATATCGTCCTGACGGGAGATAACACTCATGCTATTTTATCTAACCCGCAGGAGTACGAACCGCAGTTTGAGGCGCAGGGACCTCGTGATTTTTATATTATGGATGTCAAAACTGGCAGTAAAGAGCTTCTCCTTAAAAAACAATCAGCGATATACTGGGATTTAGTTCCTTCTCCCGGAGGCCGGTACATTGCTTATTTCAAGGAAGAAAACTGGTGGATTTATGACACAAAAAATAAATCCCATACCAATATCACTTCAAAGACCGGAATGTCCTTTGAAGGGAAGTTCCGTTTGTTCGAACCTAAAACCACATTTGGAAATCCTGCATGGAGCAAGGACGATAAAGAAATCCTGCTGTATGATGAATTTGATATCTGGGCAGTAACGCCCGACGGCAGATCTGCACGAAGGCTTACCCAGGGACGTGAGTTAAAAATAAGATTCCGTATTGCTAAAATTCCAAATACTAATGATCTGAAACTTAAATACAACGGACTAGTTATTCCAAATGTTGATCTGGAAAAGGGGCTTCTCTTAAGGGCAGAAGGAGATGATGGAAAGACCGGATTTTTTACATGGAATAAAGAAACCGGCCAGCAGTCAATCATTTATAGGGATTCTTATATCAGTGATCTGAATTACAGTTCAAAAAAACAGACCTATTTTTTTACTGAACAAAAATTTGACCTGCCTCCGCGTTTAGTTTCCAGAAAAAAATCAACAGATATCAAGACCATTTTTGAGAGCAATCCCCAGCATAATAATTTTTATTGGGGAAAGACCGAGCTGATAGAGTTTCAAAATTCCAAAAAACAAAATCTAAAAGGAATCTTATATTATCCGGCAGATTACGATCCACAAAAAAAGTACCCCATGATCGTAAACATTTATGAAAAACAGTCGCAGGATCTGCATATTTATCAAAACCCGACTGCGTATAACGGTTCTGGAATCAATTCATCGGTACTTACCTCTAAGGGGTATTTCTTTTTCCTTCCCGATATTGTCCATGAAAACGAAAATGTCGGTCCTTCATCCCTTGACTGCGTAACGGCCGGAACGCAGAAAATTATAGACATGGAACTTATAGATCCAACAAAAATCGGACTGCTGGGACATTCCTTCGGAGGGTATGAGACTTCTTTCATCATAAATCACACTAAAATGTTTGCTGCCGCCGTAGCCAGTGGCGCTATCACAGATCTGAGGAGCTATTATCTCTCTGTAGGGTGGAACAACTCAAAACCTAATATGTGGCGCTTTGGAACTGAAGACTGGAAACTTTCTGGAAAAACCCCGTTTGAAAATCCAGCAGATTTTGACCGAAATTCTCCCCTTGAATCTGTCAGGCAGCTGAACACTCCCCTGCTGATGTGGACTGGAAAAGAAGATACCCAGGTAGACTGGCACCAAAGCATAGAATACTATCTTGCTCTTAGAAGGCTTGGCAAAAAAAGTGTTTTATTATTATATCCCGGTGAACATCATGTCCCGATAAATCCAATTAACCAAAAGGATATATTCGAAAGGGTGTTGCAGTGGATGGACTATTACCTCAAAGACGAAAAAAAGTTTCAGTGGATCAAACAAGCAATGGAATAAGTATTAAAATAAAAATGCCGTTCAATAGAACGGCATTCCCTTTTTAGGTTTACAAATTTTACAATCATTGGTTGCGAAACAAAACCTCTTGACAGTTCTGTGCTTCACCATAGGCTCGAGTTCCACTTGTGCCGCCGCCTACGTAACACAAAGTTGAAATCTGAACTGTGTTACAGTTTTGCGGCATATTAAGTATACAATTGCCCTGACTATCCCTAGGATAGCCAATTTTTGGTACGGCAAGCTTAGATGCGCTCTGCATCGAAGTTGTTACAAAGGCACCGGATACCGCCAGTGCAACAACAGCAATCGGCAGTACATTTTTAAATAGTGTTTTCATAATAATCAAAATTATATTAAACAATGATCTACTTTTTTCTACAGGTGTTCGATCTTTTTTCCTGAAACCGGCCGGTATAATTTATAAACTCAGTTCGATTTTAAGACTGAGCTCTTTAATTCCTTTTTTACGATATCTTTCAGCTCATAAGCGACAAGATTATTTCCTATAAGGGCATATAAACAGTTATCGGCAACGATGAATGATTTTACCTTTTCACCTCCAATATTATAAATTGAAAAGCTGAAAAGATAGGAATGCTTATTAATATCGTATAGATCGATTACGGAGGAGTGTTCCCAATTTTTTTTATCCTCATATCTGCCCATTATCCTGGAATTGACAAAGAGCAGATTTTTAAAAACCGCGCCGTGCGCATTAACAACAAAGGGAGGTGCGGACATAGTCCTTCCAGTTCCACTCTTTACGTAAGTAACCTTAATTTTTGCCTTTGAAGTGGTATCAATAGTGTGTCCTCGATAATCAATTTTACCGTCTTTTCCCGCAACTACAAACTCATTTCTATAGTAATATAAATAGATCATCTTTTCGATCTGTTCACTGTACATCAAAATTCCGTCTGTATCAAAAATACCATCGATTTGTTTCACCAGGAGTGCATCATTATAGTTTATTTTGTTCTCGCTTTCAGATCTGAATATTCCCACTCTGTTAGCAAGATTCTTTCCGCTGTTGTTGCGAAATAATATTGTAGTGCTGTCTGCAGCTTCGGCCTGGGTAAAATATGGCATTCCTTCGAGTTTCCTGTTAATCCTCCAATCTTTGACACTGCCTCTGAACATTGCCGGAACCATACCGTCTTTCAAGTAAAAATAGCCGCCCCTGACACTTAGCGTAACATTTTGGAAAGCTGTATTTTCAGGATCAAAATCAATTTTTACAATTTTTTTATTACTCAGATTACTGTCAAAAGACACAAGGATCTGCGGATTGCTGAAATTGCCCAGGTATAATTTTCCGCCAGCAAATCCTGCAATGTAAAATGAATTAAATTTCAAATCCGTTTGTTGAAGCTGGACGGCGGTATTCTTGGGGTATCTCCTTTGGAAGGGGTTGCTGTAATGCATAATTTCCTCCGACCAGATAAACAAAACTACAACAGCGGCTATACCGAAAAAGCATGAGTAAACCATTGTTTTTAAAAAGGGAATAAATTCCCTGCTGTTTTTTATGTTCCTGTCTCTGTTTCCCTTTATTATTACAGCAATAAAAGCTAATATAACAAAAACCAGATTAAATAACAGGTGGGCATTCCAGCTCATTTTTTCCAATATTCCTCCGCATGAACAAGGGACGTAAGAACTGTAATGGAGTATAATAAAAATATATACTGTAAACATCACCATAAGGTTAAACGCCAGTACAAGTCCCCATAATCTGGTGGAGCGAAAAATCAGCAGCGCTGCAATTAACAGCTCCACCAGAGGAACTGTCCAGGACATCCAGGACGCGAAAGCACTCAAAAGAGGAGACTGTCCCAACTGGACTCTAAAGTTTTCAAAATCCAGCATTTTGCTTACAGCAGCATAAACAAACAGCAGCACATACAGCAGGCTGATGATTTCAATAATACTATTTCTTATTTGAGGTTTGAGATTCATAGTGGTCAGTTGGTTAGAATGGGGAACGTGAAATGATTCAAAAAAAAACATAAACAAATATAAATCAATACTTTCAGGCAAATTCTATCCAAATCAGGCAAAAATTCTTCCAAAACAGATATAATGCATACAACATTCTAAAATAAAACCGCGCTGTAAATCGGCTAGATTTGCAGCGCGGCCGGCATTAAAAATGCAGGCAGTCTATAACTGCCTGCATTTAAAAAGATCAATTCTGCACTACATAAGAACTAAATCCCTTAACAGCAAAATCAAGGCATAGGTTAAAAGCGGTCTGACCTCTTAACTGCGCTGTTCCTCCCATCAGTATGGAAGATACTTTAGCCTGGTCATTCTTATACTTTCTCACATTCTGAAAATAACCTGTAACTGCATTGTAAGCACCGAATACCGTTCCTTTAGTCGTATCAGTCTGCTGTGTAGGATGGCTCATTCCATACTCAAAGGCATTGTCTACCATATTATTAAAACAGGCGGATAATTCATCATTTCTTCCCTCCTTCAG
>Ga0247807_10001409_pt1 | contig 14105 bp, 9 predicted proteins | sample UWRJL074202C1_FD_179931 | JGI IMG/M metagenome (GOLD analysis project Ga0247807, IMG submission 179931) | Plant litter microbial communities from Arlington Agricultural Research Station in Wisconsin, United States - UWRJ-L074-202C-1 | ecosystem: Environmental > Terrestrial > Plant litter >...
GGGTGTTAGCGTACATTTCAGCTTTCCGCTGTCGCCGACGTCGTACTCCAGACGATAGTTTGATTTCCCTTGGCGCCTCTTTCTACACAACCAAGAAAAGTGAACTAATTCTTCATGTATCCTGCGTTCTGCGACTCCTCTGGTTAGGAATCTCTTTTGTTGCTTACCTTTTCCGGCTTTCCAAGTTAAATTTCACACTTCTCGGCAAGATGGCTGTCCAACTCGCTCCCTACAATAATTCCATGCGCCTCGGTCAGGGCTTCAACAGCTACACGCAACAGATCTGCCTCAATGATGCTGTGATGCGACCCTCGAGGATACTCAGATCACCAAATTCTCTGGATGGTGTGAAGACGACCACGAACCCTACAGTAACTGGTCAGATAACAGGAACAGATCCTTCTAACTCTGCTGAGTATGATCAGCTGAGCACAAGAGCAGGTGTTGTAGGAGACAACTCAAAAACCGGCGCTGATGTGTCAGGGAGAGGAGTCAGTCAGATCGTCTCATACTCGTCTCGCTTTGTGGACAAGCTGAGCGACGTGACGGGTAAGTTTATGCGTACAAATAAGCCCAGTCGATTTTGACATGAAGTAGATGCGATGAATATTTCGGCATCTTTGTCAATTAAAACAGCAACCATTGGAGGTGCTGCAAGTGGATCATTCATTGATAGTGACAAGTTCAAATCGAGCGATATGAATTTCTTCGTCCAAGTCAAAGTTGTGAATCAAGTAATTTTCGGAGAGGACTACACCGAATTTGAAAATATCTTGCCTCCCGGTGCAAGATTCACTGAGGTTTACGGAGTATGTCTCAAACCTCCTCACGAGGTAAAAGTACTAACAGTTATAGGATAGCTTCATCTCCGGCTTTGAGGAGGGCGGGGAGCTCAACGCTCTGATTTCGGTCAAAGTGTCGGATAAGACCAAGACGTTTGCAGTAAAAGCGGAGCTGGAAGCAACCTTGGGAACGCCAGCTCTTTCCGGGAAAGTCCAGGGAGGAGTGGACATGAATAAGTCCGAGATGAAAACCTCCACCGAGACTACCGTAACCGTCAACTGGAGTGGTGGAGGTCAAATCAAACCCAGCGATGCCATTTGGGACGTGAATTCTCTTACTCTGGCCGCAGCAAATTTCCCTGACCTTGTGGCCAAGACCCCGCAGCGGACATATGCCATCCTGAGCAAGTACACGTCGCTCAAGAGTTTCCTCAGGGTTTACCAGCCCAGCTCGGTTCTTACGTATGAGAATGCAGGCGTGTATACTTCTGCTTTGCTCGATATGTACATGGACTACAAGTCCATCTGGAAGCAGATTCAAATTGCCAACTTTGAGCTCAAGAACCGCCGTGCAGATATCAGAGCCGCAAAGCCCCCTGCAGAAGTAGCAGAGCTTGCGTTAGCGAGGAGGAATGCGCAAATTACAGATCCGAAAACTATAGACAGCATCCCCATAGATAAGGCCCGAGGAATCACCAATCCTACACTCCCACCAGCGTTGAGCTCTCAAGATCAATCGAAAAGAGCAGGACAACCCAGCATCCCCCCAACAGGACTGAACATAGTGGATAATCCGACACCTGTACCTCATATTCCAGATATGATTGACTTTGTGGCCTATAAGCCCACTGTTCTTGGCTTGGATAGAGCGAGGAGGGATTGTCGAAACGAAATGATCAAAATTGTTAGCGAGGTTAGGCATTATGCAAAAGTATCCTTTCAAGACTAACGCGAGGACAGGTCGATCTGGTTACTGCACATCCTGAGTTCGCACTTGATCCTCTACGAGAAGATCGATTTGTCAGCCCACGCATCTTCATGCAATTGCTTCCAGTAATTTTCCTCCCCATTTTCTTCAGAATTCGTACTTACTATCAGTAGGTCGTCACGCTGCGAGCTGTGGAGACCGACAAGGCGGATTCGAACCTTAACCCGAAGGAACTCGTCATTCTTGGTGAAACTGATGAAGCTCCGAGGTTACAGCAGTGGTTGTACAACCGGGCTGGGAATGAAGAATCACCTCAGCCATTTCCTGCGATGCTGGCGTCTCTTGATCGTCACAAAAGCAAATCCAAGACTTTTGACATGGGAAGCGAGTGGAGTGGAGCTGTCGATCCAGGAAAGACATCCCTCTTCTTTAATTCTCTTGACCGTATTGATGATTCTTGGTTACCCAAAGCGCTAGATATATGGGTGAAGGATGAGATTATCATTGGCTTGAAAGTATTTTATACAAATGGTCATGACCTCCAACACGGCGCGTGCGATGGATCTTCTTCCAAGACTATCGATATTCAAGACCTTGATGCCAAGTCTGTTATTCAGCTGGTAGTTGAGGCCGCAGAACCGCCAAACTCTACAGTGAGAGTAAGAGGTCTACAATTGACTTTCAACACGGCTAAAAGTCAAGAGTACCCTGCCCTCGGACGGCCAGTTGAAACCCACCAGAAACCCACCACAGTTACTTTCAGCCAACCGACGAATGGTTTTTGGACCTTCAGGGGTTTCTGGGGTTCTGTGGCTCCTTATCAAGGCGGGTTCATCGCCTTGGGAGCCATATGGGGACTGGACGAAACAGCACCTGAAAGTAAATCAGGGACACAAACATCGTCTGGCCCTGTTGGTCCTGACTACCAGATGTTCATGGGTCAAACCCTGCCCGAAGACGCGCTTGCGTCAGCAAAGGAGTTTCGCTCCAAGGTTGGAAAATACAGTATGTCGAATTTCTTCGGAGAGAACAAAATTGAGAAGGAAAAACTCATCTACTTCAACGACTTGGGGCGCATCAAAGATGGGTCACGGGTCAAATCGGTCACCTTTTACACTGAGAAGAAATCTTACCTCACCGGATATATCATCAACTACATCAATGGCCCGTCAATTCAGCGCGGTAGATCTCCACCTGGCGCTTCTGGAGATCCAGGTGGTGCCCAAGCGGAACATTGGACGGCGGTCAGGCTCGTCTTGTCCAGACACTCAGATAATGAAAATGAGATGATTAGCTATCTGGAGTTGAACAATGCCGCTGAGAAGCTAAGGTCGTTCTCTGCGGGAATTCCCAAGGTGGTCCATGATACCATAATCTCTCCGCCTAGCAGCAGCTGGTCCCTCGCTGGGTTTTGGGGTTATTATCACGATGAGCTCCAGGCTTTCACCCATATCGGTGTTATTTGGGCAAAATGTGACGAGCTTGCTGGTTGATACTGCCAATAGCAGTCGCTGGTGTTTCACTAGAGCTGAGAACAGAGTATGACTAGTAGACAAGGTGTTTTGTGTATAAGCCCATTGATTGTTCTCCATAATTCTCAAATGCTTCATTATTGGCATGAATGCATGTAAAATTTGGTTCCCTTGGCCGTAGTAGAATTAAGAAGCTTGACTGTTGTGTAAACCGAACTTGGAGGCTACATCATATGTTTGGCTTTTCAAAGCATTCGGCACCTGTGAAATAATTTTCGAGCAAGATTAAATTATCATATGAAAGAAGACTTGTGGACACTGTGTCATGACTACACAATTGTCTTTTGGCGGGATATAGAAATATTGTAAACACCCATCCTGAGATTCCTCGTTGTGTCCACGAGTGCATTGCTCCAAGAAGCCACGGTGGTAATATCGATAAACTAACCGTCGTAAATAGAAAGTAGTGTTACGTGTTCACGGGAAATCGAATGAGCTGAAGATGATAAGACCTATCACTATTGGTTGAATGCACACCCCATATGATAGACTAGGCTGGGGTTAGAGGCGAGTCTAGATATATGATTTTGTCTGCTGAGACGCCACAGCATTTTGATGAGCTGAAAACCTGCAGAGGAAGTCGAGATAAGGTGCCAAAATTTCGCAACTACTCACCTACAACATAAAGCTCCAGCTTCCCCTTCTCCAGCCAAGTATATAAAAGAGTGTCCGCTCTGGAATCTAATATAATCACTCCTCTACTCATCAATACCATTTTTTTAGCCAAATCTATTATATCGCTTCTCCAAGATGGTTGGCATCACTGTGGCGACGGAAGCCCACCAAGTTGCTGTGAAGGAAATGATCAAATGCATGATGGAACCGAAGGCAAAGCCCAAAGACATGTCATTCACTATGGGATGGGATGTCGTCGCTTCATATTCCGAAGATAAAATCAACAAGCTGTTAACTGATCGCCACGAACATGGCAACAGTGGAATGCTTCAGGAATTTACGTTTGAGGCGGAAGAATGGAATAAATTTGCCCAATCCAAGACTCCTGGCACCAAGAAGGGGGCGTTTGTCAAGGTCAATTACCGGACCACTTTTGGCCCTCCACTTCTTCAGTTCGACCCGACAGCAACTGCTGTGCCAATGTGTTCAATTCAGATGAAAATTATCCAAGGAACCATACAAATGGGAGACGATGACCCTGAAGACATTCCAGCGGATTGGACTCTCAAGCTCAACAACATCCTTCTACTCACAGCAAAAGGCGAACTCTCCGACCAAGGAATTATTAAAGGCAACCCTCCACTCATACCTGGAACAGAGGCCATCACTTTCGGCAGTGGCAACGATGAAACACAGCATGTAGTTCTTGGCTTCGAAATGAGCAAGGGAAAGATAGTCGTAGAGGCAATTGCACCCACCGGTACAAATATGAATCTGAAGGAGCATATTGTGACTCAGTCATCATTCCAAGATGCTTTCAAGGAATTCTTCGTGGGTGGACCTGACGAAGTGGGCAAGCCCAAGGCTCCATCGCGTTCGTTGAGCTACTCGATTGCATGCGTGAATAACAAACGCAATGACAAGGCTGTTGACCTAACACCAACAAAATTCCAGTTTGCTACCTATTTCGGCACTGGTGAAAACAAAGACGTCCGATTAATCTCGATATTCATAGAGGTTAAAGGCGGGCCAAAAAGGGGTCAGACCGAAAAACTGCAAGAAGGTTGGACTACCCAATGGTTTCAAAATGGAACCTCGCCAGTACCCCGAGGACTATCGGCTAGTCTCATAATTTCCTCCAAGATATTCACATCAATTATTCTGACTCAAGGTTTTGGGAGCTCCTGGACTGTTGAAGAAGTTCCTTCAGATACCGCCGCGGGTACTAAGGTCGACTGTAAGAACTCGAAGATTTGGGATGTCAGCCAGCAAGACCTTGATTATAGTGGAACTAACATCTTTCACATCGACGGGTTTTCAGTCAGCTTGAAAGATTGGCCTCTGCAGCTCACCTTCAAGCAAGATGACCCTGGGAACGCCCCTAGTATCTACGCGTATTGGGAGATCAAGGCGAACATCCATTGGGAGAATACCTTTAAGGTATTGGCGGTTGGGAAACGTGTTACAGGGACACAGGGCTATATCAATGCGCTCTACCGCATGTGTGACAGCAAGAAGTTCAATGACCCTCTGAAGCTGAATTCTGATATTGCCGTAAGCGACGATGGCTTCAGTCTCGACTTGAAACTTGAGACACAGACTTTCCGCATGGATCAGTCAGAAGAAAATGGGATTGACTATGGGACTTGGAAGAAGGGTATGGAAAAATTGTGGAGTCAGGCACCTGCAGCCTCGTTTTCCCCCTTCGGTATTCGCTTCCTCCGCACCACCAACTTGCTTATGCCTGGATCGCATGTGATCGACATTAACGAGGGTATCGGACTCAGAATACCAAAGGACTTGGTCCTAGTTGGTGACGTAGAGGAAGAGAAGTCAAAGGCATAGCGCAACACCCCCATTACAAGCAAAACACCTCAGGTAGCATAGGCGGTTAGTTTATATTTGACAATATCAAAACATTTTGTTTGGTAATGCTTGTTAACTTATTATTTAACCTGTAGACTGGATATAACTATTAGTGTCGATTGTAATACGCTTCTAAGTATAGTATTGTATTTTAAAGTTGTTACTTGAGCTAGGCTCCTAGAAAAAGACTGCTAAAGCATGACAAGTCTACGATCTTTAATAGGCAAAAACTCCGAGCTCCGATTTTAAGCTAATAGTCTAGTCTAATAGGCAAAAAGAGAATTTCGATCTTGACTATATGTCAGGATCTGTTATGTGATTACGATGGAGAGCAAATAAAGCATACCTTAATTTCACAATCTAAGACCATTTCATGATCAGTTTAATCAGTAATAGAATGACGAAGGAGTTCACAGGGTGCTTATAGATCATATCGAGGTTTTGACTTTTTACCCGTTGAAATACACCCGCTTTCATCTAGTGAGTCAGAACGATATATCTATATTTGAACGTTATGAAACTATTGCCGTAATCTTCAGAAAACCATTGAAAAACAACAACCTAAAAGCAAAGACTTTGATAAAAAGCGAATGAAACGTCTGGCTGATACAAGAATAAACGCTCCCCCCTTTTCCTCTTTCAAAATTCGTCAAAATATGTCAGCACCCCCTTGTTTTCCAGTATCTTACTACAGAACAAGAAAAAAGCATCCCTCTTCTAATTTCCATTCCTGACCATCGAGACGAAGTAAAAAGAGATCTGCCAGTTGTAGAAGCCAGAGATATCAACTCTGTTCAGATCAGAGACTTGAATACATTGACCGGACAAATTTGATCAAGTCCGGACCCTCATGTTAAACACCCTTCCTTGTTTGTGTTGAAAACACAGTTCGCGGGCGTATTGATGTTTTTGGCGGCCTCATTGAAATTAATGTTGATATCTTGATGAAAGCACAGTCTACCGGCGTATTGATGTTTTTGACTTCATTGAAATTAGTGTTGATATCTTGAGCGGGATCAGCACATCCCTCATTCTTTCGATGAGAAGGTGTCAAATTCACTGCCTGGGAGACGCTGACCAAAAGGACGATTGGTAGAAGAAACTGCATTTCTAAAAACAAAATAATTGTTATTGGAAGATGGTTTTGTGCGATTGAGGAGAGAGTTGAAAGGGATTTATTAAACTGATCCGAGGAATGACATGGAGTTCACCTTAAGTATTTATAGTTGTTTCTAGATAGCACAACCAGGTTTATATCTCTCGACTTACCAGTTTCAGATACCCGGATAGCCTATCTCTAGGTCACTAAAAATCAAGTAGAATTGTTACAACCGAATAAATTATATCACATCTACAAAGATTCTACAATTCAAGCATCCAAACTTAATAATCTGTGATTACTCCATCGCCTAAAACTGATATTTTAAAAGCTGCAAAAACTTTAAGCGCCAAACTCTTTGTTATGTTATAGTATAATCAGTAGATATTGGCAACCTCGGCATATTATATAACATCCTTTAAGCCTTTTGGCATTTTAGATCTTAAAAGTATTATAGATCGACATAGGCAAATTTTCCGGGTATATATCTGGAACATCTTATACCAGAGCGGGGTATAATAAATCCAATCGCCGACTTTTTCACCGCCACTGACTTCTTTACATAAAGTATCCATACTAGTAATGATCTACTGCAGCTTACTTGTTTTAATAGGCGTCGGATATTAGGACTGTATTAAAAATAAACATTATATAGCGCATATCACTAAATGTTGATTCACTCTAAGTACGTGGCACCACTACGCTTATATCACATAAGCGCTAGTTGTATTCTAATAGTCGCTGCTTTTTTAATCTATATTCAACTATTACTGTTTCTCGCTCTACATCTCTCCTATCCCTCCGCTGGCCCCGGCAATTGCTTGGGCGCAGGCTCCTCCTCAGATCTTCTGCCCTACTTCTTTGCTTTTAATCACCCTCGCCGTCGTCCCCTTCGGTTGATCCGGTTTAAATGCGTCATCGCTAAAAACCTACACCAAACTCTGCCTCCTCCACTAGCGAAGAATTAGATATCGAGAACTCCTTTAACAGAGGAGATGAGCAAGAGGGGACTGACGCTGAGACCAACCGACGCACGTTGATACCAATGTGGATAGAGACAACTAGGTAGAACTGCCAGATCTGGAGTGGCTCGCTGAAGAGGAGAACGCCCACCCGCCAGAATACTGCGTCGACCAAGAGAATAACTCCTAGGAATCCGAGTATGAAGATGAGGACTATAGCGATGGCAGCTTCCCCCTCCTGGATATGATTAATAGAAATTTCCATCGGTGGGTATCTTATTATCCTTTTGCCTGTTATATTCTGCTATTGAATTCGCTAATCTGACACTCTTTATAGGTATTATAAATATGTAGAAAGGATTCTGCCTAAGTAATGCAGGCTGTCTCTGGTCGTACCCTTGAAATTAGTAACCGTTTTTTCGGAAGTTGTATAGTGTCTCACTTTTTCTCAAAAACTCTTACCGGAGCCTAGAGGAACATGGCAGAGAGGTAGCATTTCCAGGAACGTCTCTCGTAGCAATAGCGCGAGATATTCGGAGCAATTACCTATGTAAGAACGGACTACAAGTGGATCTGCCAGAATGTGATTTTCTTTGTAAGAGAACAAGCTTCTACTGAAACTGAAGGAAGAGGAGGGTTTACCGTGGGATGACATTTTAGAACATTTACCTAAGAGCAGCAAGACGTCATTATAGTACGGAGTTAAAGCATCGCTTAGAGAAGTATAGGAAACGCGGAATGTCTGGGTGAACTGAAGTCTGCGAAAGGTTAAGCAGAGTTTCATAACACCGGTTCATCAGTTTATCGAAATTTTCTCAGTAATGACGGCAAACATTCAAATACTAATGATGTTGTTATTCATCGTACCTCTGCTTTAATGTACCTCTCGGTCCCAGCTTATGTTTTTATTTCGCATGGTGCTATCGTGAGCTTGAGATCTGAGATTTCAGAATCATAGTCCCTTTAATCATGCTTTGACAGCAGTAACAAACCGAATCATAAAATCTGTAATATCAGATGCATTCAACTCCAATCCGAAATTTCTGTGCATAGCTCCCAAGCGCTCAAATAAAGCGTCATCGGCACCGGCTACCATGTCTCCATCATCGAAGTCCCAGCCGCTACGCTCCTTGTTCCATCGAAAAACTCCTCCGTCAATGCCAATATACTCCCATCGTTGTTGTGCTCGCTTGATCTGATGAAGTTCCTTAGACGTAGACTGTAAATCTAACGACGGCGCATCAACTACAATCAATAATTCGTTGACCAAAGAATAATGACCCTGGAGGGGGAGAATGCCCGTTAGCGACAACAAGTTTCTAACAAATAATTCTTTTGTGTGATACTTACAATTCTAGGATCAATTAGAAGAGATAAATCGTGGACTAAACTATTTTCTTTCTCTAAGAGCTTTGAGGGGACGGCGAGACGGTGGACGTTGGCTTCACCAAAAGTGACCATTGGTTCTAGCCCCTCTTCCCAGCTGCGGTTCTCAAACTCATGGGGCTCAGAGGTGAAGTTATCCCATTCACTAAAGCCAACGTATAGTACGTCGCGAGTAGGAATGAAAGATGTTGTAAGGATGCCTTCGCAAACCTCGATCCCGCGGGCATGAAGAGAATTACGAATCCAGGACATGGCAATGTCACGAGCAGCTCGGTTGACAAAAATTAGTGGCACAAAGACTTGAACGACATCAAACAAGTCATGGTGATGTGACAGCTCCCCGTGGAGGGGATCGAGGTCGGTGGGATCGTAGCCTTCTTCGTCTTCATATAACCTTGGTAACAATCGAGAATGCCAGCAGCCCTTTTTATAGTGAAAGAAAGCCGGCGGGATCTCATCTTCAAGCGCCATGATAAAGATTTGGTCTCTAAGCTCGGCAGGTAGCAAAGGAAAGAGGGTGAAGAAACTGAGAGTATTTGTTGGTGGAGGCATTTGTAATTACTTTCGTCTAGAATTTTGACTCTGGAGCGAGAATTGAAAATGAGTGAGGTTGCATGTCATTAAAGACTGGCTCCTGCCTGATGGGCGGTGCAAATTGGGTGCCTGTAGGATTTCAGCTGGACCCACCCCTAGGCCTACCTATAACTTCGCCACTGGCGCTTCCAGCGTAGGTGGGCTGACCCCCCGGGGATTCATCCCCAGACTTCGGACTGCTCCTCGGATTTTGAGAGCAAGGTGGGTCTCAGCCTCTCTACAGGGGCTCAGATATCTGGACCTTGATCTTTGGGTCGGAAATATAGATATCGGAGCTTGAAGGAATATAACTACATCGCTTATGGGCTGCTGCTATAGTGAAGCTGACTTCATCTCCCACAAAACCTCCAAACATTGAGAAAATACTAATTTATCAAAACGGAAAGTCTGAAAGTACAAGGAAATTGATGCAAGGCGCCGCTACAAATCTCACCTCTTTAGAGGTGCCGCTGCCTGATCAAAGTAATGCCAGGTTTGATTCTAAAGCATTAAGAAGTCTTTAAATTAGCACTACAACAATCAGATAATTGAACAGCCAGTTCGAGTATACAAATGCGCAAGAATAAGCTGACCAACAAATTGCTTATTGATGGATTGTAGCTGCTGGAGGGAAATGGTATCAAGAAGTAGGTGTCTACAAAAATGATCCCTCCATATTTCAGCAATAAGGCAACCCGAATGTCCAACAAAATGGTGTTCGCAGCGCAAAGGGTTTTCAACGAGCGAGATGCATATAGAAATAATGTAGTCCTTCGAAATAGGATGATTATTTCCTGAGCAAACCCGAAACTCCAACATGCGAGTGTCTAAATTGAGCTACCAACTCAAGCATGCAAGTCGTAGCTGGGGCTCGTGAGAGCCTCTCAAATTCCAACAAGAGGAACTTCCAACAAGAGGAACTCCCAACAAGAGGAACTCCCAACAAGAGGAACTTCCAACAAGAGGAACTTCCAACAAATGAGGATTTTCATAGTGAGGCTGATCCTATGCTAAAAATATTTCAACAAGGTTCCAAAGTCCACTGAACAACCCTAGAGAAAGATATATGAATCACCACAATAACCCTCCCAAGTACAACGACATTTACAACAACTCCCACAATATCTACACACTAAACGGACACCAAACTTCGGAGCCATCAAGAAAATCATCACAATGTTAAGATTGAGAGCCCTTCTTTTCGTCCTACTGTGGCTTGTAACAAATATATTAGCCGCTAGAGTTCCTACAATCATTTCCTGTACTAACGCCAATATGGCATCAGGTGCACCTGGCCGTCGCTCGCTCAGGTTTAGAAACGATATAAGCACAGCTCACGCAAATAATATACTGCACAATATTGGTTCACAATCTGATGGAGTTTACAAAGCCAGCATGAAGAATGGGAGGTTAACGATTAAACCTGTTCACGAAGCTCATGGGAAGATAGAAGTTGGAAATCAGATGGTAAGTTATCATACCTAATAAAACTGACTTTTGCACCCTCATGAGGAGTTTTAGGAGATGTTTTCGCTCCTTGAACGCTGGATTATCTCTTAAGTCACCCTCTCAATCCCAGTCAAGTCATGGAACTGTATATATACTGACATAGAGCTCGGTCAAAGGAAGCGATGGGACGTCTGATTGCCGCACTAAGACCTCAGATGCAAGTTCAACAGCCTCAACATGCGTCTTCATCGTACAGAAATAGTAGAAACGGTAGGACTAGTGATTCAAGTATTCAGCATAGCGGAGGTGGAAGTGGGAGAAATAGTGGAAGTGGGAGAAATAGTAGAAGTGGTGGACAGCACAGGACTAGTGGACAACACAGGACTAGTGGACAGCACAGAACTAGTGGGAGCAATAGAAATGGCAGACATCGCGGAAACGCCCGAGACAAGGAAGGATTATGCGGGTGCACCGTCATGAAGCGCAATTCTTCGCCAGCCAACAAAGATCAAAAGAATTGCTGCGGTGCCGAGTCTGTCACGTCAGGCAAGCCTGTTGTCAAGCTAGGAAAGAAAGCTGAGCTAGGCAAAAACAAAGGCAAGCCAGTCAACAGACGCTTTAAAGCTTAGGTAGGATTCTGAATCTGGATGGGCAAGTTTCTACTAAAGTCTGAATATAGACTAGGAGAAAGACTTAGCTACGAAAGGGAATCACAGCTAAAAAAGACATCAGTCTAGTAGGCAAAAAACATGTTGCAATCCTAAACATGTTGCCGAACTTAGACGATTTGCAACCTAATTTCTAACATTTTTCTATTGCTATAGTATTTATTTGACATCTAAATACTATAATATAACAGACTAACAACTAGCATTCTTTATATAACCGAATATAAGGCAGCTAGAAATAAGTGTAAATCAGATAACAGTTTTTCCAAAAGGATAAATGATTTTATTATATAATATTAATCTAATAAGCAAAAAACATATTGCAATTCTAAATATATTGCCGAACTTAGACAATTTGTAATTTAATTTCTAATGTTTTTTTATTGCTATAGTATTTATTTAATATCTAAATATTATAATATAACAGACTAATAACTAGCATTTTTTATATAATCGAATATAAAGCAGCTAGAAATAAATATAAATCAAATAACAGTTTTTCCAAAAGGATAAATAATTTTATTATATAATATTAATCTAATAGACAAAAAACATATTATAATTCTAAATATATTGCCGAATTTAGACGATTTGTAATCTAATTTCTAATATTTTTCTATTACTATAATATTTATTTGATATTTAAATATTATAATATAACAGACTAACAACTAGCATTCTTTATATAACCGAATATAAAGCGGCTAGAAATAAGTATAAATCAGATGACAGTTTTCCCAAAAGAATAAATAATTTCATTATATAATATTAATCTAATAGACAAAAAACATATTGCAATCCTAAATATATTGCCGAACTTAGATAATTTACAATCTAATTTCTAATATTTTTCTATTGCTATAATATTTATTTGACATCTAAATGCTATAATATAACAGACTAATAATTAGCGTTTTTTATATAACCGAATATAAGGCGGCTAGAAATAAGTATAAATCAGATAACGGTTTTCCCAAAAGGGTAAATAATTTCATTATATAATATTAATCTAATAGACAAAAAACATATTACAATTCTAAATATATTGCCGAACTTAGATGATTTACAATCTAATTTCTAATATTTTTCTATTGCTATAGTATTTATTTGACATCTAAATGCTATAATATAACAGACTAATAATTAGCATTTTTTATATAATCGAATATAAGGCAGCTAGAAATAAGTGTAAATCAGATGACGGTTTTCTCAAAAGGGTAAATAATTTTATTATATAATATTAATCTAATAGGCAAAAAACATAATATAATTCTAAATATATTGCCGAACTTAGACAATTTGCAATCTAATTTCTAATATTTTTTTATTGCTATAGTATTTATTTGATATTTAAATATTATAATATAACAGACTAATAATTAGTATCTTTTATATAACTGAATATAAAGCGGCTAGAAATAAGTATAAATCAGATAACAGTTTTTTTAAAAAGGTAAATAATTTTATTATATAATATTAATCTAATAGACAAAAAATATATTGCAATTCTAAATATATTACCGAACTTAGATAATTTGCAATCTAATTTCTAATATTTTTTTATTATTATAATATTTATTTGATATTTAAATATTATAATATAACAGATTAATAATTAGCATCTTTTATATAACCGAATATAAAGCAGCTAAAAATAAATATAAATTAAATAACGATTTTCCCAAAAGGATAAATGATTTTATTATATAATATTAATCTAATAGACAAAAAACATATTGCAATTCTAAATATATTGCCGAACTTAGACAATTTGCAATCTAATTTCTAATATTTTTCTATTGTTATAATATTTATTTAATATCTAAATACTATAATATAACAGACTAACAACTAGCATTCTTTATATAACCGAATATAAGGCGGCTAGAAATAAATATAAATCAGATGACAGTTTTCTCAAAAGAGTAAATGATTTTATTATATAATATTAATAAAATTAATTGAACCGGCTTTTTAGGGCTCGGGTTTGCTACATGTGACTTTTTCGTTCACTTTGGGGCCCGTGCGCCTTCGTTCACTTTGGGGCCCGTGCGCCTTCATTCACTTTGGGGCCTGTGCCCTTCGTTCACTTTAAAGCCTGTGCCCTTTGTTTACTTTCTGGCCCGTGCTTTTTGTTTACTTTTTAGTCTGTATTCTAATATAGTATTTAGATATAGTCTTAAGTCCTCAGAGCGCCAGCTGTATAATATACAGATATATAATATAGATAAAAAATTAAAATATA
>Ga0247807_10001410_pt1 | contig 14103 bp, 14 predicted proteins | sample UWRJL074202C1_FD_179931 | JGI IMG/M metagenome (GOLD analysis project Ga0247807, IMG submission 179931) | Plant litter microbial communities from Arlington Agricultural Research Station in Wisconsin, United States - UWRJ-L074-202C-1 | ecosystem: Environmental > Terrestrial > Plant litter >...
AGGCTTAAAAACACATACAGAGATCCTGATGGGCGAGTTCGAGCTGATCCGCAATTACTTCGCTGCCGCACCTTGTGCGCAGACGGGCGAGGGCGTTGAGCTGGGGATTGGTGACGATTGCGCCTTGCTGACGCTGCCGCCCGGCGAGCAGTTGGCGGTCTCGACCGATACGCTGGTCACGGGGGTGCATTTCCCCGATGGCTGCGATCCGTTTCTTCTGGGGCAGCGAGCACTCGCGGTGTCTGCCAGCGATCTGGCCGCCATGGGCGCGACACCTGTTGCGTTTACCCTGGCCCTCACACTTCCTGACGTTTCTGCCGATTGGCTGCAACACTTCGCCCAAGGGTTGAACCGCATGGCCGAGGGTTGCGGGTTACGTCTGGTCGGTGGAGACACCACCCGCGGGCCGCTTAGCCTTACCCTGACGGTATTCGGCCGGGTGCCCGCAGCCCAAGCGCTAACCCGCAGCGGCGCACGGCCCGGAGACTTGCTGTGCGTTGGCGGACCCTTGGGCGATGCGGCGGGCGCGCTGGCACTCGTGTTGAACCAGCGCAGCACCGAGGCGTCTACCGCAGAGGCTTTGCTGGCGCGCTACTGGTCGCCGCAACCGCAGTTCGCCCTCGGTCTGGCGCTGCGTGGGAAGGCCAGTGCGGCGCTGGATATCTCGGACGGCCTGCTGGCTGACTGCGGGCACATCGCCTTGGCGTCCAAGGTGCGGCTGGTGGTCGAGCAAGACAAACTGCCCATGTCGCCTGCGCTGCTGACGCTTGTTGGTCTGCATGCTGCGCAACAGGCGGCACTGAGTGGTGGTGACGATTACCTGCTCGCCTTTACCCTGCCAGCGGCGCATTTGCAGGGTTTGCTCGACGCCGATCTGCCCGTTCACGTCATCGGACGTGTCGAAGCAGGCGAGGGGGTCGGGCTGATTGATACAGAGGGTCACGACATTCCAGTCCTGGCACGCGGCTACCAACATTTTCGGGAGACACCGTGACAGATCATCCTAAGCAAGTCCCGGCGGAGTTCGTTCCACCCTCGGTGTGGACTAATCCGTGGCATTTCCTGGCATTTGGCTTTGGCTCCGGCACGTTGCCCAAAGCACCAGGCACCTGGGGCTCTATGGTTGCCGTGCCTTTCATCCCGTTGTGGCAGATGCTGCCGGACTGGGGTTACTGGCTCATGCTGGGCATCACCATGCTGTTTGGCTTCTGGCTGTGCGACAAGGTTGCCAAGGACCTGGGCGTCCACGACCACGAAGGTATCGTCTGGGACGAAATGGTCGGCATGTGGATTACCTTGTGGCTAGTTCCCGAAGGCTGGGTCTGGCTGTTGGTCGGGTTTCTGGTGTTCCGCTTTTTCGACATCCTCAAACCGTGGCCGATTCACTGGATTGATCGGCATGTTCACGGCGGCGTGGGCATCATGCTTGACGATGTGCTGGCCGGGGTTTTTGCTTGGGTCGCCATGCAGGGCATCGTCTGGGCCTGGGCGTGGATCTGAACCTGGTTGCACTGTTGGAGCGAGGCTTGCCCGCGAATCAGGCGATGCGGTCTGTCATACATACCGCATCATCGTTCTTCGCGGGCAAGCCTCGCTCCAACATGGTGAAGGCATCAATCTAACTTCCCGATCAATATCCTCGACAATTCAGCCTAAGCGTCCGCCCGGACCTGCTGTTACAATGCCGCCTTGCGAATTTCCAGTCCCATACTGATCAGGAGCACACGGTGCCCGTCGTATTTGTAGCCGCCTCCAAGCTGCCTACCCCATTTGCAGAATTCACCATGCATGGCTTTCTTGAGCATGCGACCGGCCGTGAACACCTGGTACTGAGCCTGGGCGATGTGTCCGATGGCGCTCCTGTGCTCGGCCGCGTCCATTCCGAGTGCCTGACCGGCGACGCGCTGTTCAGCCAGCGCTGTGACTGTGGTTCCCAGCTTGAAGCCGCCTTGCGTGCTATCGCTTCCGAAGGCCGTGGCGTGCTGTTGTATCTGCGTCAGGAAGGCCGTGGCATCGGTTTGCTGAACAAGGTCCGCGCCTACGAGTTGCAGGATGGCGGCGCTGACACGGTTGAAGCCAACGAGCGTCTGGGCTTTGCGGCCGACCAACGTGACTACGCGATTTGTCTGCCGATGCTGCAACACCTGGGGATCGACGCCCTACGCCTGATGACCAACAACCCACGCAAGGTCAAAGCCTTGACCGAGATGGGTATCAACGTCGCTGAGCGAGTGCCGCTGCACACCGGGCACAACCCCCACAACAAGCTGTATCTGGCGACCAAGGCCGGCAAGCTCGGGCACATGATGGGCAACGAGCACCAGGGCGAGGCAGATCGCGCGTGAACCGCAACAACACCAGACGCCGCTTCACCCTCGCGTGGTGGTGGCAACTGGTGTTGACCCTGGCGCCCCTGTTTGTCACCAGCAATGCGTTCGATAGCCGCAATGCCATCCTGCCCATGCTGGCGATGCCGATCTTCGTTATTGGCCTCGCCTCGATGTTCTTCAGCCTCAAGCCATTCGGCCGCTATAAACATGCTCTGATCGCCACCGGCGCTGCCCGGGATACCCCCGAAGAGTCCGCTGCCTGGATCGCTCTGGCTGATGCCCGGCGCGCTGCATTTCTGGCCGCGGGCCTGCCGGCCTGGATCGCCGCGCTGGGAGTGTTCGTCGGTCTGGAGCTGGTGCCGTTGCTGCTGTTGGGGTTTTCCAGTGTGGTGCTGTTGTATCTCTATCGGTTACCGCGTCAATTGGCTTGAATGGGTTGTAGTGAATAACGACCTGATTTAATGCATCTTTGTTGAGTCATCTGCATCGCTGTTTCTAGATAGCTATGATGGTTTTGACCTACAGTGCCTCGGCCGCCTTAACGGCCGAAGGCTTTTCCTGGTCTGGTTTTTTTACTCTGTCCGTTGCCTTTTGGCGGTGGCACTCAGTGTTTGATCAACAGCCAGACTGCGCACTGTTACGTCGAAAGTTTGTTCTCTTTTGGTTAGCGCTTTTTTAGCATCCATCAGGAAACCAATTTTTTCTTCATGTGGATGCTCCTGTTCGCGCATCAATGATTGCAAACCATCGAATTCATCCTGATAGGCTTGAATAGATTTCTGGACGACTGGAAAATCATTGCCCAGCTTTTCTAGCTGAGCCGTGTCTCTGTTTTTGATAGCCTCAATCACTCTGTTTCGCACCGGCTCAAGCTTTTTTGAGTCGATAGGGTGTTGCAGCGTCAGTACTTTCTCTGGTTCCTGTAGGTGGCTGCCGAAAATAGACTGAGCGACCTCGCCAACTCGCGTTTCACTGGGGGCTGCTGTTGGCACAGGGGCTGCTGTACTGAAGTTGAAGACGCTGGGGCTGGTATTCCGGCCGCCGGAAAGTTGTTGAGCAAGCGTGGATGTCTGCGTGACTTGAACTGGAGTGCCCGCCACCTGGCGCTGGAGATTGACGACGGCTTGGTTAATGGGAGAGAGCATGCTATTGGCCTTTTGATTAAATGGCCTGAGAGTGAATGAACCATAGTGCAAGGGCTTTCAAAAAAGGCTCTGGATGGATCAGATCTCCAGGAAAAAAAAGACGCCCATCGAGAGCGTCTTTTTTAACTGGCACATTCAATCAGCCAATCAACAACAACCGCTCATTGATCGCCGCTTCAATCCCGGCTTCGTCAAGACCACACTCAGCCAGCATTTGCGCAGGTTTGGCGTGTTCGACGTAAGCATCTGGCAAGCCCAGGTGCAGCACGGATTTAAGGATGTTTTCCCGCGCAAGAAACTCACTGACGGCTGCACCGGCACCGCCCATGATCGCGTTCTCTTCCAGCGTCACCAGCAGTTCGTGATTGGCCGCTGCGTCGCGGATCAGCTCTTCATCAATAGGTTTGACGAACCGCATGTCGATCACGGTGGCGTCGAGCTTTTCGGCGACTTTCAGTGCGTCGGCCAGTTGCACGCCGAACACTAGAATGGCAACGCCTTGACCATTGCGACGGACCACGCCTTTACCGATCTCGACAGGCGCAAGGCCGCTATCGATCACTGCATTGGGCCCGGTACCTCTTGGGTAGCGCACAGCGGCTGGCCCCGGGTGCTGATAGCCGGTGCTGAGCATCATGCGCAGTTCGTTTTCGTCGCTCGGCGTCATCACCACAATGCCGGGGATGCAGCGCAGGTAAGACAGATCGAAGCTACCCGCGTGAGTCGGGCCGTCTTCACCCACCAGACCGGCGCGGTCGATGGCGAACAAGACGTCAAGGTTCTGCACCGCTACGTCATGAATCAGCTGGTCGTAGCCGCGCTGCAGGAAGGTGGAGTAAATCGCCACCACCGGCTTGGCGCCTTCACAGGCCATGCCAGCCGCCAGCGTGACAGCGTGTTGCTCGGCAATGGCGACGTCGAAGTAACGCTCCGGGAAGCGCTCGCTGAACTCGACCAGATCCGAGCCCTCTTTCATTGCCGGCGTAATGCCCACCAAGCGCGAATCAGCCTCGGCCATGTCGCAAATCCACTGGCCGAAAACGCCGGAGTATTTCGGACCGCTGACTTTTTTCGGCGCGTTGGCCGGAGCATCGATTGGATCGAGTTTGGTAATGGCGTGATAGCCAATTGGGTCGACTTCCGCAGGCGCGAAGCCTTTACCTTTTTTGGTCACCACGTGCAGGAACTGCGGGCCTTTGAGGTCACGCATGTTGCGCAGCGTCGCGATCAGGGTTGGCAGGTCGTGGCCGTCGATAGGCCCGATGTAATTCCAGCCCAGCTCTTCGAACAACGTGCCAGGGACCAGCATGCCCTTGGCATATTCCTCGGTACGGCGGGCAATTTCCCAGGCACCCGGCAGGCGCGACAGAACTTTTTTACTGCCCTCGCGCATGCTGGTGTAGGTACGGCTGGAAAGAATCTTCGCCAGATAGTTCGACAACCCGCCCACATTGCGCGAGATCGACATGTCGTTGTCGTTGAGGATCACCAGCATGTCGGCGGCAACTTCCGGCGCATGGTTCAGCGCTTCGAAAGCCATGCCGGCGGTCAACGCACCGTCACCGATCACCGCGATGGACTTGCGATCGCTGCCTTGCAGGCGGGCGGCAATCGCCATCCCCAGTGCGGCGCTGATCGAAGTGCTGGAGTGGCCGACGCCAAAGGTGTCGTACTCGCTTTCACTGCGACGCGGGAAGGCGGCCACACCGTCTTTCTGGCGCAGAGTGTTCATGCGCTGGCGACGACCGGTAAGGATCTTGTGCGGATACGCCTGATGGCCCACGTCCCAGACCAAGCGGTCGTCCGGGGTATCGAAGACATAATGCAGGGCGATCGTCAGCTCGATGACACCAAGGCCGGCACCGAAATGCCCGCCGGTCTGGCCAACGGAATAGAGCAGCTCCAGGCGCAGTTCATCGGCCAGTGCTTCCAGCTCGGCTTCACCCAGGCGACGCAGGCCGTCCGGCGTTTCAGCGCGGTCGAGCAGCGGCGTGGTCGGGCGCACGCGGGGGATCTCTTTAAACGTCGTGGGCATCAGGCGAATCGTTATAAGTAAAAGAGGCGGCAGTTTACCTGATGCAACGCAGGCTGCCCATGAAGTGCAGTGGCTGATGCGCAGGCAAACCTGTCAAACACAAGTCTGTGACCCGTTGAAACGAGGCCGGTTCGGAGTATTTCAGAGGCGAAGCGGTTCAGTTGCGACGCTCAACGATATACCGCGCCAATTCTCGCAACGGATCAGCAGATGCGTCGAAAAGTCGCAGCGCTTCTATCGCCTGATCGCGCAACTGCAGGGCGTATTGCCGCGCAGGCTCCAGCCCCAGCAGCGCCGGGTAGGTCGGCTTGTCACGGGCGATATCCGCACCCTGGCGCTTGCCGAGGGTTTCGGTATCGCTTTCCACGTCGAGAATGTCGTCTTGCACCTGAAATGCCAGACCAATGGCTCGGGCATAGGTCTGCAGGGCATCAAGCCGGGTTTGATCTGCATGACCGCTGGCCAGAGCGCCAAGTTTGACGCTGGCTTCAATCAGCGCGCCGGTCTTGTGGCGGTGCATGAATTCCAGTGCTGCCTGATCCAGCTTGAGGCCCACCGAGCCCAGGTCGATGGCTTGACCGCCGACCATACCGGCAGGACCTGCCGCCGACGCCAGCGCGCCGACCATCAGCAGGCGCGTATCGGCGTCTTGCGAGGTCAGGTGCGGGTCGAGCAGAGCCGTGAATGCCAGACTTTGCAGGCCGTCGCCGGCCAGAATCGCACAGGCTTCATCAAAGGCTTTATGAGTGGTCGGCTGGCCACGACGCAAATCATCGTCGTCCATGGCCGGCAAATCGTCGTGCACCAGCGAGTAAGCGTGAATCAGCTCCACCGCACAGGCTGCGCCGTTGGCGTCCTCGGCTTTACCGCCCAGCGCTTCGCAAGCCGCATAAGCGAGCAGCGGGCGCACGCGCTTGCCGCCGTTCATCACGCTGTAGCGCATGGCGGCATAAAGGCGGTTCAACTCAGGGGCGGGTGCAGCAAACAGACCTTCCAGCGCCGCATTGACACGGTTCTGACTCAACGCCTGATAGTTCGCGATCATTCGGGTTGTTCCGCGTCGAAAGGCTCTTCAGCCAGCTCGCCGTCGCGCTCCAGCAACACTTGTACCTTCTGCTCAGCCTGCGCCAGTGCGCCTTGGCAGTCGCGGGTCAGGCGAATCCCTTGCTCGAAGGCGGTCAACGAGTCTTCCAACGACAACTCGCCATTCTCCAGACGCTCTACCAGCGTTTGCAGATCAGCGAGGGATTGTTCGAAATCCAGTGCAGCTTTCTTGCGGGCCATGAGCGCTATTCCGGTAGAGGTTAAACCGCCGCGACACTAGCAGAGCGTGGGCTCTGGGGCAAATTGCCAGGGTGTTAAATGGACTCTGGGTATCAATAAAAGTTGTGTTTTTCTATCCGTTCGTCTGTCCGGCAAAGTCCTTTCGTTAGATGGCTCGTAGGAAATGTCCTTCAGTCGTTTGCGTAATCCGCTACTCCTCCTGTAGCAGTCCCCGAGAACCAGCTTGGCCAGTGCCCGATACCTTGTGCCGGCAATTGCCACGATGCTTGAGCCGCCTGTCTGCGCAGATCGCGCCCAGCATTCGTTGCGTTTTTGATGATTTTGATTGTTGGAGTTATGGATGCAGCGACTACAAGAACTTCGCACCATTTTGGGATTATCGCTGGCCGAACTTGCCAGGGAGCTGAACATGCCTGAGCAACTTGTCCATTCATGGGAGCAGGGCAGCAGCGAGCCTGACACCCAGTCAATGCGCGACATTGCCACACTGCTGGGGACCAGCGTTGACGATTTGATCGACTTTGAAAGCAGCGGCCGGAAAATGGCCTCCCGCCACTGGTTTGCCGGCGAACATCCGATCCTCGACGGTTTCTGGGGGCACCTTGGGTTACTGCTCCCCGGTCAAAGCAATTGCAACTGGTATCCCATCACCCTGGGCGAGCACTCCAGCATCAGAGAAGCGCTGGGCACCGAACGCGATGAGCCGCAATGGCTGGTGGTCAGCACGTTGAATAATCGAAAGCTGCTGATCAACCCTGAATTGATCCAGCGCATCAGACTGGTGGACGACGCCGCTGGCCCACCAGAAGACGATACGTGGGAGCTGGGCTGGGATTACGAAGCCGCCATGGTGCCCGAGCTGTATCGAGCGTTGGCCGAATACCATTGGGACGGCTTCACCTTTGAACACTGCAACTCCGTCTCGACCCAGGAACTCATCCAGAAGGTGGTGAACAAGTTTCAGCTCAAAGATGACCACACCATGGACTTCATGTCTTGCTGCTTCATCTATTCAGGCACCGGCACCGTCAACAAAATCCGTGCAGCCAACGCCGACCTCTACAACCTCGTCCTCGACGCCCACGCCGGCATGCCCATGGGCATCTGCCTGAGCACCACCGACACCGAAGAAGAAAACCACTATTGGCCGATGCAGGTTGCGCTGTTGGAGATCCCGCTGTTGCAGTATCGGGAGGCTGAGGTAGAGGCTTCGGCGATGATGGAAAGTATCTGATTATTTTCCGGAGCAGCCGGGCGCTCGTTTGCCTGGCTGTCTTGCATTGGAAGGCTGCCGGACTGCGGCATGCGCTGTCACTGATCTGAAGACACTAATCTGAAGACACTAAAAAGCCGGCTTGTGGCCGGCTTCTCAAGGACGAGCTTGGTTTGTTTTTGGCAAACCGTGCTCGCCTTTAACAGGTGCGCTCAGCGAGTGGCGCTAAAGAGGATGGCGACGCGGTTGCAGCTTCGCGTGACCGTCGACTTCAAGGCGGGTGTGCCTTGCGTCGGGATGGCGGGGAGGATACTGATGTTCGGAGCGATTGCCCAGTGTTGAAATATCTTGTCACTGTGTTGCTCGTGCCTGCGCGATCTCATCTGGACAAGCACAGGCTGCCTTCGGCAGCTCTAATTTAAATAAATTAACTGATTGAATTTGAATGCTTCTTTGTAGGAGCGCGCTTGCCCGCGATTAACGATGACGCGGTGTGGCAGGCAGGCCGCGTCGGCTGCATCGCGGGCAAGCGCGCTCCTACAGGGCTCGTGTTTGCTGCGCGCCGGTTTGCCTTACCGAAACGGCAACGTCGGCCGCTGAATATTGAGCGTCGACCACCAGAACACCCAGCCCAGAACCCGTATGCCTTGTTCCTCGATCTGTTCGGCAGTGAACAGTTCGTCGGGGTATTCGGCGCTGTTGTGGCTGCGCAGTCGCAGGCCATTGCCGGGTAGGCGGTAGAGGTATTTCACGCGCAGCATGCCGCTGTGTTCCAGGGCGTACATTTCCCCATCGATGATGCGGGTCAGGCCGCGGTCGAGGCCGATGAGTGAGCCTGCCTGTATTTTGTCGGCCATGCTGTTGCCGATCATGGCCACGCAAATGGCGTTATCAACGCTGATGTTCATGCTCTGCAGGACCTGCAAAGGCAGGCGGATTTTCTTGCCGGGGGCCTCGGCGATGAGTGTCTGACCGGTGTCGGATTCGGTTTCTTTATAGATCGGGACTTCCACGTCGCCACGGGAGAAGCTTCTTCCGCTTTGCATCTGAATGGAGTCGCCGCCACTGTTTTCGTTGGCAGATTCGCTGGGGTGTTTCGGGCCTTCGCCCGAGCGCAGCCAGCGTGCGTTGACACTCAATAGTTCAGCCACCTCTTCCAGACGCGCCATGGGGATACCGCGCTTAAACCAGTTGTTCACGTGCTGAGGCGTGACTTTCCGGTTAGCGGCAAAATCCGTGGCTGAGAGGTGGCACTCCCGAAGGAGGGCGCGGAGTCGATCACCTGATGTATTCATGGCTACAAGTTTACGGCGGTCGTGAACTTGTTTAAATAAACGAGGTGTTCAAATGAGTGGTGGGTCCGATTGTCGCTTGCCCCATGGATTACGGGGTTTTGGCTGATTTGTAGGCCTATTCTGTAATACGTAATTCATGTGTAAACATGGGTTTTATGTTTAACCCCATATCAACTGCGTAACGGCTTGTTTAATGAGTTTTTATGTTCAGGCCGATCATTCAACTTGTGTTTAATAAAAAATATTATTGTTGCCTCATAAGCTTCAATAAAAAAGGTCGGGCAGAGGCAATAAAAAAGGGGTATCTGCTGGCAGATACCCCTTTTGGAGACAGCTATCGATCAGCCTTTGTAGGCGGCAACCGATTTGGTGATCTCGGCGCGGGCAGCTTCAGCATCACCCCAACCTTCGATCTTCACCCATTTGCCTTTTTCGAGGTCTTTGTAGTTCTCGAAAAAGTGCTTGATCTGCTCCAGCAGCAGGGGAGGAAGATCGGTGTATTCCTTCACGTCGACGTACAGCTGGGACAGCTTGTCGTGTGGGACTGCGATGACTTTGGCATCGCCGCCGCCGTCGTCGGTCATGTGCAGAATGCCGACTGGACGAGCGCGGATCACCGAACCTGGGGACACCGGGTAAGGGGTCACAACCAGCACGTCGAGGGGGTCACCGTCGTCAGCCAGGGTGTTAGGGATGAAACCGTAGTTGGCCGGGTAAAACATCGGCGTAGCCATGAAACGGTCAACGAACAGGCAATCGGAATCTTTGTCGATTTCGTACTTGATCGGCGCGTGGTTGGCCGGAATTTCGATCGCGACGTAGATGTCGTTCGGCAGGTCTTTACCAGCCGGAATCTTGCTGTAGCTCATTGGGCATTGCCCCCCTTGATTGACCAGACGGCTTTGGCTGGTTACGCCAAAAAGTGGGCCGGATTATAGGCATATTCTGTTGGTGTTGCCATGCGTGGCAGCCTGCTGGCGTTAGTCCCGGTTTTGGTAGGAAGGTTCATCACGCTGCAGGGTTCGCAGACGGGTGAGCGGGTCCTGACGGTAGAACGCTTTGAGCTGTTCGTACACCGCAGGATAGACCTGATCCAGTAAATCGGGGGCGCAGAAGAAATACTCGCTGGTGACGGCAAAAAACTCGGCGGGGTCTTCGGCAGCATAAGGGTCGATGACGGTTTCGGCGTGGGGGTGTTCATCCAGCTGGCGGTTCATGTCGTCGTAGGCGTGCTGCATCACGCTGGCCCAGTCGCTGACCCGCATATCACTGTGCAGCGGCGGCAGGCCGTTGGCGTCGCCGTTGAGCATGTCCAGCTTGTGCGCCAATTCGTGGATCACCAGGTTGTAGGCGTCCCAGTCGCCGCTGGACAGCACGCCAGGCAGTGCAAGGATCACCGGGCCTCGCTCCCAGGCTTCGCCACTGTGCTCGCCATCCCATTCGTGCTCGACCCCACTGGGGTCGCGGTGGCGCTGGGGGCTGACGAAGTCGTCGGGGTAGATCACCACTTCGTGAAAACCCTGATACCAGTTCAGATCGCCCAGATTGAGCAGCGGCAATTGCGCCTGGGCGGCCAGATGCAGCCGCTTTTCATCGTCAAGCTCCACGCCGGGCAAGCAGGTGATGTGTTTTTCCTGCAGGAACAGCACGCTGTTTTCCCGCAGCAGCGCATCCTGCTCGACGCTCAGGCCATCAATAATCGGCAGGCCAAGCCGCACCCGTTGCCAAAGCTCGGGTGTGACCGGGTTTTTCGCGAGCCTGCGTTGCCTACGCCAGTGGCTGAACGACCACATCCCTTAGCGCGCGCTTACCGAGCGGGCCATGCGTCCACGGACCACGCCGATGATCATGGGCAGCAGGGAAATCAGAATGATCGCCAGCACCAGCACCGAGAGGTTTTTCTTGATGAAGGGTACGTTGCCGAAGAAGTAGCCCAAGGTGACCAGGCTGCCAACCCACAACACCGAGCCCAACACGCTGAAGCCCAGGAAGCGTGGGTAATTCATCCGGCCAATCCCCGCGACAAACGGGGCGAAGGTGCGAATGATCGGCAGGAAGCGCGCCAGGGTAACGGTCTTGCCACCATGGCGATCGTAGAACTCGTGAGTCCGCATCAGGTAATCGCGGCGGAAGATTTTCGAGTCCGGATTGCGGAACAGTTTCTCGCCGGCAGTACGGCCGATGATGTAGTTGGTGCTGTCGCCGATGATAGCGGCAGCCATCAATAGACCAGCGAGCAGTACCGGGTCCATGCCGCCGCCAGCTGCGACTGCACCAGCAATGAACAGTAGCGAGTCACCCGGCAGGAAGGGCATGACCACCAGGCCGGTTTCACAAAAAATGACCAGAAACAGGATCGCGTAGACCCAGGTTCCGTAGTTGGTAACTAGCAGGTCGAGGTAGACGTCCAGGTGGAGAATAAGGTCGAGCGGGTTGAAATCCATGTAAGGCACCAATAGCGGCGACCCAGAACCGGGTCGCGTGCGGAATTAACTACTTGAGAGGTTGCGGCGGGATTATAGAAGCAGAACGGTTGGGTGGGGGAATGCTGACCCGGTAGGAGCCAACTTGTTGGCGAGGAGCTGATCACCCGACGCAGTATTTAGAGCTTGAGTGCGTCAGCCGTCTTGAAAGTGACTGCCTGATCGTCTCGCGAACAAGTTCGCTCCTACAGGGTATGGCGGCAGTCAGGCTGGAGGCTGGCGCGCAATCTGTGGGAGCCAATTCATTCGCGAAGAGCCGGGACATTCGCTAAATATTTGTCGGCCGCGCTACCGCCTTCGCGAATGAATTCGCTCCCACAGGGTACGGAGTCGGAACTGATGGAAAATGAGCGGGTGCTAATCGATTTCTGTAGGAGCTGCCGAAGGCCGCGAAGGCGTTCTCATGGCAGCAGCTCCTTCAGCGTCCGTCGTATTAGTCCTCGTTAATCGGCAAAACGTAGTTCTTGAACTGGGTATCTTCCCGGAACCCAATGGATTCATAGACCTTCTGCGCCACTTGGTTGTTGGCGCTGGTGGACACCCGCATGCGCACGGCCTGGGTGTCTTTGGCCATTTTTTTTGCCGCGCGCATCAGGTGGTCGGCTACCAGTTGGCGGCGGGCATCTTCGGCGACATAGATGTCGTTGAGGATCCACACCCGCTTGAGCGACAGCGAGGAATAGCTGGGGTAAAGCTGACAAAAACCCAGCACCTTCTTGTCGTCATCAATCGGCATCGCCAGATAGATGACCGATTCGTCCCGGGTCAGGCGTTTTTCCAGAAACTCCCGGGAAGAGTCGGGGTAGGGCAGCTCCCCGTAAAACTCCCGGTATTTGATGAACAGCGGTGCCAGCAGGTCCAGGTGTTCCAGTGTGGCTTTGATGATCCGCATGGTTGGGCCTCAACTTCACGATGGCTAGCGACGAACGATACGAGCGGCATTCAAGCGTGCGACCCGATGCTCCCGAATGAGTTTAGAAAGCACAATCTAATGATCAGTCCGATGGGCCGGCGAGCAGGAAATTACCCTTGGTGTTCAGTGGCTCGTCAGTTTCCAGGCTATGCAATTGTGCTTCGTCCTTGAGGTTGACTCCCGACAACTGTCGTTTGCAGGCCTCTCGCATCAAGTAAAGCAGACGATGAGCGGCCATCGCATAACTTAGGCCTTCAAGTCTGACATTGGAGATACAGTTGCGGTGCGCGTCATTCAGGCCAACCTTTGGCGCGTATGTGAAATACAGCCCCAGGCTATCCGGAGAGCTCAAGCCTGGGCGTTCGCCGATCAGGATCACGGACATTTTTGCGCCCAGCAGCTCACCGATTTCGTCGCCAATCGCGACCCGTCCCTGTTCAACCAGTATCACCGGTGACAGCGTCCAACCCTCAGCTCGGGCCAGTTCTTCCATGCGCTCCAGAAACGGCAAAGTGTGGCGATGCACCGCCAGCGAAGACAAACCGTCGGCAACGATCACGGCAACATCGACGCCGCCGGGATGCGCCGCGGCGTAGTCACGCAAGGCCTGAGTCGAAGCATCGTCCAGGCGCCGGCCTTTGTCCGGGCGTTGCAGATAGCTGTCACGATCAGGTGCCGCGCTGTGTAGCAGCAGGTTTTCCCGGCCTTTGCTATTGAGTTGTTCGCTCAATGCCGCGTGATCGAACGGCAAGTGCACCGCGTCCCGGGCCTGGGCGTGGGCGAGCTGAAAATCCAGCTGGGCGGCGGTGGGCATGCTGGTGCCGGTACGGCCCAAGGCAATCCGTGCCGGGGTCAGGCGACGCAATTCCAGCCAAGGGTTAGGCGTGTTGTCAGATGCAGGTTGGTCGGTGTCGAGAATCAGCTCGCTCATGGCGTCGTCCTTCATTTCATCCGTCACGACAAGTGCGCCAGCGCGTGGCGAAAGGCTGGTGGCAGATTGTCGCCGAAGCGCACATGGCCATCGGCCTGGGTAAAAATGCCCATTTTCTCCAACCACGCTTCGTACTCCGGCGCGGCGCGCAGGCCCAGGGTTTGCCGGGCATAGAGTGCGTCGTGGAATGAAGTGGTCTGGTAGTTGAGCATGATGTCGTCTGAGCCGGGGATACCCATGATGAAGTTGATCCCCGCCACGCCCAGCAGCGTCAGTAGGGTGTCCATGTCGTCCTGATCGGCTTCGGCATGATTGGTGTAGCAAATGTCGCAGCCCATGGGCACACCCAGCAGCTTGCCGCAGAAATGATCTTCCAGACCGGCACGGATGATCTGTTTGCCGTTGTACAGGTATTCAGGGCCGATGAAGCCGACCACCGTATTGACCAGAAACGGGTTGAAATGTCGGGCCACG
>Ga0247807_10001411_pt1 | contig 14103 bp, 15 predicted proteins | sample UWRJL074202C1_FD_179931 | JGI IMG/M metagenome (GOLD analysis project Ga0247807, IMG submission 179931) | Plant litter microbial communities from Arlington Agricultural Research Station in Wisconsin, United States - UWRJ-L074-202C-1 | ecosystem: Environmental > Terrestrial > Plant litter >...
TCTCTTTATACAGGTCGGGGTGTTTGCGGTAGTAATCGTTCCAGTCGTCATTATCAGATAATTCTAACGTTTCAATATAGGTACCTTCAGCGAAGCCGCCTTTTTTCGCAAACTTAGCATTCTTAATATTTTGAACTTCTTCTACACTAATATTATTTGCAGCTAGCATATCTTCAAGTACTTGGTAGACATCCGCCACTTCGCCAATAATCGATTGGCGGTCGGATACATCAATCTCATTTGCTTCTTCAATAAGTTTTTGCTTTAAAGCCGCGGCAAATTCCGTTGGCGACAACGCCCGATACTCAGCTTTTTGGTTCATCTTCTCGTACTCACCTCGAAGTTTATCGCGAATGAGTTTGTTAAGAATGAACTTAGCCATTATCCAATAAGCTCCGTAAACGCCGCTTCGTCAATTACTTTCGTGCCGTATTTTTCAGCCTTCTGTAGCTTGCTTGCGCCCACCTTACCACCAGCTACTAAGTAGTGCGTATCTTTTGCAACAGCTGTTTGGTACGTTCCGCCTAAGGCACGGATTTTATCCGCAGCTTCGTCGCGTGACATTGTTTCAAGCGTTCCAGTAACTACAAAGTTCTTACCGGTTAGTTTGCCGCCCTCTTTTTTAATGAAGACTGGCTCAACGCCAACGTTTTTAAACTTTTGAATAAGTTCAATGTTATCTTCATCACTAAACCAAGCAATAATTGATTCAGCAACAACTTTACCGATACCTTCAACTGATTCAAGTTCTTCAATAGTCGCACTCGCGAGGTTATCAATTGATTCAAACCGGTTCGCGAGGTCGATTGCGGTTTGCGTACCAACATGGCGAATACCGAGCCCAAGAATAAAGCGTTCCAGTAGTGGTGCCTTTTTCGCTTGAATCGCTGATACAAGTTTTTCAGCAGATTTTTCCGCAAAGCGTTCAAGGCTTAATACATTCTCAACAGTAAGTGAATAAATATCCGCGCTGTCTTTCACTAACCCAGATTCAACCAGCGCTGTGACGTTTTTTTCACCTAACGTATCAATATCAAGCGCACCCTTGCTGGCGTAATACTCAATAGAACGTTTCAAAATGAAGTCACTCGAACTGCCTTTTACACGGTATACAACATCTTCGCCGTTTCGTTCGAATTCAAGTTCAGGATATTGCTGCGTTAAAGCTTCAACGTAGTTAAATGCTTTAGAATCTTTTGGTCGCAGTTCGGTGACGACGCTTTCAACCTGAGGAATAATATCACCCGCTTTGAAAATTACCACAGTATCACCAATACGAATGTCTTTACGGGCAATTTCGTCTGCGTTATGAAGACTAGCGTGCTGGACGGTCGTTCCGGCTACCTTTACAGGGTTAAACACCGCTACAGGCGTTGCAGCACCGGTTCGGCCGATACTAATGACAATATCCTTAACGATAGTTGTTGCTTGCTCTGCGGCGTACTTATAGGCCACAGCGGCACGTGGTTGCTTGCCTACAACCCCAAGGTCGGCAAATTGCTGGCGATTATTAAGTTTAATTACTAAACCGTCAGTATTGAAAGGAAGTTCAAGGCGTTTTTTATCCCATTCATATACAAAAGCCATTACGTCTTTTACCGACGTAAATACACTCGCCTGTTGGTTACGGCGCAGGCCAAGTGCAGTTAATGCTTCGTAGGCAAACATATTGGTTGGTACTTCAGAAATATCCGCCCTGATTAAATCGTATCCCATAAATGTCAAAGGGCGCTCGGCGACTAACTTAGGGTCGAGTTGCCGAATAGTACCCGCCGCTAAATTACGAGGGTTTGCAAATTCAGGCTTGCCAGCTTGGCGCTGGCGTTCGTTCAGTGCTTCAAAATCTTTTTTAAGCATGACAATTTCACCACGAATTTCCAGGCGGCCTTGTAGCAAGTACTCAAAACCTGCAGACTCTCGCAAGCGTAGTGGCACACTGGCAATAGTACGTACATTTTGCGTAACGTCTTCACCAACGAAACTATCGCCACGCGTGACAGCCTGAACTAATAGACCATCTTGGTAAATCAGCGCACAGGCGAGGCCATCCATTTTAATGTCCGCAAAGAATTCGTGCGTGCGACCCGGAAGTAATTTATCCATACGAACCACCCACGCTTCAACTTCTTTCACATCAAATACGTCATTCAAGCTGAGCATTCGGGTTGCGTGCTGCACTTTTTGAAAACCACCAAGTAGCTCGCTACCTACACGTTGGGTTGGACTATCGGAAGTAATAAGTTCAGGGTGTTCAGCTTCGATTGTTTTTAGCTCAGCCATTAAGCTATCGTAAATAGCGTCGCTGACGCTGGGCTGGTCAAGCACATGATATTGGTAACTATACCCAGCTAATATTCCGCGAAGTTCTTTTGCTCGTTCGGCCATGTTATTTTGTTGAACCATCGACAACCTTTCTGTACAGAAGATACACATAACTTGAAATCCAAATAATCGACAGAGTGGACAGTACCGCTAATATAAATGGTACAAGTGGAACGCCGCTAAATGCATCCCATATGCCTTTAAGCCACTGATCGAAAAGAATTAAAGGAATAAGTACGATTGCCCACGCAAGCGCGACAACTGCGAACATCCATGTCCATCGCAGTAAAATTCGAATTCGTCGCCCGAGAACTAAATCGCCAGAACTTCGTAAAGCTTTCATTGGGTACATCCCCGGCAGCGTTGAAATGATAAGCGCAAAAATAGAGCTGGTTATCCAATATACTGACAGTATCGCCATAAATACAGCAGCAAACCAAAAAAGCATAGCTTCAACCCCACTATTCAAAAGGCCTGTAGCGGTTGCTGCTTCATAGCCAATAATCGTAATGAGGACGGGAATTAATTGAGCCAGTATTATTAAAGCAACCAAGAATAGCGGGATAATTGGCGCGCCTGCGTTATATAGCGCATCACGTAATTTTACTTTATGACCAGCCAACCTGTTTCGCAATAACCAAACAGTGGTGAGCCATACTAGTAAGCCAAGAATAACAATATATATTTGTTGCGCTTCAGTTGGGGTTTCAGTAACGCCCACAGTAGCGATTGTGAAGAACAATAACCCTGCTTGACCAACTTTCGAGAAGTCCCCACCAGTAACGCTTTCGCTGGTCTCTTCTAAACCTGCAGCGAGCGTATCATAATTTTCCTGCGAACCAATTCCCACTAAAATTGAAAATAGTACCAAGTAAATGACTGCTAAACCAATAAATACTTTTTTATTTTTCCAAACGGTTTTATTTACATAATGAGTAAACGCAATATACCCAGGTAACTCGAGTGTTTTTACATAATCTCGTCGACGGCTCAATTGAAAAGAACGGTGCGGACGACGATTAAGAAAATCTTTTTGCCAAGCTTTGAATTTTTTAAAACTTGCTTGCATTGTCACGTAACCTTTTAATGCGGTCTTCGAGGGGAGGGTGTGAACTAAATAATTTTGCGAAAAAGCCCGGTTTTAATGGGTTGCTAATAAACAATTGTGCAGTTGATGATGACTGCTTTTGCATTGGCTTGCCGTATGCAAGTAACTTTTCAAGCGCACTTGCCATACCATCAGAGTCACGGGTAGTTAACGCACCGCTTGCATCGGCAAGGTATTCGCGTTGGCGGCTAATGGCAGTTTGCACAATGACAGCAGCAATTGGCGCAAGAATAATAACAACAACACCAACAACCAAAACAATAGGGTTCGTGTTGCTATTTCGGTTATCGCTAAAGAATAGCATGCGAATAACGATGTCTGAGAGAATACCAATCGCGCTTACTAAACCGAAGGCAATCATACTGACACGAATGTCATAGTTTTGTACGTGTCCCATTTCGTGTGCCATAACAGCAGACAATTCACGGTCGTCCATAATATCAAGTAAGCCGGTAGTAGCAGCAACCATAGCGTGCTTAGGGTCGCGACCTGTTGCAAATGCATTGGGCGCTGAGTCGTTAATAATATATACCTTTGGCATTTGCATACCCAAAGTAATTGAAAGGTTTTCGACAACCCTGTAGAGCCGAGGGTTGTCCTTCTTTTCAATTTCTTGTGCGCCGGTCATAGCGACTGCTAATGCGCTAGCGGCATAATATTGAATAAGTGCGTATACGGCAGCACCGCCAATCACCCAGTAGGTAATTGACGTGTTGCCGTAAAAGTAACTAATAGCAAAACCGATAGCGGAAATAATCCCGACGAATACGGCCATAATGAGAAGAGTATTTCGCTTATTTGCGGCAATTGCTTGGTACATATTAGGAACTCAACTAACTTTTAATTAGAATTTAACTTCAACTGGCTTGTTGGCAGCTGCACGTTCAGTTTCTTCAACGTCGAAGAAGTCACGGTTTTCGAATTTAAACATAGAGGCAACAATGTTTGCTGGGAATGTTTGAACCTTTGTGTTCAAACCACTGACACCTGAGTTATAAAAACGGCGTGATGCTTGAATTTTGTCTTCAGTGTCAACGAGTTCACGTTGAAGTTCCATGAAGTTTGTGTTGGCCTTAAGGTCAGGGTACGCTTCAGCAACAGCAAATAGGCTCTTTAGAGCACCTTCGAATTGGTTTTCAGCTGCAGCTGTGTCTTTAACACCAGTAGCGTTAATAACATTCGCACGAGCTTCGGTAACAGCTGTAAATACACCACTTTCGTGCGCTGCGTAGCCCTTTACTGTTTCGATAAGGTTTGGAATAAGATCCAAACGACGCTTTAGTTGGACATTAATGTCACTCCAAGCTTCATCAACCCTTACACGAAGTGTTACGAGGCTGTTGTAAGTAGCCCATAAAAAAATACCGATAACGACGATGACGCCGAGAATAATCCAAACTGCTAACATAATCAATACTCCTTATTTCTAGTACTCTTAGTATACAACAAAACCCCAGTAGTTACCGGGGTTTTGTAATAAATATTGGTGCGAAGAGCGGGACTTGAACCCGCACGGCCGTGAAGCCAAGAGATTTTAAGTCTCTCGTGTCTACCAATTCCACCATCCTCGCAGATTGTTTCATTATAGATAATTTTACCTTTAATGAGAATGTACTTCTTCTTAGTCGACACGGTGTCTACTGTTGATTTGCGTTTCACGCAGCCACCATCCATAGGTGCGTATGTAAAACATGGTTGGAGGCACCTACGGGTAACGCTCCCGTCTACACGGTTTTGCAGACCGTTGCCTGAACTTCTCGGCCAAGGCGCCATCCTGTTGGTTGATTATACCAGAACATTTCGCATTAAGCAGGCGTATAATAGATACAATGAAAAATTTCATTCCCGTTTTAATTAATACGGCAGTGGCAAATATTACCACGAGTTATTTATGGTTCGCATTGACCTTCTGGGTGTACCTGGAAACGCGCTCAGTTCTTGCCACCGGTTTAATTGGTGGAACGTACATGCTCCTTGTGGCTATCTCGAGTTTATTTTTCGGAACGCTTGTTGACCAGCACCGTAAAAAAGTTGTCATGGTTGCTTCTGGCCTGTTCACCCTTGCTACCTATTCACTTGCTGCGTTGGTGTTCATATTTACACCAGCAGGCGCTTTGCTTGATTGGACCGGGCCTTTCTTATGGATCTTCGCCTCAATTGTTCTCATCGGTTCAGTAGTTGAAAATATGCGCAATATTGCCCTATCCACTACTGTTACTATACTTGTGCCAAAAGAAAAGTACGCTAATGCTAACGGGCTCGTCGGTACCGTACAAGGGCTTGGCTTTTTAGTAACTTCAGTATTTAGCGGATTGTCTATCGGCTTTCTAGGAATGGGTTGGACGCTCGCAATTGCACTTGTCGTCACCCTACTTGCAACGATTCACTTAGTGTTTTTCGTAAAAATTCCCGAAGAAGAAATTGCTCACGACCCCGACCTAGCAAGTAAGAAAATTGACATCAAAGGCAGCATTGCAGCTATTAAAGTCGTACCTGGGTTATTCGGGCTTATTATCTTCTCTACGTTTAACAACTTTATCGGCGGTATCTATATGGCACTTATGGACCCGTACGGTCTTACTTTATTCTCTGTACAAATTTGGGGTATCGTTCTTGGGGTTACAAGTACCGGTTTTATTATCGGAGGTATTATTATCGCCAAACGCGGCTTAGGTAAAAAGCCACTGCGCACGTTGCTACTCGCAAATATCATTATGGCGACTATCGGAATACTATTTGGTATTCGCGAATTCTGGTTACTGTACGCTATTGGTATTTTCTTATATATGCTGCTTATTCCAATTATCGAAGCGACCGAACAGACGATTATTCAAACCGTCGTACCGCTCAAACGCCAGGGTCGCGTATTTGGGTTTGCCCAAAGCTTCGAAGCGGCCGCTTCACCTATCACGGCTATTCTCATCGGCCCTATTGCGCAGTTCTGGGTTATTCCTTATATGAATAGTGCAGATGGCCAGGCGCAGCTTGGCTGGCTTCTCGGTTCCGGTGAAGCTCGAGGAATCGCCCTACTCTTTGTGATTGGTGGGCTTATTATGCTAGTGGCCGCTATCCTTGCCTTTAAAACCAGGTCTTACAAAGTTTTATCTCAGTTCTACAGCAAAACTTAATTATTCGGTATTATACTAGAGGTAAAGTTACTATTTTGAAAGGTTACCTATGAAAAGAAAATCTGCAATTATTACAGTGGTTGTATTGGGCATCCTGTTATTTACCGGACTTGGCGTTGCTTCAGGAGTATATATTCAACAACAGCAAAAAACCGACCCGCTTAGCTCGCTGAATTCAGGAACAGATGGAAATTCTACCGTCACTAACGAAGAAAGTACTATCGCAGCTATTGCCGAAAAGGTTGGCCCGAGTGTGGTTTCAATTGTCACAAAAAGCCAAGCCCGCACTTATTCTGGAACCGCTTCTCTTCAAGGTGCTGGTACGGGTATTATTGTCAGCGAGAATGGTTACGTTATGACCAACAACCACGTCATTGAAGATGCTAACGATGTGGTAGTTGTTGATAGCACTGGTGAACAATACGACAACGTTACTGTTATCGGTCGTGACCCGCTTAATGATGTCGCGTTCTTAAAAATTGAATCAACCGCTACCTTCAAGCCAGTCACATTAGGCAATAGTTCCACGCTCCGCATTGGCCAGCAGGTCGTTGCTATTGGCAATGCACTTGGGCAATACAGCAATACAGTGACGAGCGGTATTATTTCCGGTAACGGCCGCCCAATAACCGCAGGTTCAAGTAATGGCGATACAGAATCGCTTTCTGACCTTATACAAACCGACGCGTCAATTAACCCAGGCAACTCTGGTGGCCCACTCCTCAACATGGCTGGCCAGGTAATCGGTATTAATACTGCCGTTGCTGCTGATGCGAATGGGATTGGTTTCTCGATTCCCATCAATTCAACAAAGGGTGTTCTTTCTGGGGTACTTGCAAATGGCAAAGTAAGCCGTTCGTTCCTAGGCGTCAACTATGTGAATATAACTGCGGACGTTACAAAAGAATATAAGTTGACCGTTAAAGAAGGTGCATACGTCTACAAGGCTGATGGTTCAGCAGTTGCAAGTGGCAGTCCAGCTGAAAAAGCGGGCATTAAAAATGGCGACGTCATTACAAAAGTAAACAACGACACCGTAGGTAAGCAAGGCGGGCTTTCAAGTATTATTGGTCAATATAAACCAGGTGATAAAGTAACTATTACTTATATTCGCGACGGTAAAGAACAGACGGCCGAACTGACCTTTAGCGCCTACTCTTCGTAGCCTGTGGAAAACTCCAGAAAAGGAGTATACTGTATAGCATGTCCAAACGTGTTCACCACACACCAGAAAACACTTTCCCTGCCCCTATCCCCGAAGAAGCTGATGTGTTGGAGGCGTACGTACAACTTGATGAAAAACTCGAAAAAAAGTTGAAACGCCGAAGCTGGCTAAGTCAAAAAATAGCCGCTTTGGCGCTCATTATTGCTAGTATTGGCACCCCTTACTGGGCGGATGTCGAGTCAAACCGTGCCGAACAAGCTGCCGCTGAAGTATCTATTAATTTTATTGGCGACCCTATCGATGAGGCGAATGCGCACAAAGCCATAATTTTAGTCGACGGTTTTAACACTTTCGATGCCGATTACTTAACAAAGATTATCGGGCCAGCCGTACAGCAATTGAGTGACGGCAAGCTAATGTCGCTTGGTTACAACAACGCGCTATTAGGCCGTGAAAGTATTCTTAAAGAAATACTTAAAATGGCTAAGGAAAATGATATCGATACCCTATCGTTTGTTGGGTATAGCATGGGAGGAATTGTTGCAATCGAAGCGGCTGCAGACGTCGTCAGTAAATCCGATATCAATGTAAACCTTATAACCCCTATGCATACTCCAGACGGTTTTGACGGACTCCGGCCTAATCAAAAAAAAGAGCTTGGCTTCATCCAACTATTAGCAGATTGGGTACCTGGCGCAGTCGACTCATCTTGGATTCGTTTTGGTGGTGAGCTGTATTTCTACAAAGACAATTACACGAAAGGTACATTCAAAGATTGGGATGTTGCCAACAATGTAGAGGTTGTTACCGATAACATTGGACGTTTTGGACGAACAGCAGCCTCAATCTGGGAAACAGTCAATGATCCAGAACATGCATCAATGAAGTTATTAACCGAACAAGGTTTTAAGATTGGTGAATTTGATATGTCGCGTGAAATGAAAACTATAGCTAAGGCAAGCGAAGAAAAGCAAACACCATTATTGATGTACGTCCGTATGAGTAATGATGCGCTCGTTAACGATGAAGGTTCATCCGAAGGTTTCAGGCAAGATGCCTACGATAATAATGTAAAATTTTATAGCTATTACGTACCGGATGCGATACATTCTCAATACTACAACTCAGTAGATGAATACACGCGAATGTTTGACCTGGCAAGTTTATCAATCAAACAAGGTATCCAGGATGAAGCCGCTAAGCACGCTTTTTTTCTCCTAAACCAACAAGAGGATGCAACCGAAGCAACTGACTAACCCTAAGGGTCGTAATCCATCACCATTGTCGTTGGCGTGTTTGAATCAGTGCCAGCAGAGTTTGTAATAACCGCTCGATACTGGTCACCATCATTTGCGGAAGACAGGACAGGTGTTATGTATGTCTTACTGGTAGCACCTGAAATATTTGCAAACGAGCCACCAGATGGCTTACGTTGCCATTGAATTGCGGGAGTTGCCGTACAGTTATACGATACCGACATCGTGACTTTATTACCGGTATAGGCATAAAACCCAAATATCTTTATGCCACCCGGGCCAATACTTCCCATAAAGACAGAACCTTCGACGTATTTGGTTGCGCTCGGGTCTTGAGAATTTATTACAACGGGAGCAGGTGGGGTAATGCTTGTTGGCGAAGTGTTACTACTTGAGGTCTGATAAAACGCACCCGCAGAAGGGTTGCACGTTGTTAATGAGTACGTAGCGGGAGTGACGGTATTATTCGTTTCGTAAAAAAACATATTATCGCTACTAGGTTTAATACCCTTGCCGCCATTTGCAAGTGCCAGCGTAGCTGGATACGTTTCGGTGTTTACGTAATCTATAGCAAGGGCTTGCGCTGCCGAAGCTGCATCATTTCTCACTGTTGCATCTTTGGCGCGCTTGGTGATGCCGTTATAAGAAACAATAGTTATAGCTGCGAGTATGGCTATCACCACTACTACGATAAGGAGTTCGACAATTGTAAAACCGCGGTTTTTAGGTTGTGCCCACATTCCCCTTATTGTATCAGATAACCTTATGCGCTAATGCAACAACGTCCTCTAGTTTGTTATTTTCCGGTGCCGAACCTTGGCCGTAGCTAAATATATACCAGTTCTTATCTTTCAAAACATTAAGCTGACCGTTTACTTGGTTGAAATATGCACTATTGCCTAAATCTTTTACTCTTTCAACGCCTTGAGTTGGTGTACCTTGTGTAAATTCTGTTTTGTTTTGCTCTACACCTTTATCGTTAATGCCAGCGCGAAGGATTACTGCGGCGACAATCATCGTTTCTGTATTGTTAGTACCGTCAGTATATCCACAACGGCTCGTTGCTAAGTCACCAGCTATAACCGCTGGGTCATTCGCACTATTAAATGCGCTATTGCCAAGCAACTCCTGTGCTTCAAGGCTCGTAAGCGTGTCACAGGCAACTGTCGGTTGGTAATCAACCTTTGGGCCGCTATTAGCAATGAAAAATACAATCGCCGCGATAATAGCAATCACAGTGAGCACTACAATCCCACCAATAATAAGTTCTTTTTTATATGAAGTCGGTTGGGTTTCTATTGGCACTTCTAGATTTTCAGTATTTTCAGTCATGCATTCATAATAGCAAAAAACATACGCGTCCCCTACTCAACTCGACGGGCAAATACTTCTTCAGTTTCCCGCATAATAATTTCGGCTGTTTTAGGACCAACGCCATAGAGTTTTTGCAGGCGTTTTGAGAATTCGTCTTCGTTCTCGCTACTTTCCAACATTAAATACAACGAGCCGTCGTAGAAATCAACAAGTTGTTGCATGCATACCCGTAGGCCTTTTGCAGTCACGTGTTCGTAGCGAGTATATCCCCCTTCGTGTAGCACGCCAGTTAATCGTCGTTCGCCTAATTCCAAAATCGCCCAAGGTGTGTCGATTTTCTTTTTAATAAATAATTTCCACGTATTCACCGCGACCGTCGATTGGATTGGTTTTCCAAACAAGTACGACAAAAGAAACCAGCGAAACATATCGTTATCGCCAGATAGCACATCGAGGTCGAACTCGGCGGCATAATGTTGAGGTTTGGGTTTGCGGGGCATTGTTCTATTATAATGCTTTAAGATGCGATTCAAGCGCATAAGCAAAGTCAGTGAACAATTCTGCATTGCTAAACATATAACTCTCTTGCAAACCATCGTCTGATTCGAACGTAAGACTTCCATATTTCATAATTGGTATTTGAAAATTATTACCCTGAAAGCGCCTATCTCTTGAACCGTCTTTATTAGCCTTTTTCCAAGTTTGACCAATCTGCTCACCATCGCTGGGAACTTTCTGCTCCTCATGATATTGAGTAAACGTTAAGCTTCCCGTTATCTCTTTTAAATCAAAAATCCCAAAACGTTGGTTATCTTTAAATAAAACCAAGAAAGTTGGATATATAAATACATCCGGTCCATTCGCATTCGGAATCGACATAGGACTAACGTCACTTTTAATAATATCTATAGATTTTTTAACATATTGTATCGGTGTTCGCGTAACTGCAGTATCAGCAATTGTCCGAACCTTAACTTTATCTATTTTTTCTGCATAGGTTAAATCCCAAATCATGTCACTTTTAACAAGCTCATCAAATGCGTCAAGACAGTTCAGCCAACTTTTTTCAAGCTGGGAAGCATTCGCAAACTTTACCTCCACATATATCTCACTAAGCTGCTTATTTAACCTTTTAATAGTTTCTTTAGATACACTACGCGAAGTAGACAGAGCCTTGTAGAAAAAACCAAAAATGAGTGGAAAGCTTATTACATAAGCAAAAGATAAGGCAAAAAATTTTAGTTTTTCTGATTTTAGTTCTTTTAATTTATTTACGCGATTATTGTACGTGTCAGTGATTTGATCTCGAAGTTCGCGAAAATTCTTACTTGTTACCGTAAGAGCCTTACTTGAGCTTCTAATAATTCCAAGAGGGGTATTTTCCATAGAATAAATATAGCACTCTTGTGTGTTTAGTGTATACAAGTTATCTATCGGGAATTTAACAATTTCACCTTGATTGTCTATACTTACTATTCATGGATTATAAAGACATTGATTGGACTATCGACTTTCGCAAGCACCCCGACAAATACCTTATCGGGCGTGGCGAACAAGGTGTGCTTTTGGTAGAACCTTACAAAAGCGAAATTCTTCCCTATTGGAAATTTGCTACGCCTGAAAAAGCCGAAGCTTCTGCTGATAAAATACTTGAACTTTTTTATGAGTATAAAAAGCAAAGTGATTTTGTTGGCATGGACATGGCCCGTAAATTTCTTCAGATGGGGTTCACGCGGTCGCGGCGATATGCCAACCACAAGGGCGGCAAAAAGTATGACGGCCCAGTTCCTGATGACAAAAAAGGCCAAAGCGGCGCACATGGGCGAAAAGAATTGCCACGAACTGATGAAGACCCGATAAAAGCAGAATCAGCACGGATATTTTACAAACGGTACGAAGAAGCGAAGAATAATTTAGAGTATCAAGAGATGGCTAAAATTCACAAACAGAAATACGCTAGCCGTTAGTGGCTTCATCGCGAATTGCTTGATCGATAGTTTTATCCTCAGTGTTTTTCATGTCAGTAAGAAGGTCAGATACATCGATACCTTGCTTATCTGCTAAGCGTTGAAGAATACTTACAATCGTATTAATATCCACTTCCGCCTTTAGGTCTGAGTGGTAGTCAAGTTCAGTGCGCGCTTCAGACAACTTCGCTTCGCGGCGCTGGCTCATAATAACGAAAGTAGACAGTAGAATAGCTTCAATGGATACGGTTGTCGTAAGGAAGCTAAATGGGTATTTGTCGATAATAAGGTCGTGGCCGAACACGCCTGTATTTAAGAGTATCCAAAATCCAAAGAACACTACGTTAATAATAAGAAACGGCATTGAACCGGCAACTTTTGTGACAAAGCTGGATATACGGTCGCTTTTGGTGTGGATTTTTTTAGTTTCGAGGTTTTTGTTGATAGCCATAATGAATTTAGTATAACACCTAAACTTTATCAATTTCTTTCAAAAAAGCGTTAGCCCAGTTCTTATAACTTATGTTGTTAGGATGGAATAAATCAGGGGCAAAGCCGAACACACTTTGGTGCTCGGTAGTTTCTCGTTGTAGGTCAACGAAATGAAGGTTCGGGTAATTGCGCAGCTCTTCTTGTATAATCTCACTCCCTTGCTTACCACCAGCCGTGCTACCTGGGCGGCTGTTGAATAGCGGCATATTTGAAACAAAAGTTCCGTCAGGTAATGTTTTTAGTACTTCTTTAAATTTGGCACGATATTCGTCGGCATTGAAGAGCTTTATATCATTTGCACCAATTTGAATGGTGATAATATCAGGTTTTAGCGTTGCAATAACGGGCGCTTGTTCCTTTAAGTAATCATCAAACTTTGCACCAGTTTTGCTAATGTTCACTATACGTACCGACTTACCGCTTTTGCCTTCAATATTGTTTGCAATTAAACCAACGTAACCTTTCATTGGGTTCGTCGCGCCAATACCTTGCGCAGCGGAATCTCCGAGTGCCAGGTAAGTAATTTCACCGGTCTCGTTTGCTTTCGTAGCCCAGAAGTCATGGTAGCGGTTAACGCTGAATGCAAGCCAAAGCAGCGCTACGACTTCTATAAGAATGAAAGCTCCGATAATAATTAGCAGCACTTTGAGCCCTCGTTTCTTCCGAAAATTAGTCGTAGTACTAGACGCTTTTCTTTTTAGCTGGGGCTATCTTCAAATCGTAATTTGGCGCCTTGAAGTATTTCTGTAAGTGCCGCAACACTACACCACTACCGTACGATACGCTAAGTAGGACTACTAATATATTTAGCAGTGGAATGAATAGCAGCACCGAAATAAGGAGCGCACCGATAAGCGTCGCCAGGACAATATTACCCTGGCCTGGCCATACAACGCGACCAATATAGTAAGCAGCAAATACGCCACTTGAGGCGACAATTAAGCACCATGCGAGCAGTACAACAAGGCCGAACGGAATACCAAGTACTGTCACCATGAGTAAGCCGATAACAACAGGCATAACGATAGCTGCAATGAACCCAACGAGTACCGACAAGAGAGCCTGTGATGGTGACGCCGCGCCATTACGAGTGACCCTGTGTAACACTTGAGGGAATACTAAGGCAAACATAATTGAGCTAACGAGTAACATCAATATAGCGATTACTACGCCGGTTGGGTCAAAGTTAGCGGCATTTGTGCGCTCTTCGTTTCGTTCAGTGTAGTTAACGGGACCAACGATGTTCGCACCATCAGCTTTTGTAAACGTTTGTGGGCTTGTGTAGTTAAATACACCCGCAACATCTGTTGCTGCTTCGAGTTTTAGGTAATTAACGTCCGCCGTTACGTTC
>Ga0247807_10001412_pt1 | contig 14100 bp, 12 predicted proteins | sample UWRJL074202C1_FD_179931 | JGI IMG/M metagenome (GOLD analysis project Ga0247807, IMG submission 179931) | Plant litter microbial communities from Arlington Agricultural Research Station in Wisconsin, United States - UWRJ-L074-202C-1 | ecosystem: Environmental > Terrestrial > Plant litter >...
CTCTCTAAGAATAGCATCACACGGACGGTAGTCCTAGTTGGGGTGACAGGACAAAGCTTGACTTATGGGTCAAAGTCGACCTAGTCCTCGAATGTCAGGCCAACTTATTGAATATAAGCCCGATGTAGCTGATATCGGGCCAGAAGGGGCGTGTTGGATATCTTTGCATCCCGTGGGATATTATGTCAGTTCCGGCCCCAAGAAGCCTTTGTGAAAACCTTGTCCGCCAGCGCCTCGTTGGGGAAAGTTTTCCCGTGTTAATGCTCATACTGCACTGGCTTTGTAATTAAAGCAAAACAAAACGACGGAGCTGAAAGATCTATCCTGGCTTGATAAAAGTGGAACGGTGAGTTGATGCGCAGGAGTGGCCCGAACGGCTTCGCAATAGTCTGCTTGTTGGTCAAGAGCGGCTGGCTTGGATTCATGCTCAAGTATCTTCAACGTTACACATGGCACACCGCATATTGAGGTCTGGGAGCCTCTTGGCATGCTTTCCAATACCTACAGACAATACAAAATGCCCATGCAGTTCGGATTTCTCGGGATAGGCTACCCTCCGGAAAGTCCAATGCTTACCTGAGCGAGTATTGCTCGCGTTCTCGTAGTTTATTTGATACTCAAAATCGGACGTGAACGCCTCAGCTTCAAACATCGTACGAAGTCACGACATAATGCTCCAGGTAATCTTCCCTTGCTTGAAGACGTGCAGAAATCGCCAAATGTAGAGAAGCTTCTTTTTCTGGCTGAATGTGCAACAAGTTATGTGAACCTCGTTGAGCTCCGAATCTTCAAACCGACATCTATCATGAAATATACTTTGCACCAATGGCCTCGCTTCAACCTGTTGGTGCGGAATTTCGGAAAGCGCATGGAACAACCCCAAGAGTCTTTGGTAACGCAGATCAATGCGAGCAAGCTTCGATTAATGAGTAGGAGGATATGGTGAGCCCGTCGGCATGAATTAGGTACTATCCGACTTCGGGAATGTTCGATGAGCAAGTTTATTCTAATAGGTGATCTTCGTTGGCTGCATCTGGCGAGACCAGGTGAAATGTCATGTTGGTGATCTTCGGGTAGATCATCGATACATTGTCCACGCGTGCATATCATCTGTAGGAACCTATTAGCTCTCTGACACTAGCGTCGCCACTCATCATGCAAGTGTCTCCCTCTTATTCGTTACCCAAAAAACACCTTTTATAAAATTAGCACCACGCTACACCTACAAGCATATGCTCCATTCACATCACCAACACTATTCCTCATTGCGCTGTTATCTAATCGGGCCAACCCAATGCGAGCCTTTAAGTAGTGTGAGGATATCATCGACAAAGTCAGCGGTCGAGAAGTATGTGGAGAAGAAATTCCGCCTTCTGGAAGTCGATGGAGTGCTCAACAGAATTCTCTTCAGCTTTCGAGTGCTTGCTTTCCTATCCTACTGTCCCAGCTTGCTCATTCATGAATCTCTTTGAATGCCAGAGCAACATCGGCAGCACTCTATTCGTCGCTCGAATATGACGGACTTGTAATGAGGGATAGACCTTCAAACCACCTATTTGCATGGTAGATATTTTTCGATTCTTCATGCCCATTCATCTTTGGAAGATGCCCAAGTCGCATGGGGGTTAAAAGTTTAGTCAGCCTAGCAGAGACATACTTGGGTTGAGAAAACCCGAGCTGCCTTACAGAATTTCGAAGCTATCCACCATCACAAAAGCGGCAGCACGCACTGATGATTCTATCACATTCCTTACACTACTTCAAAGTGATGCAGCTAGGCCAAACAAGACACTCTATTTTGCAACTGGACATCCAGCATAAGTCAAGACAATTAAAATCACTCGTTCTAACTGGTATAGCTTGATACAGATGATATCTTGTGTAAGATCATAAGCCAGGACTAGCAGCCAGTTAGTACCCAAATGAGTTGGCCGGTAGTCATCTCGTAGCAGGAGGGAAGCTCCATCTCTAAAGAATTTGAGTAGAATCGATGCCTTCACATTCTCCTACTCTCGGTATACTAAGCCGGTTTTATTATCATATTTACTGCGTCAAATGCTTAAGCTAGTCAGTAGCTCCTTATGTTGAAAACCGTGGAGGTAAGTCACGCTTGGCTAGAATCGAGATTAAAGTCGGTACCTGGAAAGACTCCATCTAACGCCAGAGTTGTCCGTCCGAATAGTTCAAAGCACCTCAATTTGTTGAACCTTCTCTCCAGATCTTTGGTACAATGGACATCGAAATCTAGCGTTATTTGCAAATTATGATGTGGCGCTGAAGTGATTTGAGTGTTTGCGCTTTCATTGTCTTTGAGAGACTGGTAAGGTTGGTCAATCGTTCTATTGTGCGAATAAATTTGAGGCAATCGCCAAATTATACACTGACCTGAGTCTATGAAGAGGATAAGGCTTGAGCTTCAGCAGCTAAACTCTAAGCATCATATATAGTGAAGATTAAGTTGCAGGCTACGATTAGGAAGATAATTACAAAACCCAAACGAAGTGGCGGAATCCACGCCCGGTAGCCTTATTGGCCGTCGTTGAACGCAATAACAGTGAGAACAACTTGTTAAGACGGGACTTCACAATTCGACTATACTTATTTCAACTCATCAAGGCCTGACCTCATCAGGTCTTACTTTTTTAATCATCGTCTCTATCACAGCACCACCACATAATCGACTCAGTATTTTCAAATCGATCGCAACTTGCCCAGTTGTGCCAACCGAGTCAAAAGCCGCTACACACCAGCCTGCTGGCTATTGTATTTGGACTTAAGATATAGGAGTTTCAGGTTGGGAATATGAGATGGATCCACTATTGGGCATAGCTGAACGGACGCGAATGTTATCCTACAACCATCCAGGCTCATGTTATTGCAGCGAAAGAGCTTTGACCTCTACAGGATATGGGAGAATAGCAATGCTCGTATAAGCACCTAGCATAGCAAGGAGACTTCTCCTCAATGCCGAGAGACAGAGTCTAACACGAATCATGTCACAATCACCTTGAATATGTGTTAATGGTCATGATTAATATTAATTTGCATCAAGTCGTAAAACATCTAGCAGGATCGTGATTCAGTGCCACAACTTCTCCACAGACACATTAAATCATAAATCATGACATTACATCCAAAGTGCAACCATCATCAACAAAGTGGTTACACTCGTTGCGATTCCCAAATCTGCCCTGGATCCAGAAGAACTTGTGTCTTTGAAAGGGGCGCTGTTGGTCTCGTCCTGCGAAGATGAAGGTGTTTTTGTCGCTTTGCTCACGCTTGAACTTGTTTGTGCACCTTTGACGGTCGTCGTTACTAGCGAAGTGGTCTCAGGCTGCGATGCGCTTTGAGAGATGACGGTTTCAGACATCGGATCTTCATTGAGGGATGTAGTTGACATTGAAGGATAGGCCGAGGTGGTGGTTGGTTCGGTGCCAGAAATAGTCGCCGTTCGCCAGACGGTTACCGGATAGGTCAATGTGGTCGTCAAGCTATTATCTTGAGTCATTATTTCAGTAACCGTGGCCACCTCTGGATACCCGTTGTCAAAGGTCGTTGGATATTCGGATCCTCTAGTTGCAGAGGGTGAGCCAATCGTCACCGTTCTGGTAACTTGCTGAACACTACTGGGCTGCCCTCCAGCATTCTGAAGTACATCGTCCGGGATAGGTGCTCCCGCCATCATACAAACAGCCTGAAGCGGCTCTAGTAGTACACTGGCATCTAAATCACAACTTCCTCGCATGCAAGTAACGAGCGATGGGAGGAAGTTTCCAGCTGAAGCCCTGCACAAACATCTGATATCCGTGGCCTGGCAATTGTCGAATTGAGATTGATCAATGCAGTTCTGGATACACTGAGGTAAGGATGAGATAAATTGCGCCTGGGAAAGGAAAGGAGAGCATAGTGCCGTAAGGACAAGAGAGAACCGAAGCACCGGAATCATCGTGCTTCTCAGAGCATAGATCAGGTTTAGGGAGATTTCATATGCTGGATTTTCACCGGGAAGTTCGATTCATTATGTGATCAGATATAAGTTGGTTGAGAAAGAGGTAATAGCACATATTGCTGGTTTATGTATACTTGGGGTTGTTGTGGCAAATAAATGTGTTGTTAGTTCCATCCCAGCTCTGGTGACATCTATTCGCACCGGAATATGAACATGAACATGGTAACACCCCTGAAGAGCTCGTTACCCCTTATTCGTACAAATAGATGTGGCTGAGTGCACCGCCACAGCACTTCACCGAAATAGGTATTAGATCGGTGACTGTGGTGGAGTTTCTGGTAACCATAAGTCGCCACCGAGATGATTAGCACGGCAGACACGCATATTACATGTCATAGTGAACTGGATGACCTGATAATTACAGGCTCACATATAGCTTGCAATAGTCTATATGAGAGACCTGTAAACGTTGAGTGATATTTTAACAAATACTCAGTGAGTCTTCATGCTATTTGCGGACGAGCTCAACCGTCGAATTACCTTCGTACGGCAAAATCTTCGTTTAAGTTATGAACTGGAACAGAAATAAGGCAGAAACTTGTCGGCTACCTAATAGATCACGACGATCTCCTATTTACAGAAGAGTGGTCGGCAATCCTGTTCCTTCTCCACAGCTATTAGAATCCAAGGCTGCAAGAAACTATAGCTCAACTAGCATAACTTTCCCCTGATAAAATAGTTCCCGTTGAGCCTGGCGGAGGGTATTGCATTATGATACACACAACATCTTCCCCTCTGGCAACATAAGGCTGTTCCTTGATGATGACAAAGCCGCACTTCTCATAAAGACTCACAGCAGCAGTATTGTCACTTTCAGTCACAATGCTCCCGACGAACTCATTCTTGGACTCTGCCGCACGAGTTTCTCCGTACTCTTGACCCATCTTGATGAGGGCTTTAGCAACACCCTGGCCGCGAGCTTCGGGCAATGTAAACATTCCATTGAAACGCCAATGAGCAAATGGCTGAGGAGAACCTCCATTCAGTTCCATAGGACTAGTAGACGGGTGCAAGTCGTCTGGTTCGAAATTGAGTGGGCCAACGAGAGTGAGTGTACACACAATCTTACCAGACTGAAAAGCAACAAATGTGCAACAATCTGGGTTTGTGAGACGGTCCATCCAAACATCATCGGTAAACTGGATTTCCCTATCGTACGTCGAATGGAAGGATCTCGGTGAAGTTTTCAGAGAAAGCAATCGAAAGGTCTTGTATTGCTCGATATAGGTTTTAGCATCTTCGTGTGCACTAGGAATTCGAAGCACTTCGAAAGCCATATTAGGAGGCCTAGATATTGGAAGTATGAATGTTTTAAGGCAAGGTAAAAACTGCTAAAATTTGTAGAATAGAGCTACACAATTTATCAGTATTATATTCAATGAGCCAGATTTTGAGCTGTACCTTACGTTGTTGCTAAATTAAACTAGAAACACCTCAACTCATGGGGATATGGGTTCTATTTGTGCAGCTGTAGGTATTAAATCTGTGCTTCTTTGAAATGTCAATCTGCTCTGTGTAATAGTCAATAAGTATGCCCAATTGCTGGGTAAAAGTATGACTCAATCGTAAGAGGAATGTGACATTTCGCGCGATCTATGAGCGAGACTCAGAGCTTCGGAGATTGGGTGGCTTTAGTGTTGAGCCTTGTTATTTTAGTAAATTTCCCTTCTGTTCTGTAGCCAACCCCAGAAACTCTACCATTCATTTTGGTATAGACTAGCTACTAAACTCACCCCCGTATTTGGAGCAAGCTTTGCCGCCGCGGACACAACCTTAACTGCAACCTTATCCACAATCGATTTGACATGGGTCGTCCTGGGCGCCTACAATAACCTCAGCCTCAGCCTCAGCCTCAGCCTGGTCATGGTCACCCAACTTATGTTGTGTAACTACCCTGTTCCCCTCTCCAACCATCACCATATCCTATCTCTACCTTTAAGAAAGTTAGACCACCACCCTACTTGTTCATATTATGTTATTTAACCATGCTAGACTTCAAAGATTTTGACGATGAGAACGTCTACAACTGGAGCCAGACACATGCCCTGCGTGATACAACCAGGAACTTCGTCGTCGAGTTTGGAAAGGAAGAGGCCCATATTGCATTCGACATAGAAATAAAGGATGTACAGACGTTGTTTTCTACTCAGCATGAGCCCACGAAGCCAGTGCGATGGATGTTTGTTACCTAGGTTTCGTCGATAAACATTGGCTAACCTCTTTCACCTGTAGTAATATCTGGGGGCCAGACAAGCAGACCGGACTTGTTACTGAACTTGCCACAACATACAAATTCTCTCCCCGGCTACTAGCCGTGATTAAGACCACTCCGCCTACTCCAAAAGCTCAGGTTGAAGAGAAGCATCTCGGGCACCTGCGAGGTATGGTCTCGCGCAAGGCGGATCTAGAAGCCAGTCCAAGCCCCAACAGCTCGCGAGTCTCCTCTCCAAATCGAAATACTACAGACACTAGTCACTACACGATAGCAAAACAAATGATACATTACCAATCCATAGATGTGGGCCCTCGTTGTAAGTCTTGATCTGATACATGACGCTGCTAGAGTGCTGATATCTTCTTGAGTTCTTTGTATAGGTGCCAATTGGATGCACCAGCTCTCCGAGGCTCCGCTGAATGACAGCATTATGGCAGAAGGCATGCAGCAACCACTGTGGTCTTGGCTTGTGCTGTGTGATGACAGTAAGATTGATTGATTCTTCAGTGTGACCAATCATTGACAACGTAGACACCGTAATATCTCTATATGAAGATGTACCCGCCGCAACAAATATGTCCCAAATCAAAGCAATACGAAACAACACAGTGAGCGTTATGAGCCAACTATCTAATCATGGCCACCTTACCGCTGATCCCATCTCCATTCAGTCTGTTCGACAGGCTCTGGACCCGAACAACTTGCAAATAGACGTCGGGATCGAAGGTGCAAGCAATCTTTTTTATTATCTCTTCGATGATTGGCGCGCGGTGTACTCTACAATATCAACATTTAGGCGTAGGCTAGAAGAACTGGTATGGCCCCAAATCCAGCATCTGAACAATGTAAACTGATTTTCCTGAAGCAAACAGAGATTCTCGATGATATGGTATGGTTTTTTCCCCCAAGCATGTCGGCGCAGCTACTAATCCACATCTTCCAAGACCAGAAGATCCAACAGCGCACCTAATATTGAGATAATCCCCCGTTTACATATGCTGGGTCGCAGTCTTCGCCAGATGCAGCATTTATATAATGGCTACCGAAACCTAACAACTCGAATACTTGACCCAAATTCTACCAGCACTCACCAAGGAAGCAACACGTCTAGAAGCTTTACCGGCCTTTACAACTTAGCTAGAGGCGTGGTCTTGGCTCAATCAGCTAGTACTCGTTTCGAGCGTCTTGGTGATCGGCTTCACTTCTTAATATTAAGTGAGACAGAAGAGTTTCTTGCCGAAAAAGACGCACTAATCAACACCGTAAGACTCCATTTCCCTCATCTTCGCATATCTAGCTAAATAGTGCTTAGTACTTCAATATCAACGCCCAGAAAGATTCCGAATCAACAGCGCGCCTCACACGCTCCGCCACCTTGTTGGCGAAACTTAGCGTTTTGTTCCTCCCAGTCAGCTTCATGACGGCTTACTTCTCGGTCCAAATAGAGGAACTCAATCACTACACGTCACGAGATTATTGGTACGCCTTTGCGGTCATTATGAGCCTTTCGGTCTTGGCGCTGTTCTTTTTTAGCAGGCTGCTCATGTATGTCACCGAAACGTTGGATGGCTGGGTTAAGGGTTGTGGCTTGTATTTTACGAGAAGGCTCCTCAAGCCCGGGTTGAAAGGGGCTGGAGGGGCCGGGAAAGAGAAATAAGAAATGAGAAATGAGAAATGATCAGGATACCATTTGTTTTGCATATAGGTTTCGCATATTACTGAATAATAAAGATATATATATACATCTGCGCATCTTTGTGGTGCCATACTACTTGAGCAGAGTCCACCGTCTACATGTACATCTTCAACACTCAGAAACCAATTCTGCAAATTTGCAAGAAATGTTTCGGTATTTCATCTATCTTTTCTTCAAAGGCTATTTATTCACCAGCTAGCCGCTGACAATAAACACAAGCTTCTTATCACCACCTCTTTACTCTTTCTCAAAATCTGGCAGCTCATTGTCAAACTAGATGTTAGGTGAATGTCAAGCAGCTTGAGAAATTTGAAATTCGGGGTTTTTCCCCATCACGCAGCGAACGTCCTGTATGATGAGTACGATAACGGTCTCAAATAAGAAGCATGGGAACATGTTTAATTAAGATGTACTTTATCCTCCCGCCCTCCTTTCTATACACACTAAGTGGTGAACTATAATTAGACATGGAAATCGAATAAAAAATTCTAAACGCTTGTAAAATGCAAATGCTAGCTATATGCTTCAACTCTGACAAAGGAGATCTGTTTTGGAGAGGTCTATGATCCTCGTGCTTTTTGCGGGACATGAATCATTCTCTATCTTCTGTTGAAGTTTAGGTATCGGGACTGGCAGGTTGATTAGCATAAGATTCATATTGAGGGGTCAGAGATGTCTAGACTTACACCCAAGAATAACAGGAACAGGTTGGAAGCGATAAAGCAGACGTATATCCCAGCGTCTCTCCATCGGTTGTCAAAGTTGAATCCGAGACTGCTGTAGAACTCGTCTCCGACCTTGTAGGCACAGTACTCGCACGCGCTGGTTGCGTTGTCGACGAGATATCCAGGACCGAGCTTTTCAAAAAAGGGAGCCATGTAGTCTCCGCATGTTTGGCCAGCTGGTGCATTGAACAGGCTGAGTTCGGCCGTGGTGCAGACAACGGGACGGTTGTGTAGCTCGGTTGTCACCATGCCGCCAATGAGGCGGGTAAAAGGATCCAACTCGTACAACCAAACTCTCCAGAACTTGGGAATCAAAGGCTTGGGGACTGTGACACCGCAGAAAAGTGCAAATGTGATGATCACGAACGGGTTAAGAAGCGCTGCAATGAATGGTGATGGCGTGAGGGCGGCGATCATCTGACCTAGTGTAACCGAGAAGAGTTCGGTAACGAGCACCATGAAGAACTGATATCCCGCACGCGAAGACATAGTCTGAAAGTTGGGCATGTAGTAAAGAGGGAGAAAGAATGCCACGGCGCAGATAATGGAATACGGCAACTCCGCAACGACCAAGGAACTGGCAAAGGCTGTAGGAATCTCAAGGTTAGCTTTCCTACTCTAGGAATTCTGATGATTTCGCTGGGGATGGATCTGGAGATTTTTACTTTGGAAACATGATTCAAGAATTAAGTGTTGAACATGTCTCTAAAGCAATAACCTGTCTAGCGTTTAGTGCTTCAGGGAACTTTAACTTACCGAACTGGCCATACATCTTCGCAGACTCCTCTCTGTAGAAGGTCATTCTGCTTAGTGCATATCTGTTGTGCAGTTAGTCTCAGATCACGGTCGCCTGTCGAAAGAGAGAATTTGCTCTATCACAGTGAGTACTTACTTTGGTTCGACTTGTGCCAGAATGATTGCTGGAAGGACCGTAACCTGGAAGATAACGAAGACACGGTATTGAAGTGCAGTACGCGAGTCACCGAGATTGAGGTATGTAAAACCGGTCAGGAGAGCGATAATGACGTGATTGAAGAGGCGGGTGAATCCATAATTGGGCGAGCGCCAAAATGCGAGGTTCGTTCTCTTTTGCACAACCCTAAGTTGATGCATCAAGGGGGTTGCAAATTCTCTGTCGTCAACCGGGCCACTGTGGCTAACATCAGAAAGACGTTCAGTCTTCAGTTGGGATATGCGGTCCTTGATATTGGCTAATTCCGGAGATTCGGCAAATATCTCTGCCCAGTCACGGTCTCCAACTCTTGCAGCTTGTCCTGCTCCTACAGCATCAAGCATGTATTCAGCAGGGTTGGCATCAGGAGGGCAATGGGCACCATGGCGTTTCAAGTAATCTATTAACACACAAGCATCTTTTCCAATATCACCTGTTGAAAAACTTGGAGTTAGCATGATGTAACAGTTCTAGGGTAAGAATTATCTCAGAGCATCTGCTTCTAATACTAGAGGAGAGATCATAGTCGCAGAGATCACTTACCAAAGTATACAGTTTGTCCTCCACGTTGAAGTAAGAGCAAACGATCAAAATTCTCAAACAAAGCAGCGTTAGGTTGATGGATAGTGCAAAGAATAGCTTGGCCTGCACCCGCTAACTTCTTGAGGAAACGGACGATATTGAAAGCAGATTGAGAATCCAAGCCACTTGTTGGCTCGTCCAAGAATAGGAGCAATTCAGGTTTGGCAGCAAGTTCAACACCAATGGTAACACGTTTTCGCTGCTCGACTGCGAGACCAGATTCTGGATCACCAATAATTGCATCAGCCATATCTTCCATTTCGAGCAGACTGATAACTTCTTCAACGTAGGCGTATTTTTCAGCTTGGGACACTTCAATAGGCTGACGAAGATCGGCCGAGAAACGAAGCGCCTCTCTTACGGTTGCTGTAGGTTCGTGGACATCTTGCTGCTCGGCATAGGAAGTTCCACGTTGGAATGCAGCGTTCTTAGGGACTCCATCAACTAGGACATCTCCAGATATAACACCAATGTTCTTTCGTGATGCCAAAACATCGAGAAGAGTAGTCTTGCCTGCTCCACTTGCACCCATGAGAGCTGTTAGTTCGCCGGGTCTGACGTAGCCGTAGATGTTGTCGAGCAATCGTAGTTGACCACTTGGTGTTGGAACATCATAGTTCAATCCTTCCCAAGTTAAGACGGCCTTAGAGGTAATATTGATTGTGGAACCTTCAGCTTCATTCTTGGAAGATCTACGCTGTTCTCTTTTCACTGCAAGAGCAGCGTTCAGGTCATCTCTTTCTTTGTTTGACTTCTGGAAGACTTTGGCGGAGTTTCCTCCTTGACCAAAGGTCAACCATTCTCCTAAGGTAGCATTTGTAATAAGGAAGCCAACGATAAGGACTATAATAATTCCGAAATTGCGCCATATTTCACTAGGTGAATATTGGAACTAAGTAACCACCATTAGCATCTGAGATTCCATCTAATGAATCAACTTACTCCCTGCGTGATGTAATCTCCTCCAGCGATATTGAGTGTTCCAGCTACGCTACCTGGCAACGTACAAACTTGATTGCTGACACTAGTATAACCAGGACCTGATGGAACCAAAGATTCGCCAGTACATTCGAGGGAGAGCCGGCCGAACTCGTTTTCCATCAAAGCGGCAAATCCGAGACCTAGAGCATTAATGTAGAAAATCCACCTGAGCCACACTTGTTGAGATTGATACTGGATCAAATAACCACTGGTAAGCACAAAGAGAGTAATAATAGTGGCGGCGAATTTAATCGCGTAGTCGAAATCAGGGCAAAGACAACCAACTATTAAAGTCAGTAAAGATTCCTTTTCAAGCCATTGCGGAGTGAATTTAAGCTCCACATTATCCAGAAGTCCAATACGGTCACGAATCAATAGAGCGCAATTTACTGAACTTTTCCAGACAATATGGATTTTCCAAGCTAGGTAGAAGACGGAGTCGGAAGTTTAGCGTGTGAAAAGAACTTACTGGTTCGGAAGAATAGAGTCATGGCGAGGTAGCCCGTGACAATTATAATGTAGAAGGTGAAAAACGCTCCGGCATCTAGTACTAAACCGCACATAAAGTAAACCATTATTGAAAAGAGCAAAATTTGTGCAGCAGCGAATCCGGTATCCACTATGATCTGGGCAATCCAGAGAGCGGATGGTCGGTGAAACGTATAAGCTTTATGTTTGTTGACGATAGGACGGCCAATCATTGTACTCGCGAGCTCTCCGAATGCCTGAAAGGCGTTGAAGAGTAGCGAGATAAAGAGAAGACCACCACGAGTGAAAGCACCGGCAGATGTCGCTGGGAGCTTGAGCCAAACAGTTCCAAGAATTATGGCAACAACAATACTTGTGATCCAGCTGACAACAAGGGTAAATTTGTCTTGCCACTTGATCAAGAATTGACGTTGCATCAAGACCCAGATTTGAAGGTAGAATGGAATGCTGTAAACAGACTTAGAAGCGCCTTTGCGTTTGGCTTCGGATACAGCGGTCTGGAAATGTTCGCGAGTCTCTTCGTCCTCCGTGAGAGTTCTTTTATATGCGGCCATATCATCGTCCAACATCTTAGCATATTTCGAGTCTGCAAATGCTTTGGACAAGGTCTCTGCATCGTACGGGGCGTTTTGAGGCGATCTTCCTTCGGCATAATCACGTTCAAATTCATCGGTACATCCAGTAAGATAATCTGGAGAGGTCTGTCTGGGTTTTGGTGCAAATCCAAGACCTTCAAAGTATGCTCTAGCCTCGTTCGCTGGGCCGAAGTAGACCTGCCTTCCCTGATCTATAACGAGGACCTTGTCGAACTGTTTGTAGATATTTTCACTTGCTTGATAAAGAGAAACAAAGGTAGTACATTCTAGCCAGGGAGTTAGTGCCATAATTATGAAAGCTCCAAAGAGCCAAGAGCCGCTTCAAGAACCGAGACACTTCAAAATGTATACGAAGATACTTTATGACTTGTCTCGGCTCTGATTACCGCTCCCATGCTCTTACATATCTAAAGAATGAGCTGGAATGAAGATATAACGTACTGTAAATATTTGTCATAATCCGTAAGGATTTAGCGTAATCGAGCGCAGTTGATGCATCCAGTCCTCTGGTCGAGTTATCCCAAGCGCACACGGTGCCGGAAGTAATCATCATCTCTGCAATTGAGACACGTTTTCGCTCTCCTCCAGAAACTCCGCGCACAAATGGGTTGCCTACAATTGTGTTTCTAGTATGCTATCAAACTCATCAGCATGTCGACAACAAAGATTCTGAGACGGATTCCAAGGTGAGGTAAGATAACCTCAGAAATATGGTCATATCCATCTCATCATAATTTCATTTGATCAAGAGAGTTCGGCGTCAGTGACTACCAATCTCATCGCTATCGTCTATACTCCAATCACATGATTCAAGTAGCTAGATATTTCTAAAGTCTTGCTGAGTGTCTCACAGGATTCTGCGATCGCTGAATGCGGGGAGCTCCCGGTATTCCTAGAGTACCCTGGGGACCTTTGACCTCGATACAGAAAGAAATTGTTTGTCTTACCTCAATGTTGAACATTCGCAACAATGTCGTGATGACCTTGTCCTTGAAGTCTGATTTAGACATGCCGTGGGGCCGTTTCCCCGGAGTTTTGGTGTCCAAAGCAAACCCTAAGGTTTGTGCCACAGTCAAGGTAGGATGATGAATGTCATCTTCCTGGTTGTAAACCGCCTCTCCCCGATATTGTTTCGCAAAAGTGTCGGCATCGAACGGGCCATATTGTACATTTCCATGTACCCCGGTATATCCAAATCGCTGGTTGGCAATCACCTTTAGAAATGTGGTACAACCGCTTCCGGGACGACCAAGGACTAGAACAAGCTCTCCGGGCTTGGTGACACCACGGAAATCCTTCAAGATGTTGACATCTTTTCCTTTCTTTCCCAAGCCAAAGATTTGCATGGCCGTCTCGACCACATTGAAGAAGCTAACAAATGCATCCGGGAAAGTCTTGACAAAGTTTGTCACTCCTCCGGTGCCAGTAACGGTAAGCCCATCCCATAGCACTCCGATGTGTTTCGGCCGAATACCAGATGCGACTTCGGCATTTTTGTTTCCTCGAAGGGTGCTTTCCAAATCAAAAGGTTCCTCGTCGGATGCGGATTCGGAGCTGCTCGCCGCCTTATTTTCTATGTCCTCTTTGCCGGCCTTTGCCTTGTATGAGCTGTGTCTCGATTGTGTGCGGGAGAGCTGCCTGCTCATATGACTTATGCCAGAAAGCTCGCGGTTGAGCTGCGCAAACTCTGCCTCGGACTCCTGGACATTGATGCCGCTCTCTGTGCGGGAGTATCCATCCGGGTTTGCATGCCGCACCTTTTCCCTCTGCTTTTCAGGATCCTCCGATTGTTCAATTGTGTTGACCGAGTGAATGCTTTCACTTCCAGAAGATACAATCGTATCTGGCCTGGCTG
>Ga0247807_10001413_pt1 | contig 14091 bp, 12 predicted proteins | sample UWRJL074202C1_FD_179931 | JGI IMG/M metagenome (GOLD analysis project Ga0247807, IMG submission 179931) | Plant litter microbial communities from Arlington Agricultural Research Station in Wisconsin, United States - UWRJ-L074-202C-1 | ecosystem: Environmental > Terrestrial > Plant litter >...
ATCGTGACCCGCACCCGGCGCCCTTCCTGCGGCGTCAGCGACGCCTGCACCCGGTTGGCTGCGAGGATGCCGGCATAGCCGGCACCGATGACAACGATCTTGTGGTCGGTACGTGGGTTCATGTGCTCTCCTCAGCAAAGGTTTTTCTGGCTCTCCAGTGCTGACCGGCCGCGACGCCGAAACGTGACACGGCTCAGTAGTCGGTGGCCGAGTTCGCGCTCGCCCGTCACGAAGACGTGCTCTCCGCTGTCTTAACTGATGACCCTTCGATCGCGCGCCACCTGGCGACGGCGACCAGGTGGCTCCCAACGACGAGAGGTGCGGCGCAAGAACCGAAAGGGTCGGAAGGAGACGAGACCCATGCCACGCACACACCCGCATGATGACCTCGGATGCGGGGTACGACCATGAGCCACCGACCCGGGGTCACCGATCGCCTCGCTGGGGTCTTCCAGAATTCCCGGGCCGGCCGAGTCGCCGTCGGCTTGCGCGGGCGCGTGGTTCCCACTCACTGGTCGTCGATGTTCGCAGAGGTCGCCCTGTTCAGCCTGATCGTCGTGTTCGTCACCGGCATCTTCCTGACCTTCTTCTACGATCCCTCCACCACGATCATCGAGTACGACGGCGGGTACGTCCCGCTCCAGGGCATCGAGATGTCCCGGGCGCTCGACTCGACCCTGCACGTCACATTCGACGTGCGCGGCGGGCTCCTCATCCGTCAGGCGCATCACTGGGCTGCGCTGTTAGTGCTCGCCGCCCTGGGGGTGCACCTGCTCACCATGTTCTTCACCGGTGCATTCCGAAAGCCGCGCCAGCTGAACTGGGTCCTCGTCTTCCTCATCTTCGTGCTGAGCCTGATCGGCGGGTGGACCGGTTACGCCCTGCCCGACGACATGCTCTCCGGCAGCGGACTCCGCATCGTTCACGGCGTGATCCTGGGCATCCCCGTTGTGGGCACCTGGCTGTCGTTCTTCGTCTTCGGCGGTGAGTTTCCCGGCACCATCATCGCCAACTTCTACCCGCTGCATGTCATCATCGTGCCGCTGGCGACGATCGCACTGGTCGGCGTCTATGCGTTGCTGGTCTTCGTCCAGAAGCCTCCACAATTCGCCGGCCCAGGCCGCACCAACGAGAACGTGGTCGGCATTCCCCTGGCCACCTACGCGGTCCGTTCCAGCGGCCTGTTCTTTCTCGTCGCGGGCGTGCTGACAGTCATCGCTGCGACAGTGACGATCAACCCGATCTGGAACTATGGCCCGGCCTCGCCCAGCGAAGCATCGGCCGGCAGCCAGCCCGACTGGTACATGGGGTTTCTCGACGGTGCGCTCAGGCTCGTGCCGCCGGGCTGGGAGGTGGTGGTGTTCGGTCACACGCTCACCTTGGCGGTGCTCGCTCCGCTCGCGGTCGTCGGGGTCTTCTTTCTGCTGGTCGCCGCGTACCCGTTCATCGAGAGCTGGATCACCGGTGACAAGCGGGACCACCACATTCTCGATCGGCCGCGCAACGCACCGGTGCGCACCGCCATCGGAGTGGCCGGGGTGGTCTTCTACGGCACGCTCTGGGGTGCCGCGAGCTCGGACCTCATCGCGACGCTCTTTCGGCTGTCCGTCGAAAGTGTCATCACGTTCTACCAGGGGATGCTCCTCCTCGGACCGCTGATCGGGTTCCTGGTCGCTCAGCGAGTGGCGCTGGCCTTGCAACGAAAAGACCGCGAACTGGTACTGCACGGTTTCGAGACCGGCCGGATCGTGCGGCTGCCTGGCGGCGAATACATCGAGGTTCACAACCCTCTCACTCCCGGTGAACGGTGGCGCCGGGTCGAGTACGACGTCTACGAACCATTCCGCGCCCAGCCGGATGCTAACGGCCGACTACCCCTGCGCAGTCGGGTGAGGGCCGGGCTGTCGCGGTTCTTCTTCGAGGACCGCGTCGTACCGGTGACCCGAAAAGAACTCGGCGACACAGTGGAGCAGTGATGGGGTGGCCGTATCGCCCGTACAACGACGCGGGGCCCGGGTACAGTGAAACCGATCGTATTCCAGGCGGGGCCGAACAGGGGGCACACATGGGAGTTCTTGACCGCGGCATCCCTGAGTCTCCCGTCCCCGGCGCCGATCTCAACGAACTGGCCGTGGCTTTCGAGGCCATGCGCCCCCGGCTCTTCGGTATTGCCTACCGGATGCTGGGCAGTGCCGCGGAGGCCGAGGACGTGGTTCAGGATGCCTGGGTCAGGTGGCAGACCACCGATCGGTCGGGCATCCGCAGCGCGATTGCCTTCTTGACCACGATGACGACCCGGCTGTCGCTCAACGTGGCCACGTCCTCTCGTCGTCGCCGGGAGAGCTACATCGGCCCGTGGGTGCCGGAACCGGTGCTCACCTCGACCGATCCGCAGTTAGGCGCGGAGAACGCCGAAGCCCTCGAAATCGGCCTGTTGATGTTGATGGAGCGGCTCACCCCCATGGAGCGTGCCGTCTACTTGCTACACGAAGCCTTCGACTACTCGTATCGCGACATCGCCGAAGTCATCGAAACCACCGAGGCCAACGCTCGCCAGCTCTCCCGACGCGCCCGCCTCCACCTCACCCAGCGCAGCGACACCCGGGTGAGCGTTGAGCAGAAGAACCGGCTCCTCCGCACCTTTCTCGCGGCGGCACAGTCCGGCGACGTGCAATCCCTGCAGGCACTGCTCACCGACGACATCACGGTCTACTCCGACGGTGGCGGGATCGTCTCCGCTGCTCGCCGACCGATCGAAGGACGGGATCGCGTGGCCCGGTTCCTCTTCGGCGTACTCGACAAGCTCACGGCAGACATCGACATCCAATTCGCGCCGGTCAACGGCGCCGACGCCATCCTGGTGCGACGAGCGGGCGAGCCATACCTTGTCGGCATGATCGACGTCACCGACGCCGGCATCGACCGGATCTTCGTCGTCATGAACCCGGAGAAGCTCGGCGCCCTCCGCGACGCGGCCGGAACCTGACCGGACTGCCCTCGGGCGCGGTTGCGTGAAGTGACGTCACACTGACCGTGGCCTCCCGGGCGGACGGCCGCGCCGCCCAGGCGGATCTCGCCGGGCAAGTGCGCCCGATCAGTCACAAACCGTGAATCTGCTCGGTCATAGCTCGCACACAGCTACTCGCCTGAACGCGTTCGACGTCAGACGAGAGTGCTGTGACGGTGATTCGACTAGAGAACAGGTACAGGCATGGACGGACCAGACGGTCGGAAGGAGCCGGGCCAGGCGGCGATTCTCACCACGGCTCAGCACCGGTCGGCGGTGCACGAGCTCCGAATCGCCGCGGAGGAGGGCGACCCCGCGCTGGTGGCCGCTGTGCTCGACCGGCGCGTCGTGATGCTCATCGACGGGGGCGGCGTTGTTCCCGCCGACCCGCGCCCGTTCCGCGGGCCCGCAGACGTCGCCCGCAAAATCTGCGACGTCTTGGAGAACGATCCGGCCGTGATCACCGAGCGCGAAGTCAACGGGCAGCGCGGGTTGGCGCTGCTGCGCCGAGGGCGCGTCACAGCGGTTGTGGGGATCAGCGTTCGCAAGCGCAGGGTGACCGAACTCTGGGTTGTCCTCAATCCGAACAAGCTCCGCCGCTGGAATAACGCGCCGGCGCACCCACCTTCGGGTTGACGTGCGGGCCGGCTGCTCGCAGAGCACTAGGCATCCGGTGCGTCGAAAGGACACCTTTGACTCCCCCAGCTTGTTCCAAACGGGCGGCGGAGCGCGGCTGCCGGCGTCGACGCGGCGCCATACGACAAGATAAGGGAATGGATCGCGCCTCAAACCACCTGATCGCAGAGCTCGAGGAGCCATCAGGCACGCGCTCTCGACGCCTGCTTCGTCGGGCGTGGGCCCTGATCCGAGCAGCATCGGGTGACGTCGAGATCGACGCCGACCTGGTCATCCGCCGGCGCGCGAGCGGAGCCGAGGTTCTCCGCACTGCCGCTGACGTCGGCGACCCCTACTTCCTGTTGGAGACGGTGCGCCGCGACCTCGAAACCAAGACCGTCGATGAGTTCGTGCGCGAATGGCGCGTCGTCGACTGAGACGCGGCGGCTGGGCCCGCTCAAGTGGCGACACACGTAACGGGCGCCCGTTCGCACTCACGCTATGGTCAAGGTCAAGTGACGAGATGCGAACATTTGGCCTCGGTCAGGCGAGGGCCCGGAACTCGTGGAGGTAGTTGGTAATGGCGGCGCGGTTGCGGGCCAAGAACTCGATGCGTTCGTCCATCCGATCGCGTTCGTGTTGCAAGGTGGCGAGCATCTCGGGTGTGGCGTCAGCGAACTGGATCGTTCGAGGTTTGTCGAGGCACGGCAGGATCTGACGGATGATTCGGGTCGGGAAACCGGTGTCGAGGAGGCCACGGATCTGGATGACCCTATCGACCGGGTGTCGCTGCATCAAGATTCGGCATCGTCGCAAAATCCACGCCGCTGACGTCGCAGATCTGAGCGAGTCAGCCCCTCAGCAGCATGACGACCTGCAATGTCGGATCTCCGCCGGCACACAGGCCGGGCGCCTGGCTCACACTGTGCGCAACCACACCCGCATGGTTCCGGGCCCGCGGTTTCCCCACGAGTGGTAAGGCACCAGCGGAACCGAAGCGGCCAACTGCCGGCCGCGTGCGGGTTGTGGGTTCGACCGGAACGGCCAACCCGGCCGGTGAGGCTCGACCACGGTTCCGCTCACCACAACACCGACGCCGTCGATACGCGGCGGCACGGTGGTGTCCACGACGAAGTCGTCCACGTGGCTTCCGGCGGGCAAGTCGACAGACTCGAGACTGAGCACCCTTGGTCCCCACTCCACCGCGACACTGCCCCGCACGGCATCGATGCGTTCATCAGGCCAGGTGAATCGAGGCGTCATCGGCAAGGTCAACACGAGCTCGTCCCCCACCTCGAAAACCCGCTCCACGACGACAGACCCCACCGGGGCCGACGAGGTGACACCGCCAACAGTAAGCGTGGCCGCGATCGCCCAGGCAGGCACTCGCAGGGTGACGGCGACCGGAGTCTGCGGGGCCGTGTGTACCTGGAGAGTGACCAGTCCCGAATTCGGATAGTCGGTGTGCACCGAAACGCCGAACCGCCGACCGTCACCCAGCTCGGTGTCGATCGTGGCCGCTGCATACTGGTGCAGTTGCAACCCACCCTCGTCCACGGTAGCCAGGTAGCCGGTGAGCGAGGCGAAGGTACGAGCGATGTTGTTCGGGCAACACGACACATCGAACCACGACGCGCGTGTGCTGGACGCCGCACGCTTGGATTGTGTCCCCAGCACGACGTCATCCCCAGGGATGCGCTGGTGGAGGGTATTGGCGTAGAAGAAGGAGCGACCGTCTTCCGCCGGGGCGGCGGCGACGATGTTGTAGAGAGTGCGTTCGACGATGTCGCCGTACTGCGGGTTTCCGGTGGCCAGCAGCAACCGCCACGCGAGCATCACCGATGCGATACCGGCGCAGGACTCGCAATAGGCGCGATCGCTGGGGAGCACGAAATCTTCACCGAAGGCTTCATCCTGATGGTGAGATCCCATTCCTCCGGTGAGGTAGGTCCGGGTGGCGATGGTGCGGGCGTATTGAGCCTCGACGGCCTCGAGTAGGTCCGTGTCGCCGAATTCGACGGCGATGTCAACGGCCGCCGCCGCCAGGTAGAGTGCGCGCACGGCGTGACCTCGCAAGACCTTGGCATCCCTGACCGGCACGTCGTCTTGGTAGTACGAACGCCCCCACTCGATGTCGGCCAGCACGCCATGGCCACGGCGTTCCAGAAAGATCCTGGCCTGCTCGAGGTAGCGCCGTTCGCCCGTCAACCGGCCGAACTCGATAAGGCCCAGTTCGACCTCTGGATGCCCGCAAACCGAGCGGATTCCGTCGTCGCCGAAGGTGTCGCAAATGTGGTCGGCCACCCGGCGGGCGAGCCGCACGAAGTCGTCCTCTCCGCTCGTTCTGGCCCGGGCGACGGCCGCTTGCAGCAGATGACCGAAGTTGTAGAGTTCGTGCCCCCATTCGAGGTCTGAATACCTAGGCTGTTGCCCCGGCCGGCCGAAATTCGTATTGAGGTAGCCGTCCGCATCCTGAGCTGCTGACACCCGCCGGGTGAACTCGGCGGCGAGCTCCTCGTACCTGTCGTCCCCAGTGGCGCCGTGCTGCCAGGCCATCGCCTCGAAAAGCTTGTACACCTCTGAGTCGGCGAATTCCCTACCCTGGCGCAGCCCCGGAAGAGCGCCGGCGGCCGCGGCATCGAAGTTACCCAGCCAGCCCGCTCGCTCCAGCCAGGAAGCGCAGTGCTGAATTGTCGCATCTGCGTTGACCTTCACGCGAGAGCCCCAGAAGCCGGTGCCGGCCAGGGTCACCTCGGTGAGGCCGATGGGGGTGAGGCGAGAGACGGATGGTGCCACCGGGCGCATCCCGCGCCGTGCCTGGTGAATTGAAGAAGTGCTTTTTCTGGTCATGGTGAGGTCTTTCGGTGCGACGTGCTGGGGGTCGATGGCGGGGTTTACTCGATCGAGCGTCATCCCTTCAGCGCCCCAGACATGAAGCCCTTAACGTAGAAACGTTGCAGCAGCAGGAATAGCAGGATGCAGGGCAACGCCAGCACGGCGACTCCGGCTTCGGTGACTCCATAGTCGACTGCGCCCATCGCTTGCTGCCGGAGGTTGGCCACGGCTAGCGGAAGCGGCGCCATAGTAGCGTCGCTGATCAGGATTAGCGGGGCAATGAAGTCGTTCCAGGCGGCGAAGAAAGTGAACAGCCCCACCGTGACCAGCCCCGGCACGACCGCAGGTACCAGCACCCGGAGCAGCGCGGTGAACGAGTTGCAGCCGTCGATCATTGCCGATTCCTCGAGCTCCGCCGGGATGGCCTCAAACGAGATTCGCATCATGAAGATCGCGAACGGGAGCTGATACATGGTGAGCACGAGGGACAACCCGAAGAGCGAGTCCGTTAGCCCGACGTTGCCCAGGAGCACGTAGAGCGGCACGAGCAGGCTGGCGTACGGCACCATCAGGATCGCGAGCACGGCCAGAAAGAGGACGTTCTTTCCCGGGAATTCGAAGCGGGCGAACGCGTATCCGCCCAACAGCGATAGCGAAAGGGTCAGGACGACAGTGGTGACGGATACGATCACGCTGTTGGACACCAATTGGCCGAGGCCGGGGCCGTATGCCATCAGCCGTTCGAAGTTGCCCAGGCCGAAGCCCTCGGCCTGGGCGGTGCCGGCCTGACCAGACACCGAGGCCAGTCCGGCCCATAGCAGCGGGAACAGGAAGATGATCGCCAGACCGCCGGTGAGAACGTAATACGGGGTGCGAGAGAGCGAACGAAAGGTCTTCACGGCGACTACTCCTTGTCGCGCAGCGCGCGGAATTGGACGAGGTTGATGAGCACCAGGGCCAGCAGCACGATCACGGAGAGCGCGGCGGCGGCACCCAGGTCGAACTTCTGGAAGGCCTCGCGATAGATCAGCTGCACGATCGTGATGGTGGAGTTATCTGGACCACCCTTGGTGAGAATGTAGAACTGGTCGAACGCGAGCAGCGATCCGGTGATGCACAGGATGAGCGACATTGCGATCGAGGGGCGCAACAGCGGGAGGGTGATGCCGCGGAACATCTGCCAGCGGTTGGCTCCGTCGATCCTGGCTGCCTCGTAAATCTCCCCGGAGATGCCCTGCAGCCCGACCATGAGGATGAGCATGTAGAACCCCGTGAAGCGCCACACAATGAGAAACACCGTTGACCAGAGCGCCGCCTGAGGTGTGCCAAGGAACGAAATCGGCTCGTCGATGAGGCCCAGCCCTTCGAGCATGGGGCTCAGCGGGCCGATGTTCGGGCTGTACAGGCCCCAGAACAGCAGGGATGCCGAAGCGAGACCGAGCGCACTGGGCACCAGGATCGCCGTCCGGAGGAATGCGTTCCACCGGGTCGACTCCTGCACGATCAGTGCGATGCCCAACGCTAGGGCCATCATGATGACGGTGACGATCACCGTATATTGCAGGGTGAATCCCACGCTCGGCCACAACAGCGGGTCCTTGGCCAAACCCGTGTAGTTCTCCGGTGCGTTCAGGCCTTGGTTACCGCCGAGCAGACTCCAATCACTCACCGACATCTGACCCACCGTGAAGAGCGGCACGACAAAGAGCATTAGAACGAAGATGGCAATCGGCGCGGCGTAGAGCCAGCCCAGAACAGCCCGGCGTTGAGCCCTCGAGCGACGCCGCGCCGTTTTCTGGGGTATGGCCGGCGCACCCGGACGGGCCTCGGCTCGAGTCTGAACAGACATCGGTGGTTCCTCTCCGCCACGGCGGCGTGATGACATGGGTCCCGGTGCGAGCGGTTACTGTGCCCGCACCGGGTGGATTGGTGGAGTTAGCCGGCGAGAACGCTGGTCAGGGCATCGTTGTCAGACTCAAGCGAGCCGGCGTCACCGAAGACCTGGTTGCGGAACAGCGTTAGCCACGGGCCGTTCGGGTCGTTGAACGCCGCCCCGAAGTTCAGCGAGAACGGCGTCTTGCCTGCGCCAGCGACCTCGTTGATGGTGACAACGCGCGGGTCCTTCTCCGAGTACTTATTCGATGCCAGATCGGTGCGGGCGACCACATCACCGTTCTTTGCGAGCACCTCAACCTGCGCCTCGTCGCCGAGCGTCCAGGCCAGGAAGTCCCACGCGGCATCCGGATTCTTGCTGGTGGCGGAGATACCGATGGAGTCACCACCGACGAAGGTGGATTCTCCGCCGTCCACACCGGGAATCGCCGCGACGCCGGTGGTTGCCGGCATCGAACCGAGCATGGTCGACGGCATCGGCATGACGCCGATGTTGCCATCCGGGAACGGCGCGACCCAAGTTGCGCCGGTTTCGTCCTTCGTGCCGGGCCCAGCTATGCCGTCGGCCGCTAGCCCCCGATAAACGGCGTAGACAGCCTTGGCCTCGTCACCGCCCAGGAAGGATTCTGTGCCGTCCTCGTTCATCACGTCTTCCCCGGCTCCCCAAATCCAGGGGAATCCAGTAAAGACCATGCATCCGCCGCAATTGCCGCCGAAGTACGTTCCACTGACGTCGCCGCCGAGGGCATCAATAGCGCGAGCCTGCTGGTCGAACTCTGCGAGCGTGGTCGGAGGCTTGTCGGGGTCGAGACCCGCCTGAACGTACAGGTCCTTGTTATAGAACAGCACGGAGAGGTCCATGGTGTGGGGGACGACGTATTTCTTGCCGTCCACGGTGCCGACCTCGATGTGGGACTGAGCCAGGTCTTGCGCGAACGGCAACGCGTTGATGCGATCGGTGAGGTCAAGGTACAGACCCTGGGACGTGTAGTTCGGGGCGAACACGACATCGGAGGCGAACAAGTCAGGGAGGCTCTTCGAGCCAGCCGCTGCGCCTATCTTGGTCTGGTAATCATCGGTGGGGATGACCGTGAGCTTCACCTTGGTGTCGTGCGAGGCGTTGTACGCATCGACAAACGCCTGGCTTTGGATCTGCGTCGCTGCGCGGGTCCACATTGTCAGGTCGGCCGACTTATCGCCGGTGTCGCCCTGGTCGCCGCCGGTCGAGCACGCGGTGAGGGTCAGGGCCAGGGCCGCGAAGATCGCGGCTCCGCGCGTCAATTGCCGGCGGGTACGGCCGGTCGCTGCGAGGGTACTCGGGAACATTTTCTTAGTCCTCCTGCTCATCGTTGAGCCATGCGCGACACCGTGTCGTGCACGTCGGCTGTTTGGCAGCCAGTAATTCTCAGTAGTTCTTGGGTGCGTGGTACCACCGGTTTCGGACCCGAATCAGTTACGATTGCCGGTGCAATCAACTGAATTGCGAAAATACCCGAAAAGGTTTTCATAAACATATTGCTACGGTATGTTCAAGTCAAGGTCGAAGTCAGGGAATTTCTCAAGGAGAGGTCGCATGCCGACAGGAGAGTCCGTCGCCACGGAGCGCGACCACGCAAATCGCCCTACAACACTGCGGGATGTTGCAGCATTGGCCGGGGTCTCGGTGGCAACAGTGTCGAAAGCTCTGAACGGCCGCGAGCACGTCAAAGCCGAAACGCGCGCGCGGGTGCAACTGGCCGCTGACAAGCTACATTTCACGCCGAACGTGGTGGCCCAGGGTCTACTCACCGGGCGCACCGGCACCGTCGGTCTCCTCACCAGTGACCTGGAAGGACGATTCTCGATCCCCGTGATGATGGGAGCAGAAGACGCGTTCGGGCTCGGCAGCACCTCGGTATTCCTTTGCGACGCACGCGGTGACGCCATCCGGGAGCAACACCATCTGCGAGCCCTGCTCGGCCGGCGCGTCGATGGGCTCATCATCGTGGGCGACACCACGAACGCCCGCGAGTCCCTCGGCCACAATCTGCCGGTCCCCGTGGTCTACGCATATGCACCATCCGCCGACCCAAGGGACATCTCCGTCGTCAGCGACAACGTTGGAGCGGGAGCTCTGGCAGCTGCTCAGATGATGTCGTGCGGGCGGTCACGCATCGCCTATGTGTCCGGCGACGTAACCTACGCGGCGGCGGTTGATCGTGTGGAAGGGGCCACGGCGGCCCTGCGTTCTCACGGCCTGGAGCTCGTGGGTGGGGAAGCGCTGTACGGCGCGTGGACAGAGAGCTGGGGACGCGGAGCGGTGCGCTCCTTGCTCACCCGGTATCCCGACATCGATGCGATCTTGTGCGGAAGCGACCAGATCGCCCGCGGCGTATTGGACGCGCTCCGTGAAGCCGGACGAGACGTCCCCGGTGAGATATCGGTGATGGGTCACGACAATTGGGAACAAATCGCAGCCCAATCACGGCCACCGCTGTCCACGATCGACATGAATCTCGAAGAGGTGGGTCGGCGCGCAGCTCACCTACTCTTCGATGCGATAAACGGAACCGTGAACCGCGGCATCCACTCGGTGGCCACGCGGGTCGTGATGCGGGGGTCAACGTCGCCGTCCTAGCCAGCTCGACCCAGCGTTCGTCGAACCATTTCGGCCCTGGTCGAAAGGATCTCGACCAGCTGAGCGGCAGGGGCGGTCCGTCAATGGCCGGATCAGTCCGGTTCGGCCACCTCTGACGCGGCATCGGGAGTTGCCTCACATGCGCGTCGCTCCGGCACAGGCGGATCAAGGAGGTCTGCGTCGGCGCGGCCGCCCCTCATCCGACGCGACTGGGCAAGACACCTAGCCGAGAAGCGCCACGCCAAAGCCGGCGACGACGGCTCGCACTTCGGCGAGATACCGCTGTGCCTGCTCAGTGAGGGGGATCGCGGAATGGCCGATCCAGCCGATCTCGATGCGTTCGTCAACGTCGAGGGGCACAGAGACAATCTCCGGGTCGAGGTCGTCGCTGATGATGCCCGTCGAGATCGTGTAGCCGTCCAGCCCGATCATGAGGTTGAAGATCGTCGCCCGGTCGGAGACCCGGATCTCCCGCTTGCTCGACAACGTGGAGAGGATCTCCTCGGCGAGGTAGAACGAGTTGTTTGCCCCCTGGTCGAAGGTGAGCCGCGGCAGATCGGCGAGATCAGCGAGGGTCACGCGATCTCGAGAGGCGAGTGGGTTCTTCCGGGAGATGAAGATGTGCGGCTCGGCGAGGAAGAGCGGGCGGAATGCGAGTCCGGAGTCGCGGAGCAGCTTGTCGATGACGTTCCGGTTGAAGTCGTTCCGGTAGAGGATGCCCAGCTCGCTGCGGAGCGTCCTGACATCCTCGATGATGTCCCAGGTGCGGGTCTCACGCAGCGAGAACTCGTATTCGGCCCCCTCGGTATTCTTGACCATCCGGACGAACGCGTCGACCGCGAACGAATAGTGCTGCGTCGACACGCCGAGTAGGCGTCGTGACGGCGGCCGCCCCAGGTAGCGCACCTCGAGGAGCGCGACCTGTTCGACGACCTGCCTGGCGTACCCGAGGAACTCCGCACCGTCGGTGGTGAGCGTGATCCCGCGCGCGGAGCGGACGAGAAGGGCGCGGCCCACCCGGGTCTCGAGGTCTTTCATTGCCACGGACATGGTTGGTTGGGCGACATAGAGCAGGTCAGCGGCCGCGGTGATCGACCCCTCCGCGGCGACCTCGATGAAGTAATGGAGTTGCTGCAGCGTAACGCCGCTCGAGCGCTGAGTCATAGGGAAAGTCTATAGGAGGGCATAGTTGCCTCGAATTACCCTATGTCCGTGGGGAACCAGCACGATGGAGGCACTGACCCCGCAAGGCCAACCCGGCCGATCAGCTACCGGATTGGCCGCTCATGGCGAACGAGTTCACGTTCAGCATCACCACCACCCGCTTCGACGAGGACTATGCGCCGTCGACCAGCTCTCGAGCCACCACGAACTTTGCCAATCTGGCCCGAGGCGAGCACCGTCAGCAGAACCTCCGCAACGCGCTGACAATGATCGACCGCCGGTTCAACGACCTCGCGTCGTGGGACAACCCGACACGGGACCGCTATACCGTCGAGCTCGACATCGTCTCGGTCGAGGTGCAGTTCACCGCGGAAGGTGAGAACCAGCACTTCCCGCTGCTCGAGATCCTCGACATCCAGATCGTCGACCTGCGAACCGGCGAACGTCGCCAAGGGATCGTGGGGAACAACTTCTCGTCCTATGTCCGTGATTTCGACTTCAGCGTGCTGCTGCCGGCGGTCAACAAAGACGCGACGAAATTCACCGTCCCCGACGACTTCGGCACTCTGCACGGCCTGCTCTTCCAACACTTCCTCGACTCCGCCGCGTACCAGGAACGCTTCCCGATGCCGCCGGTGATCTGCATCAGCGTTTCGACGAGCAAGACCTACCGTCGTACCGAGAACTGCCACCCGATCCTCGGCGTCGAGTATCAGCAAGACGACTTCTCGCTGACCGACGAATACTTCGCACGGATGGGACTGCAGGTCCGTTACTTCATGCCACGCGGCGCAGTGGCGCCGCTCGCGTTCTATTTTCGCGGCGATCTGCTCAGCGACTACTCCAACCTGCAACTCATCGGCACAATCAGCACGATGGAGACGTTCCAGAAGATCTACCGACCGGAGATCTACAACGCGAATTCGGCCGCCGCGAGCACCTACCGACCGAGCCTGGAGCAGCAGGACTATTCGCAGACGCAGATCGCCTACGATCGCGTCGAACGCAGTGAGCTCGCTGTCAGGCAAGGGAAGTACACGGAGGAACACTTCGTGAAACCGCATAGTGAAGTGCTGAAGAGTTGGGCGGCCCGCTACCCCACTCCCGTCAGTTGACCAGCAGGGAAACATCGATCATGCAGACTCTCTTACCCACCTCGATCGTCGGCAGCCTGCCGAAGCCGTCGTGGCTTGCCGCGCCGGAAACCCTCTGGGCTCCGTGGAAATTGCAGGGTGCCGCGTTGGTTGAGGGCAAACAGGATGCACTGCGCATCGCAGTCCAGGAACAGCGCCAATACGACATCGACATCATCAGCGACGGGGAGCAGACCCGCCAGCACTTCGTCACGACGTTCATCGAGCATCTCACCGGGGTCGATTTCGAGCAACGCGAGACGGTTCGAATCCGCAATCGATATGACGCGAGCGTGCCGACCGTCGTTGGTGCCGTGAGCCGCGAGAAACCCGTGTTTGTCGAGGATGCGAAGTTCCTCCGCCAGCAGACGGACCAGCCCATCAAGTGGGCGCTCCCGGGCCCGATGACAATGATCGACACGCTCTACGACCGCCACTACAAAAGCCGAGAGAAGTTGGCGTGGGAGTTCGCGACGATCCTCAACCAGGAGGCGAAAGAACTCGAGGCCGCTGGAGTCGACATCATCCAGTTCGACGAGCCCTCATTCAACGTCTTCCACGATGAGGTACAGGACTGGGGAATAGCAACGCTGGAAAGGGCGACGCAAGGACTACGTGCCCAAACAGCCGTGCACATCTGTTACGGCTACGGCATCAAGGCCAACACCGACTGGAAGGCGACCCTCGGGCCGGAATGGCGGCAGTACGAGAAATCGTTCCCGCTGTTGCGCGAATCCACCATCGACATCGTTTCGCTGGAGTGCCACCACTCCCGTGTCCCGATGGACCTCATCGAGCTCGTTCGTGGCAAGAAGGTCATGCTCGGG
>Ga0247807_10001414_pt1 | contig 14080 bp, 23 predicted proteins | sample UWRJL074202C1_FD_179931 | JGI IMG/M metagenome (GOLD analysis project Ga0247807, IMG submission 179931) | Plant litter microbial communities from Arlington Agricultural Research Station in Wisconsin, United States - UWRJ-L074-202C-1 | ecosystem: Environmental > Terrestrial > Plant litter >...
GCCGATATTACTCAGACCTGTAAAAGGTGTGACCGACGGTGGAGTTGGTAGATTAAATTCTCTTGAAAGGAGAACCATGATAGGCGACGAAGTAAAACTCTTTGTGTTTGAGCAAGAACTAATGACTGTAAATGATACATTAGAAGAAATTAAGTATTATCACCGTATGGCTCTGGCACCATTAAGGATTAATCCTTTAGAAGATCGTAAAAAGAAACTCGAGTCAGAGATAGAAAAGATACAGGCTCGATGGGCACATATCAGGCAAGAGAATCTGGATACTATTGCTAGAGAATTACAGGAGAATCCCATCGGACAAAAAACACGAAGACTGTTGACTGAAGAAGAGATGAAACTATAATGGCTATGACACTACGCCTAAGTGGCGACACCCAGGATAAATTAGAGTTCATATCTAAGATAATGGATGTTCCTATGAGTAAAATTATAGAGCAGTTGTTAGAGGATAAATTATCCGATGTGATGAGCACTGAAGAATTCCGGGTTAAGGCTCAAGCATATCTTGATAAGATGAGTGAGACGTTTACTGCAATATTAAAGACCATTGCAGATACTGGTGCAAAAGGTAATTTTGAGGAGAAAAAAGATGGATGAACCAGAAGTTAAGCTTAGTCCTGAGCAGGAACAACACTATATAGATATTGGCGGACAGGCTACTATCGAAGCGAAGTTTCTTAAGGAGCATCCAAACGCTAAGATTATTGCTAGGTATTCCGATCAGGGTGTGGAAGATCAGGCATATTCGGTTGAAGACCTCTCATACTCAGTTGATCTTGTAATAGATGACACAGTTATTAGCATCTTCAACAAAGAGTGGGCTCTAGCTAATGAAGAAAGGGACTTTGGCAACCGAGTACGAAGGGCTCTGTCTAAAGTTGTCGAGTACTGGGAAGACCCAGAACCTAAGGCTGAAGTTGACATCGTAGTCTATAAGGAGGACGGACGCGAGGTTATCGGTAAGGGTCAGCTTTTAATAACGGACGAAGGTCTTGAGATTGTTGGTCATATTGATGACAAAAAGACGGTTAGCTATATTGATGAAAACACGGTAACTGATTTGTCTATTTATGGCTATGCGCCCTTTCCGGAACTTATACCTGGGGATCATGTCACTCATAAGTTGTACGATGGAACATCTGTTGTAAAGATTTATCGTGGGAGAGTCTGGAATACGGAGACTCAAAGCTATGTGATCGAATTTGAGGATCTTGCTGATGGAGAATGACGATAAAGCTAAAGCTGATCATTTTTGGAATGAGCGCGAAAATCAAGAACGGTCTCGTTTAGTTGACGATGGAAAGCTTATGGGGGAAGACTGGCATATCTTCATTGATGGAGAATGGAAACGAGTTTCTGAATTAGATTTGGAACGCCACGGTTTATGGTTTAAAGAGACTTATGCTCCTATACTAGTTAAACCTAAGAATCCAGTTAGGATTATACCAGTTAAAGACCCCCACGGTTACATCTCTGGATTTATAACATTCGGTAAGATTATTGCTTGGACAATGATCATCGCGGGATTAATAATGATTGGTATTGCTGTTTCCATTATAATCACAGAAGGTATTAATTAAGGAGTACAGTATGGACGCTGGTGTGGTAAATGGCAAAGTATTTCTGGTAACGGCTAAGGATGGAAAGCGTGAGCATCTAGATATTTCTGATAGTTTTGTTGGTAACTCTATACAGTGGTCTGTTGATCCGGAGATTGACGGAGTTAAGGAAGAGGAGTTATCGTTCGACAAAACATTTAGTGCTACGGTAAACTTTACTTTCGAAGCTGGTGAGGGCTACCAGGCATTTAAAGACCTGCTCTATGAGCTCGAAATAGAAAGATTCAAAGCCGCTTTTGAGAAAGCTAAGGAAACCGGTCAGTGTCTTATTGTAGTTACTCGAGAATTCTCAACGAATTATTATCTTGCGCCGGGCAAAGCGGGAGCGATACTCTATCTCTACCCTAAGGAAGACGAAGAAGCTTTTGTCGGTGAGAATGAGTTGAAGAATGGAACTCGAGAATAATGCAAAAATCTATATGTCGTTACTGCGGACTTGAGATCGAACTCGTTGAGGGGGACCCGAGTTTTTGGGTGCATAGTATCTCTAAGCTTATGACATGCAACTTCTATAACCCCGTAGCATCACCGATACTTACTTTGGAGTAATTATGGTAATTGAAGTCAAGTACCTTTTTGATTTAACGTTGGACTCTCGAGATCTGGAAAGCATTAAAGATTCTCTCGAGAAAGCCAAGGAAGCAGTTAAGACCGCTTGGACTCCTGGGTATCAAACTATAAACGATGATATTGATAAGGTGCTGTCTGAGGTTAATCGTGTTATTAAGATGAGTGAATCTAAACGGGGTAATGTTCCAAATTCACACATAGTATATCAAGACGAATTCCCTTATATTGGCTTTAACTGCAGCTGTCCAAAAGAAAAAGATCATCATTTCAGGGACATGACTGAAGCAGAAGTCGCTGAGCACGTTAATACAGACCTTGTTGCTAAATTCACACCACCGCAGTGGGGACCGAAAGACGATCAATATGAGTTCTGATGAAGAAAAGAATCCTTCAGTAAAATTTTTAGGTCCTAACGTTAACTTTAGAGCATTAAGTCTTGTTAACTACGGAGATGGGACTGGAAATTTGATAATCTGTAAAGACTCAGATATTGATGAGAGTTCCGAGAGCTGATGTGGTTAGTCATACTGGTAATAGTTGGATGGACTATTTTGCTAGGAGTCTTTGTAATGTGGGCTGCTCATTATTTTATGACATTTGATACAGATTCTAAGGAGGATAAAAAATGATCTTAAAAGTACTTAAAAGAAAACCCAAGAAATTTTGGATCAAACTTATTGTTCCGGGTATAGACGGCTATATTTATACCACATATGCTACTAATGAAGAGATTGAAAACATAAAGAATGATACTGGTATTCCGGATAATTCTACTCTCATAATTTCTACTGGTGGTTTTTAATGTGTAAAGATTGTTTCCCAGAAGATCATGAGTCCTGTGAGAACGAGGATAATTAATGTATTTTGACAATCCTCTTTCGTTTATAGCTTTTTTGTTCTTATGTGTTATTGCTGCAGGATACTGTATATTTCTACTTATACAGGTTATTAAAGAGTATAAAAAGAATGCAAGAGAAATTCCCGTTTCTATTAAATCTAAACCTAAGTCAATTCCGACACTGCGTATTGCTCCTGGCGATAAGTGGAGTCAATACATTGACGGGCGCATCATAACTAAAACCATATCTAAGGTAGACTATGATCCAAAGCGGAAAGTATGGAGCATAGCTTTTGAAGAGGAGGATAATGCCATCACCACCTAAGATGTACGAACCAAAACGCACTATCAACTGGGGATCTTCTGAAGAAGAGTGGGTTTCCATGGTGCGCTTCCAAGGCTATATGATCTCCACATATGGCAATGTGATAGACTGGAAGGGTAACCCAGTAGATCCATACTTTAACGATCGTGATGTACTGTGTATCAAAGTCTCACGCTACGAGTGGAGCTATGACGGTCCACTATGGCAGCAGATGCTCAGGCATTTCTGGGGCGGCAATAGAGTCGGTATCGAGTTCAGATACGAGGATAATGATCCGACAAACCTGCATATAGATAATCTTACCCCCATGTATCGGGAAGACGATGGTATCTTGCGCCCCGTAAAGTGGCGAATAGATGCCGCAGGTAACCGTGTGATCGACCGTAGGTTAGGTTCTCAGTCTGTTAAGATCCGTGAGACCGGAGATGTATTTCCGACCGTTAGAGAGGCAGCAGAGGCCATTGGTGGGGTACCTACACAGATCTATGCCGTTCTTAGAGGTCGGGCAAAAACTCACAGGGGCTTCACGTTCGAGTTAGTGGATGACGTCGAGTTCACACCATTAGGATGGGGAGATCAGTGAGGAATATTAAGTACACTAAGGATAAGGACGGAACTATAGATAGTATCGTGCCCCCAGTTACGGAAGAGAGTGAAATGGAAGGCGCGTAACTAGATGAAGAGAATTAAACAGTATCTGTTTTTCAAGCCTTACTGGTTCTTCATGTGCTGGTTTAAACCTCATTTATGGTCCTATCGTGAGGATACTAGTATATTTCCGTTCTGTACGAGATGTAGAACTGGGTATAGCTATAGTAAAGTACTAGATAGGTTAAGATGATGAATGTAAGACAGCTTATAGAGCGCTTAAGAAACTACGATCAGGACTCTCCTGTTGTTATCCAGACAGTGCCAAACATGTATCTAGAGGTAAGAGAAGTAGATCAGATTATAGTACGCGATTATACTCATCCTACTGTGATAGATACAAAAACTATATATCCGGATTTCACTAAGAATGTTCGTATATCTTAGTGAAATCTGTGAGTTGTCTGGGCGCTAGCTGGGAGAATTCTGTGAGATGGGGCAGATCTGTAAGGAGGAATCTAAATGTGTCATGAAGATTATGTGCATCGGGCGAGTCTGTAAGAAGGTCTAAATCGTCATAATGGGGTCTGAGATATGTGAGAGGTGATAGCAACAGTGACATTTCCTCAGACCCCATGCGATTTCTACCGCTTGTAGAAATTAAGAAAATTAGCAGCTAAATTGGTTTATGATGACATAAACTTTCGCTGTGAGCGAACAAGAAAAAGCAAAAAAGAAGAAAACCTCACAGACTTTGGTTTATGATGACATAAACTTTTAGACTCTCATTTTTAAAAATACCAATGTTTATAAGGAATTTCTAAAAAAACCTCACAGACTTTGGTTAATGATGACATAAATTTTAAAAAAGGTCAAAAAGTAGGCGAGGCTCAAAAAGTCTGTGAGGTTTTTGTATAAATACTACATATCATATATATTAACGCGCGAATTTTAATATATGTAATATCACACATTATTTTTACCCAAGGCTACTTTTTCGTCTTTTCAAAAATTTATGTCAGTGTTAACCTATGACCGCAATGTTAACCTGACATTAAAAAAAGGAGTGTTCAATGAGCCCCAATGAAGAGTCATTTTGGATAGTCAACACTTTCGGTGAGAAACTATTAGCAAAATATGTTACACCAACGCAAGTAGAGAAAAAAATAAGACCGTATACAAAAGTATTACTGGCTGCTGGTATTAGAAGAACTTCGTCTGAGTGGGGTTATTTTGGTTTTTATCCAGAACAAAATAGAGAGAATTGATATGACCGAATGGAAAGACATTCCAAATTTTCCAAATTATCATGTTAATGATCTCGGACAAGTATTTAGTAAAAAGTCAAAACGAGAACTAGTCGGGAGTTTAAGAAGTGATTCAAGAATTTATGTTACTCTCCGAAGAGAAGGAGAAAACTACAAATTCTATATTCATGATTTGGTCGCCGAAGCCTTCTTACCGAAACGGCCAAGTCTGGGATATTGGATTGAGCACATCGACGGAGATAAATTCAATCTTGCAGCAGACAACTTGGCATGGATGAAAGAAGGACCATCCAAGTTTAAAACCAAGAATCGTCAAGTTATGATACTTGAGTCAGAAGAGATATTTAAGAATGCGGCAGAGTGCGCAAAATTCTTAGGCGTCTCCCCTGCTGCTTTATCAAAACATCTAAATGGAAAAACCGAAAGTGTGAAAGGATTACAGATTGTCTATTTATGAAGATCATAATGGTCAGTTTTGGCGTTCGGCTACTGAAGAAGATATTGGTATGGAATTTCGTGCCGAGTCTATGGGTAAAAAATTTGTAGGTACTATAGAAAGATTTGAAACCGAAAAAAACATAGGATCAGATATTGAAAGAACCATAATGATTGATACAGCTAAAAGACAATGGTCTCTTAATCTTGTCTTTGTTAAATGTGAAAAGGAAAAAGAATTGCCTACCTCTAAAGAATTAACCTTTATTTTAAATCTAGAATTATTAGATGATAAGTCAGTAACGTTCTTTAACGAAGATCATATGGATTTTCCTTCTATCAATATGGTAAAAGAAACATGGGTCCAACTGGGACGACCTACAAAAGTTTCAGTTAAGATTGACGAATACTCCCCATCATTTTTGACAGCTTAGGATTTATAGAAATGAAAAAAGTAACTGTAATTATTGAAGAGGACGATGAAAGTGTACCAACTACTATATTCCGATTTCCTACAGTAGAAAACTTTGCTAATCTTTTTCTAACTAGCGAATTGTATAGAGAAGATATTTTTAAAACAGACAAAGACATTAAAACTTTTAAGTTGGAGTTTGATTTGAAACCTGATGATAAAGGATATGTCTATAGTGTAGAGGTAACAAAAGAGACAATTCACGTACTTAGAAGTTCCACTTTAGGTGATTTGATATAATTTTAGCATCACTAACTTTTATGTCATCATAAACCAAAGTCTGTGCTATCACACATCTCGAGCCTCCAGCAAAAAAAACATGCTTTATAATAGAAGGGATACAAAACCTCACTTTGTGAGAGACCCGTATACTATATTTTTGTCAGGAGGTGTGATGCGCGAGTCCCTCTTTCAGGAAAAGTTGATCCGAGAACTGAAAGAAGTGTTCCCTGGCTGCTATATTTTTAAACAAGATAGCTCTCAGTATCAAGGGATTCCGGATTTACTAATACTGTACAAAAAACACTGGGCCATGTTAGAATGCAAAGAATCCTTGACGGCTTCCAAACAGCCGAATCAAGAATGGTATATCGGAGTGATGAACGATATGTCTTTCGCTGCATTCATATGTCCAGAAAACAAAAAGGAGATAATAGATGCACTTCAACGCTCATTCAGACCTACAAGGGTATCACGCAACTCTAAGCCCAAGTTCATATCACTGGATCAACTACTCCGAGGAGAAGCTGAACGACTGGTGGCGTAACCGACTTGAGGCTGCTCGTGGTACAGCCAAGCATGAGTTTGCAAAAGATGCAATCATGCTTCGTATTAAGCAAGCCGATAATGGTCTTACATTAAATCGATATGTTAACGATTGTATCGGACTTGGAATGAAACCCGAAGTCTTGTTGAAGTACTCGAACATTGTATTTGGAACTGCCGATGCAATTCTGTTCGATGAAAAAACTATGACTCTTTATATTTTTGATCTGAAGACTGGTATTACAAAAGCCTCCTTTGAGCAGCTTAAAGTCTATGTGGCTTTATTCTGTCTTGAGTATAAAATTAGACCGTCGACTCTTAAGCATATTGAGTTGCGCATATATCAATACGATGACGTGGCTATACTAATTCCAGAGCTTCATGATATTGTGTTTATCATGGATCGCATCGTAACCTTTGACCGACAGATTGAAGAACTTAACCAGGAGCTATATTCATGATTGACGAGATCGAACCAGAACTCGAGATCAATGAGTTCTCAGATACTTTGGCTCACATTGGTGTTCTTCGTAAGTCTGGAAGATTTCCTTGGGGCTCAGGTGAAAATCCATACCAGCGCTCTTCTGATTTTTTAGCGTACGTTGCAGATCTTCGAAAGCAGGGTCTTACTGATACTCAGATTGCAAAGGGTATTGGAGAGATGTCTATTGCCGATGGCGGTAAAGATGTTAAGACTACTGAATTCCGTGCTGTTAACAAGATGGCAAAAGACGAAGTTAAGAAAGCAGATATTGCTCGAGCACTAATGCTACGCGATAAGGGTATGTCTAATGTTGCTATTGGTAAAGCCATGGGCAAGCCCGAATCCACAGTTCGCGAATATTTAAAAGAAAACGCTGACAAGAGAATCAGCCAATTAGACAGTACTATATCTGCACTTCGCCAAAACGTTGATGAAAAGAAATTTCTTGATGTGGGTGTCGGTATTGAACACGACTTAATGGTGTCTGATACTCAGGTTAAAACTGCCGTTGCCTCACTTCGTGAAGAGGGATACAATCTATATTACTTAAAGCAACCTCAGTTAGGAACAAACCACGAGACAACTCTCAAGGTTCTTACTCCTGCAGACGTAACATATAAGGATCTACTTAATCACCGCGATGAAGTTCGTTCTGTCAGTAACTGGATCGATAATGAAAACAATGTTGTCGGTCTTAGACCTCCTGCTCAAGTAGATCCAAAACGAGTTATGGTTCGCTATGGTTCTGAGGGTGGATCAGATCTTGATGGTGTCATTGAACTTCGTCGAGGCATTGCTGATATTGATCTAGGAGACGCAAGATACGCACAGGTTCGTATTGCTGTGGATGGTGGTAAAGGCGTTCTTTCTAATGGCGAGATCAAAAAGCGATATCTTAAAGGTATGGCTATTTATGCTGATGATCTGCCTGATGGTATTGATTTTCGATTCAACACTAACAAGCAGGATAAGGGTGATAAACTCTTAGCCATGAAGCCGCAATCTCTAGAAGACCCAACTAACCCCTTTGGATCGTCGATCAAGCGTCAGAAGATATATTTTGATGAAAAGGGTAAAGAAAAACTCTCTCCCATTAATATTGTTAATGAGGAAGGCGATTGGACTAAGTGGTCTTCTAAGCTGTCTTCTCAGTTCTTATCTAAGCAGTCACCTGTACTGGCTAAAGACCAACTTGGCGTTAGATATGACAGTAAAGTAGAAGAATTAAATCAGATTAAACGACTTACTAACCCCGAAGTTCGAAAGAAACTTTTGGATTCGTTTGCCGATGACGCTGATTCTTCTGCTGTACACCTTAAAGCTGCAGGACTACCTAGAACTAAGACTCATGTTATTCTTCCTATAAATTCTATGAAGGATAATGAAATCTACGCACCAAAATATGAAAATGGTGAAGTTGTAGTTCTTGTTCGCCACCCTCATGGTGGTAAATTTGAAATTCCTCAGCTTATTGTCAACAACCGAAACAAAGATGCTAAGCGTCTTATTCAGAATGCCGATGATGCAGTTGGTATTAATGCTAAGGTTGCTGCCAGGTTATCTGGAGCCGACTTCGATGGTGATACTGTACTCGTTATTCCAAACGGTTCTGGTAGAGTTAAAACATCCCCCGCTCTTGACGGTCTAAAAGGTTTCGATCCTCAGACATATTATCCAGGCTATGAAGGCATGAAGGTTATGTCTGGCCCAGATAAGCAGCACAAGATGGGTGATATTTCTAACCTTATTACAGACATGACTATTAAGGGTGCTACTCCAGCTGAGCTTGCTCGTGCTGTTCGACACTCCATGGTTGTTATTGATGCCGAAAAACATAAGCTAAATTACAAACAGTCTTATAAGGACAATAATATTGTTCAACTTAAGATGGAGTACCAGAATGGACCTAAATCTGGCGCTACTACACTTATTTCTCAAGCCTCATCTCGTATTGATGTAAACACCCGTAAGGAACGCCCTGCTAAAGAGGGTGGGTTTATTGACAAAGAGACTGGTGAAAAGAACTATGTAGACAAAGGTGAGACTTATGAGAAGCGTACTGTACGTAAAGATGGTACGGTCAAGGTAGAGGTCAAGAACAAGACTATTCGCTCTACTAAGATGGCTGAAGTAAAGGATGCTCGCGATCTTATTTCTGATGCCCGTACACCTATTGAGATGGTCTATGCTGACTATGCCAACAAGTTAAAGGCACTAGCAAACAATGCTCGCAAAGAGATGGTTAATACCCCACCTGTAAAGATTAACAACTCTGCTAAGGAGATGTACAAGGCTGAGGTAGCATCTTTGAAAGCGAAGTTAAACACCGCCCTAAAAAATGCCCCCCTCGAGCGTCAAGCCCAGGTCCTAGCAAACGCCCAGGTCAAACAAAAGATGGCCTCCCAGCCAGACATGGACGCCGCCGACCTTAAGAAGATTAAAGGTCAAGCATTAACTCTTTATAGAGAACGTGTAGGTGCTCATAAGACCCTCATCTCTATTACAGATGGTGAGTGGGACGCTATGCAGAACGGTGCTGTTAGTGCTAACGTACTACAGAAGATTCTAAACAACACCGACATGGACAAGATCAAGGAACGAGCGACACCCCGTAGTTCTACAGGCCTCCCTGCCAGCACACTAGCACGAGCTCGTTCTCTGCTATCTGCTGGCTATACACAGGCTGAAGTAGCTGGTCTACTAGGTGTCTCTACTAGTACACTAGGTGCCAACCTGAAGGAGGCATGATGGCTAACACAGTCAAGCACATGCTGACTACAGTTGACAATCCTTACAGTCCTGTCACTGAGTGGGATCAGTGGCTTGCTTGGGATGAAGTTCAAGGTTACTACACCTCACCCTACCTGGCTAGGGTGGTGCACACAAGTGAAGACTTGAGTGACGCTGATCAGGAAGAAGCAATTGAGTTAGCAATCGATGAGATCATACGAGAGAATCCAACTGGTCTCTATATGAAGTTGCCTTATAAATAAAAAGAAATAAAATTAGGTATAGGGGGGGTATGGACCTCAATCCGACCCCCCCTATGCATCGCCCGCCTCTTTTAAAATTCTCCGGGGGGTGAAAAAGTTGTATGAATCCCATACACTCCGCAGTTAAAGTAGGGATGAACCAGTACAAAACTTTTCAGAAGGCGCATTAAACTTATACTTAAGTGCAATGTTTCTTATCAAAACTTTTGTAATGCAAGTAAATCGAAATTTACATTCGTTATTAAAAATTCTTAAACTGCAACTGAAAGGAGAATGTCATGAAGAAGTTATATCTAGCATCTATCTGGGCGCCTAACGCTATTCCTCCGGATGAATGGAAGTACAGAAACATGAAGCGGGTGATGTTTCCCGCGATCGACGTGTTATTTTTCATAGCCGGACTTTCAGCTGCTCGTTATGGCGTCCCAGCAATCAGTGAATTTTTTCCTGATGTAGTTGTTGATCTTTTTGCATACGTTCTTTCAGTTGCCGGAATAGTTTGTTTACTCGGTGTTAGTTTTCCAAAACTATGGCCAGTCGAAATTGGTGGCAAAGCTGTAATCTTAAGTTTAATGGTTGGCTACATAGTTTCTCTTTTTATTCTCACATCAGTAGGTGAGGGTAATCGTGGATTTGTACTACTTATTGCAACTATATCTATATGTGGAGTTCTGTGGAGAGTAAGTCTTCTTGGAGCAGAGTGGCAAGTACGTAGGTTAGTACAAGAGCAGCAGCGTAAAAAACTTATAACAAATTCTGATCGGGGGATCGATGGATAGCGGGTGGGCATTACTTATTGCTATCCTTGGCGCTCTCACGGGCGTGGGTACAGTACTAGTTTCATTTTTCAAAAGCAGAGGCGAGAACAAAGCTGCACTAACGAATAGTAAAGCCGTTCTCGATGCTCGTATCGACGCTCGTGTTGAAACTCAACTTGCAAAAGCTTGGGATAGTATTGACAAACTTGAAAAAGGCAAAATAGAGCAAGACACAAAATTAGAGGACCTCGAAAAAAGAGAGACTCGACGCACTGGAGCAATCACTCGTATTCTTAGAGACATTGCAAAACAATGGCCTAACTCTGACGGACCAAATCTCAACCCTGCAGACATCGATGAGATTTCTGAAACAATTCCGTCTGCTTGGATTAGACCAAAGCCGGCATCAAAACAAACTTAGTTGCAGAGTCCTTCTAATGGGATACCAGATTTAAAAAAAGCGGTAAGGACCATCTGCCCCCGCACTCCTTTCAAGAGCGCCGTCTCTTCATCAAGATAGCGTTACAAATCTGGTGTCCCTTTAGAAGGACTCTGCATTCACTATATTTTAGTTAGAGGTGAGATTTATTATAGACGTCAACGACACTCTTGAACACGCAGGTGTTTTAGGAATGAGATGGGGGGTTCGTAAGGAATCTACATCCAATACTAAAAATTCTGTTCATCAAAAATTAAAAAAAGCAGCTATAGTTAGTGGAGTAACTATTCTTGCAGCAGGATCTGTTGCGGCGTCTATATTTTACGGTAAAAAGTTTGTTGATTTAAACACCGCAGTTAAACTGCCAGCTAAGACCATATTACAAACAGTTCACAAACATGGTGATGATCTTAAAATTGATAAAGCTACATTTGCTTCTTTCAAGCCTAAAGACAATGCTATATATTCAAAAAGTTTTGTAGACGAGTTATTAAGTAGACCCGATAGCAATGGCAAAGCGTTTAAGACTTTGTTGGAAACTAATAAACCTATAAATGCTCCCAGTGTAAAACAAACTTTTAAACTTTACGATGAATATTTAAGAAGCCGTGGGGTTAAAAGTAGTAAAAACACGTTAGTCGAAATTAAGAATCGTAATCGAAATGTACACGCAGGATTTGAGTCCTACGGTGGCCCAAATAGTTTCGAAGATTTTTTAAGTACACGTGGATACAACGCTGTAATTGATGTTTTAGATAGAGGTCAAGGGTATAAAGCTTCTAGACCAATAATGATTTTTAATGGACAAGAAGATCTTATAAAAAAGACAACTGAACAAATTATATAAATAGTTAGAGGTGATTACCTATGGGACGTCCCCGGAAAGACGAAGCTGACTCTGCGCCAGTGCCTTCTCGTCCTCCGGCAACAACCCCACAGGCACGCGAGAATCAGCTGATTAACTTAGCTATCGATCTAGCGGAGAAACAACTCAGAGAAGGTACTGCTTCTTCAGTAGTTCATGGACATTATTTGAAGATGGCTACGGCTAAAGAAAATCTTGAACGTGAGAAACTTAAGAACGAGAATCTCTTACTTCAAGCTCGCGTTCAATCTATATCTTCTGAAGGCGATTACAAAGAGATTGTTGCAGAAGCTCTTCAGGCATTCCGTGGTTATCAAGCCACGCCAGAAGAGGAGGTCTTCCTTGACTAACAATGTAAGATCATATTCTGAGATGCAGCAATTCTTTACATTTGAAGAGCGCTATGATTATCTACAACTTCGTGCTAGCGTTGGAGAAGCTACTTTTGGTTTTGATAGATGGGTTAACCAAGCTTTCTATCGATCGACGGAGTGGCGACATGTTCGAAACACGGTTATTGCTAGAGACTTAGGATGTGACTTAGGAATTAAAGGACGTGAGATTCATATTCGTCCGACAATTCACCATATGAACCCTATGCGTGCAGAAGACATCGATACTAACGATCCTGATATTTTAGATCCTGAGTATCTGATAACTGTAAGTCATGAAACGCATAATGCTATTCACTATGGAGACAGATCTAGTCTTGTTTCTCTAGTGGTAGAAAGACGTCCGGGAGACACTGCTTCCTGGACACCAATAAACAAAGGAGAAAACAATGGATCAGAATTCAGATGAAATCGTAACCCCCTCCCAGCCAATCGAAGTTCATATTCCGGATGCCGCACCTGATGCAGCGCCTGTTGACGCACAGCCTTCTACTGGTGCTGTGACTGATGAACCCGATCTTGAGACTGAGGCATATCCTGAAGCCGCGGGTCTTCCTGAGCAGATCGATGAGCCAGATCAGCCTAATGGCGGTGAATAAATATGAGTCTTGACTACAAGCAGCTTAATGCTGCTCTTGATCAGGCGTTTCCTGGTCGAAGCTTCTTAGGAAACTGCGAAGCGGCTGTATATCAGATTACACGTCTTACCAATGGTGGCGAAAAGCTTCAGTCATATCCTTCAGCCAAGGCGGCAATGCAGGCGTCCAAGATCGATAACCACGATGTTGATAACGTTCCCGCTGGACATGTTGGATTCTGGAACAAGACGTCTTACGGACACGACATGGTTTCGATCGGTAATGGCTTCTTTGTCGGCGCCACAGGACTTGGTACTACTTTAGTAGATCTTGGTGCTGGAATTAAGATTCTTGACGGATCAACATACCCCGCGCCATTCTTAGGTTCAACTGCTCGTGTAGGTTCACGCCCCACCGCACTTTTGCTTCCCTACTCGCCTCCGGTGGTTGTGGCTCCTGGTTCAAATGCTCCTACGGGTGGAACTGGTATTGTAACGCCTCTTGGTGGACAGGGTTGGAACTTTGCTCCTCCCTCGAAGGCGATTCAGAAGCGAATTCAGGTTGCTCTTCGTAAGCGTGGACGCTACAAGGGACTCGAGAACGGAGTGTTCGGTACGCTCAGCATCGCTGGTATCCAGAAGACTGTTGAGAATGTCGGATACCAGAAGGGGTA
>Ga0247807_10001415_pt1 | contig 14079 bp, 9 predicted proteins | sample UWRJL074202C1_FD_179931 | JGI IMG/M metagenome (GOLD analysis project Ga0247807, IMG submission 179931) | Plant litter microbial communities from Arlington Agricultural Research Station in Wisconsin, United States - UWRJ-L074-202C-1 | ecosystem: Environmental > Terrestrial > Plant litter >...
GTTCAAGATTTGGGGGGAGGAACGAATTGGAAGATAGGGGAAGCGGCTGGAAGGAGAAGGTCAAGCTCACACTGTACGAGTCACATTCACATTCACCATCAATGCACGCACACTTGGGAAATCACACAGACAGTCACTGGTCACAGGCACACTACGCAGTCGCCTCTGGTCTATGTGGGAAGAGTTGGCTGTAGATTGTAATGTAGATGGCCATGTTCACAGGGATGACAATGCATGATCACAGCGGTATGGTGTTGATGGCGCGATGGAACTCGAGAAGCCTTTTTATCGTCTTGCTTGGGACAGGACTGTGGATGAGGTGGCATATGGGATGGTATCACATGTTCACGGTGCACGTTGGACGGGCCTTTTAACGTCTTGCCGAGGACGCGTGGGGAGTTGATCCTTTCTACCATTACACCAGCCCTCCATTTTGTAGGTACCTAATACCTTAAGTTTATCTTTATGCTACGTGTTTGGTTTGTGGTGCCGCCCCATATGGCTCACAAGCTAGATGGATGGCGTGGGATGCTACTGGCGACGACGACCGAAGCAGTAGGCCAGAAACGTACCAGTCGCCGTCCCTGGGAAAAGCAAACTCTGAAAATGATGAGAGAAATGGAAACACTAACTATGTTGGAATAACATGGCATGTAAATTGGACGCTGCTAGCGAAGAGAAGATGTTGGAATGGAAACAGGACGGATGGTTATTGTTTACACGAGTTCGGAGCTTGAAGACGTGCGAGCGGAGAACCAACAGTGTTAAATTACAAAGATGATACAGAGAGTACGAATATGGACCCTGAACCCTCGACCTTTGGCGTTATATAGAAGTGCACCGATTTGCTTCAGGAAGGACGTAGGGTTGGTCCTCTTGTGTCACAAAACGGCAGCTGCGGTCTTTCCTACTATATCTTGCGAAAGAAGCATATCCTAGACTCAAATTGCACCTACCGTAAACACAAGTATTTTCAGAAGATTAGAAAGATGTATTGCCAGTCCTTTTATGAATTCGCTACTCAAAGGCGTCTAATTTAATACAGCCCCGAAGCACCAGTAACTCATGATTAACTACTGTGGGTCAAATATCATCACTTTTGTATTCCGACTCTGATCCCAGCTTAGCTGGTGTTGGAACTGGATGGGGTTGTGAGACTGGAAAGAGCTACGTTGGCATTCGAGACTTAGGTATTTTACATCTCCAAGACAGTTGTCTGAAACAATGATCCATAGATTGCCTGCACACAATTCGTAGTTGTCATTAGGAAAGGCTCAGTCACAGAATGAGACTGCTCAGCAGGTGTCGTCAAGTTTCCACACAATATAATGCCAAAAAATTCTATTCTCATGCTTCAGTATCTACTACTTATGTGCTTCCTCTCCCATCTTACCTGATTCTTAGCAACGTAGCTGGTTCTATGATTCCGTATTCTTGGGTTTCCACTGTTATGAATTAATATCGAATATTTTGTGTATGCCATAATGAAATGCAATTGCGTTCACGCATGATAGGAAGAACAAAGTACTGAGTAGTGGATCAACAATGTATTTAATGTGTAAGCTGATATCATTTTCTCAAAATGCAGCTAAATAAAGTACTTAGTAGAGAATCTGAGCTGCTCTCCAGTAGCCTTTCGTGTTCAACTTCTTCTATAACAGGAAGTGGTTCCTCCAAAAGCAACACAGTCCTTGACCAACATGACGACGGTGTACCAGGCTCGAACTTACTATAAGAAGCTACGCTTACGAAGAAAGCAGGTTAGGAAATCGACTATTGCAGAAACTGGTTGTCTGCTTATTTCATAGGAATGGAGTTGAACATGCGGAGAAAGGAGATGGCGGCGGTTCACAGCTTGTTTAAGAAAGACAAATCATAATCAACAAGTCTAGGTTAAAAGTTGATAAATGTTCATTTAAATATGGATGAGACAAAATATCCAAGTAATTCAAATCATGCCATCCTTAATATGCACCAAACGCCCCGTTGATATTTCCACCTACCTTTATGTAAACTCAATCTTCGGAATTGGCAGCTTTGCGCTTTGCCTGATCTCTTTGCATTTTCTTGAAGAAAGGATTGCTCTCTTTCTTGTTCTTCTTCAAGTCTTTGTTCTTACTCCGATTCTGCTCAACATATGCCATGTCTTGTCCACCAGCTAAATCTTTCAACGCACCTGCAGTCCGTCGCGCCTTAGCTTTCTTCTTTGCCGCCGGACCACTACCCATTGTTCTGTCATTCATGTGAAACAGGTCATCTGTGAATTTCTCCTGGTCATCATCCACATTGTGAATCATTACCTGTTGAAGCAACTCCCGTCGCTCTGCAGGTGTTTGAAAAGCAAGTTCGGGTAGATCTTTGATCCCCGTGAGATCCGTAATAACCTTGAAAGCATAGCCTTGATCTACAAGGAAGGCTTGACGCTTAGATGAGAAGTGCATCTCTTTTGTGTCCTTGGAAACGAGAGAATAGAAGAAGGCGTTGAAGCCTTCATCGTTACGACGTTTGGCTCGAAGAATTCGACCAAGACGCTGAGCCTCCTGACGTCGTGAACCATAATGCGATGATATCTGAATAAGGCATGTTGCCTCCGGAAGATCAAGAGAGGTATCACCTATTTTGGAGAGGAAAAGCGTATTAATGAGGTTGTTGTGCTGGAAATTTTCAAGAATGCGTAGACGTTCGTGCTGTGGGGTACCTCCATAGATGAATGCCTTTTGGAGTTTACGGGCATAGTTCTCCAATGCAAATATATCGTCAGAAAAAACGATTATCTTGTCACCTCGTTTCTCATGGTAGTCTATCAGAAATTGACATGCTTGGAACTTTCGGGGATTCATGACACAGAGCAGGCCACCTTTACGACGCTCCTCACGTAGATATTCTTGATAGAATTCAGTAGTCATCGGGCACCAGACCTCAGCACACTGAACTGTGGCGATGTGGCCCTGGGCAGCCAATTCCATCCAATTTGCCTCGTACAACTTTGGTCCGATCAAGAAGTTCAAATCGGTGATTTTGTCATCTTCTCGTAAGAGTGTGGCAGTTAAGCCTAGTTTTGAGTGTGTTTTGAGACTTGATGTTACCTTTCTGAACATGTTCGCTGGAACAACATGCACCTCGTCGAGGATCATCAGACCCCATTCTCTTCCTCCTAGGAAATCCATCATTTTCTGGGCGTCATAAGACCGTCCGCGCGAATTGGACACCATGGAGTAAGTGGTGACAATGATTCCAGTGTTTCTAGTGAATTTCTCCTTGTTATCCGACGTAAATATAGCGATATCATTAGGATTGATGTTTGACCATTTCAAAAACTCTTGCCTCCACTGCACAACAGACATAGAGCTAGTACAGAGCACAATTGTACCCTTCTTGATTGTGCATGCTGCTGTAATCCCTACGAGAGTTTTACCAGCACCACACGGCAATACAATGATGCCACTTTTTGCTCTGCCGTTTCCAAACATTTTACTGAGACTCTTTTCTTGATAAGGTCGGATCTGAGCGATTGGTCGTAGATCAATATCGAGTGTCGCATTCACATCATCATTTCTAAAGTCATACTCCTCTAAAACTGGTAGTTCAAGTTCTAAGCAGCGTTGCTGAACTTTCTCCACCGCGTTATCAGGTATTTCGAACGCTTGGACAGCCTCAAGGTCGTCATCATCATCATCCTCATTCAATGTTGCAAAGATGTCTTCTTGAGTTACGCCTTCGCCTTCTTTAGCTCTTTCAGTACCCCTTTGATCTGTAGACTGCTGGACTCCAGCGGCATTCATCGTCCCTGGGATGACTAAGCCACCGAGAGTAGGTGCAACCGTGGTTATTATAGCATCTTCGATACCAACGCGAAGGGGACCGATCACCTCATCCTTTAGCAAGCGTTGTAATATTTCTGGATCAGAGCTTTCTACAAAGTACTTTGTATTTTTTAGCACCAATTTTACCTTGCCAAAGCTTTTTGTACATTTGATAATGAAATGACGGATGTTATCGGGCACTGGTGTTTTGGAGAGGCGATCCAAGACGTTTATAATATCTTCTGGACCCAGCCCGACAGCGACAGCTGCGTATAGACTGTGAGGCGTTAGGGAGTACTCATGGAGAAATGTTGGGCGCGACAAAGGCTCTGCAATAGTTGTGAGAAAGTCTTGTGCTTGTTTTGCTAGTGGCGAGAAACTCTCTAAGATGATTCTTCCTTTCATGGGATCAATCCACAGAGGTCGATTGTCATGATCAGGTTTGAGTGATAGGTATGAATAGTCGCGATTCAACCCCTCGGAACTCACAAAAAGGTGACTTGCAGAATCTCGACCAGCAACTGTGGATGGTTTCTTTGCTTGGTAACCCTCGACAGAAAACTTGGTCACAGCCGATCCCATACCCTCAATCTCATATTCGCTATCATCGTCGCCATCTGACATGTAGTTGTCGTCATTGCCACTGTTAATACTCCGAGGTGTAGCAGGGCCTGGGGTTGACGTCGTTGAATCTTTGGCTGCCTTCGAGCCTCCTTGAGCACCTAGATTGTTTGTTAGTTAATGGAAGCATTTTGGTAAAGCAAATATAGTCCATACTCGATGCAGCTTTCCTCTTCGCCGGCATCTGGAAAATATTTCAGCAGATGTTGCCGTTGGTATGGAGAGAAGAGGAGAGGCAAAGAGGGAATAGGATGAATATGGAGTACGGAACGACCGAAAGGCTGAGAGTTGTAATATGGTTTTGATGACTAAGCGAAAAGCTTATTTAACCCAAGGCTGAACTTTTGGGACAACCTAAAGCCGTGTCAGCGAACGCGCATGAGCTTAAATAAAAGACTCGGACTAATGCAAACAGGAACAGAATTTCTAGACAGCAATAGTATCAAATTTTGTATAAAGCAAACTCCTACAATCTGAACAGAACGTCATGTGGTAAGAAGCTCTATATCTCCGCGTAAATACATCTGCTAAATATTGCAGTAAACATATTCTTAATGCACAGGTCTCTATCAGATCACCGTGTTGTATGGACAGTTCCTTTCTAAGTATTACACAATTTAACAGTTGTTAGGCCAGAAATGGTTTGACTGCCCTGAATGCCATGCAGAAACCGAATCCCACCCTCTTCTCAAAAGATATGAAATGGTTTGTCTGCTATTCTCCCGCTAGATCTGAGATTAAGATATTTTAGGCATTTATCTGCAAAAAGTGCAAAAAGGCATTTCGTAAGGACTCCCGAGAATTCGAAGAAGCAGACCAATACTGCCCTCATTGCGACAACCAATTCATAATCGATGCCAAAACCCCGAAACCAATCTTGAAGTTTGAAGGCGAGGATTCGAGAGTTGATAATCGAATGTTGAAGGATGAGCGAGTTCGTGGCGAAGAGGAGAGAAGCATTTTTGATGTCAAGGAGGCACCGAACAAATTAGGTTGAAAGGTCATCAAGAATGCATTTTGAATTTAGCGATGGGGGTGGGATCCTTAGTTATGATAGTAATGACTTGAATGAAGACGACTATCCTAATGAGCCAGCACAAACAATTGGCAAAGCCCACTCTGAGAATCTTGGGCAATAACTGATTCGAGAATATGGTGATGGTTGTGGATTCATGACAAACACAAACAATTTGGCTTCTGCAACAAGTTCATGGCTTGATCTATAATACACACGCCTGGAAGATTACACAGAGCCGACGAACTCTATCCTCTATGCAGCATCGTCTGGTCCTCTGGTCAAGATTGCTGCATTGCCAGTACCTGGTGTCCGACCTTGCTTCTTCTTAGCAGCCTCCTCAACCTTCTCCTGCTCAATTGTCTTCACATATGCCTCGATATCCTCCACTGGCAACATCTCCACTAGCTTTCCAGGAGCCATGATGGCGATCTCGATGTTCTTAGCACCTGTCTGAACAACCTCCAGCAACGACTTAATCGTTAATTTTAATGTGGCTTCTCTATCCATGTCCTCCTTGTGGTTTCGCTCGAGGAACTCGCGGACAGTTTTGCTTGATCTTCCAATCGCATTTGCTTTCCTGTATTGCAATCAATTAACATGAAAATACACGGTCAGATGTGAACCATACCAAGCAGAGTAAATTCCCGATGGTTCCGTCTGATATAGCCTTGGTGTCTTATCATTGGGGTCGAATCCAACAATCAGCGTACTGATTCCGAACGGTCTCACACCACCACTTTGCGTATATCTCTGTTGAACACCAGCCACATACTTTGTAATATACTCGATCGTGACTGGATCCTCGACTGTCAGACGGTGAGATTGAGCTTCTAATCTTGCCTTGTCGACTAAAATTCGTGCATCGGCGTTCAATCCCGCGAATGCAAGACATACGTGAGTATCGACCAAACCGATTTTGGAGGGAGTAATGCGGGTATCTTGTAGCTTCATTGCAGAGCGCTTCTCACATCCTAGCACTACAATATCTGCTCCCTTCACTCCAACAGCACATGTTCCTAGTCTCGTTTAGCTTTCCACCAGCCTCTCCCATCAACATTTCGTACCTCGTTTAACAGCTTCTAGCGCATATTCTACCTGGAAGACATGTCCATCAGGACTGGAAAACTGTTAGATAACACCTGGTATTTGCTACTTATGGACTGACCTGAAGACTAGAAGTACATTAGCATTTAACAAAGTATATACTTCAGAGCTCAAGCTTACCTGAGAGAGCTCTGTCATATCCTGAGGCCATGATAACGGATGCGTGAACCCAAGTTGTACAATTGAAAAACTCTGGTTTATGTTAGGTAGCTTCAGTGGCGGTGTAAAAGGTATAGTTTGGAGAGTAGATGAGCTTAACGTATTGTAGGAGGTAGGCTGCTCTCGCGCTTCGTAACGCGAGAGCTCCTTGGAAATGATCACGGGAAAAGTGGGTAGGCGAGGCTGACAGCTTAGTCTGAGGTGTGCATAGAGTACATCATAGACGCGGGCAGGTTATCGGAGCTAACACAAGCCCGAGAACTGCTCTATCAAGTCCCAAGAAATTGGCCGGAGTATTTTCGGAGACTGTTGATAGCAGATATTGGAATAGAACCTCCCAATTCACCTCCCAAAATACTTTTCAGCCCTTGGTCCGTCAAAAAAGATCTTCGAGCTGAGATATTTCTCAGCAAGCAATGGCTAATAATCTGCGCTTCGCTTTGGCACTTCGAAGAGCTCAATTCACCCCAAGGACATATCCTCGAACCTGTCTACTACGAACACTACCTAAAACCCGATTGTTAAGCACTGCAAGTACTGAAGAAACAGAGGGAATTGCTAAGGGTACAACTGGGACCTCCAAAACTATCAAATTCACATCAGAATCATATCCAGAGATAAAACGGAATTCCAAATTTACGCAGATTTCAGAAGAGCATGTCAAGTTCTTTAGAAATCTACTTGGTGCTGAATCTGCTATTATAGATGGAGTCACGAAAGATGCTACTGATGATATCGAACCTTTCAATGGCGACTGGATGCGAAAATACCGAGGTCACACGAAGCTGGTACTAAAGCCTGGAAATACAGAAGAAGTTAGCAAGACTCTGAAATATTGCAACGACAATATGCTAGCTGTTGTACCTCAGGGTGGCAATTCCGGCCTAGTCGGTGGTTCGGTGCCAGTTTTTGACGAGATTGTAATAAATATGAGTCGGATGAATGAGGTAAGATCTTTCGATGAAGTATCGGGTGCTCTGGTGGCCGATGCAGGGTGCATATTAGAAGTGGTGGACAACTATCTTGCTGGAAAAGGGCACATTTTTCCTCTGGATCTTGGGGCTAAAGGGTCTTGCCACATAGGTGGAAATGTGGCCACGAATGCCGGAGGACTTCGACTCCTACGTTATGGGAGCTTACATGGAACCGTACTTGGTATAGAGGCTGTCTTGCCAGATGGAACGATCGTGGATGACTTATCAAAATTACGAAAGAATAACACAGGATATGACCTCAAACAACTTTTCATTGGAGGAGAAGGTACCATTGGAATCATTACAGGTATCTCTATCCTGTGTCCACAACGACCCAAGGCAGTAAATGTTGCGTTCTTCGGTCTGGAATCATATGAGAAGGTTCAACAAGCATTTCTAGAAGCAAAAGGCCAGCTTTCCGAGATTCTCTCAGCTTTCGAGCTTATGGATGGAGGAAGTCAAGATCTTGTGCATACAGTTACCAAAAACAAGAGACCATTAGAAGACAAATACCCATTTTATTGCCTTATCGAAACCAGCGGGTCCAACTCGGAACACGACAATGAAAAACTGGAGAAATTCCTTGAGGACGTAATGGAAAAGGAAATCGTGCTCGATGGAGTTGTAGCTCAGGACGAGACACAAGTTCGAGCACTGTGGGGCTGGAGAGAGGGTGTGCCAGAATGCCTCGGACACTGGGGTGGAGTCTTCAAATACGATTTATCGATACCCATATCCGACATGTATCTGCTTGTCGAGGAAACAAAACAAAAAATAATTGAAGCAGGACTAATGGGTGACACTGATGATTATCCAGTGGTGGATGTTGTAGGATATGGTCATATGGGTGATTCAAATTTGCATCTCAATATTGCTATCAGGAGTTACGACAAAAGAGTTGAAAAGGTGCTAGAGCCTTTTGTATATGAGTGGACTAGCAAGTGTAACGGAAGTATCAGTGCCGAGCATGGACTCGGCCTTGCGAAGAAGAATTATATCGGATATAGCAGGAGTGAAACCATGATCAAGCTGATGAAGCAAATCAAAGACCTTTATGATCCGGTAAGTTATCTCTCTTTCCACATCTACTTATTACTGACATCAACGAGAATGGGATCATGAATCCGTACAAATATATATAGACATATACAACAACTCTCCAAAGCATCTGATCTTTGTCTATTCTCAACTAGACTGCCTTGCGCATTTAGAATCTCCAGCTTCACTTCCTCGATGCTTTTACATGCAGGTTTGATATTGTGATACTGTCAGTTACTATTCTCACACTAACTAAAGAAGTCCTAGATGCAGCTCACAATGTTCCAGTTCTGGTTGCTTCGTGATTCAAGAGTGCTGGACTCTAACAACGAAGTCTTCTGTCCCGTGCCGTGAGGCTCGGACTTTATGATGACGACTTGATGGATAGATAGCTATGTGCAGAGGAAAATTCAGGTTGTTGAAGAAACACAAAACCACTACTCTTATCTTCGGAGTGCCAAACTTTGGCTTAACATGCTTTCCTCTCCATATCTCGGTCACCAATCACCAAGTAATCATTATCACAATCTGAAAACACGAAACTTTAGGTGATGGATGGTCCTACAAATTAGTACCTTTATTTCATATTAGTAGACCATATGTAAACCCAAGGAACTTTCCATTTCTATCCTGTTATCCTTCGTCCATATCCATCCAACCTGTCCTTTCAATCTACTTTCCAGTTCTATTATTCTCCTCCCTGGCAAAAAGTAATGGCGTTTTACTCTCTTACCTGGGAGCTAATCTACCCACTTCAAGCTATGATTGATGATGAAGTTAAACGCAGGAGCTCGATTACCATAGTCCGAGTTAGACCGAACCGGGAAATTCCCTTGGTTTGTCGCTTAAGCGAATACCCCTGAACGGTATATACCCATTGCCTGTTAAACAGAGCTTTTATCTAAGTGTTGTTTGAATTCACATACAATTCAGTATTTGATGTCGAGACATTGTGCTTCTTTGTTGAAACGCCGAGTTTGAGGGAGATCCGTACTTGAGCTCAGCACCGCCATTTGCCACGGGCACTTGTGGCGAAATTTTACTCCCACCTGGGAAGTCGCACTTTTATATTGATTTGGAAGAAGTTCTGTTTCATCTAGAAGTAAGATAAAGATGTATGAAATTTCTGACCATAAGTCTGCCGAGAGAAACATAGTTGCTTTTGCTCGGACGTTTGCAATGATCCGCTTTTTAAATCTCAGCTTAAAACCTAAACCCAATATCATAATTGCATTCTGTTAGAACGGGGTTCTCTTTCTATTCAGCTTTCAACTGGCTTTTGTTTGAAGGCAATTTGGTATGAGTCCTGCAATTATCCTCGCATATCGGCCACCTAGGAAGATTACGAAGGTTTTCAGTGCTGTACTCTCTTCCATTGAGCAGTCGGAGGCTTTCGGAAACGATCCACCCAGCACATTGCGTTCCATGAGAACCGCGAAAGACAGCTAACGAGCGTGGAGTTTACGAGCTTTTCTGTAACATAGCAATTCCTTGATACAAGACGCTGGTTAGTAAGATCCTAACTGCGCAGGTGTACTAAAAGATGGGCAGCATTACGCCCTTAGTGGGCCTTGCTTTTTCAATTGCAGAAAGTGGCAACGGTACCAATGAGTTGCTAATTGCGCATCTTCCCCTCTGTCTAATAACGTAGAAAAAAACGCTAGCTGAGCGTTCTGGAGTTTGGTTTGCGAATAAGATAGCCCAGCGTTCGTTTATTAAACTCTTTACTGTAGTTCGTCGTAGACGGGTAGTAAACTTCAGTGAGCATAGTAACTCACTCGAACAATTCAATAGTACAAGAGTGTAGACTAATCATGAAATTCCAACGTACATGCAAGACTGAAAAATGGAATGTAGAAATTAGATGGCTGAAAATTGCCTAAAATGGATGTTATGAGGCTATCTACATATCCATGTCCCTATGACGTTCTCCGACGTTGACCCGAGAAAGGAAGCTAGGGTTGAACCCCGCCAAAGTACAAACAATATCCAAACCACCAACAATACAACATCACATTTTAAGACCATATCAACCTCCTCAATCAATTGGAGCTCTAACATACGGGACACAATTATATTCGCGCCCTCTCGAAATGGAGAAAATAACTGATAAAATCGCGGCGCTGCCGCCCAATTCCAACTTCTTCTCCCTCGAATTCTTCCCTCCTAAAACGGCAATGGGATCGTCAAACCTCCGTGCTAGATTAGATCGCATGTCTCGAGCCTTACGACCTCTTTTTGTAACTGTGACTTGGGGGGCTGGGGGTAGTACGGCGACGAAGAGCTTAGAACTGGCAGAACTCTGCCAAAGAGAATTGGGCTTAACAACGTGTCTACATCTGACTTGCACAAACATGAGCAAAAGTCTGGTGGATAGGACCTTAGAAGATGCGCGGTCTTTGGGAATCAGAAACATACTGGCATTGAGAGGGGACCCTCCAAGGGAGGAGTACAAGGTGAATGGTAACAAAGAAGAAGATGTAGAGTTTGAATGGGCGATCGACCTAGTACGGTACATACGCAAGCAATATGGAGATTATTTTTGTATTGGTGTCGCTGCATATCCAGAAGGACACGCAGATGAGAGCCACCCCGATGGTCAAAGCCTGGAACATGATCTGCCATACTTGGTGGACAAGGTCCAAGCTGGAGCAGACTTCATCATGACACAACTATTTTTCGACATCGAAGCGTATAATAAATTCGAGGAGAGGTTACGAGAACACCCTAGCGGAGCTTTCAAAGACATCCATATTATTCCTGGAATGATGCCTATTCAGAGTTACCAAATGATCAAACGAACAACAAAATTAAGTCATGCTGCATTACCACCAGATATCTTATCGAGATTGGATAGTGTAAGAGGAGATGACGAAATGGTCAAGAAAGTTGGAGTAGACATCGTTTCAGAAATTGTTAATTCCATAAAATCATCTAAGCAACCCAGCCCTGGTCCACGAGGGTTTCATTTCTACACTCTCAATTTGGAAAAGGCTGTCTCTTTCATTTTAGAGCGAACATCTCTCATACCCCCTATGCCTGCCGACCCTATTTCCGACGAATCAGCGATAGTTGATATATCTCCTGAAAGACTACCTGATAATCTTCGGTCTCTGGCAGTAAATGAACACTCCAGATCTGGACGTCGTCAATCTTCAGTGGGATCTGATCCTCATAACCGTATAATCGTGTCGGCACGCACGACTTCACGCCCTGATTTTGAAGCAACTGCACGGGAAGCAGGTATTCAAGCTGAAACGGTCAATACTCGGGCAAATACACTGGCAATTTCTGAAGGTGAAGGTTCTCTCGGAAGAGAGGTGAGCTTTAGAATTCCCATCAATATTTCGATGCATGTTTGCATTTTACTATAGCAATTCTAATTTGTGTGTGACGCAGGCTACTTGGGATGACTATCCAAACGGTAGATGGGGAGATGCGAGAAGTCCTGCTTATGGTGAAATCGATGGCTATGGAGTTTCCCTTCATATGTCCATCTCTTCTGCAATAAAACTCTGGGGTACGTTCTCAGATGCCACGTTCCACGAGGTCTTACAATGAAGATACTCCAAAGGGCGAACAGAATCTATTGACTTTGTCTAACTCAAACTAGGCTACCCCCAATCTTTGGAAGATATAACCTCTATATTCTTGAAACACATCGAAGGCCAACTCTCTGCCATTCCATGGAGTGAAGAGGGTCTCAACGAGGAGACGAACTCAATCAAACAAGAACTAACATTACTGAACAAAAAAGGCTGGTGGACAGTTGCCTCTCAGCCTGCTGTTAATGGCATCAAATCAACTGGTAGGATCCTCTTCCATTTGTTATTTTTCTGCTCACATTTTTGTAGATCCTATATTTGGCTGGGGCCCCAAAAACGGATTCGTTTTTCAGAAAGCCTTCGTGGAACTGTTCATCCCTTCCAGCGCACTAAAGGCTTTACTCGCTAAGCTTGAATCAGAGGATACCGCCGAAATGGTATCCTTTTATGCTGCAAATGCAGATGGCGAGTTCCTATCTAGTGATGGCGCTACTTCCGCTCCTTCTACAAATGCTGTAACATGGGGTGCATTCCCAGGAAAGGAGATCATTACCCCTACGATAATTGAGGAGGTCAGCTTCCGGGCTTGGGCTGAGGAGGCATTTGGAATTTGGGCAGAATGGGGCCGAGTTTACACCGGGGAACGTGGATCGAAGACTAGACAGGTGATTGAAGGGGTGAGAAATGATGTCTGGCTAATCAACGTAATCCATCATGGATACGTTGAGAAGCAAGCACTTTGGGACCTGCTCCTCGGTTAGTATATGGCATGTCCTTGAACTTTGTTCTGTAGCGATTGCACTCGTATCTATATCTGTGACGTCGTTTTAAATCATGGATCAGCCGACTGAGCGCCCATGGACTACAACTAGGGCGTCGACCCTTTCTTTTCAAAGTTTGTAACAAGATATACTGCGAGGTGTCAAGATCCCACTATAAGTCTTCGACAATTAATGAATAAATGCAAAAGAGAACCTAGAGCCCAGAAATATTCTGGGTGGCATCTGACATTCTAGAGCTTGAAGCAAACTAGCAGCAACAAACTCTTAGAGGCTGGTTTTAGAATCACAATCACAATCAAATTAATTCTCTAATGATATACGTGTGTTGTGTACTTCTTGTTCATGATCTAATCATCAGAGGAATGTTGTATCGAAGAACCGCAGACTGATATTCCTGGCAACCATCCTCTTTCAGCATGTTTACTCAGAAACTAACCGAAAGTCAGAAAGTCAACCGGATTTCGCCCACCCGTACTCCATCCATCCACCCGCTCTCTCCGAACTAAAATCCCAGAACCCGTCCGTGGAAAGCCATAATACAATAGGGGGAATTTTGGTGCTGAAAGTGAAAGGGACCCGGCCCAAACTGGCTGGAAGCGACGGTCGGTCAATGATGATTGATCGAAGCTGAAATGCCAGCGCTAGCATTTCCAAAGGAGGTATTACTAGCTTCTCGTCACCGCTCAATCTTGAGAAAGAAAGAATGATTCAGACTGGGGGGTGCCGAAAATGTAAAGTGCATAATAAAGTTTCGATAACGCCGGTGTGAAAATGAAAACGAAAGCAAAGATTTCATGTTCATCGTGGAATCATGAGCGTCGTAATGGGAAGCTAAGACAGCCGAATTAAGCCTCATGAGAGACATCAGCGTCGAAGAAAAAGTCATCACCACCATCGTCGTCGTGGTCCTCATCGAAGCTCTCATTGTAGCCGCCGCCGTTGCCGTTGAAGCCATTGCCGCCAACACTGTTACATATTCATTAGCTTCATTTTACAAATTCGTTATTAATATGGGAAGACTTACAAGCTGCCAAG
>Ga0247807_10001416_pt1 | contig 14076 bp, 8 predicted proteins | sample UWRJL074202C1_FD_179931 | JGI IMG/M metagenome (GOLD analysis project Ga0247807, IMG submission 179931) | Plant litter microbial communities from Arlington Agricultural Research Station in Wisconsin, United States - UWRJ-L074-202C-1 | ecosystem: Environmental > Terrestrial > Plant litter >...
TACCAACTTCGTGGAGATGAATAAACTATGGGTACGATTACAACACCAAGGGCACTCAAGAGATAGGGATTTGAGGACTCAGGAGCGCAAAGAGTTGCAATTGCCAGTAGGAAGTAATCTGGTACGATTGAGTCAATTGGTGGACCTGGATACCTATAAGAACGTCATATTACAGCCATTGCTCGAGCAGGTTGTACAATGTCGAGATGTCCTAGCTCAGGAGTACTTGCTAGAGGTCATAACGCAGGTTTTCCCTGACGAGTTCCATTTGCATACGCTTGACCAATTCCTAGCAGCTGTTTCTCGTCTCAATCCCCACGTCAATATCAAGGTCATTGTTATTGCACTGATGGACAGATTAGCATCATATGCAGCACGTGAATCGGAAGTTCTTCCTACAGAGGACCGCCAAAAACTAGAAGAGGGTGCAATTGCGAAGCTACTTGAGAAAGTGCAACTGGACCAGAAAAAACCGGAACCGGAGAGTTCAGCTACCAATGGGGATAAGGTTCCATCTGAAACTAACGGCGACGACAAGGCTCTTTCCAAAGAGCCAGAAACAGAGACTGCCACTGCCGTTGAGGGTGAGGGTGATGGTGAGGGTGAGGATAAGGATAAGGGTAAGGAAGAAGCACAACCAGATTCGGAGGCCCCCAAGGAATCAACGCCCAAAGAATCAACAACTCCAGAAAAGAAGAGCAGAGGTATTCCTGACAATATAAAGCTCTACGAAATATTCTTCGAGCAAGTCATGAATCTTGTAAATGCTCAGCATCTTCCAATTCAGGATACAACAGCACTCTTGGTCTCATTGGCCAATTTGGCACTCAATATCTATCCCGACAGGCTTGACTATGTTGATCAAGTTTTGGAATACGCGAATAACAAAGTCAAGCAACATGCGAACTCTCCAGACCTCCATTCTCAGGACTCACAGTCCAACATTCTTAGTCTTCTATTGGCCCCGATGAAATCTTATGTCTCCATGTTCACGGCGCTTTCCCTTCCAACCTATATCCCTCTACTCCATTCGCAAACATATCCTACCAGAAGAGCAGTTGCCGGGGAAATCGCTCGCAGTCTCCTACGCAATCAAACCAAAATATCGAGTCTTTCAGCACTTGAAGGTGTTCTCGAGATCTTAAAGGTTATAATCAAAGAAGGTACTCAAACACCAGCTGGTTACCCTGGTGTTCAGCAACGGAAAGCCATCGAGACTGAAGAAACTGTAGAAGAGCAGGGCTGGCTTGCTCGGATAGTCCATCTTATCCACAGTGATGACAACGATACTCAATATAAATTATTACAGTTGACAAGGAAAGCATATGCAGAAGGCAACGAGCGTGTCAAATTCACCACGCCCGCGCTTATTACGTCTGCAATGAAGCTGGCGAGGCGGTATAAATCAAGAGAACATTATGATGATAACTGGGAGTCGCAGTCGTCGGCCCTCTATAAATTTATGCATTCGTCTCTTTCCACACTCTATGCTCGGGTTGGAACTTCTGCTGAATTATGCTTGCGACTCTTCGTGGCATGTGGTCAGATCGCCGATCAAACAGGTGCCGAAGAAGTTAGCTACGAATTCTTTGCCCAAGCCTTTACGGTCTATGAAGAAGCGATTAGCGATTCTAGAGCACAATTCCAGGCTGTCTGTGTCATTGCAGGAGCGTTGCACGAATCAAGAAATTTTGGGAAGGAAAATTATGATACATTAATTACGAAATGCGCTTTGCACGGAAGCAAATTGCTCAAGAAGCCAGACCAATGCCGGGCAGTATACCTAGCAAGTCATCTCTGGTGGGCTGTTCCTAATGTTGCCAAGGGTGAGACCGAAGAGACACAAGGGGTGAGTTTTCTCATTAACGTACATTTCGTCTTGCTAACTCCTCTCAGCTCTATCGTGATGGCAAGAGAGTCTTGGAATGTCTTCAGCGTGCCCTTCGAGTTGCCGATGCCTGCATGGACACTGCAGTCTCTGTTGAACTCTTCGTTGAGATGCTCAACCGTTACGTATACTACTTTGATCAGCAAAATGAAGCTGTTAGTGTGATACTCCTTCCTTACTCGCTCCTCTCTAATTATGACTAGGTTACGACAAAATACTTGAATGGCTTAATAGAACTCATCCACTCCAATCTACAGACCAACTCAGAGTCAGCTACAATTGAGATGCCAAAACGCCATTTCCAAAGAACCTTGGAATACATCCGATCAAGAGAGTATGAGGGTGTCATCACCGAGGCCGCCAAGTGAACAACGTACCCATAGATAGAATGGCCGTTCAATGTAAGATGTCTTTCAAGGTGGCAAAACTCTCGAGACTGGCTGTGTAAATCTTTCCGTGACGTCGATAGAAGTTTATCTCTAATAAGAACTTGACATAAGTAATTGCGAGGGTGGTAAATGGAAGTAAGCCTTATATAATTAAGATTTCGTCACATGACTTTATTGGTATACTTACGAATTTCGATTTGGCATCATAATTGTAATATTCTGTGAAATTCATGATTCTTTAATCATAGATCTAATTATCCATTGCGAAACCAATACCTACCTTATTCTACTTACCAGTGTAGATGGTGATAAGCGTTGTCATTTGTACAGGTGTTTTATCAGGCCCCAAGCCCCCTGAGCCGGTGCCGAGACGCGACCGCATCCAATTGTGATAACCTCAACTGTAAGGTCCACATGTACTCTTCACGACACTCATTACTTCTATTGCCCTGGGAATTTGTCTACAGCTGGACTGCTGAGTAATTTAACATCGATTTGCGTTGTAGTTTATTCTCTACACCACCTACATCCTGGACCCTTAACAATATCTCGGCCATTGGCCACTCTCACCATCATGGCTGATGAGAAGCCCTACAAGTACGAGCCTCTCTCAATACCTACATACGAAGAAGCAATTGGATCAACTTCACGAACTACAACCCCGTCACATAACGATGAAGTAGCAGAACCTGCGGAACGGGCGGGGCTCCTAGGCAATGATGGAGAAGGACGACTACCGGTTCCCACTCGGAGAGCTGGATATCGTCCGCCGGCAACTGATGATGGGCGCACTTCTCCAGATACCGATACGCCAATAGATCAACATGATCGCGGGTCCATGGACAGCGAGGAGGCGTTCGTGCGCCGGGAAATGGAAGAGATGGAGATAGCAGAACCACCACAACCGCAATCAGCATGGGGGAAAAGGATATCTAGTCTTTCCCAGTCCCTATCGTCGATAAATCTGCCATTCAAACTGCGTTTCAAGTGGCCGAAAATGGATGCGAACCTCTGTATATTTTTGGGGAGGGTGTTTGCGATATTGTTGGTTATGGGACTGGTATACCTGCTATTCATGAGCAATTTGTTTCCGTCGGTAAATCAGCGGATGGGAGGGCAGATGTTTGATCCAGAGAGTGTAAGGATATATGTGCAGAACCAGGTTAATTCGGAAAGAATGCGGGAGCAGCTGCAGAAGATTACACAGAACGATCATTTGGCAGGTACAGAGGGCGACTACGTCCTTGCGAAATACGTGCACGATTTCTTTATGTCAGCTGGCTTAGAGAACGTCAGGATGGAGCAGTTTGATGTTTATCTCAATTACCCAAAAGTAGGAGGAAGGAAGGTGGAGCTTTTGGCTCCGAATGGGGAGGTTAGATGGACTGCGAAGCTCGAAGAGGATAGCATATACACGGACCCGCCACGACAAGAGACTCCTGTTTTCCATGGCCTTTCTAAAAGCGGAGATGTCAAGGGACCTTTGATATATGCGAATTACGGGTCTAGAGAGGACTACAAGCATCTGTCGGATATTGGGATCGATACGAAAGGAGCGATTGCTTTGGTGAGATATGGTGGAACTCAAGGGGATAGGGCATTGAAGGTCAAGAGTGCAGAGTTGGCCGGATTTGCGGGATGTATAATATACAGTGATCCTGCTGATGATGGATTCAAGCAGGGTAAAGTTGCACCTGACGGCAAATTCATGCCAGAAGGAGGAGTTCAGCGTGGCTCTGTTAGTTTGATGAGCTGGGTGGTAGGAGATGTTTTGACACCTGGTTTCGCAAGTGTCAAGGGCCAGGATAGAATTTCCAAAGAGAATAACCCAGGCCTTGTCAACATTCCCAGCTTGCCCTTGTCATGGGGCGATGCTCAGAATCTTTTGAAAGAAATACAAGGCCATGGTCAATATGGGCCAAAGGAATGGACTGGTGGTATTGAAAATATTGAATACTGGACCGGAAATACTACCTCGCCTCATGTACATTTGGTCAACGATCAGGACGAAGTCGATGAGCAACCAATCTGGAATGTTCTGGGAAAGATTACAGGAATCGAGCAGTCGGAAAAGTCAGTCATTATTGGAAATCACCGAGATGCTTGGGTTTATGGAGCGGTTGATCCTGGGTCGGGAACTGCTGCAATGCTCGAACTTGTTACTATCTTCGGCGATCTTGTGCAGCGTGGCTGGCGACCTCTCCGGACCATCGAGTTTGCTTCGTGGGACGGCGAGGAATATAACCTCATAGGTTCTACCGAGCATGTTGAGAATGATATTGAGCGTCTGCGAAAAGATGCTTATGTTTACTTGAACGTTGATGCCGGTGTTGCTGGCTCCACATTCGAAGCATTAGGAAGCCCAGTCTTTAAAAAGTCGGTTTTGAGGGTGCTAGATCGAATCACCGATCCATTACAGAATGCAACACTTCGTCAATTGTGGGACAGACGCGAGGCGCAGCTTGACGGCCTTGGGGCAGGTAGCGATTTTGTTGCTTTTCAAGACATCGCCGGGACGTCGAGTCTCCATTTTGGCTTTGAAGGTCCTCAACCTTATCACTCAGCTCTTGATAATTTTGAGTATATGGAAAATGTAGGTGACCCAGGGTTTGTCTACCATCAACTTCTTGGTCAGGCATGGGCCTTACTTGTTCTCGAATTCTCGGATCGGCTTGTTGCACCTTTCGATATGGCATCATATGCTGCTTTGGCCACTAAATGGGTCATGGAGTTGGATAATTGGGCAGAGAGGAAGGGCGGTTCCTCAGATAAATGGACCATAAACCCTCTCCGGGAAGCAGTATTGGAAATGGCGAAGGATATTAGACTATTTGAGAAATGGGAGGCGGAATGGGAATCTCTCGTTTTGGCAAACGGAGGATACGAATCTGCTGCTACAGGAGTGCGTCGTCAAAGCCATAATAACAGGATGGCCAATTTTGAAACGCATCTGTTGGATTTGGAAGAAGGTGGTGGGGTGAGTAGTATATCCTCCTGGACTTTTTACACTTTTTAACAGAATTAGATACCGAACAGGACCCAGTTTAAACACGTTATATTTGGCCCCCAGCTCTGGGCTGGCTACGACGGAGAATACTTTTCCAGTGTACGGGATGCGATAAACGAAGACAATTGGGAGCTGGCGAAGACGCAGGTCGAGAAGGCAGCCAGGATAATGACCAGGGCGAGTAAGAAGCTAATAGGGAACCAATAAACAACAGGCTGGGTTTTTTATGTTTGTATATTTGTTTCCAGCGTGGCATATATGGCGTTTGGAACGGGATGAGCATGGATCGCTGGACCCGGGACTGTTTATTATAGTTGAAATCGTTTACATTTCACCGAGTACACGTCCTGTTATCTTCTTGCCGGCGATTCAATCATAGGCCGTTACTGAGACGGTAGATGAGAACAGAAGATACTCCACTATCTAGGATCAACGTTAACTTTGGTTTTAATTTGGGCCATTAAAACGACGAGGCGTTATTCATGTAGACGTACTGTTGACACTACCCCCTCTGGTATCATTGTCGTCGTAGCCCCCACATCATGTCCTCCCCTAACGTCCGTCAAAGTGACAACCACGTTCACAATGTCCGTCCCTCCATTGACGACATTAATCGGTAGCGGCCTGTCATAACCTACGCACAGCTGATTAGCCCCTGCCTTCTCTGCCACCTATTCATGATTCCTCAAAAGAAAGACAAATACTCACTCCACAGGATCCCACCGCCCAAACTCCCATCACCACAATTCGTGTTGATATTTCCTCTATATGCATTCTTCCCTCCGGTGACAAGCAATGCCAACAGCGCCGCCAACTCGAAGATGAAAACAAGCAAGAACGTGACTATTTTAGGAGTGCGGATATCTGAGACTCGCTTCTGTCGCGAAGATAGGTTAGTTTTCAGGGATAAATCTGCCATGGGATTATCAGGTCGAGGCCCTTTAGTTGCTAGTCCTAGAACGAGTGTTGCTACAACTAAATTTATGCTCTATTAGCTTGTGTTTCGTCTAGCTAAGCGGGACCGAATGGACATGAAGAAGTGGACATACACAAGACCCCGAAAAGCCCAACACCAATCCAGCCCATCGGTCCATCACCCGGATACGCAACATGCACCGCTAATGCGAAGATCACCAGCCCGCACAGCAAATACAGATATACGAGCGCGATTCCCCATCTCAGCAATAATTTACGATAGCCGGTTGCTAGTTCGTGGTCGTGGAGCGGATGGATGAGCGTTGAGAGGAGCAGAACGGAGAGGATGTTTGAGAGGAGAATCAGAGCCGAGACCGCCAGGAGGGTGTGGAGGCGTGAGAGCGTTTTGGTGCAGCCGTAAGGTGCGGGAAGGAGAAATTGCGTGGTGAACTACTTGTTTGTTTAGAAGTGTAATGGTGAAAATGGAAAAGGATGCAGCTTACAGCTACACTTCCAATAAAAAGCGATATGGTGATCAGGGTCACGAAATGCTCTTTATAGTGTTGCTTCGGGGATCCCATGGCAAGATCCTCTATATAATGATTGGAGCCTGAGGGAAGATTTTAGGTGAAACGGGATCCAAAAGTCCAAGTCCTTACTGGCGGGATGCGACAGAGAGAAAAGCATATTACGTGGCCGTAATTAGACGGTTTTACGTTGAAACGTTCTCTTTGTTGTGGTGTACGGATTCTGGCTCTGGTGCTTTGTTTGCGTACAATTGGTGTATTTTAGAAAGTCTAAGGCTTACTCCGCATTCGTTCCAACGACTTCAAACTTCAATAAATAAACTTAGTCGAAGGCTAACCGTACTGTATCAATCTCATTATGATGCTTTGTCAATCAGATGTCACAGGTTCAAGAGTGATCAAAGCGGAATTCGTGTAAATGAAAGCCTGGTTACTAAAGGCATCACAAGGAGGTGTATGAAATATACGTGTGATTGACCAGCTCTCCAAATTCAGCTTTTTATCTCGCTGGGGGTTTTCTCCTCCCTACGCAAATGGAATGAGCCAGTTTAAGTAGCGACAAAAACCGGTTTGTTTCAAATATCAAATAGAATGCTTCTTACCCACGTGATATGGTCACAATCGCTTAATTAAAGGGGTTGACTATAGCCCCACTGCTTTCGGTAACATGGTAATGCTTTCTGTCGTTACAAATATTAAAGAGCTTCCTTTATTAAAAATTGAGATGATGCAGAAATTGGCATAATAGACTTATAATAAGGACGTTACATTCATTCAACGATCAGACGAAGTAAAGGTAGTCTTTGTGAGGCTCTAAAGTTAGGAGGCTCGGAATCCTGACATGTGGTGATGCGGCTCAAATCCAGGGATAATCACTACGCTAGCGTAACGCTAGGAGGGCGCTGGTAGAACGCCGGAGTATATGAACTAAGGAAAGAGGGTTAACAATACGATATAGATTATCTTCTGTGAATATTAGAATACGAATTCCAAGGCTTGTATCACGCTGTCTATTGCTTCTCACAAATAATATTGAAATTAATATGAGAAAGCATAATGGCTTAATCAAGGCTTAGAATCTAAAAAAAAAATAGTTGAATTTTAAGGTGAATAGTAAGGAAATCTTTTTAATTACTGCTTTTTGATTCTCCATAGCGTGAAACTGCTCTCGCCCATCGATGTTTTTACTACCGTGGCTTGGGTTATGACTTGAGTATGAGGTATTTGAACCATAAAGACTACTCTTGAGCTTGCGAAGATATCTCCCTGTATGGAGTAATGGAGCCATACAAGGAATACAAGCACAAAATAGCTCAAATGCGGGTTCGACTACTCCTCTGATTAGAATTTGATTTCTATTTATGAGAAATATAATAAGGCAGAAATACTCACAGCTGACATCGATCTGGCTTTGGTCCCGAATAAGAATGTAAAGCCTTACAGCGGCGAAGATGATTGACAACCCGCCAAGGCCGAATATACCACCAACGCTGTACTTTTTCGCTGTGCTCATCTGTAATTTCATAACAGCAGAGATAGGTAATACTAAAATCGCAATATCAAGTGCAATATCGGTATATTTAATTCCGATGAAGATGTTCAAATACGGGATACACTTCCCTGGAAGCTCTGGTTTCCATGATTTTGCGACAGGTGTAGACTGGAAGGTAGATAGATGCCAGGCTAATTACTATCCACCAGATAATGCTCAGACTTGCGAGCACAATGAGCCAGGATCGATATTTTCTGCCAAAAACCCTATGATAGAATAGAAGTACTGACAACAAGCTAATAGGTTCTTAGACTCATTTTATATAACAAAGTGGGAGCTCGGCCATCGTACCTTTCCAAAGTTTACTCCATCCTCTGGTTGGTGGCGTTTGTCTCGCCGTGCGATTGGCTGTATCCGCTTTTGCCATTGAGTCCAATAGTTGGGGCTATTGGCTTGATAGGCACGCGGCAAAGGTGCAGGTACGAAGCGAGACGACCTAGTTTGTGCTTGAGCATCCATTGGCTCTAGCCCAAGTCAATCTAATAACCAACAACGCCTATATAACGTATAACCAACATTGCTTCGTATTTGGAAGTTACCAACTACTAGGGAGATGGTTTGTTGTTCGTTCAGCGCCAATTATCATTTGTTTTCATTATCGGAAGATTCTCTGATTCGAGGGAGCCTGTCAGAAAGACAGGGTACGTGTAAGAGTAAGGTAGAAAGAAAGAGAGGGAAACATGAATTTGAACCTGGTAAGTGCAGGCACTGCCTCATATCAGCATCGGTGGCTCCTATTTTCAACCCTCCTAGAATCCATCTACTTACCCCGATAGCAACACTCACTCACTCTGACAGACCGAACTCCATCAATGTCTTGGATGGTTCAGCATTCAATGTGACTATATGTGAAGTTTTAAGACTTGCCAGTCAGCAAGAAGAAACCTTAAGCAATGGACCAGCCACGGTCGCTATGGCTCCCTAATGACGCTCCCGATGCTAATCAGCTATCCGTTCCCACCCCTGTGTTCCGGTCCTCGTGCGACCCATGCGCCTCATCCAAAGTCAAGTGCGATCAGGCGAGGCCTGTATGTCACAGATGTATCCTTTCAGGGGCGTGCTGTTTCTACGGTATTTCTCGAAAACATGGTCCATCCACGCTTCACTCTCGACATAGCCGTCGAAAGTCTTGTCTTAAGGGAAAAGCAACAGCTGCAAGACTTGCTTCGAGCGCGTCTGAAGAAGCCAATATCCATGTCATTTCTCCAATGCAGCCCGATCTATATACCCCAAACTCAGATCTCCGAATTGGGCCTTTAACTTTGGAAGCTAAAATTAATCAAAGGCCCTTGGAATGCAGGGATCAAGCAACATCCGACTTTTTTGACTTCAATTTGCCTGGTGCAACTACTCCAGGTTTTATGGACTCATTGAGTGGACGGTCACCGACCAGTGTTTCTATTATTGATCAAGATTTCGGCCACTGTCCCCCAGTGGAACTCTCTGTGACTTATGGAGATAGTTTAGCACCGGAGCATGAGGGCTCTGTTCATTCAGACTTTACAATCGAGAATCGTCGGCCACTTAGGCAGGCGTCCAGTTCAATAGCGGGTGTGTACTCTGATGCAGTATATGCCAGTGTCGGTGTAAACCTAGTGACGGATGAGATAGAGAAATGCCAGGGACCGCAATCATGTTTCTCGATTGCTTCCTCCACGCTACAAATGTTGTGCGAACAAAACACTCAAATCAGTAGCAATGTTTCGTCATCAAGATCTAGTAGTTCAGGTGCTACTATAAGAACTACAGCATCAAGTTCCAGGCGTCCAGGCAATGACAATATTCTTCACTACAATAAAATTGCGATCGCGAACATCACTTCCTTACTGAACTGCCCATGCGCCCAGGATCCATATCTGGCTATGTTATACGCTTCGATTGTTTCAAAGACACTGCTATGGTATCAATGCGCAGGAGGCTCATCACAAACGAAGCTAGGACAATGCTCAAGAATCTTTCTAAACCCAAGTGCTTCAGGATCGTCATCAAAGAACTCTGAAATCGAGCAAAGTGTCACTGTGACCCCGTTGCCTATTACTGTTGGTGATTTCGAGCTTGATGCAGATGATCGCAAAGCTCTGAGTAAGTTCTTACTTCTTAGTGAGCTTCGAAAAGCTGGACTCCTGATTGACCACATGGCAAACAAGTTCGGAAGATCGGGGGATAATATGTCAGAAAGATCGGGCAGTATCTACGTGATGCTTGGGGCATGGTTGAAAGCAGAATTAGCAAGGACAATTCGAGATGTTGAGGTTCAGCAACTGGAAACCAGTTGAATGACGGATGAGATTAACTGTGACACTACACCCAACGCCGAAACTCGCTTTTTCAAAAATTGTAGAAAATTGGATAGAATACATTATGCCGCATGATGGAAGTTAAGCAACTGAATAACACTAGGATATAGACAGCAGGTAATTACTCTCCACAAATATGAGCGACATGCACTACCCTCAGTACCAAAATACCTCATCAGTGCTGCCGTTGAACTTGTTTTCTTCATTCATATCCTTGATAAGGACTTTGATACGTTCTACCAACGCTTTTCCATACTGAAAATACAATTGTAAGCTTTTGATGACACACCAAGGATTAATACAACCGACCTCGGGACCAAGTGGGGGTGTAGGCTTGTTAACATCAGGCTATTTAATACACGTCAGTACCTGATTGCTCAATTTGAGGCGAAAGTAGGTTGTAGTAAGAAGTGTCTCTAACCCTCAACCAAGGAACCAACGGCGTCTTCGCTGTTTGGCATGCTTTTCGCATAGCATTCAGGTCTTCATCATTATAGCCACCGCCAAGTATTATTGCCTTGGGGATATTATGGTAGTTTTTCGATCCAAGTTCAATGTCTGTAGAGACCGGTTCTCGTTTCAAAATGGCTGGAATCTCAATCCTGCCGGTGTCAGAACTAAGACAAAGATGAATGACTAAAAGTTCCACGACCATTAGCACTTCTTGCGACTCTGTGGTAGGAAAGGAGCCCCATTACCATCTACCTCTGGTTTTAGGCCTGCTATGACACCAATTGCAATTTTGGTGGTTTTACCACAGAGAATGACGGGGAGCACTCCTGCCATATTTTCCGAAAATATTTAGGTTTAATAAAATCTTCGTCGCAAATACTTATTGTGTAGCTACGGCTGTTCAATCGTGTTGAAGTGAATTATAGATCGGCGACCGGCAGTTGCCCAATTGTGTTTAAAGAGGGAGAGGCTAGATTCTAGAAAAGAACGCAAGTGGCGAAATGCCTCATCGTACCACATATTTGTACCTTGCTTTTAATGTTGCACGTTGCCGAAAGACCACGTAGCGAGCTACGTTATGTCCGGATCGAGCCCGAACCACCAACCTATCATGAAACGACGTGACTGACCTGAATGCATAATTCTGCCGCCAGCCCAAAGTAGATCGAACGTTCAGTGTATTGCCTTGACATGACGTCTACTTCAAGGTCGCGTGTAAGCCGCATAAATTATTCATTCCTTCAGGTCCATGTCAAAACAAACCACATGACAACATCCTCTTCCTGAGATTTTCGGAAGTTTCAACACTTAGAGCAGAAAACCTATTTGATATTGGTGGTATGATAGCTGTGGTTACAGGCGGCGGCTCAGGTTTGGAAACCCTATGACACCTAGGTCCAGTCAACCAGCTAACTCGAGTTTAGGAATAGGCCTGATGATGCCCAAATCGCTTGCTGAGAATGGGGCTGCAAAAGTATAGATTGTCGGTCGAAGCAGAGATCGTTGGTAAACTGCAGTAGATCTCTATCTAGAGTAAATGCTCCCCATAACTCTTGCAAAGATATTTAGTATGCCAACTATCCACAGGATTATTATTCCAATCTGCGGGGACGTAACCTCACAACCAAGCTTGGCTCAAGTCTCTGCACAAATTCTTCAACAAGCAGGCTTCGTCAACCTTCCAGCTCTTGGACCTAGGAAATAAACAAAGAAATTTAAATGTCAAGAGTCAAGTCATAGCAACAGCGAGCATAGCTGGGTATATGAGAGATCCGCGCTGGGATTCGCGTATTGCTCTAGTAAGGCTGCTTTGCTTAGCATGATGAAAAGCTTTTCTACTTATTGTGTGCCTTGGGGCATCCGCTTCAACTCCGTTGCGGCTGGCTGTATGTTCTCTATACTTGGATCTCCTATCATGCACCTGAAAACATACATTGATTGCCACCAGTGTTTCCTACCACTATGTCCCCTTTTCGAAGATCCCAATAATACGGTTGACTCCACCATCTTTGTAGCCATTGGAGCAGATCGATTGGTGAAGCATTTCGCCAACTCCATCAAAATAGGGCTTCTAACGAACGAGGCAGAACTGTTGCTATGTCCTACCTGTCCCTGTATTGGTTCTCGGAGGAAGTTGATCAACATCGCTATACGGGCGATGCTTCTGAGGTCGGATTCTGGGATATTGGCGGCGATTGCGATATCGTGATATGAGATGGTGTCGTCGAGAGGTATTATCTGAGGGATCTGAAAGTGGCATAGCCATCTCAAACATGCGAGTTGATTATTCTGATGTTTAAAAGTTAGGGTTCTAAACTTCGTCGCCCATAATGATACTTCCACAGAATTGTAAGCCAAGAAAGTGACCAATGATCGTTGTCTTGATTTAATCATGTGGTGCGTAACAAATTGCGAAAGGCGTACCTGAATAGCTTGAACCATCAAAAAGTCACTACTGTCAGTGGTCAACATTTGTATTTGAGCAGCTGCATCATTTATCTCATATTTTATGGATATCATTTTATTTGATGCATTTAGAGGTAATAGCGTAGTCGGACTATCTGGTTGGAATGTCTTGTCATAGTGGCCACACTTTTCGCAAAATCTGGTAAGTTTTTCGGAATCTTTCAATATTTTCCTTACTAATGAGACAATGTTCTCGACAGGCGCTGGGGATGGTTTTGGTCTTGCTGCGAACTGGGAGAAAAACACCTTCCTCATTGTAAGCTGTCCTTTTGAAATTTTAACCAAAAGATCCTGAGCTTCTTGAATATGCAAATGATAATTGAGCGTAGAATCTGGGACATAGCTTTAAAGTTAGTCACCAACAGAGGAAATTACTTGAGAAGTGGGTATGGCCACGGGATTGAACATAGGCAACCCCATTTCTCAGAATTAAGGTGTGATACAGATCGTAACTCAATAATACCATACACCAGCAGCTAAGCTTTCCTACCCTCTAAAATGAAGACCTATTGGCCAGGATCATTAGCTAAACCACACTACTCTACCGCCTTCTTATCAAATGTCGCCAAGGCCAAGCATAGTCTTCACGTATGTTCGAAGTTATGTTAGGTGGTGAACTGTTTTCGGAGGGGAATCAATTACCAGCGGTACAACACATCTGTTTCGTGCAGATCTACCGCATCCTTGCCTTACTGCTCGTTTACCGCAAGCCACCTACACTTTTCTCGTTGCTCTAGATTATTTGACCATTATACCCCTGCCATTCCCGAGATCCTTGTAATCCCGAGCGTCACCGATACAGCTCGGGAATCACCCAGTGTGCCCGAAATCCATGTAGACATGGGTATTCATTCTCGATGCATGATCCCATGAGTAAATGCCATGTATGAAGTGTGTGAACATGAGACTAGTCCCACACAACTCAATAGTTTGCTTGGGCACGAAGCAGAAGAGATTTCCTATGTTAGACCACCAATCTGACTACCACCCCAAGTATCAATCATTTGACAGCTACACCTCAGCTTTTTTTCTCCTTCAAGCTCGACTTTGTTCCTGTTAGCTTAAATTTAAGCTCGTCTCTGA
>Ga0247807_10001417_pt1 | contig 14069 bp, 8 predicted proteins | sample UWRJL074202C1_FD_179931 | JGI IMG/M metagenome (GOLD analysis project Ga0247807, IMG submission 179931) | Plant litter microbial communities from Arlington Agricultural Research Station in Wisconsin, United States - UWRJ-L074-202C-1 | ecosystem: Environmental > Terrestrial > Plant litter >...
TGTGACGCCGGCATACAATCTCGGGGCTTTTGCCTTGCGCCGCAGCGGCCACGCCATGTTGAGTCTGCACAGCAGCACAAAACTCGCTACAGGACTCATCTCCGCTATCACGTGTGGGATGCGTCCGACGGCGATGTTACGCTCCTTTGCGAGGTCGACGTTGATATCCTTGACGAAAGCGGTCGAGTCTTCCGAGTTCCACTTCCTGCCGCAGGCGGCTGGGAAACGCCATTTGTTGCCGATGGTATGGTGCGTGCCGTAGCACACCGGGAGATGTAGAAAATCGTGGCTGGCTCTGATCCGCGTGGTAGAGCCAGAGAGGAGATCCATTCCTGTGTATGAGCGCGTGCCGTAGGCTTGGTAGTGTTCCCACGATCCTTCATGCAGGGCTTTCATGGTAATATTATATGCTGGGAGCGCAACTTGGCCGGGCAGCTCGTTTGTTTTCCTGTTCAACGTGTTGAACTTACTATAACAGTTTACCTCGCACACCATGTTTTCAGTGTTGGGAGGACACCAGAACCGTGGGTTGTTGCTGTTCTTTCGACATATCACAGCAGCATCCCATCGCTGATCGCATGCCTCGTAGCAGCGGCTTGCACTGAGCAGCTCAGAAATGAGACGCTTGCGGATGGGGTCGGTGAGCTGCTCCTCATACTCGCCGTATGTCATTTCTGAGTAATGGTCATTCAAGTTCCAGGATTCGATGCTCATGACCTCTTTCAAAACCATGTGTTCAGGGTCATCCTTGTTGCCGTTGAGAATCCAATCAAACAGCTGCGCAGTTTGTTGCTTGGCTTGGCTTATGAAGTCGTAGATGTGGTTGCGGAGATCGTCCGTTCGAGCCGCCGTGTCTTCCCCCGATGCAACTCCAAAAAGCGAACCACATATTCCCTTAGCAGTCGACTGCGTAAGCGTTAATCTGTGGGCTCCACGGTCATTAGATCTGACAGCTGAAGGAAACAGCCCAGCGAAACCTGCCCCCTTGATGCCGATACCACGAAAGTATTCAAAAACCTGCATCCCCATGCCGATTTTGCCAGCAATCTCTGCAAAGTTGCCGACCGTGGATGGGTCGGGTATAGCATGCTTCGCTATTTCGCCTCCGAAAGACATGCCCAAGCCGGCTGTGCTCATGCCTATCTCGAGAGCCGTTCGCATGGTAAACTTGAATATCTCGCAATTCAGCGCCTTGGCCGGATCCGGTTGCGGCGTGAACGTTTTAACAAGCGAAGCAGCTTGCTTGTGGAACGTGTTGCCGGCGACTTCCATAGCGCTGAGCATGGAAGCCAGATTCGCCTGGATGTTCTCCAGGTTTAAAAATGTGAAATAGACTTGTCTTGCAAGATTGATGTTGTGCAACGTGTTTCTTCCGTCTCCCACTGGCCAGGACTGGGAAATATGTCTCATCGTGTCGTACGCGCTGGGGTACTTGCACCGATGTACTTGATCGATCCGACAGTTGAAGTTTGCATTGCCGGTAAAGGTATACATGAAGCACTTCATTGGTGAAAGTCCCATCTGTTTACAATTATAGAGGTCGGTAGTCTCGAAAATGTCAACGAATTCGGACAACATGTCTGCAGCGCCGACTTCTGCAGTCGTGTTTTCATTCTTTTGCCATACCTCTAAAGGCTCGCATAGTTGGGCTGTCTCCCAGGCTTCGACAGGATCAGTGTGTCGTGTTTTGTTCTGGTATGATTGGGTTACATTGGGATATAGAGGTGTTGTAAGTGGTGGCAGACCTTTCACACTTGAGCGAGCGAGGTGGAGTTTGGCTACTGGCTGTTGCGCGAATGCTAGGTATTCCCAATCGGGCACTGGAAATGAAGTTAGCAAACGCATCTCATGGAGATATTGCTCAGAGTCCTGCAAAACCCGAGCTAGAAAATAGGGATATTACCAAACTTACTGGGAATAGGCTCGGCACTGACTTGACGACAGGCAAACATGCAAAGCACAAGAAGAGAAACTGTTGATACCATTTTGAAGTTTCATTGTAGTCCATGTTTGGGATGAAAATCCGAGGGAAGAAGAAAAATGATGTGCGAAAGGCTGGCGCTTCACTCTAGTATCGGGCAGGTTAATCCAGATATGACTATGACTAGCACACCTGGGTAGCTCTTCGTAGGAAATTTTCACATTCAAAGAACGGTAAGCTAGAACCAGCGGACTACCTTTTACAAATCGAGGCCAGCTTGACTACTCGAGGTGTTTGATGAGATGGTTTTAAGGAACGCTTGATAACAAGCAAGTAGGATACACAGCATCCGCATGCCTCGAATACCACCATATATCTAGAACAATGGGTGAGGAATTGCGGTCATAAACACAACAAGAAAGTCATATACGCAGAGTGTCGCTTTCTGATACTTGAGAACAACATATGCTCACCAAAGGTTTGGGTTACTATGAGCAATCATACCACGGCTGCAACCTAAGATTCTCACCAAGGATATCACTAGAAGGCCAAAGCAAGCAATAGCTAGACATAATCATCAGGACAGCCACGCCAACACAGAATGCTTTGCAAGTCCACACAGAATCTAAAACTAAAACTCACGCCATGCCAATAAAACATTTTCCCCTACACAGCCCAGCTCCCCAGACCACACAAGCCATCAGACGCAGGCACGAGCAGGTTCCCACAACTGGTTAAACAAACTTGTACAATAAATCCACGCAACAAAGAGAAATCCACCCATCCACCTGTCAGAGCGGGTTTGCGTAGAACAAAGGGAAGGGGGGATTTGCTATGCTAGTTCCGCCGCACAAGCTTCGCGACGATTCGCTACCAGCGTACTGTCTGGTCTGGTGGTAGGCTAGCACTAGCATGCTGGCGCGAGGTGTAGACGGAATGGAAATATTGACTCAAAAGCCCGTGGAGTGGATAAAAGGCTGGTAGATGTAGTGTTTGCTTGCTCTTGCTAATTACGGAGAAGGGAGGGGAGGAGAGGAGGGGATAGCTAAAAGGATGTAGGGTTTTGTAATGGAAGCGGTTTTGAGATGGGCTTGCGTTGTATTTTTGGTGAGGTTAAAGTTGAATTGAGAATAAGGTTATTGTGAAAAAGTACAGTGGTATTCAATATGCACCATTATCTAGTCGCTGGGATCTGGGTAGGATGCAAGGAAATATAGGAGAGGTGTAGAATAAGATATGTTCTCTGTCTCTGAAAACAAATAGGGGGAAGATGAATCTAGCCACGAAATATATACCAACCGGCCGTGGGAGCAAACAAGAGTGAGGCCACTCGAGATTTGGTGGTGAGAACTGGTATTACGGGTTTCAAATGTTTTTCATTACAAGGCTTGTATGTGCTCTACGCGTAAGAAGCAAAAGAAAAGGGTGCAGCATTGGCTGAGATATATAAAGTAAATGCAGGAAACCGACCTGCCGAAGCCCAACGCCACTCGTTATGATCTTACAACCAACATTTCCAATCCGCCGCCATCCCGCATCGTATATGCTGGATCCTCCATCGATTAATATCTCTCGGCTCGTAACTCTGAAATGCAACATCCTTAAAACAAGCAATCGAGACAACAGCAGCAGGCTAGCAGACCAGCACATCCTGCAAAGAGACCCGTAGCCGCTCCGCCACCCTTCCCCCGATCTTGGTTTACATACTGCCCTTGCTGATTTCCATATTGCGGTCCTCCCTGCTGCTGGTATCCTTGTTGTGGATAGCCGTAGCCCTGTTGCGGGTGACCTTGCTGCTGATATTGTTGCTGCTGGCCATAGTAGTCACCCTGAGGAGGACCTTGAGGACCACCGTAACCTTGTTGTTGATAAGGCTGCTGGTATCCCGGCTGTGGGGACTGGCCGACATTTGGGGGATAGCCATCGCCCTGATATGGTGCCGCTTGATTGTAGGGAGAAGTGTGAGCGGGCGCTGGAGAGGAGAGGCCAGGATTGTTGTATTGAGGAGGAGCTCCCACGGGCGCATCGTACTTTTGCGACATGGTGATGTTGAGGGTTGAGAGTTGAGTTGTGTGAAGGCTGATTAACGGAGACTTGTGTCAATTGAGATGACCAGAGCAGTCGTGGATGGTGAATGTGTGATGTGGTTCGGTCTTGGATGGATTGCTCGAGACAGAGTCAGTCAGAAGCGACGTGGAAGATTTTGCCTTTCGAATTGCCAAGGGCGTGGAAAGAGGCGTTGGCGTCTGAATCTTAATATATATATGGAATGGAATGGATTTGCCCCAAGACCTCCAAGCTCTCGTAGTCGTCACGAGCTCAATTAGTCTTGCCGTCCACTCCGGTAAGGTTTCGGAAGCAGTAAAGTTCCTGGGCGATCCCAATCAGTTTGCAGCACCGATTTGGAGGCGGCCTGGGCTGATGGAGGGTTGATAAGTTACGGGTGGAGGTTTGATTATCAGGAGCTGGAAAGAATGGGTGATTTGGAAAAAAGAGAGAAGAATTGAAGATGCAAGAGATCGGGAGTTGACGTTTTTAAAGACTTTATGTTTGGGGGAATGTTTGGGAATTGTCGCACGCATTCGCAAGCACACTGTGGCGCAGTCGCCCAAAGCTGCCCCGCAATGCCCAGCAAATGCCCCGCATTGGAGCTGACCTAAATTCACGTGATCTCCAGCCTCGATAGTGGAGGGAGTGATTACGATAGCAGCCGGAAGACAATTTGCCCGTCAGAATTGTAAAGTACATAGATAAACATATATATCTATATATAGAGAAAGAGAGAGACAGAGAGAGAGAAATATATAATATGCTAACAATCAAACCCAAAAGTCAATTCCAATCCACGCCACCAACACCAACTACCAACTAGAAATAGAAGAGGGTTGCCCGCACATGCAAGACATCGTCATGCCACCACCATTGCGCACCAGCAGTTTGCTTGTGATGCTTGCACTGCAGAGAGAGAGAGAGATGCGATGTACGTGTTTCTACAGGTAAGGTACGGGATTGGGCGTGGGAAGAGATGGCGCGCAAAGGTACCAAGTACCAGGACAAAGTGACTGGGAAGAAGTAAATGTAGGGCGGAGGTAAGTGGGAAGGACGAATGTGCCGCACTATATATGTACTCAGTACATTCGTATAGTATCGTATCGTACCCTATGTACCTTTTACCGTGGGATAGGATAGGATATTATAGCAAAGTATAGTATAGTATAGTATAGTATAGTATAGTACAGAATAGTGTAAGTGTAAGCATAACTAAGTACAGTCCAGGACAGTCGCAAAGTCAATGACCGCCCGTTGCTGCTAGTCCCCGGTCTGGCCCCAATCCAACCAATCAAACCATCCACAACAACCAAAACCCGCCAAACCATCCATCACCCAGCCTCCCGCTTTCTCTCGCCCATCCCGCCCGTCATTCCATCCATCCATCCCATCCATCCAGGTTCGAGAAGAAACGTCACGTCAGTCTGGAAACATCTTCCTCCAACCCCCCCAATTCTCTGCAACAAAGACTCAAAACCAAGTCTGTCACTGTTTGACTTTACCCCACGACTAGCTACTCCATTATTTCACACACTTTTCCAACATTGGCGCATTCCAAAACACCGTTTTATCGACAAAGTCTATTTGCGCCAACTTTACGATTGTAGCCCGGACTTCCGAAAGGCTGCGACGGAATATACATATGCACATCATCATGCTTGCAGCCAGTTGAGAAGAACACACCACCACGCACCTCCAGCTTCCCTTGACTCTGTGCCAACCTGCATCGACATCAGCTCGACTCGATCCTGTTACGAGTTCTGTTTTCCTCGTCTTACCACAGATCCGTGAGCGGGCCAGAGCCTCGTTATCGCAGCCCAGCCACCGTTGCGCCGTGAACCAAGGCAGCATCACCATCACCGTCGCATTTCACGTACAACCTCAGCACATAAGATTCAATTGAAAGCAGAGCAGAATCCAGCCCAAGCAACCTGCGACCCGATCGCAACCGCGGTCTTATCGCAATGGCGCCGGTTCCTCCTTCTCTCCCATCTCTCCCTGCGCGCGACATGATCACTACCATTGCCAGCCGCTCAATATCAGCCGCGCAGTCAAGCACCCAAGCAATCTCCGAATCACTACAACTGTTAAGGCGTAACTCCCACGCAATATTGAGACGCCAGTCGCTGAACGGTAATAATGATGCGATCATCCCTACAACCTACGGGCAAATCAACAGCGGCCCTGCGCCGTCAACAGTGGTGGGCATAGTGTTTGGAAGCGTGGGAGGCTTTCTACTAATATTATGGTTGATATACACATGCGCGACGCTCGGTGGTACGAGCGTTGGAAGTGATTACACCGAGGATGTCGTGATAGAACGGCGGAAGAGCCATGGGTGAGTTTTCTCCCTACCTGTTGACCTCGATGCGATACCGAGTCGCGCTGGCCCAAAGCATATAGTACCGTCCGCTAACCGCTTTCCCAAGGTCCAGATCCAATCGATCCCGTCGCATGTCAGAAACCGTCGAAATCCGAGCACAGCCCATACGCGTAGTCCCAACTCGCGTGGAGCGGGTGGTGGTCGAGGAGAGCAGGCAAACTCGTCGGGAAAGGAGCCGCGGCGCGAGTGATGAGGTGGTAGTCATCGAGGAGCATAGCACGGTCAGCCCGCCGCGGAAGAGCAAGAGCAAGCGGAAGGGGGAACGGGATAGTGGCTACCGGGTGGTGGACGCGAACGCATACGGCGGCGTTATTGGCGGGAGGAGAGGCAGTGGCTCACGGCGGTAGAAGAAGAGCGACTGGATTTTCTGCTTCGTTAAGCATTCTAGGGAAGGGGGGGTTGCTGTAAAAACTGGTCTGCACCATATGGGCTATTGGGAGGGGATCTAATGGGTGGGGTGCGTTTTTTGAGCTATGCGTATATATCCATCGGGCGTTTGTGCTTAACGATACATGATTGTGGGAAAAATGGGCTTCAGCAGAGACGGGCAGGGAAGCACTGGTACATGAGCATTCGTATTATATATACATAGCACAATGTTAGATCGTGTACTTATTGACCTGATTCAACAAACTCTCGTAGTGCGGTCCAATCCAACCATTGTCCCCAGAGGGAGGCAGGCAGGCATCCTATATACTCAGTGCTTGTGCATACTCGCCTATGAAATACAGTAGTTGCGATAGCTTCTGGGTCTCGACCGGGTAGGTAACATTGAGTAATTTAAGAAAGAAGAGACATGGGATGCCACCTCTGGCTCTACTGTTAGCCTGGGCTCTTTTTTTTCTTTTCGGAGTTTTGCCCATATGACAAGATTTATCATTGTCTTGCGGACTGACTGACGTGTTTGCGTTCTGACATTTGTTGAGTATATAGCTAGGAGGTATTTTTAATATCCGGGGCTGTATGCGAGAGTATTATTGGAATGTTATTGGATGAGTGATGTCTGTTTTTTCCTTTTTTTTTGGAGGATTGACACGACATATTAGAGTTCGCATGCTCGTCGACTACCAATTGGTCGTATCCTCGTGCTGTATTTGAGAGTAATGTTAGTAGGATGAAGTGTTGTCTTCATTTTAAGCATTGATGTGGTTGGGTTCTGATGCGCTGTCAGAGCATTATCAGTAAGACACGAGTTGGTTTTATCTTCAATCTTGATCACGATTGCATATATAAATCATATCCTCGAAACGAGATTCATCTTTTCTCTCAAGCATCGATATCTTTAGGTGCTGATAGTCGTCGACTGTGTAGATGCTATATCCTCGGATATAGATGCTCAGATATACACACACATATATGTGTATATACATGTACCAAGTACAGTTAGTCCTCAGATTTCAGCATTCGAGACCCAAACTATACCAAGCCGGAGAAAGCGTAAAATCGCAATTGATCCAGACAAGTCTATTATATATAGTTATTCTAGTAGCCCATCTTGTGCTGCGTGGTGTTACGGGGTCATTCATCCATCCACCATCCACCATCCACCAGCTATCCGATATCGCAGAACCGGAGCAGACGGATTTCGACCGTCAGCGGAGTTCACGATGCAAAGCGCATGCAAGACGCAAACTCCGGTCTGGCGAATGGGGGTTTGCAGAAGTGATATATGGATGTATGTCGGCATTAGAGAAGTAAGTTATATTAGTATGGAGGTGGTAGTGGTGGAGGTGGGAATAATATAACCATGTTCAGCCTGGCTAAACACTAGTAGCTCGCGTGGTTTGGCTGGATCGGGCATAGTCGGACAATATTATTTGCTACGGAGTTAAGCGAGAGAAAGAGAGAAGGCGGTGGAACAGGGTCGAGAAGAGTGGGGAGCCATGCACCAATCACAGCCGCCCCGCTCACAGAAAGGTGGGTTGATGTCATTGTAAGCGAGCGTCGAAGGGCGTGGCCGCCATGCAAATCCAACAAGCTACTACTACACTACGAGTGACGGGATATGCGTGGATGACTGTGACTGTGATGGTGACTGTGAACTGATACTCCCAAGACAACCATCCCTCTTCTTAGCTTACTACTTCCAATATCTATCTATCTCGTAGGGCAATCTATCTAATCAGTCATTCATTCATTCATTCATTCATTCATTCCAAAAGAAAAAACAAGTCAATCATCACCTTCTTCATACAACCTCATCCGTCCCCCTCCCCCATCTTCCTTCGCATCGCCTACGCCTTTCGTTTGATTGATCTTCGTCGATCGGTCTCAGCGCTTGCTGCTGCTGCTACTCGTTGTGACCGTGTGGTGTCACGCCTTAGAGTTGAGGTTACGCCCTCTGCATGACAACCATCGACGAAATGGATGAGTTCTTCAATTTCGAGGATGCCGCCCAATTGGGACAGCATGACCTAACTTTCAGTCCCGATCCCTTGGATCTTGATCTCACACTCGGTCTTGCTGGCGGTGACGGGACGTCCTTGTCGTCACAATACCAATTGTCGGAACAAATACCAACAGACGGCCATGATGCGATTGATCTTGGCTACGGCTTGCAAGATAACATCGTCAATGGCTCACAGGACGTCGCCATGATGGGCGCCAGTGACTTTATGGATTTTCCCAGATGGATTGATGGCATGGACATTCCGGTCCGGCCATGCGTCGCTTGCTCGGCCAAAAGGACTCACTGCAAGGTCATCAAAGAAGGTCAATGGAAAGGATCCTGTACGAGTTGCGTTGCGTTGGCCATGGGGTCGGTGTGCAGCTTGAGGTATCCAGAGAGGAGTCTGGATGTCAAAGCCAATACCGGCCAGGGCTGTATACCTGCAACTGCAGACGAGTCTGCCGAGCTGATGGACATTGCCAACTGGACCGGGCAAGAGACAAGCCCAACCACCGCTCAAATCCCGAGAAACTACTCGACGGATGAGCTCACTGAAGCAAGCCGAGTCCATTCGGCGACGAGCCTGAAAGCCAGTGGCTCTTCCAAGAAAAATCCAACAGAGGCAGCTCCAAAGGTTGGAACCAGACTCTCCCGAGACTCACTTCGCATACTGAAACTCTGGCTATCAAATCATTCTGCGAATCCCTACCCAACAGATGACGAGAAAGACGGTTTGAAAGCTCAGACGGGTCTCAACAAGACTCAGATCACTAATTGGTTTGCAAATGCGCGTCGGAGAGGTAAAGTTCGTGCACCAAGATCTACTTCCCCGGCCCCGCAACAATATCTGAATGGAATTGACATCCCCCGACGAGCAACCCCACGCTTGCAAGAGATGAATCCCCTTGAAAGATGGAAACACTCTCCACCTGAAAACGAACCTGCTTCCGTAACCGCCATTGCGAAAGCTGTTTCCTCCTCTGCTTACTCATCTGGCCACAACAGTTCTCACAGCTATAACAATACCGATGATGGTTCCGCACGCTCACTGTTCAATGCTTCTTCAGCAAGTAGTTTTGAAACTTCAAATTCCAGCGGTGGCTCTTTTGCTTCTGCATTCTCGCACAAGTCTCGCGGCTCATTTGGATCGTTCAGCTCCATGGGCATAAACAGCAGGGGACGACGTCGTCGCCGTCGCCAAACAAGCAAACCAAAACCGGCCAACACATACCTCGCAGCCCCACGTACATATCAATGTACATTTTGCACAGAATCGTTCAAGACAAAGCATGACTGGCAAAGACATGAGAAGTCTTTGCATTTATCCCTGGAGCGGTGGATCTGTTCACCAAAGGGGGCCGTGCAATTCAATACCGAGCTGAATGCGCCTGCCTGCGTGTACTGCGGAATCGCAAACCCCCCTGACGGGCATTCCGAGCAACATAATCATTCAAGTTGTTCGGAACGAACACTAGAAGAGCGAACTTTTTATCGGAAAGATCATCTTCGCCAACATTTAAATCTGGTGCACGATGCCAAATTTCAATGCTGGTCTATGGACGCGTGGAAAGCTAGCACACCGGATATTCGCTCCAGGTGTGGTTTCTGTGGTATTGCCATGAATACTTGGAGTACAAGAGTGGACCATTTAGCCGAACACTTCAAATCTGGAAAGTCTATGGCAGACTGGAAAGGTGACTGGGGTCTTGATTCGCATGTACTGGAATTTGTCGAGAATGGAATGCCTCCTTGTAAGTCAAAATGCTTATGATGTAAAGAATGTGACTAATGGCCAATCATAGATCTCATTCATGATGAACGCAACACCATGGAGCCTTTCAGAACTTCAAATAGAGAGTCGGTCAACGCTGGGAAAACCTTGGAAGATAAAGTAAAGATGGACCTAGTCCTATATATCAACAACCGATATATTTCTGGAACCCTTCCTTCGGACGAGGAATTGCTTGTTGAAGCTCGCAAAACCATCTTGAAGGAAGATGCATTGACAGATGAGACAGAGGTCTCCTGGTTTCGGGATTTGATCATGCTCTCAGGTGAATCTCCGCGTCGAAGTCCATCTGGAGATCAGTCACTGGAAGATCCGGAGTTCACTAAACTTTCATGGGCCGAGAGATTAGACCGCACCGCTGCTCGACATCAGACTACCATGATTGATATGACCAGTATCAAATGCGAGAAGGAGCGAAGGTTGAAGGAACATGTGAAACTAAGACAAGGCATTGGACTAACTGCCATTGATTTCGAGCTGCAGATTGAAGCATGCAAAATTCTAGACGAGATCGAGCTTACCTGCAACTACAAATGCAAAGGAGCTTTGCAGTGGTTCAAATATCTGATCACAACATCATCAGCCTGGCTTTCTGAATTTCGACGAAGAGCCTTGCTCCCTCGCAGCGATCAAATGGCCCAAATGGATATTCGTCCTCTAGATGCCACCACCATAGACTATAGTATACATAACTACCACAGATTGGAACGTGAACTTATAGACTATGTTTCCAAACAACGCAGCACGGGATACACGCCAACGGATGCCGACCTGCAACGTACGGCCAGGATGATTATTTTTGAGAACGATGATCCCTGGAATCAAACTGCTGCCGATGATCCCAACTACCTGGTCGCATTTAAGAGACAAAACGGACTCTTAGAGCCAATTGCTGAGGAAGATCTCTCACTGCCCGAGCCAACGGTTGTGGGAGCTCTTGGTCTCAGTTTCTTGTCTTCTCCCAACTCTGGATCACAAGCAGAGACTTGTCCATCAGTACCCTCTCTACATTGGGATCTTGCAAGCACATGTGCCGGCCTCGGTTCTCCAGCTTCCAGCAGTAGTAACCGTGCAGATAGCAAACACACACAGAACTCCACTCCTGCAGTATCCCCAGTTCATGATGGACCACTACACACCACTTCGGTCAGCCAACCTTCTGCCAATACCAACCCCACGATGCCGATGCGATACTTTCTCAATGACGCTAGCTGCTATGGTCGCTTGGTCCGCGAACTGAATCGTTTCGTCACTTCATGCATGTCTCCTAATAATCCCAATCAGCATCATCCCACAGACGGAGAGATTCAAAACCAGGCCCGGTGGATAATATATGATGATGATGACCCATGGAATCAAACTGCCGCTGACAACGAGGAGTGGTTGACTCGATTTAAGCGTGACTGCGGACTCCTCCCCGCTTCATCTGGCCCTGGTCTACCTGTACAAGAAAAGTCATGGAAAGTATCCGAGGGAGGATCAGGATATAGCCCCCCATACTTGATGCCTAGCAAAGATAGACAGATGGGAGTGTATGATGACGATGTGGACGTCAAGCTAACTGAAGGCCACTACATTAAAGTGCGCAAAGAAACTGCCAGCGAATATGTCAAGAACATGACGTCTCGCTACCAACCTCCAGCCCAAGTATTCTGCTCGAGAGATCTAGAAACGGAATTGCAACAGCTAATAGTCGAGGGGATTGCAAGAGGTGCCCCACCAACCGATGATCAATTACGAGCAAGGGCACGTGAAGTACTGGGAGTCGATAAGACTGCCGCAGATGACACCCTCTTATTAGAAAAGTTCAAGGCACTACATGGAATGCCTAATCAGATATTTGCCAATGCCAATGGCCAACTAGAGGACTTTCGTCTTCCTGATTTTAATGAAGAAGCCAGCATGCTTGCAGTTTTCGATCAAGAACTTAATTCTATGGACCTCAGCTCTTTCTCTACAGGAGGTGCTATGAACGTATCACCTACCAACAATATGGCGGGTCCCAATGTCTCACCGCAACTAGAAGATTTCTTTTTTGATGACTTGCAGTTGCAGGAAATGGAGGGTATAGATACCTTTGGCGATGGACCTGGCAAAATGGACAGTTTCTCATCCATAACACCACCGATTGAACGAGAAACGGATGAAGTTTCCTATGCGGATATCCATCGTGTAATGGGTGCCACTGCTTCTCCTCTTAGACGCCATGCTAGTTTAAGACGTGCAACTATTGTTGCGCCGGTGCCGATATCACCAACTTTTAGAAATAATTGAGGTGCCTTGCTCATGTTTTAAGGATGGGAAAAGCGTGTTCTTGTTTGTTATAGTTTACAGGGTTGAATTTACATGTTGAGCTTTGATTCACATAAGGGGCGTTTCATAGGGTTTGCAATTTATTTAAGGGGCCTATCTGGATATATAAATACTCTATATTTTAATATAAATTTAAATTCCACTTCACTTTGACATCCTTCTCACTTTTCTGTTCTCACTTTTCTCCGGATATAACTTCTGTCTGTCGGATCAAGCTCGAACTCACTGGCTTGGTTGACTAGTCCGAGCTAGCTAATCGAGCCGTTCCGTTCCGTCGATTTACTCCCTCTTTATAGAGCTCCACCCCGGATTTTACGGTTGCAGGTCTGAGCTCTTCAGAGTCTTGGTCTGGAATTCTTCTGTTTTTATGATCAAGTCAGGACCCAACATTGGGAAGTCTTGGCCTCGTATGAGAACCGAAGCTTTTGTGAGTACCGATAAAATGATCCAGGCAGATTTGTTAGCTTGCTTGTACGCTGTAATGTGTCTTGAAGCATAGAGAGGGTCATGCTAAGCCATGTCTGGGCGGTTTGGTGGGCAGCTAGATACTTAGGATACCAAGCTCCTGGAAACTAGATGAGATTGGTTTAGAAAGGAACACTTAGTCTTGAATTCTTCCCATAGCACAACTACTTTTCTTTCCCTCATCTGTTCCTTTTACTCTTCCCCACACACGTTTAATCACAAGTCAAAGAAAATCTGAATTACAGCCAGAAATCATGGGACAATATCTCTCTACGGCATCTCAATGCCTCCTCGTAGCAGCATGTTTTCAAAATGTTGCTGCAGGGGTTCCGTACGCTGCAAATGTCACAAATACTGCTCCGCAGGGTACTTACTTGCCACTCACCAGAAATGTTTCTCACAGCTATCTAACAAATTCTTCAGTGATCAACTATGTGCACTTGACGGACCTCTCAAGATTCCCTATGCCAGCCAGCGCTCCCAACCTACATAGAAGACATGATGCCGGCCCTTCAAACGGCACCAACTCCACCGATTCAGAATCATCCAACGACTACTCTACCGGATTTCACTACGATGATCCCGCAGAGGCTTGGAACAACGGCAGACTCATCCAGCCGTATAGTTTCTGGCATAAGACCCCCGAAACCAGCCGCGAGTCCGGGGCCGTGGAAGCATTCAGCGACTTCATGAATGCATATCACAACGACATCTCGTCTCCAATCCACTGCAAGCAAGACGGCATCCCCGCGATGCCATG
>Ga0247807_10001420_pt1 | contig 14053 bp, 11 predicted proteins | sample UWRJL074202C1_FD_179931 | JGI IMG/M metagenome (GOLD analysis project Ga0247807, IMG submission 179931) | Plant litter microbial communities from Arlington Agricultural Research Station in Wisconsin, United States - UWRJ-L074-202C-1 | ecosystem: Environmental > Terrestrial > Plant litter >...
GCTTTTAGTCAAATTTAGAAAATATTAAAATGCTTATTTCTACAATGGCCTATTCCACGTCAATCTGGGCTTACATGGTAACTCCATTGAATCCACAAACCAGTCTGGTCAAGGTATCAAGTTTTAAAAAGCTCACATGCTGTCTATATTAGTACTAATAAGGAAATAATAAGATATAAGTTACTAACGTATAATGCCCTGCATTTCAACAGCCTAGCCTCTGGCTATACAATAAAGATTCACCACTTATATTAAGGTTTCTAATGTGAGTTTGTGAGGCTTTCCAGTAGATATAGTTGATTGGTTACTTGAATTACTAGTCGGGAAACTATATAGAGGTACCCTACACAACGGAAGGTGACTGGTGATCTGTTGAAACCTTAACTCCAGGCTATCTGATGCCAATGCTTCTAGTGTTGGCGAAAACACCACGCGTCAGCACAATTGATGAGGCACCCCACCCTGGAAATCATGCAATTTTCAAAATATCGGGAAACAAATACCGTTTGCCATAAAGAGAATCTGAAGTGGCGGGTTAGCTAGGAAATAAGAAAGTAAGATACTTACATGACTCGGTTTGCGCCATAATATTTCCCAAATTTGTTAAAGTCCACGTAATAATGTGATACTTCAAGGCAAGTATTCTACTAATACGTAGCCCTATAGCACCTTTGATCTATCTGACATTACACCAACATACTGAAAGTGCACTTTCTCTCTTATATAGTGCCGCGGGATGTCTTAAGCAACACGAACGTGATCTTCTTATCTGAACCCTACTAGGGCCCAGGGCACGCCCTTAGTCAGTAAGCTCAAAAACGTCAAATTCAAAATTCGTCTCGATTCGATTCACTCTAAATACGTAGCGCCACTACATTTGTATTATGTAGAGTGTCAATTTTCATGGTGATGCATTATTGTCTATATACAAATGTTGATAATATTCCTAACCAAGGATCATACAAGTCATGTGATATAGTCACATGACTATCAGCGAATACGTATATTGAGAATTCACTAATAATTAGGATATTGGAAATCAGAATCAATTATTTAGACTATTAATCTGTTAATAATTTATAGATTTATAATATAACAATCCCCCTTATAAATAACGACTGGCACTTATATAAATTAGTGTTACATAAAATTTGGGCTTTGAATGCTCCTGATTTACTACATGCCACAATTAGAATAAAAATGCTATATATTATAAAAATATTGTTACAAATCCAGATATTAAAACTATGGCTTTCCAGAAGCGTACCACTTCTGGAGGATTATAAGAGCTAAAAGAGATTGATTAAGAAGCCTGTTGCTTTTAGAAGAAGTCTTCTTAACAGGAATAGCTGCTATAAGACTTAGATATATTTAGTAATCTAAGGATTACGGTTCGACACTCCGGAATAAGGAGCATAGATACGTGATAGACCCGGGTTCCCCTTGGTCCCTAAGGTCCTGCACACAAGGGTTCTGTATAAATAGATAACTTCTTTAAGGTAAGAGGCTTTTATTTGAAAATAGAAGAATTGGAGAAAGCAATCTAGTCAAGATTACTAATATAGCTTCAACTAATCTTACAGACTGAAGAAGCAACTGAACAAACAAAGTTTAGAATAGGAAAGTTATAAAATACATGGTTTTATATGGTTACAGTGGTTCTAAATATGAACAATTTTAACTAAGGAAATACGCCAACGAGTTTTTTACGAACTATGTTAATAATGTTTCCTTCCTCTCAAAACTAGTGCGACCTCTATTTTAGAGATGAACAACATTAAGTGCCATCATCTAAATATTAAGGCCCTCCGATATAGGTAATTATTCCCATTTTGGTAATTTGAGTTACAATTGAATAAAAAATCGTCGTTATCAGAATTTTGGTTTCCTCTTCATTTTTCCACTTTCCTCATCGGCGCCTAAGCTCTCCTCCCTACCTTTAGTTCTTATGCTCTACTGAGACAATTAAGAAGAATAGAAAATATAGATCCGGCTTTTGGAGAACAATCTCTATTATCTGTCGGTCATCCTGCAACAAGTCTTATATCCTGAGCGCGCACGCTATTTTCAGATATTTTCCTACTTCCCCAGCCATAAAGATGATACGATAATGCAACATCAGTGAGAGCAATCTTGCTAAGGTCAAATTAAACAGAAAGATGGTAATAGATTCCTTGCTGAACAGAGAGTCAGAAGGAAGACACTCTCTTAAGAATAAATCCCGAACGTGTCATAGCATTAGTGACAGGCGTTCCTCCAAAACGGCCTAGCTGGCCAATTTGAATATTAATACAATGAACTTTGGACAGAGTGAGGACAGATAAACAGGCAAGCAGGCACAGTGTGTATATCCATTTCAGATTCTCACTCCACATGGACGCAGGTCTAGAAGGCTAGTATGAAGCTCTCTCTATCTCTCGCTCTATCTCGCTGTAATAGCGCTGGTTACTGGAAGTCCATATGTTGTCAACAATAACCACTTCGCACATTGTAACTAAGTTTTACTTTGCAACATACTTGAAAACAGTGGTATTCCCAAATACTTTTTATCACAGTATACAATTATTTTTAAAGGACGTCAATTTGAAGTGCCACATTAGTGTACCTTAGCTAGATTTGCAGGATCTGAACTTTTTCCTAAACAAAATCTAACACAGGCTCTAAAATCAGATCTGAGACGGCTGTAGTCTCACAGTAGAAAGTAGCTCTTTCTTGCGGAGAACGTGTCTTACTATGAAGTAGGAGTTGAAGCCCGAACAGAGGTAATTAGAGAACTTGATCAATGTTGTTAGACCATCTCCCACCCAGGGTTCGATTGATTCTCCATGGGAGACTGAACATGTATTTTTTTGAAGTCAAAGACCTCTAAATATACAATATTTATTAATCATTACTGACATAACCCTTTTCAACTCCACCATGTTGGAGACCATTAAGACACAAATAAGAAGTTCTTGCTAATGGTTAATACTTTCGTGGCAGATGATAGTTCTTTCTGATCATGACTTTGTATAAGTTTAATACCCTATCAACGTGCTGAGTGCTTGACACAAGGTTACCAGTATGATTTCCCCAATTGCTTAGAAACTACAAATTGTTGACAGCGCTATATCACCCTTGTCTCTTATCTCCGCAGGCAAGATCTTCAAACTCACCGACAGAGCCGTCCTAAATACTTAACGTCTCTCAGATTTTAATATAAATTCAATAATTTTTCGAAAGTGCAAGAAAATACCAAAGTTGCCAAAAGAAAAATAGCTGTGCAATTAACTGTGAGCAAAGAAGCAAAATGTTTCTTATCACAGATGACTTCGTCAAATTGATTCCGAATAATAACATCGTGTTTGCTGAGCAATATACAGTACCATCCGCCAATAGCGGGGCTATATTTATGTCTCCTGACTGAGTGAAGGCAGAGCCAGACGGATAAATCGAGTGGACCTCTTCTATGACGGGCGGTTGGATCAACAGCCTTTTAAATACGACCATAGAAGGAGGTTAGTAAGTGGAACGGTTAATTTAGGTAAATTTATGCATATTGAAGGATATTTTGTACTAATTTGTTACCTTGAATATGTAAACGCTTTTTTTAATGAAGATTCTCTCGGATTTATTCAATACTGACCTATATATAATTATAGGGAGACTTCTACTTCGAAAGATAAAATTTAGATTGCTTATATCACCAATATACGTGGGATCATTACTAAAGTCCTGTCAGCCTATTTCTGAACTTTATGATCATACGAGAGGAAGAGATTTCGTAAACGTTAAATCACTCCTTCTAAGGGGAACCGGGACCAGTGAGTGTCCTCTATTCTACTAATAGGATTAACTTACACATATGAATGCTAGATTGCCAAGTTACTAAAAAGAAGAAGCGCCACTAAAACAGCGAAAGGGTAACGAGGGGAGTCACAAGGGAAGTTGAAAAAGAGAATGCAAGCCTTGGCACGCACAATATTCAAGATATCAGATCTATCCATTGGGCCGCTGTGAGCATAATAATTACATGCGTTCCAATGAAATTCTTGTATTACAATCAGCCTTTTCTCAGGTGCCAACGTGTTTCAAAAGAGAACAGATTATTCCTGAGTTATGCACCCCGCATTCCAGTTACGGAGAAACTCTGTCCGGATTTAGCTACAGCCTACAGGGAAATATCCTCCACACATGGAGATACCCCTTAGAGGTCTTCTACGCCTATTGGTGGATGTAAGTTTCAATTCCATAGGAGTTGCTCGGAACACCTGCTGAATCTTTCGGGGATCTACATCAAATTTCCAGTTGGGGCCCATACGCCCACCATTTTAAATAACTATATAAACGCTACAACTTTTCACTGGTATCTCCCTCATTACCATCTCTCTCCAAGTTGTTAAAGATGAAGACTTTTGCTACTGTGTTACTAGCTTCGACGGTGGTTGTGGCGCAGAATTGCGCTCTTCCATCAACATACAGATGGACCTCAACCGGCGCACTGGCGACACCAAAGTCTGGATGGGTATCTCTTAAAGACTTCACAACCGTACCATACCAAGGGAAAAATCTCGTGTATGCAACAACTCACGACACAGGATCAGGCTGGGGATCGATGAATTTTGGACTTTTCACCAACTGGTCTGAAATGGGAGCCGCAAGCCAAAACAAGATGAACGCGGGCACTGTCGCACCTACACTCTTTCAATTTGCCCCGAAGAATATCTGGGTGCTCGCTTATCAATGGGGGCCAACAACATTCTCCTACAAGACATCGACTAATCCCACGGATGCAAATAGTTGGTCCTCTGCCCAACCACTCTTCACTGGGAAGATAACTGGATCTGATACTGGCGCAATTGACCAGACAGTTATTGGCGACAATCAAAATATGTATCTATTCTTTGCAGGAGATAATGGCAAGATCTATCGCGCCAGTATGCCCATTGGCAATTTCCCTGGTAACTTTGGTACCGCATCGACTGTAGTTCTCAGCGGGGCCAAGAACGACCTTTTTGAAGCAGTCCAGGTATACTCTCTGAAGGGTTTGAATAAATATCTCATGATAATTGAGTCCATCGGTTCACAAGGACGATACTTCCGATCGTACACTGCGACCAGCTTGGGTGGATCATGGACTGCGGACAAGACCAGCGAAAGCACTCCTTTCGCTGGCAAGGCTAATAGCGGAGCTACTTGGACCAACGATATCAGTCACGGTGAGCTGATTCGTAGCAGCGCTGACCAAACTTTCACTGTCGACCCGTGCAACCTAAAGTTGCTTTACCAAGGAAAATCCCCGAGCTCAAGTGGCGATTACGGTTTGTTGCCTTATCGTCCTGGAGTGTTGACATTGCAACGGTAGACAGTTCAGTCTAACCTGAGAAAGTATGAAGTCTATGGCACAGTAGTTTGGGTTTATATAGCAGAGTTCGGCTAAGGCTGTAGATAGTTATTTCAAAATTCTATATAAAGACGTTTCTCTCCGATTTGAAGTGAAGAGACAGAGGCTTGACTCATGGGAAACAGTATAGCAACAAGAGTGAATGTTGCAATAAGCTTTCCCGTCCTGTGTGTTCCTTGAAGAATTCTTCCGAGAATCATGCAATTGTCAGTTACTTGTCTACAGTCAAAATCGAGAAATGTAGTAAGTTATTCAATATAATAAGCGAAGCCACATTTAATGCATAGGGAGATCCCTGCAGCCACGTTAATTTATCAACGCAGGTGATGCATAGGCGAGAGAAGAGTTGCGTCATATACTAAACTCTACAAATAATATAGATAGCGACTAGAAATCTTTTAAGAAACATGGGGTGGATATCATTTAGTAACATGTGACCATGCTTTTTATATCTGGATGGTATTCCAGGCAGCTTTACCCAAATTGGCCCTCACCAAAGAAGGGCTCTGAAAATATTTACTTCTATGTTCATTATACAGTTGCTAGTACTAACTGAAAAAGAACACTGGATTATGCATGATGATGTTGAGCGAAGAAATAACGGTACAAGCACGCAATAAAATGTAATAGCTACCTATTCACAGTCTAGCATCCTTGAAGAAGTTTGTGACGCGACTACTTTCTGAGCAGCATCTACGGGAGTATAATTACTGATTGTCGAATTAATCTATCTCAATAGCGCCGAGCAAGCGACGAAATGGATGCCCACTAGCATTTAACCACACCCCATGAAGCCTTAACTCACTAGGATTAAGGAAAGCAACTGAAAGTGTAAGTTTAGGTGAACTTGAGATTTAGGATACTAATAAAAAGAATGCAAAAATGGAAAATAAACATGAGACTAAAACCATATATTAAAAAGGGTGTTGGTAGTAGCACGTGTCAATTCTTCACGAAAATTGATGTATCTAATTTATCATGTGGCTGTGACAACTGATACGGATTACCCATCACTTCCCAAGAAGATTAGTAGTAGGTATCACAGAACCTATGGTAAACATATGCCTTGTGTTTTCTCACCAGGAGACGAGAACCGAAGACTCCTATTTGAGGAGTAGTTCAATGTGGATACTCTTATTCCAAAGCAGTGAACAATTCAAAGGTTTAAGAACAAGGATATGAGGTAGATCAAGTGAAAGATGAGTTCATAAACATAAACGCATAAACAATGTAATAGCTAAACAAATGTGATATGGGGCGCCTTTCAATGAGAATCTCAGAAAATGAACTCTCCTCGAAGCAAGTTTACATGAAGATGTTGGCACGAGCAATTTGATTGGATTTGAGTATCATTCCAAGGTTTTCAAAATGAAAGAATCTATTGAGGCTATCAAACCTTCAATACTACACCTTCATAGGAGGAATACTAAAGTCCTCGGGAATAATTAAAGATATCTAATGGGTCACTACCGATTGGCCAGGGCCGAGCGCTAGAAGTCGATAAACAAGCTTTCATATTGCCCTTGATAATGCTTTACTCGCCCTTTGATTCCGAATCTTTTTTTGTTTTCTTGAAGGAAACATATAGATTTAATAAGGCGACTTTGATCCTGTCTTAGGTAGGCGATGATTTGGGTAAGTCGCTTCAAACTTCACGGATTGAACCTATAGTTGAAGGATTTGCGCTGATACGCGATTTATTAGCAAAGAAAGCGAAGGAAGAATATAGAGAAATGGAATAAAGTGGCAATTTGCAGCAGTATCGGCGGCTACTATTACCACCCTTAGACAAGGATAGTCAAATAATTCAAGGAATAGAGGATGAACTAGAGATTTTGGAGAGCGAACTAAAAAAAGACTTGGGTAGCATAGCGACGGTTATGGGGATATGAAAACACTTACATATATTTGCGATCACCTTTTGAACTAGATAACTATTGAACTTTGTATCAACTATTGTGAATTAATATGTTTTTAATAATGATAATGATAATGAAAGCGCAACGAGCTTATATATAGATTAGAGGTTGGAAATCCCATTCACAAGGTCCATCCTCCAGGTGGTATTGGAAATCTGATTATTAATATACAACTTCTTAATTATTTCTTGATAGATGAGGGTCTTTAGACGTAAAAGATTAATCTGTCTCGTTTCTCCTTGACACTCTCTCCGCTAACTATCAACTTATGCTCTACACCATCATGATGATCCCCCAAAACATACATCGTAGATATGGCGTAAACTCATAGGCTCGTTTCGCCATGTACAGTGAGTACCGATGCCGTGGGGCAGTTACCAAACAACGACTTTATCATCGATCAGCTTTTCATTTCCTTATACCTGGAAGCACCATTGCATCGAACCCCACCCAGTCCACTAGATTTGTGATCCTCTATATTTCACTATACAAGCAAGCTCAGCTCGTTAGTCAAGGGTTAGGATAAGTCTCTGAATTATATGCTTTACATTTGGACGATAGGTTACAAATTTTTGTTGCACTGCAAAATGAGAGTTGTTTCTTGCCAGTGAGCTATGAAGGTGTAAGGGTTCAGTCATAGAGTGATACGATTTAGTAGTAATACGTGTATTAGCCGTAATTGACAAACAGACCTCTAACCCCATAATTAAGGGACTTCCTCATGCTATATACAAGTCGGTGCCCCTTCGTAGGGTCCCCGACTGTGACACGGACTTCCGCTGGGGAAGCCCGTATTCTAACTGTCACAAATTATGATTTCTTATTATACCAAAAATATAACTTCAGCCTCAATTACAACGTCGGGCATCGTGATCACATGACTGACCCTGACAGAAGATTAGAATGCTGTATATAATACTCTATAAAATATACTTAATAAAATAAAGAAAGTCCTTTCTCTCTCTTCGTCATTGCCTTATTCAATGCTATTTTTAAGCTACAATTGAGCAATGAAAGCAGGGCGAATGTCAAGTGTGGTTGAATAACACTATTTTTGCCAAATTATAGATGAAAATTGGTCAAATGGTACCAGACACCTTTAGGTTAAATCTCTATTTTATGAGAATCTATATCTACCATTTATTAATATACTATCTATAACACAGAGTCCATAAACCTCTGTTTTAGCTATTGAGTCACAAATCTTAAATGTTCCCGCCGCTATATGAGCACCAATATCCAGGACCTTACTGGCTTTGGTAATGTCTGATTATTTTAAGTGGTTGACTAATAGAGTAGACTAACGCATTTAAGACATCTTAGTATTATTTGAGATCAAATCTTTTGATTATTACAGTGTAGTGTCCATTTTATTGTGAAGCATCTTTCTTGGAATAGTAAATGTTAGTTTTACTCTCTTGGACATATTCCATATTTAATAAGTACTGTCAAGGGTCAATAGTCATAGTTTAGGGAAGGGTGCCCAAAATGTGTAGATAGTGGTCTTGTATCTTGTATATAGTCTCGTCTGAAGAGGAAGGATCTTCGTGATGCGAAGATATAGTAGTAGCAGAGGTTGATGCCTGAATGTAAGGCCAATTTGTATGGTGCTTGCATCTAATGATGAGGTTTACTATTGATTGATTCATGTTCTATTTCAATAAGGCCACCCTTGAATCATGGAAATCTTGCCTCTCGAGCTCGAGCCCTTGTCCTTCCCTTAACCTTCCAACCATCTAGGGAAGCTATTGCGTGTGAATATTGCGATGGCTTGGTCTACACTTGTACAGCGCCTGCATGATAGCACGTATCTTGATCCATTCTCACAACCCAACTCAGCTCGGTCATCTGTCAAACCGATTTTAGAGGCCGCAAGGCTCAACAATGTGTTTGGGTCTCAAACGATTTCTTTCAACAGAACGAAATTAAGCCACAGAACCAATCAAGTTCAATAGCTTCCGTATCTGCAACCAAATAAGTTCTCTGGTGTTCAAAATTCCTTTGTTTCCAGTCATATGCCGAATTTCCATCTTTCGGCAGGATTAGCTCGCTGTGCATATAGTCACTCTCCCATTCCACCTGACCGTCCTTTTTAAACCTTCGCAGATACTCAACAAAGGGTTATGAGAATGCTGAATTGCCTCAATCTCATACCTACTAGTTTATACTATGGACGAATAAGATCTAATGTGGTCATATGTGATAATTTGGTCACTCCCAAAGGACGAACATTAGGTCAATTTTCACTCAACTCAAAAGTTCCCGATGTATCTCATCTGTACGTCGACCATCCGATCCTCAACAGTATCGCGCTATACTACATATTGATGGTAAGTTCTTGCAACATTAGTAGATGAAGAGACGCTTACAAAAGATGTGCGGGATAGGTGCAGCTTTTGAGGTCGCGATACATAGTTCCAAAGCTAAATAGAAACAAAGATAGCCGTGTGAGAAGTCCTCCATTGTTCAAAATACATCTACGCGTACTTTTCAATCTAAGGTACTTAAAACACTTTCTTATCTAATAGTCCATTTAATCAAGTTCAGTAAGGTACAATATGTGCCACAAAAGTTGTATTCAGGTAAAACGTGTGTACCGTGGACCTCTAAATGAATGACAATTGTCTAAGGGCATCACTGACTGTCAGCCCACGCTCCAAAATAGTCCACTACAACAGGATCATGAGTTGCATTCCCTACAACGCTACCTCCGTAAGTCAAATATCCCTCTACATCAGGTATGTCAGCTCCTAAAACCTCAGTCGAGTTACCCATAACCCAAACCTAAATCAAACGTTAAAAACCTCACATATGTGTGGCGGAAAGACTTTATTGGAGACAAAATTCACGTACTGTTTGCATTCCCCATACCATGTGTGGCAAGATATGACAATGGACCATCCAAACTCCTGGCTGTGTAATTCTCAGCCTCCACGCCCTCCACCCTGATAGCTTACCGGGTTCTTCAAACTTATGATATCTATAAAGCATGGTTGTGCTATCCCGAGTCAATACTCTTGCACAAGAATTGATAGGAAAAGAACAAGGGAGGAATGACCTACTCTCTTTTAATCGGTTTCCCTGGAGAGGAAGCCCATTTAGCTTCATTCGCTTCAACATTGTAAAGCCCATCTCCGCCTCCTAAATCCCAGAAATGAGCTCCATGGGCATGCCACGGATGCGATTCCATCTCCCCTCCATCAGATCCGGTACCCTGGATGACAATCTCGATCACCTCTCCGATTTGTGCGGGAAAAGCTCGAGTTATGGGGTCCAAGCCCTCATTGGCAAGAGCACGCTCCATCGATGGGAACTGAACGCTATCGTTTTTGTAAAGCGAAACAAGATAAGGTTCTACAGGAACTTCTATTCGTTGCAGTTTTCTTATCAGCATAAATATTATGGGATTGGTTCAAAGTGTAAAATAGTTTTATCCTCAGTTATATCCCCAGATATAAGTTCTCTTGAATAATATGTCTTGAGCATAATCAAACCATGCCCTGACATATCCGCTGCTATAAGGAATCGGTAGGGTGAAACTTACCCTCGTTCCAGGTGTACCCATTCAAGTAATAGACAAGGCGGCCGTCAGGAATAGATAGGTGTACGGTTATGTTTACTCTTCGAGTCACTTCTGCAGCAGTTGGCATATCGCTAGGATTTATAGTGCTGTGCAAGGGACGAAGTTGGTACTCTAAGAAACAGTAATCCATTGGTGGTAAATTTATTTTTGGCAGTTTTGGTGGATAAAACACAATGGACGAAGAATTCGATGGAGGAGATGGAGGTCCGTATCGAGATGGAGCCGGAGGCCCATAATTGATGACGGCGTAGGAACGAGTGAGGTTGCCAAATTCGCGCGTCTCAAGTTGGAGATAATATTCCTTTTTGGTGGGCTTTTCCAAAGTGTGGAGAAGAGCACTGAATCGCTGGCCAGGACCGGACTGAATAAATGGTGTGCTGTGTCGATCTGTATAGGCCCTGTATTTTATGAGTTCCGTGAACGTCTAAGAATGAAGAGACGTACCCATCAGCCTCAATGACTTCGAGATTGTTGTGGCCTTCGATAGCAAACGTGGTGGTAGATATCCCAGTCCCCGCAATTATTCTTAATCTGTACGTTTTCCCGGGCTCAACATTAAGAACAGATAAAGTGTCATTGCATGCTACCCCATAACCATCCAGACCTGCCCCCCTTCCATTGATAAGTACCATAGCTTGGTTCTTCTCATATGCCATGGGAGTAGCCAATAGAGCTGCTTCAATATCCTCATCGGTATCTGGAAATACTTCTTGTAAAAAGACTATACGTTCGCCGTCATAGTAGTAAGGGGGTTGGTCTGCGTCAACTATCTAAGTAATGTTAGGAAACAAATACAAATGATATTCCGAGGGGTAACGTGAGATGAAATTAATTCTTACAATTAAAGGTCCCGTACAGGATATAGCCTGGACACCTATATGTGAATGATAGAAGAATGTTCCCGCCATTTTCAGTGGTACATTGAGCTCGTAATCAAAGTAATGTGCAGGGGGAATAGGCCATTGGGAAGCTGCAGGTGTACCGTCGGAGAAGGGGGCGGCCGCCATAGTGAGACCATGCCAGTGCTGTTTACGATACATCAATAGAGCTCGCGCTTAATTGTCCAACGCAACCCACCGGAGCAGTAGTTGGAGGTGGAGGAGGAAAAGAAACAACTGTACCATTGTGAGATTATGTTCCTTCATATCATTATAGACTCGAATCCAAACGGTCTCGCCCTCCCTAAATCTTAACTCAGGCCCAGGACTTGTACCATTGACCAGCAAAATTTCTTTCGCTGGTACACAAGACTGTTTTCTCTCCCCTTTTGAGACGCGAAGAATCGCATCTGGTACAAAATTGTCATCGTGAACACTTAAAGTGGCAGCTATGACGATAGAGGCAAAAAAGATTGGATAAAATAAGCGTTGGAAGTGCATATTGAGTAGTTGTTAGTACATGGAAGAAGCTTTAGATTATTGAAGTTGGAAGCGGGAATCCGGATACTTTAAATAAATTTATTCAGCTCAGAAACATAGATACAGGTCACAAGGCTCCTAAGAATTACTTGATAATCTCACAAATACATATGTGATACCCTATGATCAGCGAGTATGGTACTGTCGATCATTAACATGGTAACATGATGTCTTTAAAATATGTGCACAAGGTCTGTACCCTTATTGACAATTTTCAATCCATCGATGAAGCCGCTGCGGCGATTCTGCAATTGTAGCACAATCCTACCGTCAGATATCGTTATTTACAAGTAAGTTCCACGCACCAAACGAAATCTAGTCATATTCACTTAGCATATGATCTTCACAATTCATAGAGATGAATCAGAACACTTAATCTTATATATCCAACACTTTAATAAACATCAACTTGAGTCGCTGACCTTTAAGCCCTAAGGTGACTCAACCAGCTAAGGATTGTAACTCTAGAAACTAGCTTGTCCGACCTTTGAAGAAATTTCGTCCGACTGTATCACGGTTGCATTGAGCACAAGTTCAACCTTTCCACGCCCAATAGACCGGATTGTGGCGCATACATAACGTCAAAAAATTGTGGTGAGCTAACACACTTTCTTTTCTCTAATTTGGAGACGTAAACCTACTAAATAGTGTCATATAGCAAGTTTACATTCCATTGAAAGCTGAGTAGGAACATACACTTCAGCTTGCAGCCACAGTTTTCGTAGCTGTAAATTAAGAAAGATTAGGAACAATGATGAAGGAGCATTGACCAAGCCAGCTTTGGTACAAATGAAATGAAACAAACTCAAATCACATATACCTGGATCATCACAAGGCTCCTCCACAAAAATTGGTGTTTAACACATGCTTCTAATCCACTCGCACTAGACGCTAAAATTATATTTCAAACAAACCTGTCGAAAATCAGATACTATTAATATTAATAAAAGGATAATCTACAACAATTTTATTTAAAAATAAATAAAAAGAGAATATCTAAAATTAATCCTTATTAAAATAAGTCAATTCGTATTTAATTGATTCTCCACAACCGTCTAACTTCACATTTGAAGTTGAAGACACTTTATAAGTATTTCAACCCAAGGGCTCTCATTCCCTTTAGCCACCCTATTGAAAACTTAGCCAGCTCAGGAAAGTTAATCCTAGGGTGAAGAAAAGAATTTTTCATCTAGGTCGCAGGTGGTATATAGTGATCTTCGTCAATTGATTGCGTCATTTGTATTATTGCTAGAGAATACAGGATGATATATAGTTGTCGAATGCGCAAGCGGCTAGGATGCAAATTTAATTCCCCTAGAGAAGTAAGAATAAAACTAGAACCATTGGAATCATAAACCATAATAGCAGCTAGAAGCTTGCGGATTCAATAGAATAATTGGAATCAGCACATAGAATAAGACATAAAGCGAGGGAGGGCACATCAACTAATGATATACACGTCCGTCTTGATAAGAACCACTACTCCAGAACAGAAAATATAGTGCTAGAAAATAAAGGCAGGCAGCTCGCATGAAGCTGTAAGTACCGTGGTACGTGTGCGATGTTACTCAGGTTTTAGCTGTAGTAGCATACGCAATGGATAATCAGATTTTGATTTTGATTGAAAGGTAGAAATTGAGCAATTTCATAACCTCTAGGTTCTAGGTGTCACTCCCAGAAACGCATTCCCTAAAGTATGTTGAAAGTACAGCTATCAAGTATTGCAGCTATCAAGTATTGCAAGTAAGCC
>Ga0247807_10001421_pt1 | contig 14041 bp, 12 predicted proteins | sample UWRJL074202C1_FD_179931 | JGI IMG/M metagenome (GOLD analysis project Ga0247807, IMG submission 179931) | Plant litter microbial communities from Arlington Agricultural Research Station in Wisconsin, United States - UWRJ-L074-202C-1 | ecosystem: Environmental > Terrestrial > Plant litter >...
GAGGCAAGCCCCGAAGCCTACGAGCGGCTCATCCTCGACGTGCTGCTCGGCGACCCGCCGCTCTTCCCCCGCCATGAGGAGGTCGAGCTGTCGTGGAAGATCCTCGACCCGATCGAGGAGTACTGGGCGACGCAGGGCCAGCCCGAGCAGTACCGCCCCGGTACCTGGGGTCCCGATTCCGCAGACGAACTGATGGCCCGCGACGGCCGCACCTGGAGGCGACCATGATCGTCGAACTGCCCGACACCACAACGAGCAAGATCTCGAAGACCCTCGTCAAGATCCGCGAGGAGGGCGGCGCCGTCGCCCTCGGGCGCGTGCTGACCCTGGTGATCGCCACGAAGCTCGGCGAGGAGGAGGAGGCCATCGAGGCCGCCAACGACGCCTCGCGTGAGCACCCGATGCGCGTGCTGGTCGTCTCCACCGCCCCCGATGAGGCCAAGCCCTCGAAGAAGGCGACGAAGGTCGCTGCCGACGACTCCCGCATCGACGCGCAGATCCGCGTGGGCGGCGACGCCGGCGCGAGCGAGGTCATCGTGCTGCGGGCCTACGGCGACGCCGCGAGCGACCGTGAAGGACTGGTCACCGGCCTGCTGCTTCCGGATGCGCCCGTGGTCGTCTGGTGGCCGGGCGCTGCCCCCGCCGTCGCCTCCGAGTCGGCCCTCGGCGGGATCGCCCAGCGCCGCATCACCGACGCCGCCTCGAGCTCCAACCCGCTGGCAGCGCTCGAGAACCTCGCCGCGACCTACAAGCCGGGCGATACCGACTTCGCGTGGACCCGCCTGACCCTGTGGCGCGCCCAGCTCGCCGCGGTGCTCGACCAGCCGCCCTACGAGCCGGTCACGGGCATCGAGGTGCACGGCGCGGCCAACTCCCCCTCGACCGTGCTGCTCGCCGCGTGGCTGCAGCTGCAGCTGCAGGTGGACGTCAAGCTCGAGGTCAGCACCAAGTCTCACGGCTCGAGCGGCATCCAGGGCGTGGTGCTGCACCGCGCCTCCGGCTCCATCGAGCTCGAGCGCAGCCTCGCCAACGTCGCGACGCTCATCCAGCCGGGCCAGCCCACCCACGACATCTCGCTTCCGCGCCGAAGCCTGCGAGACTGCCTTGCGGAGGAGCTGCGCCGCCTCGACCCGGATGATCTTTTCGGCGACGTGATCCAGACTGGAGTGGCACAACTGGGCACGGGCAAACGCTCCCGCCCAGCCGCGAAGACCAGGCAGACGATTCGAAAGACCAGGGCGAAGACAGCGTGACGAATGAACGACGAGTACTGGTTCACCCAGACAAGACAGCCCTCGGAGCCGCAGTAGCCTCCCGCTTCGTGACCAAGCTCGTCGACCTGCTCGCCGTGCAGCAGCAGGCGCACATCGTGCTGACCGGCGGGTCGATGGGCTCCGCCGTGCTCGAGCACGTCGCGAACAATCCGGCCAGCGCGAGCGTCGACTGGACCCGCGTGCACTTCTGGTGGGGCGATGAGCGCTGGCTCCCCCGCGGCGACGCCGAGCGCAACGAGACGCAGGCTCGCGCCGCGCTGCTCGACAGCCTCGTCGTCGAGAGCGGCAACATCCACTCACTTCCCGCCTCCGATGAGGGGCTTGAACTGGATGACGCGGCCTCCGTCTACGCGAGGGAACTCGCCGACCACGCGCCCGAGGGGGCGCACTACCCGCGTTTCGACGTGACGTTCCTCGGGGTCGGGCCGGACGGTCACATCGCGTCGCTCTTCCCCGAGCGCGGCGGTATTCGTGAGCGCGACCTCACCGTCATCTCGGTGCGCAACTCGCCCAAGCCTCCCCCGGAGCGCCTGAGCCTCACCCTTCCGGTGATCAACTCCTCGGAGCGGGTCTGGCTGGTGCTCGCGGGTGCCGACAAGGCCTCGGCCCTTGGCCTCACGCTCGCCGGCGCGAGTGTGAACGAGGTTCCTGCTGCGGGCGTCGAGGGCCGTCGTTCGACGCTATTCTTCGTCGACGCGGACGCCACGGCCGAGGTTCCCGAGAACCTCACCGCCACCGAACTGTTCTGGACCGGCTCGGACAGCCCCGACGCCTACTAGCTCACCAGGGCATCACAAAAGGGCACCCTCGCGGGTGCCCTTTTTTGTGAGAACTGCTTACGCGACGGGCGCGCTGCCGCGACGCTGGCGCAGGGCGAGAAGCGCCTCCTCGAGCAGGCCGGCGGCCTCCTCTTCGGTGCGGCGTTCCTTCACGTAGGCGAGGTGCGTCTTGTAGGGCTCGAGCTTGGCGACCGACGGCGGGTTGGCCTTGTCGCGACCGGCCGGGAGTCCGCTCTGCGGGGAGTCGATCGTGACCGGGATCTCCTCTTCGGGAAGGTTCGCGGCGAAGCTGCGCACCGTCTCGTTGCCGAGTTCGTCCCAGTAGGAGACCTGGATGCGCTCGGCGTGGTAGCCGCGATCCTGCTCGCCCATCGGTCCTGCGCCTACGCGCGATCCTCTAATAGCACTTCCACCTGAAGCCATCGGAACTATCCCCTTGAAATGTGTGCAGCGTGATTCAATGCAGCGCGGTGGCTACAGGCCGGCGTCGAACTTCGTGATCAGGCCGAGGAACACGATGCTCGTGATCCAGACGACACCGAGGATGATCGTGAAGCGGTTGAGGTTGCGCTCCGCGACACCCGAGGAACCGAGGTTGGAGGTGACTCCACCGCCGAACATGTCGGAGAGTCCGCCACCGCGACCGCGGTGCAGCAGGATGAGCAGGGTCAGGAGCAGACTCGTGAGACCGAGAATGACCTGCAGGATGACCTGGACAATTTCCACGCGCAAAACCTTTCGAAGCGGCTGAAGAGCCTCACATAGTATAACCGCGCCTCGGCGCGGCGGGAATCGTTGTTGAGCCTAAGTCGCGGAACTCAGGTGCCGACGTGCTTCTGGAACCGCACGATGCTCGCGAACTCGTTGAGATCGAGGCTCGCTCCCCCGATGAGAGCGCCGTCCACGTTGGGCTCCCGCATAAAGCCGGCGATGTTGCCCGACTTGACCGAACCGCCGTAGAGGATGCGGGTCGCGTCGGCCACCTCGTCGCCGAGCAGCTCGCGCAGGGTGACGCGCAGCTGCGCGGCGACCTGTTCGGCCTGCTCGGAGGTTGCGGCCTGGCCGGAACCGATCGCCCAGACCGGCTCGTAGGCGACGACGATGTCGACGGCGCCGCTCACTGACGCGAGCGCCGCCTTCAACTGGGCCACCGGCACAGCGCTCGGGCCGTGCTTCTCGAGGTCCTCGGCGGTCTCGCCCACGCAGATCACGGGAACAAGCCCGTGCTTCACCGCTGCGAGGGTCTTGGCATTGACGACCTCGTCGGTCTCGTTGTGCAGCGTGCGACGCTCGGAGTGCCCGATGATCACGTAATCGCAGTCGAGAGCCTTGAGGAATGCGCCGGAGATCTCACCCGTGTACGCGCCGGAATCGTGCGCCGAGACATCCTGTGCACCGAAGCGCAGCGGAAGCTTGTCGGCCGAGATCAGCGTCTGCACGGAACGCAGGTCGGTGAACGGCGGGAAGATGGCGACCTCGGCCGACTCGAAGTCGTGGTTCGCGTCCTTGAGGCTCCAGGCGAGCTTCTGCACGAAGGCGATCGATTGCAGGTGGTCGAGGTTCATCTTCCAGTTGCCCGCCAGCAGGGGCGTGCGAGTTGTTACTGCCATCCGAGGACCTCCAGTCCGGGGAGGCGCTTGCCCTCGAGGAACTCGAGGCTCGCACCGCCACCCGTAGAAATGTGACCGAACTGGTCATCAGTGAAACCGAGGGCGCGCACGGCCGATGCCGAGTCGCCGCCCCCTACAACGCCGAGGCCCGAGACCTCGGTGAGCGCCTGCGCGACGGTCTTGGTGCCCGCGGCGAACGGGGCGAGCTCGAACACGCCCATGGGACCGTTCCAGAACACCGTCTTCGACTCGGCAATGATCGACGCAAAGTTCGCGGCGGTCTCCGGGCCGATGTCGAGGCCGAGGCCGGAGGCGCCGAACGGCGTCTCCTCGATCGCGTCGGCGGCCGTGACGGCCACCTCGGCGTCGGCGCCGAACTTCGAGGCCACAACGACGTCGGTAGGCAGCACGATGCGCACGCCGAGTTCGTCGGCCTTCGCGAGGTAGCCCGTAACGGTGTCGATCTGGTCGGCCTCGAGCAGGCTCGCACCCACCTTGTGGCCCTGTGCCGCGAGGAAGGTGAAGAGCATGCCGCCGCCGATGAGCAGGGTGTCGACCTTGGGCAGCAGGTGCCCGATCACGCCGAGCTTGTCGCTGACCTTGGAACCGCCGAGCACGACCGCGTAGGGACGCTCGGGGTTCTCGGTGAGCTTGTCGAGCACGTCGAGTTCCGCCGCGATGAGCGTGCCGGCCGCGCTGGGCAGCAGACCCGCCAGCTCGTACACGCTCGCCTGCTTGCGGTGAACGACACCAAAACCGTCCGAGACGAACGCATCGCCGAGATCGGCGAGCTGCTGCGCGAAGGCCTGGCGCTCGGCCTGGTCCTTGCTCGCTTCACCCGCGTTGAAGCGCAGGTTCTCGAGCAGGGCCACGTCGCCGTCCTTCAGCCCGCTGATCGCCGTCTCAGCGGCCTCCCCAACGGTGTCGCTGGCGAAGGTGACGCCCTTGCCGAGCAGTTCGCTGAGTCGCTGGGCGACGGGGGCGAGGCTGTACTTCGCGTCCGGCGCGCCCTCGGGGCGACCGAGGTGCGACAGGATGACGACGCGCGCGCCCGCGTTGATCAGCAGGTTGAGCGTGGGCAGGGAGGCCCGCACCCGTCCGTCGTCCGTGATCGAGCCGTCTTTCAACGGCACGTTCAGGTCGCAGCGGACGAGCACGGTCCTGCCGGTCAGGGAGCCGAGGCTCTCGATCGTGCGGAGAGTCATTGTGTTCGAGCCGACTAGGCGGGGGGCCTAGAGCTTGCCGCCCACGAACTCGGTCACGTCGACGAGGCGGTTGGAGTAGCCCCACTCGTTGTCGTACCACGAGGCGACCTTGACCTGGTCGCCGATGACCTTGGTGAGGCCGGCGTCGAAGATCGAGGAGTGCGGGTCGCCCTGGATGTCGCTCGAGACGATCTCGTCCTCGGTGTAGCTGAGGATGCCCTTGAGGGGACCCTCGGCCGCAGCCTTGTACGCGGCGTTGATCTCTTCCACCGTGACGGCGCGCGAGGCGGTCAGCGTGAGGTCGGTGATCGAGCCGGTGATCACGGGAACGCGCAGCGCGTAACCGTCGAGCTTGCCGACGAGCTCCGGGATGACCAGGCCGAGGGCCTTGGCCGCGCCGGTCGAGGTCGGGATGATGTTGCCCGCTGCAGCGCGCGCACGGCGGAGGTCGCTGTGCGGCCCGTCCTGCAGGTTCTGGTCGGCGGTGTAGGCGTGGACGGTGGTCATGAGGCCACGCTCGATGCCGAAGTTGTCCATGAACACCTTGGCGAGCGGCGCGAGGCAGTTCGTGGTGCAGGACGCGTTCGAGATGATGTCGTGGATCGCGGCGTCGTAGGTGTCCTCGTTCACACCGAGCACGAGCGTTGCGACGTCGTCGCCGGTCGCGGGTGCGGAGACGATGACCTTCTTGGCGCCGGCGGTGATGTGCTGGCGTGCGTCGGCCGACTTGGTGAAGCGACCGGTGGACTCGATGACGATGTCGACACCCAGCTCGCCCCACGGCAGCTTCGAGGGGTCGCGCTCGGCAAGAACCTTGATCGGCTTGCCGTCGACGTAGATCGTGTCGCCGTCCACCGTGACCTCGGCGCCGAGGCGGCCGCTCACGGTGTCGTACTTGAGGAGGTGCGCGAGGGCCGCGGCATCGTCGAGGTCGTTGACTGCAACGATCTCCAGGTCACTTCCCTTCGCCAGTGCGGCACGGAAGAAGTTACGGCCAATGCGACCGAAGCCGTTGATACCGATCTTGACGCTCAATGGAACTCCAGGTTTTCGGGCGCCGAACGGCGCACTAGTGGTGGTTGTGGTGCAGGTTAAACCATACAGGGGCCGGGTGCGCTGCCGCCCCCGACCCCTCGGCTGCTAGGAAAGCAGCAGCAGGCCGTCGGTCTTCTCGCGGGCAACGGTGAAGCGCTGCTGCGCGTTCTCCCAGTTGGCGATGTTCCAGAACGCCTTGACGTAGTCGGCGCGCACGTTCTTGTAGTCGAGGTAGTAGGCGTGCTCCCAGACGTCCAGCATGAGGATCGGGACGATGCCGGCGGGGAGGTTGCCCTGCTGGTCGAAGAACTGCACGATGATGAGGCGCTGTCCGATCGAGTCGTACGCGAGGACGGCCCATCCCGAACCCTGCACGCCCATGGCCGTTGCGGTGAAGTGTGCGGTGAACTTGTCGAACGAGCCGAACTGGTCGTCGATGGCCGCGGCGAGGTCTCCGGTGGGCTTGTCTCCGCCGTCCGGCGAGAGGTTGGTCCAGAAGATGGAGTGGTTGATGTGGCCGCCGAGGTTGAACGCGAGGTCCTTCTCAAGCTTGTTGACGAAGGTCAGGTCGCCGGCGTCACGCGCTTCGGCGAGCTGGGCGAGGGCGGTGTTCGCTCCCGTGACGTAGGCCTGGTGGTGCTTGCTGTGGTGCAGCTCCATGATCGCCCCGCTGATGCTCGGCGCGAGGGCTGAGTAGTCGTACGCGAGTTCGGGAAGGGTGTAGTCAGCCATTGAGATCTCCTAGCAATTTGGTATCGGAGCGCCATACGGCTGCCCTCCGATCGACCTTTCCAGTCTACCGAGTTGAACCCAGCGCGCTCCCAGAAGCTTCCCCAGCTGGGGGAAATGGCAGGGTTACAGGTCGATCAGCTCGGGTGGAAGGTTCGCGTCGGTACCGGGGATGCCAAGGTCCTGCGCGCGCTTGTCCGCCATGGCCAGCAGTCGGCGGATGCGCCCGGCTACAGCATCCTTCGTCATGGGCGGGTCGGCGTGGTGCCCGAGCTCGTCGAGGCTCGAGTCGCGGAAGCGCAGGCGCAGCTCGCCCGCGTAGCGCAAGTGCTCGGGCACGGTATCCGCGAGGATCTCGAGCGAGCGCTCGACGCGGGAGCATGCGGCCACGGCGGCCTGGGCCGAGCGGCGCAGGTTGGCGTCGTCGAAGTTCACGAGGCGGTTGGCCGTTGCGCGCACCTCCCGGCGCTGGCGCATCTCCTCCCAGGCCTGCAGGCTGTCGCTCGCACCCATGAGCACGAGCATCGCGCCGATGGCCTCGCCGTCGCGGATGACGACGCGGTGAACACCGCGCACCTCCTTGCTCTTGGCGGAGACGTTCAGGCGGCCCGCGGCACCCACGAGGGCCATGGCGGCCTCGTTGCCGGGGCAGGTGATCTCGAGGGCGGCCGAGCGGCCCGGGTCGGTGAGCGATCCGGCCGCGAGGAAGGCGCCGCGCCAGACCGCCGCGAGGTCTTCGCGCGATCCGGTCGTGAGCTTGTTGGGCAGGCCGCGGATCGGGCGGCGACGAGCATCCAGCAGCCCCGTCTGGCGTGCAAGCGTCTCTCCCCCGTCGACGACACGCACGAGGTACTGCGCGGTCTTGCGGTTGCCGGAAGCGGGCAGCACAGCCGCCTCGCTGCGCACGCCGTACAACTCGGCCAGGTCCTTGCGCACGCGGCGCGCGAGCACAACGGAGTCCAGCTCCGACTCGACCGCGATACGGCCGGAGATCATGTGCAGACCACCGGAGAAGCGCAGGATGGTGGCGAGCTCCGCCGCCCGCACCGTCGTCTTGCTGACCTCGAGCTTGGCGAGTTCGTCCTTGACGTCGGCGGTGAGGGCCACGGGATTGTCCTTACGTTGAGCTGTATCGGGAATGTGGAGGCGTACGGAACGCTACTCGCGACCGAGGTCGCGGTGCTTCACGCGTACGGCCACGCCGGGCAGTCCGCGCAACAGCGCGGAGAGCTCTTCGGCGACGGCGACCGAGCGGTGCTTTCCGCCGGTACAGCCAATGGCGATAGTAGCGTGTCTCTTGTTCTCCCGCTGGTACCCGGCGAGCACCGGAGCGAGTGCTGCACCGTAGGCGGCCACGAATTCGGCGACACCCTCCTGCTTCAGGACGTACTCGCTCACCACCTCGTCGAGGCCGGTGTGGGCACGCAGCTCAGGGATCCAGAACGGGTTCGGGATGAACCTCGCGTCCGCGACCGAGTCCGCGTCCGCGGGCAGCCCGTACTTGAATCCGAAGCTCATGATCGTGACCTGCACGCCCGCAGCATTGGCCTGCGCGAACTTCTCCTGGATGCTCGTCGCGAGCTGGTGGATGTTGAGCTCTGACGTGTCGATGATGATGTCGCTCGAGGCACGGAGCTCCTCCATGCGAGTGCGCTCGGCGTTGATGCCGTCGAGGAGCGTGCCGTCCTCCTGCAGGGGGTGCGGGCGACGCACCTGCTCGAACCTGCGCACGAGAACGTCATCCCGGGCTTCGAGATAGAGCACGCGCACGTTGCTGCTCTCGCGCAGCGCCTCGACCGCCTCCTGCACGTCGGCGAAGAGCTTGCCGCCGCGCACGTCGACGACGGCCGCGATCTTCGGCAGCGCATTTCCGGCGTGCTGGGCGAGTTCGGCGAGGGGGCGCAGCATCTGCGGCGGGAGATTGTCGACGACGTACCAGCCGAGGTCCTCGAGGGCGTTGCCGACCGTTGAGCGCCCCGCACCGGACATGCCGGTGACGATGAGGATCTCCTGCTGCTCTTCGTGCGCGGTCATGGTGTCTCAGATCTCGGGATTCGACGTTTTCGCACTCCCCAAGGATACGCCGCCGGAGCCGCCGGCCAGTTCTCGGACTATTGTCGCCGCGAGGGTCGGCCCGATGCCGTTCACCTCGGAGATCGCCGTGGCGTCCGCCGCCTTGAGACGGGCGACCGATCCGAAGTGCTTGAGCAGCTCGGCGACGCGCGACGGCCCGAGGCCCGGGATCTCGGCGAGGATCGACCCGATGTCGCGGCGGCGCTTGGTGCGCTGGTAGCTGATCGCGAAGCGGTGCGCCTCGTCGCGGATGCGCTGGAACAGGAACAGCGCGTCGCTGTTGCGGGGCAGGATGACGGGGTAGTCCGAGTCGGGAAGCCAGATCTCCTCGAGGCGCTTGGCGATTCCCGCGAGCTGGATGCCGGTGACCCCTGAGTCGTCGAGTGCGCGCTGGGCGGCGGCGACCTGCGGCTGGCCGCCGTCGACGATCAGCAGGTTCGGCCGGTAGGCGAACCGCTTGCGTCGTTCGGACCCCTCGTCGTCTCCGGGGCTGGGCTCGTCCTTGAGATACGCGAGACGGCGCATCAGCGTCTGGTAGATCGACTCGGTGTCGTCGGTGGAGTCCTCGATGCTGAACCGGCGGTACTGGTCCTTGCGCGGCAGGCCGTCCTCGAAGACGACCATCGAGGCGACGATGTTGGTGCCGCTGAGGTGTGAGACGTCGTAGCACTCCATCCGCAGCGGCGCGTCGGCCATGCCGAGCGCCTCCTGGATATCGGCCAGCGCCTGCGAACGGGCCACGAAGTCGCCGCTGCGCCGGGTCTTGTACAGGATGAGGGCGTTGCGCGCGTTGGTCTCCACCGTGAGGGCGAGGGCCGCCTTGTCCCCGCGCTGGGCGACGCGCAGCGCCACCTTGCCGGGCGCGGTGCGCACTGACCCGAGCCAGACCTGGAGTTCCCGAGTGTCTTCGGGCAGCACAGGTACGAAGATCTCGCGCGGCGGCTCCGATCCGTCGTAGGCGTTCTGCAGCACGGTGTCGACGAGCTCGGGCAGTTCGACATCGAGCTCCTTGTCGACCACCCAGCTGCGCACGCCCCGGATGCGGCCCCCGCGCACGATGAACTGCTGCACCGCCGCGGCGAGCTCGTCGTGCGCGATTCCGAAGAAGTCCGCGTCCACGGCGTCGGCGAGCACCACGGAGCTCTTCGACAGCGCCGTCTCGAGCGCGGCGAGCTGGTCGCGGTACCGAGCCGCGGACTCGTAGTCCATCTCGGCGGCGGCAGCGGTCATGCGCTTCGCCAGTTCGCCGGTGTAGCGGCTGTCATTGCCGGCCATGAACGACGCGAAGTCGAGGGCGATCGACTTGTGCTCTTCCTTGGTCACCCGGCCGACGCAGGGCGCCGCGCACTTGCCGATGTCACCGAGCAGGCACGGCCTGCCGGTCTGCTCGGCGCGCTTGTAGGTCGCCTCGGTGCAGGAGCGCATCGGGAACGCCTTGAGCATCAGGTCGACCGTCTCGCGTATGGCCCAGACCTTCGTGTACGGCCCGAAGTAGCGCGCGCCCTTGATGTTCCGGTTGCGCGTGACCATCACCTTCGGCACCGGATCGCCCAGCGTGATCGCGAGGTACGGGTAGCTCTTGTCATCCCGGAACTGCACGTTGAAGGGCGGGTTGAACTCCTTGATCCAGGTGAACTCGAGCTGGAGCGCCTCGAACTCGGTCGCGACGACCGTCCACTCGACCGAGGCGCCGCTCAGGACCATGCGGCGCGTGCGCTCGTGCAGGCTGCGCAGCGGCTGGAAGTAGTTGCTCAGCCGGGAGCGGAGGTTCTTCGCCTTGCCGACGTAGAGCACCCGCCCCTTCTCGTCACGGAAACGATAGACGCCCGGCGAGGTGGGGATCTCACCGGCCTTCGGGCGCCAGCTGACTGTCTCTGCCATGGGTCGAGGTTACGCGCGGATTCCCTCGAGGGTCTCCCGCAGGAAGATCCCCGTGTGGCTGTTCTCTACCTTTGCGAGCTGCTCGGGAGTACCGATCGCGAGCACCTCGCCACCGCCCGCGCCACCCTCGGGGCCGAGGTCGATGAGCCAGTCGGCGCTCTTGATCACGTCGAGGTTGTGCTCGATCACGATCACCGTGTTGCCCTTGTCGACCAGTCCGTTCAGCACCAGGAGGAGTTTGCGCACGTCCTCGAAGTGCAGGCCGGTAGTGGGCTCGTCGAGCACGTAGATGCTGCGACCATTGGAGCGCTTCTGCAGCTCGGTGGCGAGCTTGACACGCTGCGCCTCGCCGCCGGAGAGCGTTGTGGCGCTCTGGCCGAGACGCACGTAGCCGAGACCCACGTCTTCGAGCGTCTTGAGGAAGCGGTGGATCGAGCTGATCGCCTCGAAAAACTCGGCAGCTTCGCTGATCGGCATATCCAGCACCTCGGCGATGTTCTTGCCCTTGTAGCGCACGGCAAGCGTGTCGCGGTTGTAGCGCGCACCGTGGCAGACCTCGCAGGCGACGTAGACGTCGGGGAGGAAGTTCATCTCGATCTTAATGGTGCCGTCGCCCGAGCAGTTCTCGCAGCGGCCGCCCTTGACGTTGAAGCTGAAGCGGCCCTGCAGGTAGCCGCGCGCCTTCGAGTCGGCGGTCTCCGAGAACAGGGTGCGGATCTTGTCGAACACACCGGTGTAGGTCGCCGGGTTCGAGCGCGGGGTGCGGCCGATCGGGTTCTGGTCGACGTGCACGACCTTGTCGAGGTTCTCGAGGCCCGTGACGCGCTTGTGCTTGCCGGGAATCTGGCGTGCACCGTTCAGCTCGTTCGCGAGCACCTTGTAGAGGATGTCGTTGACCAGGCTCGACTTGCCCGAACCGCTCACGCCGGTGACCGCGGTCAGCGTGCCGAGCGGGAAGCTGACCGTCACGTCGCGCAGGTTGTTGGCCTTTGCGCCCTCGACGGTGATCTGTCGCTTCTTGTCGACCTTGCGACGCTTCTTCGGCGTCTCGATCGAGCGGCGGCCGGCGAGGTAGTCGCCGGTGAAGGAGTCCTCGTTGGCGAGCAGGTCCTCGTAGGAGCCCGAGTGCACAACGGTTCCGCCGTGCTCCCCCGCGCCCGGTCCGATGTCGACGACCCAGTCGGCGGTGCGGATCGTGTCCTCGTCGTGCTCGACGACGATGAGGGTATTGCCGAGGTTCTTCAGCTTGACCAGCGTCTCGATGAGGCGTCGGTTGTCGCGCTGGTGCAGGCCGATGCTCGGCTCGTCGAGCACGTACAGCACTCCGGTGAGGCCCGAGCCGATCTGCGTGGCGAGACGGATGCGCTGTGCCTCGCCGCCGGAGAGGGTCGCCGCGGCCCGGGCGAGGTTGAGGTAGGTGAGGCCGACCTCGATGAGGAACTCGAGGCGCAGGCGGATCTCGCGCAGCACCGCCGCGGCGATGTGCGCCTCACGGTCGGTGAGGGTGAGCTCGGCCATGAAGAGGTGCGAGTCGGCGAGGCTGAGCTCACACGCGTCGGAGATGCTCATGCCGTTCACGGTCACGGCGAGCACCTCGGGCTTGAGGCGCTTGCCGTCGCAGACGGGGCACGGGATCTCGCGCAGGTAGGACGCGTAGCGCTGGCGGCTCGCATCGCTCTCCGCCTCGAGGAACTTGCGCTCGATGTAGGGCAGCACGCCCTCGAAGCCGGTCGAGTACTTCATCTCGCGACCGAAGCGGTTCTTCCAGCGGACGGTGACTTCGAAGTTGTTGCCGCGCAGGATCGCCTCCTGCGCCGCCTCGGGCAGTTCGCCCCACGGCGTCTTGAGCGAGAAGTTGAGATCACGCGCGAGTCCTTCGAGAAGGCGCTCGAAGTAGTTCGAGATGCCCTTGCCCGCGTTCGCCCAGGGCAGGATGACGCCCTCCGCCAGGCTCAGGTCGGGGTCGCCGATGACGAGGTCGGTGTCGACCGACATGCGCGTGCCGAGGCCGGAGCATTCGGGGCAGGCTCCGAAGGGCGCGTTGAACGAGAAGGTGCGCGGCTCGATCTCGGTGAGCTGCACGGGGTGGTTGTTCGGGCAGGACAGCTTCTCGGAGAAGGTGCGCCACGCCTCGTCGCCCTCGAGGTCGACGAAGTTGATCGAGACGAGGCCGCTGGTGAGGCGCAGCGCGGTCTCGAGCGAGTCGGTGAGCCGGGTGAGCAGGTCGTCGGAGGCGACGAGGCGGTCGACCACGACCGAGATGTCGTGCTTGATCTGCTTCTTGAGCGTCGGCGGCTCGCTCAGCTGGATCATCTCGCCGTCGACCATGGCGCGCGAGTAGCCCGTCGCCGCGAGCTCTTTGAACAGGTCGACGAACTCGCCCTTCTTCTGCGAGATCATCGGGCTGAGCACCTGGTAGCGGGTTCCGGTCTCGAGCTCCATGAGCTGGTCGGCGATCTGCTGCACGGTCTGGCGCTGGATCACCTCGCCGCAGATGGCGCAGTGCGGGATGCCGATGCGCGCCCAGAGCAGGCGCATGTAGTCGTAGATCTCGGTGATGGTGCCGACGGTCGAGCGCGGGTTGCGGTTGGTCGACTTCTGGTCGATCGACACGGCGGGGCTGAGGCCCTCGATGAAGTCGACGTCGGGCCGGTCTACCTGGCCGAGGAACTGGCGCGCGTAGGCGCTCAGCGACTCGACGTAGCGACGCTGGCCCTCCGCGAAGATGGTGTCGAACGCGAGGCTCGACTTGCCGGAACCGGAGAGACCGGTGAAGACGACGAGGGAATCGCGCGGGATCTCAAGATCGACATTCTTGAGGTTATGGACTCGGGCACCGCGGACGCTGAGCTTCGAAGAGCTCTCTACAGATGAAATCGACACTCCATCAATTGTACGGGCGGGGTACGACATGCCGCTGACACGCGAGCCCGCTCGCCCCTTCAGGCATTAAATAAGCACTAAATGTGCCCGGCGGCTTCCATCTGCCGCAGCTCCTTCTTCAACTCGGATACCTCGTCCCGCAACCGGCCGGCGAGCTCGAACTTGAGCTCTCCCGCGGCGGAGAGCATCTGCTCGTTGAGGTCGGCGATGATCGACTCGAGCTCGTTGGCGCCGGTCGCCGCCCGGCCCTCGCGGCGCAGGTTGGGCGTGGGCGAGCGCTTCTTGCCCCCGCGGCTCGCGAGCAGCGCGGCGGTGTCGGCACCCTCGCGGGCGAGGCCCTCGGTGATGTCGGCGATCTTCTTGCGCAGCGGCTGCGGGTCGACACCGCGCTCGAGGTTGTAGGCCACCTGCTTCTCGCGACGGCGGTTGGTCTCGTCGATCGCGCGCGTCATCGAGTCGGTGAGCACGTCGGCGTACATGTGCACCTCGCCCGAGACGTTGCGGGCCGCTCGTCCGATGGTCTGGATGAGGGACGTGGAACTGCGCAGGAACCCCTCTTTGTCGGCGTCGAG
>Ga0247807_10001423_pt1 | contig 14037 bp, 19 predicted proteins | sample UWRJL074202C1_FD_179931 | JGI IMG/M metagenome (GOLD analysis project Ga0247807, IMG submission 179931) | Plant litter microbial communities from Arlington Agricultural Research Station in Wisconsin, United States - UWRJ-L074-202C-1 | ecosystem: Environmental > Terrestrial > Plant litter >...
TCCCAGACCCATCATATAAGTATTTATTGCAGCATCAGCATTTAAATATGCACCAGCCCCTGACCAATTTGTAGCAGTGGTAGCTGTAGCAGCATTACCTACTAAATTTCCAGTTATTGGAGAGGTAAATGTTTTCTGTCCGGGTATAGTTTCAGTACCTGTTTTTGATACATAACCATTTAAAGAGCTGCCCAAATTGACATCATTTATTAACGTGCCTGAAGTTTGAGGCAGCCTATTAAGGCTGTTAAACAATCCATCTGCTGGCTGTAAAGAAGATATGTATTCAGGGTTTGTTCCGTCTAATCTTTTTTTACTGAAAGATAGAGAACCGATGGTGTAATCAAATCCTCCTGAATTAAGTGTATTCGTAGGAAATGAAATAACATTGGTATTAGAAGCGTTTGCAACAGAAAGTAAACCAGTGAATGTTTTTGCCCCAGCTACTATTTGGGCGGTTGTTCTATCAACGTAGTCGGCAGATGTAGGTAGTTGAGAAAACACCACCAAATCACCCGGAATAGATGGAGCGAATAGATTTACATCAGCTGTATTATTACCGCTTGCAAATATATTGGTTTTATACGCTATAGTAGGATCTGAATTAGGTCTACCTATAAGAGTTAAAGCCCCGCTACTTTGAACGGCTCCACCGCCGCCTCTTCCTCCTATACTATTAAGGGAAGCCCAATCCCTTCCACTATTAAACACAAGCCCTTGTGCAGTTACACTTCCTGTAGTCCACACTTGATTTCCTGAACCAGTATTCCCGCCCGTTAAATTTAATTTACTATTTAGTGCTGTTTGCGTGGCTGTAGAAATAGGTTTGGTCAAATCTGATGTATTATCAGTTGCACCTAAACCTACATCTCCTTTACTTAAAACAACTGCACCAGTTTTTCCAGCTACAGAGGTTATACTATTGTTATTATCTACTTTACCCCATGTTATACCGTTGCTAATTATCCAGTCATTTACTGAAAGAGATAAACCGGCTTGGTTCCCAGGGGACGAAACAATATAGTACCATCCTTTATTTGCAGATGAAGCGGCGGCCAATACGGGCGAATTTGAACCAGCGTTGTACGTACCCTGATAATTAACAGCTCCAAGCAAAGAAGCATTAATTTGGGATAATGGAACATTACCATTAATATCTAAACTTGCGTAACCATTAGATTGTCCTTTTTCTGATTTCAACTGATAAGGTGCAAGGTTCTGATCACCGGTGTTTGTTCCTGAGAGATTTGGAGCTGAGATATTTCCGGTAAAAGCCTGACCTGAAGTATTTGCTTTAGTCGCTATCAAATCATTTAAATTTTTCACATCCTTATAGCGTGCAATTTTAGCCCATCCATAGGCAACCCCTTTGTACTGCCATAAGACGGAGTCTGGTAAGTGTAAATAAAACTGACTTGTATTTAATTGCTTAAAATTGGTGTCGAAAGCTGGTGGCGTTTCTTGTGCGAATGATTGCAGGCAAAAGAAGCCTAATAGTAAAGTAAAAATGTATCTTTTCATCGTTTGTAAATTATAATGTATCCTGTACCAAAAACTCCTTCAAGGGTTATATTTAATATTTTTCCGGCAGCCATAGTCTTGACTTTACCGACACCGTTAACAATTTCAGCGTTATTCCCATCAACACGCCAGACCTCTATAAATGGATATAATAAGGACTGTCTATTTTCTGTAGTGAAATCAATCACCACAGATCCGGTGGCATCTGCAAAAAAAACGGGCTCCGGATCTGTCCTGGCTAATGCTTCCGATAATCCAACGACATCGCCAATTTGATGACTATGTACTTTATCTGCTTTTTTAGAAAATAATGCTGAGTGTGCCGATTCGTTGTTTAGGTGATTTGTTAAGGCTTCAGCATCTGCCTTTTCATCAAACCTGTCATTTAGGTCTTCAATATTAGCAATAGGTATTTTTTCATCTTTATGCCAAAAGCTATCCCATGTATCCCAAAATTGTTGTTGAGTGGGTTTATAACCTGTCCTAAACCAGTTTTTTATGATGTTTAAACTTTGCTTTGCCATTATAATTTTATTATATAAGCCAATGAATAATAAGGAGGCATATTGTTGTGCGGCTGATCACCACCTTGATAATCAGTAAACTCATTTTTGTAGTCCCCAAATTTATCACCCCAAATTCTTGATACTGATAATCCGCCACTACCTGCAAGTCCATCACCCTTACCCATTGGTGAAGCGGGATTATGTTTGTGACGGGGCATTTGCTCAATGGTCAATTTCTCTTCTTTGGTACCGCCATTATCACCAACAGCATAAGACAGACCGGCCCCTAAAACAAACTTATCTCTCAGGGCTTCATACAGCGCCCATCCCTGTGGAATGTCTGAAATTGAACCTGACCAGATCATAATCATACCAGGCTTTATCAAAGCATCAACCTTATCATTGAGTATCTTTACTGCTTTTGAAGTAGCAAGCGTATTTTCAGACGCACTGTCAATGGCGCTACTGGCCTCACTTGGAAGATTGCGAAAAGTCTTTAAATCTTTGATACGAGGCAGATCAGCAAACAGAGTAGTGTTTTCTCCGGTGCCAAATCTTACATAACGAGTCCTGAAAACTGGTTTTTCTGTACCATTTTCAAAAGGCCTTTTTGCGACCTCTTCAGCAATGACCACTTTTGTTTGCAATGCACCGCCTCTGAAGGGAAGCACCTCACCATTGATGACCACATATCCATCAGATACATTACCACCAGTAACTACAGCTCCTGAAAGAATGAAGTTATCTCCTGCAATTGCAGCTAAAGACTGCAAAGAAAATATGCTATCCTGCAAGTAGCTTAAGGTGTCGGTCTCAATTGGGAATCCGCCAGTTTGTTGAAATTCTACTTTATTCATCTGTTTCTATTTTATACCTTTTACTGGCTAGTTTATAAAAATCAATCATCGCACTGAGCTGATAAATGTTATTTGTTAAATCGAAATCTTTCGGCACTACAACACGAAAATCAACACCAGTATCACCATAATCTAATGATGTTCTCAGGTACATTTTTCCTAAATATCTGGGTTGATTTTCAGCATTTGTATAGATATAAACCCGGTTAAATTTGTTTCCTTCTGTTATATAAATCCTCCTTAAACTAGGATCGAAACTATCATTAAGTGCAGCTCGTAAATAACAAACCTGTCCATTATGTGCTAATTTGTAAATGTTACTATTCTGGTTATCTGTGAAATTTGCATATACAGATTTGATTGCAGTATTCAGAGAGCTAAGAAAAGATACAACCCCAATTTTCCGCAAGAATGTTGGTAGTGACAGGATAATTAACCTGTCATAATCAATTTTAAAAATCGGCTTAGACATTCGGTTTGTAGGTTATATTATTGTAATTGACTATTTCAAAATATCCAGATTCAGGTATTTTTTTTACGTTGATCGTCTGTATCGCTCCATAGTTGTTAGTTGAGCCATCAATCCAGCTGGTCTGTGCATTCACTAAATCAGGAATTGAAACACCGTGAACTGTTTGAAGTTTATCAACCAGGTGAGCAAGCACCATTTCACCGTTAAATGGCAAATCTTTCATAAAGCCCTCTAAAGCTTCTTCTACAGGCCGGCCACCTTCGACAATACTATTACCCCTTTCATCAAGTACAAGAGGATCAAAATATATAACCAGAAAAAGGTAAAGCCTGTCAGGAAGATAATTTATGATAGAAAGCCTTACACCAGCATCCTTTATCTCTTGCATGTACGCAGAAAATGAATTGCGTTGAGACAATGTAATGGGCTGCAATTTATTTCCTATCTCAGTGGCTACTTTCAAAATCAAACGGCTTTCTGTCACAGATTCCGTCACAGCTGCATATTTTATGATTTTGCTTACCGCTATCGCTTCATCAGTTAAACCCGTATTGTCGTATTTATCGGAATCCGTAATCAAAGAGTAACCATACTGAAAATTTTTAGCAGCATTTCTGTACCATGTACTGCTATGGGGTTTAAGCTCTGCAATTAGTGAATTGGTTTCGTTTTTATGTAAATCGAAAAGCGTTTCTAAAGTCCATACAGCAAAGGAAAACACATCAAATAAAATGCTTTCTAAAGAAACAGCGCTGAATTGTTGTTCAAATGTTTTTCCCAGTTCTAAGCCGTAATAGTTAGAAATAAAAACATTACCTATAAAGGCCGTTGTAATTTGGTTTTTAATATCAATTAGTTTTCTTGCCATCTTAATTTTTGCTTACTATAAAATCTATTCCAACAGCCCAGTAATCTATGCCTTGTAAAGCCATTACAGGGGAATCCGTAAAGTCACTTGCTGGTTTGATCTGGTTAACCTTGTAATAATCGAGAACCTCTAATGAAAAGGCTTTAACTGTATTCAATTCAGTATTGACAGTCAAAATATCAGTAATTGACAATCCACTTTCCAAGGCCAAATCAAACACTGCTTCCACAGATCCGCTGGTTTGAATCGCCAGATCCAGCAGTGATTGCATACTGTTAACCGTTACCGTATTTTGCATCTATTTCCAAGTTTTGATTTTTACCGAATACTACTTTTTTAACACTTTGTCCGTCAAGCTCCATTTGAAGCTGTATCGTTCTTCGCCAGCCTAAAAAGTCCTGGTCATTTATCATATTTTCCGCACCAACGCCAACAATAGGGCTACTCTTTATTTCTCCGGGCTGTGCAATAAGGATTAGCGCCTGATTCTGATATAGCGTATTCCCGATGACTAAGCCACTGATAATTTTTCCTGTAGCATCCCTTTGAACTGAAATTTGCAAATCGTAATCGTCCGTTATCACTATACCTTTTCCTTTCATAGCTATACAATTGATCCTTGTGTGGTAGTTTTTCCCGTTTGCGCAGTTGCGGTTCCGGTTGTATTCACAGTAATGCCTATTTCAACATTACCAGTTTTAACAAATGCCTCAATCGCATCTGCAAGACGGCCAGCATATTCATCAATTGAATTTTCTTCCCTTGTTAGCATATCAGTCAAAAGATTAATTATTGCTGTTTTTAGCGCTGGTTTGTCTAGTGCCATGGTTATTTAAATAGTTGTTGCAGGTGACCTTCAAATTCATTTATTTTTAAAACCGTTGCCGGTAATGGCGTGCCGCTTGCTCCTGACGGAGTGTAAACCCTGAAGTCTTTCAATAGCCCCGTCAGCTCTTGCATTAAGCCTAAAAAGCTAACTTCTTCATTTTCTATCGACACCTTTTTATCAGTGGTATCAATTACTATTTTTAATCCGTCCTGAACATATTCTACTTTCTCAACCTCGTCTATTTTCAATACTGCCAAATCTTTCAAATCACCGGTTAATGATCCAACGAGCACAATACTGCCCACTTTTGGAGAAAGGATGATTTTATTAGCGCTCCCGTTAATAGTTGACTTTAAACGTACCTCTGTTAATTCCAATCCATCAAGGATAATGGTGCAGCTTTCCCCGGTAATTTCTTTTACTTCTGCTGAAAAAATCGGCAACATTTTGGGTGGCGCTACAGCCTGCTTTAACGAAACAAGTAATTTTGCGTATTTATCCATTTGCACCTAGTCTTTTTCCCAGTTGGGGTTTTCTTGCAGCTCCGTTGGCATCGAAGGTGGTTGTTACAGCAGTCACATAATACCAGCCGTCTTTAAATTCATAATCTTCATCCTTGATTTCTGCGGAGTAGCCAGGCTCAACATATGGGATTAACCAAGTGGTGATACTGCCCTCATAACCATCAAACCATCTTAAATTATATTCAGTCTCCGCACGTTGTTTCATTGACGCTTCACTAAGACCGTAGCCATCGAGCGTAATTTGATCACCACCGGTAGATCCAAATCTTTTTTCTTTCTTTTTGCCATCCTTTCCTGTACTGGTAATAACTACCTCTATCTGCTTATCCTCTTTACGGATATACTTTAAGTCGCTGGATTCAATATTCTGCTGGAAGGAATACCGGACAGATCCAAATTTTTCTATATATGGGGGATGAATATGCAGCTCACCATTTTTCAGGTATATATTTGCTTTTGTTTCTTCCTGTATTTTTTTTAACACATCGTAAGCCGTTGCCTTACTAATTACAAATTTGTCATAGTCGATAGTGAGTGTACAAAAAACCTTAATTTTAGCACCCGTAGCCTCTACGATATATTGAGCGATCTGTTTTACGTGTTGATTTGTAAATTGTTTATCCGGCACCGCTTTACGCATTAAAAACAGATCATCTTCACAGTTCAGCGTTAAGCTGCCATCATCAGTATTAATATTCAACAGGTAACCTTCAAATTCTTTAATCAGATTGCCATCGTACCCAAGCCACACAGTAACCTGGTCACCCCGCCTGATCTGCTGTTCTACCCTTAAAGATTTGTTATAGGCAGAGCCAGGTAAAATAATGGTGCAGGTGTCCGCAAGCAAATCAACCGACTTATGAATTTCAACGCTATCAAGCAAAGCAAGTTTATAGCCGCCTATGGTTATTTCCCAATCCATGTTATAGTACATTACAATGCTTTTAATTTTATTAATAAATCCCAATCATCATCACTGTAAGCGGTTAAGCGGTATGCCTGATTTTCTTCACCCTTGGTAAAGGGGAAATCGTACTTTTCAACTACAATCCTTGTTATACCGTATAGATGGAGTAATTGGCATTTGACGTCAATCGGCTCCCTTGCTTCTACAATTCTTCTAAGCTTTTGCACATCTTCCTGCGGATATTCCCATCGGTCAAACGTTGTTAAAAGACCGTCAATGCTTATCGTGTAATCATCCTGTGACCACCGTTCCTTCATCGTTCCACGGCGAGAATTTAAACTCGAACTTCCTTTCGCAACTTTACGCCTGATCAATTCGTTGCTACCTGCAAGGGTGATAATAGGTTCAGTCGGCAACAACCACCAGTCACTCTCACTTTTAAGTTTTATCTCCAGCGGGAAACACATCGGGGTACCAAAAATTGAAAACCTAACAGTGTCCTGATTTTCGTAATCAGTTGTATCAAGATCTTTATAGCTATCCGTAACCCTTGTAATCTTTGGATCAACTCCTTTTGGAAAAGGTGGCAACGCTGGTAAAACATGGCCATTGAGGGAATCATTAAAATCATAATGTCCAGCATAAGCGGCCTGAGCTTTGTCCCTTCCGGTTGCTAAGGAATTTCTTAAATCTTCTATGTTGAATAAATTGCTCATGATTAACTACCTCCTAAAGCTCCACCCATTGCTACAGCTCTGGTTAATTCATCCACAATGATGTCCCTGATATTTGTTGCACTTTCCTGAATTGTTGCAGCCGTAATTTTCATATCCTGTACAAGATTTCCTATTTGTATGTTAACAGTTGTATTTTTCGTTCCCCCGGTGGCTACAGCCTCAGTAGTTTTTTTTCCTGCATCATTCAAATTCTTATTAGTTGAATTATTCGTGACAGCTCCGGGGATACCAGGTATTCCTTTAGATTCCTCAATACCTTTTGTTTCTTTCTTCCACTTAATAGATAGTCCGGCAGCTTTAAACTTTTCAGCAGCAGCTGTAGACAATTTGACCACATCTTTAGCACCATTTACTATAGCCTTTTTACGATCATCAATGTCTTTATTGATTTTAGAAAGTATTGACTTGTTTTCGTCCGGGTTACCGATGCCTACAGCTTTTTTGAACTCATACCATCCTTTTTTAATAAGGAGCAGTCCAATTACAATTGAATTGACCGAAGCTGTGAAGTATAGTTTTATCCCGGCTGAAAATGCCTGCCATAATAATTTAGCCCCTTCAATAGTCAATTTCCAAGCTTTACCCCATCCATCAGTTTTGTTTACAACATAAGCTATCACGGCAATCAGCGCAATAATACCGGCAATAACCCAGGTGATTGGATTCGCCCAAAAAGCGGAATTTAAAACCCATTGTACACCTGCCCAGACAGCTGTCTTAACCGCTACAACGGTATTCCAGAACGCCATTAATTTTGTTTTACTCGTTAAAAAACTGATTGCAGATCCGGCACCGGAAAATAAAGGCACAAGACCGGCTAAATCATTCATTGTAGATCCAATGGTCCCAGCATAAGCAAGCATACCCTCAGTACTATTAAAAAGGCTGATTTTAAAATCATCAATTCCAGCAGCTAACCTTTTTTGCTTTTCAGCAGGACTTTCCATAACTATAGCCGCCTGTTCATATGCTGTATTTGTCCCGGCAATGACACCGGTAAGGCGTTCCATTTCTGGAATACCTGAAATGATAGCTAAGGCCGCATTACTATTTTCCTTACCAAAAAGCTTAGTGACCAGTGCGCTGTCACCCATTATTTTCTTTAAAGGCTTAATCCGGTCTGCAAGTGAAATGCTTTTGTTACCAAGTGTATTAATATCTACGCCAGCGGAAGCAAGTTCTTTTTTCACATCCTTTGGCAGAAATCTGCCTTCGGATAGAGTTGCCATAACGTTTCTTAAGGCCACACCACCTTCAGCGCCTTTCTTACCAGCTTTATCCAATACCTGTATAGCTGAGTTAGTTTCAGCAAAAGAAACGTTGGCACCTTTAGCAGCCATACCACTCTGTTCAAGCGCGCTTTTGATCTGCGGCAATTCCGCAGATCCCTCTTTCGCAGCAGCAGCCATAACGTTCATCATTTCGGCCATGGTCTTACTGGCGGCAATAGGATCATCCGTTGATACTTGAAACTGGTTCATTGCCGTTGTTAAAACTTCAGTCGCAGCAAGCGCATCACCATTCATGGTTTTACTCAGCGTACCAATACTATTACCCATTTCTTTTAATGCAACGGGAGATTTTCCAATCTCCGGGTTTAGCTGCGATAATACCAACTTAAAACTTTCAACACTATCAGCGGCAGAACCACCAAAGGTTTTCGCACCTGCCCGTGCATAACCTTCAACCTCCTGAAGTTTTTTCCCTGTAAGCCCAGTAATAGCCTGCAAATCTGCCATTGAAGTACTCAGTTTCAAGCCTGGTTCATTGACATTATTAATACCGTCAGCCATCCGGCTAACATTATTTAAAAACGAGTCCAATTTTATAGTTTTCAGACTATTATTGATATGTTTTATCGCTTTTTCAAAATCATAATCTACCTTCTTTACACCTTTAGAAATCTTTTCCAGCCCGGCAGGTATCTTATTGATTGTCGCGAACAACTTACCGTCCTGAACATCAAATAAGATCTTGTATTTTAAATTATTATCCATGGTCGTTTAAGTGTTTTTCGCTTCCTGTTCTCTAAGCCATTGTAATTCTTTAAGGAGCGAAGCCCACTCAAAATCGCTGAGACTGTCGGGGTCTTGTACCCCCATATAGTATCGCAGTTGTGCATTGCTTATTCGCAACCACTGATCCTTTTGTACCTCCGCAGTCTCTAAAGCTTTAGCATTTCTGCCTCCTTGACCTCAATTAATTCAGAGAGGTGTGCAGATACAGAAAGGAATAAACCATCATCGGTTTTAATCTCTTCATCGCCAGCAATCCAGCAGCCCGCCAGCATAATTTCATTAAACTTTATCGGATCTTTAGAAGCGATACTGGTCGCATAGGACAAAGTTTTTCTATCAGGTTTTTTCAGATAGACACGTTTATCTTCTACCGTGATGCTATAAACATCACCGTACTTTACTTTCCAAGCATCAATCTGCTCCTGAGTTGCTTTTTCCATCTTATCTTATATTTGGTCTTATGTTAACACATATGAAGGGTAACTTAACCTCCATGAACTTATCACCTTGTTTTAATTCCTTAGTGTTGTCGGTGAAATAAATACTTTCTAAAGAATCTGTAACTACAGCATCCATCTTGGACAGATCACCATAACTTACATTAGCGCGCAGACCTTTTAATCTCAGGATACTGCCACCAGCTGCGACAATTAAAGCTTCCAGCTCACTTTGCAATACGGTGATTTCCCCTTCATAGGAAACATTACCGCTTTGTATCCCGTGGGGATAACGGCCTTTCGCGTAGTAAGCCTCCCGTTCAATCTTTTCGCTATATTTAATAGCGCGAATGCCCGTTACATCACGGCTACCAAGAACCAGTGTCATGTCTGCCCATTCATATTCTCTGCTGTCAAAAGCCATAATATTTTTATTTAATAGTTGTTAATTACTGATTATCTGAAAACCTAAATACACGTCGAAGTATCTTGTATATCCGAAAGGACGCACGCGGAGGCTAACATTAATAAGGGAGCTGGAAACTATATTCTGATTGCTGTTAATAAAGCAGATCACCCCTTTATCATCATTGTTGGTGACATCGGCACTAAGTTCACCACGGGCTGTCATTGCACTTGCAATTGCACTTTCTACCTTCACCTGCCAGCTCTTAACAATTGCATCCTGAAGAGTTCCATCAGCATTGACCGGCACCTCTGCCATTAATTCTTCTAATAATTCATCATAGGCAATTCGGTAAGCCTTGTCAATGGTTCTGCGAGCTGTCAAATGGGAATAGTCATCATCTGGTAGGGTAGCGGTAAAATCATCATTGAAGAAATAGCCACTACGACCAACATAAGTACGCATAGTAATATATCCCTTATCATGGATACTGGCCACATCTGCAACCTCAATCTTGTCACCTTTAATAAATGCTGTAGCTGTACTTAAGGCGCCATCTTTTACCTTTGCAATATTGACCTGAACGGCGTTTTTTGATAAACGCCCAGCCAACATACCCACTGCCGCGAATTTTGAATCCTTCACCACATCCCCGATCATTACACTCACCCTGTTATAGTTCAGGTCTGTCAGATCCGCCAGATCTACGGCATTGCCACTATAGGCGTAACCTTCTAAAATCAAAAATATTGGAGCAAACTTTTGATCAGTTGACCATTCGCAAAGTGCCTGGCCTTTTAACATGGCAGGGATAAGATCCGCGTCTAATCCATTAGTGATCACCGGTGCATAAGCAACATCCGGAGATCTTGAAACGATCAGCGCGCGCAGACGTCCATTAGCCGCATTGATCAGTAGCTTACCATAAGGCGAGTCCACATCAACCATCTGAGATACTTTAACAGTATCAGGGAAAGCCATCAGCCATACTTCTGCACCTTCACCAGCTTCAGCATAATATTGCGTCACTACTTTGATGATATGCGGGTTATTCTCTACCGTGATACCCAGAGCCGTTAAAGAGGCTAAAGATCTTAAGGTATAAGGCGTTGCAAGCACAAACTTACCTGCAACAGCAACACCGGTTAAGAGCAGGCCAAATACACCATCAGGAGATGATACCGTTTGTGCCAGCGCCCCGTTTTCAAATATTATTTTTACGCGTGGTAACATAATTAGTTTTCTTTTTGGGTGTTATCAACCTCAGAACCAGGATCTTTTTTACCCTCCTGATCAGTTGATGATTCTTTTGAGTTTTCAGTAACCGCAGGCTTTTCAGTAGGTTTAGTTTCATCAGCTGCGCCTTTTACTGCCTTTACCTCTTTTGCAGGCTTTGCAGCTTTAGTAGTAGTTGCCTTTGTTTTCTGTGCTGCTGGTGCCTTAACTACCGGTTCTTTTGGAGCTACCGGAGTAACCGGCACGAGCGGTACAATTGGAGCCTGATCATCCTCTTTTACAACCGTTCTTTTTGAGGGGCGTAAATGGCTAATGACTTCCTTGTCTTTTAAAGTAGCGGCATGATTCTTTGCATCACCCTCGTTTTTCTTATGAAACAAAAAGCCGTCAGCAGTTTCCAGCACTTCTGTAGAGCTCGGATATTCAGCGAAATAATTTTTTACGTTTTCCATTTTTTAGATGCTTTTATCTTTTAAGGATTGGATAATTTTAACTGCATCAGCCCAGTCCAGCTTACCATCTGCGGTAATATCCATTGCTAAGGCAACAGCCATTTTTAACCGTTCTCCGTTCTTGTCATCCTGATCCATACCTTGCAGGATCTCTGAAATTTTTAATATAATTTCCTGTGGATCTGTTAGCCCTCGAAGTGAAGCGAACACTTTAAACTTTTTAGCAAATTCAGGGATATAAGCGCGTAGCCAGGCTAGAGCTTTATCGTCCAAAGTTGTTTTAGTGAGGCCAGTAAGCACATCAGCTAAAGGATTGTCTATTGCTGCGTAGATCGCATCAATAACGTCTACAGCCAGCTTCAATGCAAGTCTGTATTTAGGGTTAAGACCTGAAAACAGGGTTTTGATCTTTTCAATGAGTTTTTTTATAAAGTTTTTCATACTAATTTTTAGTTATTGGAATTATAAGTTGTGATCGCTTTTTTTAGATCAGCTTTAAGTGTCCTGTTTTCTCTGCGGAGATCTACTATTTCCTGTGAAATAGTGTCATAACGCGCAGAGAGTTCTTCTACCTTTTTACCCAGATCCAATGCAAGTTCCCTCCAGATTGAAATTGCCTTTTCTACGTTATCCAGTTCCGAAGCTTTGATCTCTGCATGTTGTTTTTTTCTGGTAAAGAACCAGGTGATACCTCCGGTGGATGCGGCGATCAGGGCATTTTCTATAATGGAGTTTAATTGCATTTTAAATGATGTTTAAACCAAGTATATAAATCCGATCAGGTTTAAACCTTTGTCTGTTCGTGGCCTGTTAATTGTCCTTAGCTTAATGGCAACCTGATCACCTTCACGCGATCCGTTACCATTCGTATTTCCTTCCACAGTTTGCATGGTATTAAAAGAATGATCTCCTTTAACCACTAATCCGATATGTCCGGCGGTGCTATTTCCAAACTGCCAGACAGCAAGGGCTCCATCTTTTGGAATCATCCCAGTTTTGAAAGTACCTTCCGCTTTAAAGTTTTTGAAGGTCTGTTGTGCGTTACCTGAGCAGCATCTTTTGATCACTGCCAAACGATGATCCAAGGCAAATACAATCACCAGTATTACCCTTGTAAAGAATGCACACCATGGAGCTTTCATGTACCAGCCAGCTGCATTCATCAGCTTCTGAAAATCAGGATTTACAAAACCGGTGTTACCAGGCTTTTCACGGTTACCGACAAAACTTAATGCGACCGTTGTAATTGTTTCTGCTGTCATAATGATTTGGATTAAGCGGGTACGGCATTGCAGTACCCGCCGATTAATGATTTATCTCAGTTTATGATAGAGGCTTAGGCTACGCCTGACACGATTACACCGATGTATTTGTTACGCTTAGGCGTAACGATGAAATAGTGACGGTAGGAAACCCTGTTCGTCTGGTTTTCAGGATCAATTTTCGAGTCTGCATAATATTGCTTAGTCAGACCTGTCTTTTTAGCAATGTTTGGCAGGTAGTAAAATACTGAACCTTGTACACTACCATTTGCAGGTGCTGATCCGTAAGGCTGTTTAACCTTAGCCAGGTAAAACGGGTTATTGATGTACTGATAGATCTGGAATCCAGCAATAACAGGGGCTACCTCACCGGTTTTGTAATTGACCAAAAGATCACCGAAGTTTTTACGATCTAAAAGCAAATCATTGTAATGGTCAGTGCAAAGCACCAGACGTCTACTGTCAGCAGGGATTTGCAGTTTATCTGCTTTGTCTTTTAAAGCAACCAGATCATCATAGAGCAAGCGCCTACGACCACCAACAAGTTCACCAGTTGTGGCGATAATAGGCGTATTAGCTGTATCAGTAGCTGCACCCAGCGAGTGAATGGCCTTTCCGTATTTCTTTACAAGAATACCAGTAGTCATACCGCTGGTTACGCTATCAATACGCGGGTAAGAAGCGCCCATAACCTGATCGTCAGATAAGGTTACTACTTTAGTTTGATACTTGTCAAGCTTGATTACAACCTCATCATCGTCATACGCTTGTACAGCGATAGGATAAGCAGTATTGTTGACCAAAACATCAACCTCAAAGTCAGAAACCGGAATGTGGATCTGGTTACTTTCTGATGCAGATCCTGAACCTACCTCGATTACCGGCGCGTCCAATTCTGCAATACCGTCTAACCACGGTGCGTTGGTTGCAGTTGTCAGGTTTTTTTCGACGCGGTTCACCCATGCGTCAGGAAAATTTTTAGGCATAATATTGTGTGTTATTGTT
>Ga0247807_10001424_pt1 | contig 14036 bp, 17 predicted proteins | sample UWRJL074202C1_FD_179931 | JGI IMG/M metagenome (GOLD analysis project Ga0247807, IMG submission 179931) | Plant litter microbial communities from Arlington Agricultural Research Station in Wisconsin, United States - UWRJ-L074-202C-1 | ecosystem: Environmental > Terrestrial > Plant litter >...
GTGGCGGGCAGGTCACGTGCCGCCGACGACAGGCGTGGGTCGGTCGAATCGGAGCGCATCGAGGTCCACAGCGTGGAATTGGGGCTCACGAAGAAGGGCACGTAGTCGGCGACGACACCGGTGGCGGATGCCGACGCGGTACGGCGGGCCTCGCGCAGCTCCGGGGTCGAGATATCGACGGCCGGGCGCTCGGTCCACGACGAGCTCGCATCCGCGAGCAGCACACCGCTCGCCAGGATGGCAGGCAGGTTGTTGATGTGGGTCACGTGGTAGATGCGGAGCTCGCCGACATCCACCGACTTCTGCTTCGCCGTGGCCGGGGCGGACCGGTTGGGCGAGGACCGCAGCGGCGGGCGCGCGGCCTCGCGGGTGCGCGTCACGCGAACGGGCTTGTCGATCTCCGCCACCGGCTTGGGGTTGCACGAGGCGCACATGCCCGCCTCAAAACCGTGGATGCATTCCTCGCTCAAGCGAAAACCTTTCGTAGCGGCGGACCATCCAACGCCCGGACAGAGATCGGAGGCGTGTGAAAGTGGATGCCGCGTTCCAACGTTACGCGCTCCGGGCGCGTTCCGCGTGCGACGGGTGACGGATATCCCCCGCCGGCGGGTGGATAGTCCTGCCCGGGATGCGGCTCAGCGCCCGCCCGCACCGCCGCCTCCGCCGCCACCACCCGAGAATCCGCCGCCTCCGGAACCGCCGAACGAGCTGCCGAAGGAGCTGCTTCCGGAACCGCTTCCCGACCAGGAACTCGTCGAGGCGGGCGGCGAATAGGTCGCCGCGGTGGTGACCGATCGCAGGGCGCTCGACAGTACAAAGCCGTCGAACCCGTTGCTGCTGACCAGCCAGTCGGGTTCGGTACCCACTTCGGCCGCGTGGACCGCGAGCTCGCGCATCCACTGGTCTTCGACGTTCCAGATGACCGCGAACGGCAGCAGCTTCTCGTAGAGCTTGATGACCTGCGTGGTGTCGCCCACGTCGACGCGCTCGGCGCCGTCGGGGCTCTGCAGCATGCGGAAGCGGTCCTTCTCGGCAAGCTCGAGGTACATCTTCATGCCGAGCAGGTAGTTCTTCACCTCGGCTCCCTCTGCGCTCAGCGGACCGAACGGGCGGATCGACAGGAAGCCGACGAAGATCGCCACGAAGCTCACCGCGGCCGCGATGAACGGCCAGGCCGAGATCGAGCCGCTGCCGATCGTGAGGATGACGTTGCCCACCGCTCCGAAGAACAGCAGGAAGCCGAGCCCCACGAACAGGATCGGCGCCTTCGGCATCGGCCCGCGCAGTCCGCTCGAGCGGACCTGGCTGTTCGCCGAGGCCGACACCGCAGTGACCGCAGCGCCCAGCTGGGCGTCGGCGGGAGCGAGCTCCCGTGTCTCACCCGGCGTGTGCGCCCCGCCGAACAGGGCGTCGAGCAGCTGCGCCTCGATCGCGTCCACTCCGGTGTCGTCGAGGAACTGCAGCGTGTACTCGGCGGCGCTGTCGCTGACCGCGTAGTCGAGGATGCGGATCTTCCTGCGCACCGCGAGGCTGATGAGCTGCGCGGGGATCGCCGTCTCCGGTTTGTTCACGAGGTGGGCCGCCATCATGACGTTCAGCCCTTCGGGCACCGAATACTGCGGGATGACGGCATGCGTGCTCGAGGCATCGCCCCCTCCCCGCACGCGCGAGACGATCGCGCCGGCGGCCAGCGCGAGTCCGCCGAGGATCCCGCCGCCCGAGAACAGGTTGGACCACCACGGCGGGTCGGTGAACACCACGGGAGCGGGGCCGGCATCGAAGTCCGGCGCGGTCTTCTCCACCATCGTGAAGGTCTCCGGCTGGAAGACGACGACCATCGTGACGTTCTCGCGCGGCCCGAGATTCGACTGCGCGACGGAGAACTCGCCCGGCGCGCTGGAGGAGACCGAGCAGGTGGCATCCGATTCGAATTCCCCGTAGTAGCACGCGCTCTCCCCGGTGAGAGCATCGGCCAGCGAGGGATCGACGTGCAGGTCCGCCGAGACGGTGCCGTAGGGCTGGTCGCTGCCGGTGCCGTTGAGGTCCCAGTAGAACTCGTCGTCGTTGGTGTTCTCGAAGGAGCTGACCACATTGCTCAGCGTGTAGCTGATCACGTAGGTGGTGCGTCCGTGCACGAAGCGGTCATCGCCGAGAGCGAGTTCGAGGAACTCCCCCGTGTCGCTCGCCTCGAACGGGATGTCCGTGCCGTTCTCATCCCGAACCGAAGACACCGAGGACTCGAGATCCATGCCCTGCGAGTACTGCGGGATCGCGCGGATGATGCCCCGGTTCTGGTCGAACTCGGGGAAGATCGCCACGAGCGTTTCGACGACGGCGAGGCGTGAGGTGCCGTCGTCTGCCCGGCTCAGCGTGTAGTCGGCGTGGTACGACTCGAACTCGAAGTCGGAGGTATCGGCCTGCGCCGCGCCGAGCGGGAGGACCGCGAGACCAAGACCGACGAGGACCGCGAGAATGAGGCGCATGTCCCGAGCCTACGGGCCGGTCAGCCGATCAGACGATGTTCCACTCCACGGTGCTGATGATGAGCACGCTGGCCAGGGCGACGACCGCCATCGCGAGCATGCAGGCGGCGAGCCAGCCGAGCCGGCGCCGAAGCGCGCCGACCCGGAAGCGGACCAGCACCATCGCCAGGTACAGCAGGACGATCGCCACGATGCCGCCCATCGCGAGCCCGGCGGGCTGGCGCGTGACGAGCGGCACCAGGACCACGATGCTGATGATCGCGAACAGGCCGCCCACGATCAACCAGATGGCACCGCTCGACGTCGAGAGCGCCGGCTGGTTGCGGATTCTCGTCGGATCGTCGGTCATGGTGTCACGGCCTCACGGCTCAGAGCCGCAACTCCCCGGGATCCACGTCCACGTCGCCGCCGTCATCCGGACCGCCCGTTCCGGGGAGGTTGGTGATGGCATCCTCGTCGATGTCGTCCTCGACGGCCGCACTCTCGCTCACGTCGTTGAGCTGCAGCGCCTCGGTGTCCCGGTCGCTCGCCGGCATCTCGACGGTGTCGGAACCGTTGTCAGAGACGTTGTCGGTGCCCTCCGGGTCGCTCACGCGTGGCCGTCTTCCGCGCCGTGCTCATCGGTGTACTCGCCCTCGGCGGGAACCCCGAACGCGTCGCCCGAGACGGTGCCCTCGTCGGCGATCTCCTTCTCGACATCGGCCTGGGTGCCGTGCTCGTCGGTGTAGGCGCCCTTCTCCTCGCCGACCTCTTCGGTGTGGTCGCTGCTGAAGTCGCCATTGGTGGTGTCGCTCATGACTGTTCTCCTTCGTCACGCCGAAGCGTCGATCGGCTTCGCCCGTGCTTCCCACCCTACGAATCAGGGCTCGGGATGTCGCCTCTCCCCCTGCACTCTCAGGCGGCACGCAGAACCGCTAGCGCGCGGGGGTGATCTTCTCCCGGACGAGCCCGTCCTGGGGGCTCCAGTTCCAAGTGCTGTTGTCGGCGTCGACGAAGTGCAGGGAGATGATGCGGTGTCGATGCTTCGACTTCGACAGGGGCGTCGGCAGCGGGTCTCCCGAGCTCACGCGCTCGGGGAACTCCCACGTGGGGCGGGCGGTCCCCCGCCGCGACTCGATGAAGAAATCGCCCTGCGGCAGGAAGGCCAGCTCGTGGGTGGTCTCGTAGTCGTTGGCCACGACCTTCATCACGACGCGACGGATGAGCGAGGCCTGGCTGTTGGAGATCATCACCCCCACCTTGTCGTCGTACTTGCCCCACCACGCCGAGACACCGATCGCGTGGGCCCGCTCGTCCCGGCGGCGCTCGCCGAGGTACGCCTTCCAGGCGGGGAACACCGCGATCGCGGCCACCACGAGGGCGAGGATGGTCGCGACGGCCTGGATCCAGTTGGGAAGGTCCGAGGGCACTAGACGAACCTCACGGTGGCCTGCAGCCGGGTGCGCGCGTCGAACAGCTCGTTGCCGCCCACGGGGTCGTCGTTGTCGATTCCGGAACGCATGAGCCCGGGCAGGCGGGAGCGGTGGACGAGGACGGCCGGGAGCCCGCGCACCTTGCCCACCTCGGTCAGGGACTCGGGGAACGCGTCATCCGGAATCACCACGACCAGGGCGGTGAAGCGCACCTTGGCCGCACGGGCGATCACCTTTGCGCGCGCCGCGAGCGAGTGGAACGGGCGCTCGCCGTCGACCAGGTTCTCGCCGATGATCTCGCTGCGCTTGATGCGCACGGGAGCTCCCCAGTCCTCGGAGAGCACGGCGAACAGGCCGGTCGGGCCGAGCACGATGTGGTCGAGCTTCTGTCCGTCGTCGTCGGGCGAGTAGCTCGTGCCGCCCTCCGAGGTCGCCACGTCGTGCCAGATGGTGAACGCGAGACCGAGGTCGGTGAGGGCGCGGGCCGTCGCCTCCTCGGCGAGGGCATCGGAGAGCACGTGTCGGATGTCTCGGGGGGCCGAGCGCACGAGCGCCGGGTCGTACGGGTCGGGCAGTGCTGCTCCCCGACCGACCCACTCGCGCATCAGGCCGAGGTACTTCTCGCGGCGCCACCCTCCGGGGTGGCCGTAGGAGCGCGCCTGCGGACGGGATCCGGTCGATGGGCGTGCGGGTCGGGCGGCGAAGGTCTCGCCCGGCGAGGTGCCGCCCTGCCGGTCGTAGAGGGCGCGGGATTCCGGGGTGCCCACGAGCTCCCAGGCGGCCTGCACGGCGTGGAACTCGCTCGCCTCTCCCCCGGTGTCGGGGTGCGACGAGCGCAGGCGGGCGCGGTAGGCGCGACGCAGCTCCTCGTTGCTCGCCGACGGGGCGACTCCGAGAACCTCGTACGGGGACGCGGACAGCGGTGATGCCACTAGACCCCGCCTATTCCGCCGCCACCGCCGCCACCACCGGAGAAGCCTCCGCCCGAAGACCCGCCCGAGGAACTCGAGCCGGTATAGGCCGTGGCCGCGCTGGTCGACAGTGCGCTGATGCTGCCCACGAAGACGCCCGCGTTGAAGGCGCTGGTGCCGGTGTACCAGCCGGGCTCCACGCCGAGGTACTCGTAGTACTTTCCGAGTTGCTTCGTCCACTCCTTCTCTTCACCGAAGAGGATGGCGTAGGGCAGCAGCCGCTCGTTCAATATCACGAGTTGCGCGGGGTCATCCGTCGCGATCGTGATCTTCTCTGCGCCCTCCGGCGACTGCAGGTAGCGCAGCCGGTCGGCCTCGGCGAGGGTGATGTAGAGCTTCAACCCCTTGAGGTGGTCGCGCAGTTCGACGCCTGCGGCATCGAGCGGCGAACGGGCGGCGAAGGCGAAGGTGGCGATCAGTCCCGCGAGCGCGGCGACGATGAAGAGTGCCGGCACGAAGCCGCCTCGGGAGTCGGCGAACGAGACGATCGCGAACACGATGCCCGCACCCGCCACGAGGAACGATGCGGCGAAGAGCCAGCCGACGATGCCGGCCGGGATGCTGCGGCGATAACCATTCGTCACCGAGTCCTTGGCGACGCGGGACTGCAGCGCGGTGATGCGCGTGGCCGCCTTGTCGTCGACCTTCTCGAGGCTGCGGTCCTCGCCCGGCGTGAGCTCCGTGCCGAACAGGGCGTGCAGGAACTCGAGGTCGTCAGCGTCGGCGCCATCGGTGCCGAGGAACTCGAGCTGGTAGCTGTTCTTCTTGTCCGCCAGTTCGAGAATGCGCAGGTTTCCGGCGACCGCGAGCTTCACGATGTGCGCGGGTGTCGACTTGGCGACGGTGCCGGAGATGAGAGCCGAGAGCGGCAGGCTCGCACCCTTCGGCGGCAAGTACTCGGCGATGATGGTGCCGCGGCCGGGGGCATCGGCGAGCCTGGTGCGACGCAGGACTCCGGCGATTGCCGCGATCAGGAGAGATCCGATCGCACCGATCAGCGACAGCACCGGCCAGGGCGCCCCGAAGAAGGAGCTGTCGCGCGGCACGAAGGTATCGGGCTCGAAGCCGATGGCGAAGCTGAGGTTCTCCCCGGGCCGGAGGTCGCGGGCCGTGAACGTGTATGAGCCGTCGCCGTTGTCGGTGCCGTCGGCCGGGGTGTCCGAGTTCTCGGCTCCCGAGTAGGCAGCGAACTCGGTGACCCGGTCGGCAAGGCCGTCCTCGAGCACCACGGTGGCCGTGACGCTGCCGAAGGGCTGCGCCGAGCCGGTGCCGTTGGTGTCCCAGTAGAACTCATCGGCGCCCGTGTCCGCGAAGAACCGGGTGACGTTGTGCTGCGTGTAGGTGAGCACGTAGGTCTGCTCGCCGTAGACGAAGTCCTCGTCGGCGACGGTGACGATGGTGAACTCGTCTTCTGAATCCGTCTCGTAGTCGAGCGGCTCTCCCTCGCCGTTGGTGACCGAATCGATCTCGATGTCGACGGGATGCCCGTCGTAGTTGTCCACGAGAGCGCGCGCAATCCCGTGGTTCTGGTCGATGTCGGGGAAAACGGCGACGATCGTCTCGACCGTGGTCAGCTGTGAGCGACCGGCCTCATCGAGGCTGAGGGTGTAGGTCGCGTCGAAGCTGGCGAACTCGAAGTCCTGGACATCGGCGCTCGCGGGTGCGACTGCTGCGAAGAGACCGGCGAGGACGAGCGCGGCGATGGCGAGGGATTTCTTCACGCGGTCAGCCTACCGATCCGATCGAGCCGAACCTGAAAGTCAGGAGCCCGCCTTCCAGCCCGCGGCGAGACGGTCGGCCTGGCCCTGGCTCATCGATTCCCTCGTGATGCGGAGCCGGCCGTCGGTGGTGATGGTGCCGGAGTACGCGGGATTGCCACGAACGGCGACAACGACCGAGACGTCGAGGTCGGACAGCCCGCTCCCCGCGAGCAGTCTGCCCAGGTCGTAGGGCGGCAGGTCCTCGTTGCTGCGCACCACGAGGTTGTAGCGCGCCCCGTCCGGGTTGTCGCTCTCGACAAAGCTCAGCTCGCCGATGCTCGCGTTGTTCGCGATCCTCGCGAAGGTCGCCGCCTCGAGTTCCGCTCCCCCGAGGCGGGTCAGGTACGACGATCCTGCACTGAATCGCACGGGGGTCTCGGGGTACACCGGGTTGGTCGAGAGCTCCCGGTCGAAAACCGCAATCTGCGACGCCTTCTCGACGCGGATGTCGAGGGTGTCGCCGCTGACCTTCGACGACACGTAGCCCGGAATCTCCCGCGCCTTGTCGATCACGGACGTCAGCTTTCCGGAAGCGGTGGCGTCCGTCATCCCGAACCGATCGGTGGGGTCGTCGGTGACATCGACGAGCGGGATGCGCGAGTACGAGGGGCTGTCCCTGGCGACGGCGAGGGCAGCCTCGAGGTCGGTCCCCTCCGGCAGCACGACCTGCAGCTGCCCGCCCCTCATCGTGCCGCCGAGCACCGGGTAGTGCGCCGCCACGGCCTCGTACACCGCGACGGAGTCCTCGGGGAACTCTGACTCGTCATACTCCACGAGGAGCCCCTCGCGGCTGAAGCCCGCAACGCCGAACGGAATGGTCTCAGCGCGCGCGTAGTCGAAGATCTGGGCGTCGCTCAACCCCTCGAACTCGATCCGCAACTCCGGCACGCCGTCGTAGTTGTCGGTCTCCAGCTCCCAGCTGCTGATCTCCACCGTGTGCACCGCTCGCAGGAATCCCTCGGCGAAACCGCTGTCGCTCAGGGTGGGCCCGACACTCACCCCGTTCAGGGAGGCCGAGATCAGGCTCCTGCCGTCAACGGTGATGGTCGAACGTTCGGCGTCCTTCTGGTTTCGGAGCACGGCGAGTGCCGCGATGACCTGGTCGGCCGTCGCTTCCGGAGCGAGCTCCACACTGATCTCGCAGCTGAACGAACCGGGAAGGGGTTGTTGGCAGTACACGGAGCTGTCCGTGACGCCCTCGACGCCGGCGAAGGCCGCGTCGACGAGTTTCTCGTCGGCGCGGGATCCGTCGCCGAAGAAACCGCAGCCGGCCAGCGAGGCGACGACAAGAACGGCCAGGATGGCGGCGGAAGACTTTCGGAACATGCCTCAAGTATGGGAGGTCGCGGTCTCCACGAGATGCAGCAGCGCGAACCCGTATGCCTCGGCGGCGTCGGGGGCGAGACCCGAGAACACGCTGTCCGGAAGCACGATGTCCACCTGGTAGACACCGTTCGCCAGGGTCAGCGAGCGGAAGGCACCGCCGAGCAGCGCGCGCAGCTGGTCCTCCCGCGGCAGCCAGAGCGCCGCCTCGAGGGCGACCGAGTCGAGCGCCCACTCGGTGGTGCCGTTGAAGCCGAGGATCGTGCCGGTGTCGAACTCGTGTGCCTCGATCGTCATGTCGCTCAGGGTGAAGACGTCGCCGTCGAATTCGGGTCCGTCGATGCAGAAGGCGTCACCGGAGGCGGGTGTCCAGCGCACTCCTGCGGCGGCGAGGTTGCGGGCGAGTTCTCGGGAGATCATGGGCACAGTATGCGTTATAGGGTCGAAGGATGACCGAGCACGCCCACATCCCCCGCGGACGTGCGAGTCTCGAGGTGCTGCGGGCCGAGGCTCGCGATGAGCTCGACACGGTCATCCTGGAGCGTTGCCTGGCCGGTGAGGACCCGTGGCAGTTCATGGATGAGCTGCTCACCGTCGACGAACTCGTCGTCTACCTGTTGCGCGCCGATGCCATCGCTGCAAACGGCGGACAGCCGCCCTCCCCCACGCGCGAGTACCGCGTGTTGCGGCAGATCGCGCTCGAGCATCCCGCGCTCACCCCGACGGTCTGGCGGCTGCTCGCGCCCGCTGCCTAGACTTCTCGGCATGAAGTTCCACACCACCCTTCTGCAGTTCGGCAACAACGTCGGCATCGAGGTGCCGCAGTCCGTGATCGAGGAACTCGGGTCGGGAAAGAAGCCCGCCGTGATCGTCACGATCAACGACGACTACACCTACCGCAACACGGTCGGGATCATGGGCGGCAGGGCGCTGCTCAGCCTGAGCGCCGCGCGCCGTGCCGAGTCGGGCTATGCGGGTGGTGACGAGGTCGAGATCACCCTCGAGCTGGACACGGAGCCGCGCGAGGTCGTCATCCCGACCGCCCTGCAGCAGGCCTTCGACGCGAACCCGGAGGCCGCGGCGGCCTTCACGAAGCTCTCGAACAGCAGGCGGCGCGCCGAGGCCGAGCTCGTCGCGGCAGCGAAGACCGACGAGACCCGCGACAAGCGCGTCGCCAAGCTGCTCGGGGTGCTCGGCGCATGAGCATGTCGGCAGAGGCGTTCAGCGACGGCACGCTCTCCGGCGTCGGCCAGACGGTCGACGGCAAGCGCCAGGGGCTCTGGCAGTTCTTCTACCGCAGTGGCACCGTCAAGGGCGTCGGCGCCTTCGTCGACGGCGTGCAGCACGGCCCCTGGGAGTGGTTCCGCGAGGACGGCTCCCGCATGCGCTCCGGCTCCTTCGAGATGGGGGCGCAGACCGGCGACTGGATAACGTACGACCGCGCGGGTGCCCCCTACAAGACCACCACGTTCACGCCCCCTACGTTGGACTCATGAGTTTCTCCACGTCCTTCACCGCCTCCCTGCCCACTTGGGTGGTCGACCGCGGTTTCCCGGCCACCCTCGCCACGGCGGACGAGCGTGTCGGCCTCACCAACGAGCTCGCCGCCCGCAACCACCGCGAGGGCAACGGTGGCCCGTTCGCGGCGATCGTGGTCGACCGTGCTACCGGGGAACTCGTCTCGGTCGGTGTGAACGTGGTGCTGTCGACGGGCAAGTCGAGCGTGCACGCCGAGGTGATGGCGCTCTCGCTCGCCCAGGAGAGGCTCGGCAGCTGGGATCTCGGCGCATCCCCCGAGCAGGATCTCGAACTCGTGGTCAACTGGCGACCCTGCACGATGTGTTACGGCGCGCTCGTCTGGTCGGGCGTGAAGCACCTCGTGATCGCGGGCGACGGTCCGGAGTGCGAGGAGCTCACCGGGTTCGACGAGGGTCCGATGCCCGCCGACTGGGTCGGCGAACTGGAGAAGCGCGGCATCAGCGTCACGATCGGGGTGCAGCGCGACGAGGCGGTCGCGGTGTTCGCCGAATACGGCCGCTCCGGCGCGGTCGTCTACAACGCCCGCGGTACCGGTTCGCGCAAGGACTGACTAGCGCCCGCGCGCTCCGCCACCGTTGCTCGGGTCGCGGCCGGTCTTCTCGGCGATCGCGGCCTGCTCGCGGCGCCAGGCGTCGCGCTCCTTGATGCGGGCCTTCTCGTCGCGCACCTCGGCCTGCGTGGCGCGCTCCTGCACGAGCCACTGCGGCGGTGCCTGCAGCAGCGCGAGGATCTCGGCGCTCGTGAGCGCGTCGGTCGCTCCACCGCGGGCGAGGCCGGCGATCGAGACGCCGAGCTTGCCGGCGATGACGCCGCGCGGGTGCGGTCCGTTCTTGCGCAGGTCGACCAGCCACTCGGGCGGGTTGGCGTTCAGCTCGTCCAGTTCGGCGCGCGTGTGCGGCTTCGCCTGGAACTCCTCGGGCGTGGCGGGCAGGTACACACCAAGCTTCTGCGCCGCCGTTGCGGGCTTCATGGACTGGGGTGTGTGCTCCGTACTCATGGCTACAGCGTAGCCTTTGACCGTGAGCCCTTCCCTCCGCATAGCCTTCGTCCCCGGTGTGACGATCACCAAGTGGAGCCGCACCTGGGAGGAGAGGCGCCGCGATACGGCGCTTTCCTTCGTCCCGGTCGAGGTGGACCAGCAGTCCGCCGTGCTGCGCGAGGACGCCGCCGACGTGAGTTTCGTGCGGCTTCCGGTCGACGCGAGTGAGCTCAGCGTCATCCGCCTGTACAGCGAGGTCGCCGTTGTGGTGCTGTCGGTGGATGACCCGCTCGCCGACCACGAAACCCTCACCCTCGCCGAGCTCGCCTCGACCACGCTGCACGACCCCGCGAACCCCGTGACCGACACGATCGCGCTCGTCGCGGCCGGAGTGGGCGGCGTTGTGCTGCCGCACGCGATCGCCCGCGCGCACTCCCGCAAGGACCTCGTCGCTCGCCCCGTGACCGACGCGCCCGAGACCGAGATCGCGATCGCCTGGCTCGCCGAGCAGACGACGAAGGACATCGAGGAGTTCGTCGGTATCGTGCGCGGTCGCTCCGCCAACAGCTCGCGGCTGGTTCCCACCCCGCCCACCGAGAAGCGCGCCCCCGGCAAGGCCGCGTCTCCCGGCGGTAAGCAGACGGCCTCGGGCAAGGCGAACGCGGGCGGCAAGGCCGTCGCCAAGCGCAAGCCGTACGCGACCTCGGGCGGCGCCGATGCCAAGAACCGCTCGGGATCCCCCAACTCCCCCAAGGCGCGCAACGCCCGCAAACGCAAGGGACGCTAGTGGCCCCGTTCGAACCCAACCTCGGCCTGCTCTTCGACGTCGACGGGCCGATCGCGTCCCCCGTCTCGCGGACGGTCGCCATCCCGAGCATTCTCACCGACCTCGTCACGCTGGCCCGCGCGGGTGTGCCGATCGCCTTCATCACGGGACGTTCCGACGCCTTCATCGCCGACGAGGTGGTGGCGCCGCTGCTCGCGAACGGCCTCGCCGACGCGTTCGTCGGTGGGAATGCGCGCATGTTCGGCGTCTTCGAGAAGGGCGCCGCGTGGGCGGTCATCGACGGCTCGGGTCTCGGCGAGCTCACCGTCGACGAGGAGCTCGCCTTCCCGCAGGAGGCCATCGACGCCGTACGCGGCATCGTGACACGCGACTTCGGCGACTCGATGTTCTTCGACGAGACCAAGCGGGCCATGATCTCGGTCGAGCAGCGACTGGACGTGCCGCACGAGCTCTACCGCGCCGCGCAGCCCCGCTTCGACGAGGCGGCCTTCCAGGCGCTGGCCGCAATGGGGCTCGGGATGCGTTTCCGCGACCGCGAGCTGCCCGACGCGCGGGGTGCGGTGCCCTACCGGCTGGATCCCACGATCATCTCCACCGACATCGAGTCGGTGCTGCTCGACAAGGACCGCGGCGCGGAGCGGGCCATCGAGTACTTCGCCGGTCTCGGTGACGTGCCGACCCTGTGGCGCACCGTGGGCGACTCGCGCAGCGACTACCTCATGGCCGACCACCTGCACGCGGCCGGCTACGAGGTGGCGCACGTCGACGTGCGGCCCTCGGACGGTGTGCTCGAGAAGCCGTACCGGGTGATCATCGAGGGCGACCTGATCCACGACTACGCGGGCGCCGCTTTCCTGTCGTACTGGGTGGAGAAGCTGGGGCTCTAGCCGCGGGGGTCGAGCCCGTCGAAACCGACACGCCGCTCAATGTCGGCGGCAATTGACATATTCGAACGTATGTTCGAATATGAGGAGATGCCTTCGGTTGCATCAGCCTCCCCCGTCGAGGTCGTTGGCGCGCCTGCAGACAGCACTGGTTCAGATACCATCGCGCACCTGCAGTCCCGCATCCGCCAGATGCAGGCGACGAAGCTCGACGCCCGCACGATCCCCACCCATCCCGCGATAGCCGCCCTGCTGCCCGGCGGTGGGCTGCAGCAGGGCTCGGTGTACTCGGTGGCGGGTTCGGGCACCCTGCTCATGGCCCTGCTCGCCGCACCCTCCGCCGCGGGCTCGTGGTGCGGTGTGGTGGGTGTGCCCGAGTTCGGCCTTGAGGCAGCCCAGCGCTTCGGCATCGACCTCGAGCGGCTGGTGCTGGTGCCGCATCCCGGAGACCAGTGGATCGCCGTCACCGCGGCCGTCGCCGACGCGCTCAGCGTTGTGGTGATGCGCCCGCCGAAGCGCGCGAGCGACGGCGCGATCACGCGCCTCGCCGCCCGGTTGCGGCAGCGCGGGTCGACCCTCATCGTGCTCGGCACCTGGCCGCAGAGCGAGGCGATGCTCACGCTGAGCGAGAGCGACTGGAGCGGCATCGGCGCGGGGCACGGCCACCTCGAGTCGCGGCAGGCGACCGTTACCGTCACGTCCCGACTCGGCGGACGGCCGCGCAGCGCACGCCTCTGGCTGCCCGACCCGGCGGAGGAGTTCCGTCGCGTGACGCCCGGCACAGCCCTGCCCGCTCGAATCGAGGCCTCGGCATGAACACAAGCGCGGAACCCACCCGCACCATGGTGCTCTGGAGCCCCGACTGGCCGATCACCGCGGTGCGTCGCGAGCACAGCCTGCCGGCCGCTGCGCCGATCGCCCTGCTGCACAAGGGGCTCGTCTTCGCGAGCTCGCCCGAGGCGCGCGCCGAGGGCGTCAAGCGCGGCCTGCGCGTGCGCGAGGCGCAGTCCCGCTGCCCGGGGCTCGTGGTGCTGCCCTACGAGCAGCTGATCGACAACCGCGCCTTCGATCCGGTCGTCACGGCGATCGAGGGGATGACGGCCGGCGTGCAGGTGCTGCGCCCCGGAACCCTCGCGATCCGCTCGCGCGGCCCCGCGCGCTACTACGGCGGCGAGAAGCCCGCCGCCCTCGCCGTGATCGGCGGGCTCGCCGACCTCGGCATCCCGGGTGCCCGGGTCGGTGTGGCCGACGGCCCGTTCACCGCGGAGCAGGCGGCACGGCACACCCCCTCCGTGCGACTCGTTCCGGCGGGGCGCTCCCCCGAGTTCCTCGCTCCCCTGCCGGTGAGCCTGCTCGGCGACGACTCCCTCGCCACGCTGCTCCGGCGCCTCGGCATCCGCACCCTCGGCGAGTTCGCGGCGCTCGAGGTCACCGACGTGCGCGACAGGTTCGGGGAACAGGGGGCGCGGTTGCACGTGCTCGCGCGCGGACTCGACGGCAGACCGGTCTCGACGCGCATCCCGCCCAAGGAGCTGGAGAGGGTGGTCGACTTCGAACCCGCGCTCGACCGGGTCGACCAAGTGACCTTCGGGGTGCTCGCCGCCTCGGAGAGCTTCCTGGCCGGGCTCACCGCGGAGCGGCTGGTCTGCACGGCGATCCGCATCGAGGTCGAGTCGGACGCGGGCGAGGTCTCGGGGCGCAGCTGGCTGCACCCGCGATCGTTCACCGCGAGCGAGGTGGTCGACCGGGTGCGCTGGCAGCTGCAGGGCGGTACCACGGAGTCGGGGCTCTCCAGCGGCATCACGCGGGTGCGCATCATCCCCGAGGCCGTCGACGCGATCGGCAACCACGAACAGGGGCTGTGGGGCGGCGGGCCCGACGAGCGCATCCACCACGCC
>Ga0247807_10001426_pt1 | contig 14012 bp, 9 predicted proteins | sample UWRJL074202C1_FD_179931 | JGI IMG/M metagenome (GOLD analysis project Ga0247807, IMG submission 179931) | Plant litter microbial communities from Arlington Agricultural Research Station in Wisconsin, United States - UWRJ-L074-202C-1 | ecosystem: Environmental > Terrestrial > Plant litter >...
CCCGCCTCCTCGCAAACAAACAAACGAATCCACCACGCCAGCCCCCGTTTGAGATATGGACCGAATTGATTGAATCGTGCCCCGCCCGGACTCTGACTTGCCTTTTCCTTTCTTCACCTTAAAAAAAAATACTTCAGCGAAGCGGCTCCGGCTGGAAATGGCAATTCTCGCCTGTGCAGGGGCACGAAAAAGCCGTGGTTTAGAGTTCTCGCCAAACCTGCTAGTTGTCGTGACACCACTTTTGCACCACTTTTCCACCAGGAAAACATTGTACGGAGCTCCAGTTTTCAGGGAAGATGATGGGTGTTGGCGTGTGTGTTGGAACGCAGAATGACTTCTTTTGGGAGGGGAAACATCATCTCTCTGGGGGAGGTGGGTATGTATATGGGTGTTGGTGTGGATGCTAAAGTAGGGGCGAACGGCCTGGATGGAAGGAGGTATATTTAGAAGAGAAGTCCCCATGGTTTTTGTTTTTGAACTGTTGTGATTTTTGCTTTAAATTCTTGAAAACAAAGATCTCATATTTCTTCCTACTTTGCCGTACAACGTTTCTCAAAGAGGGAGGTTTGAGGTAGTACGTCAATCCTGCTCAGTGTTTATATATTTCCATATATCCTCCCAAGGTGTTGAACATCGACGAACACAAGATCCATCTTGCCTCGTATCACATTCCCTTCTCTCATAATGGCACCCTCAGCAACCCTTCCAATGCCCCGAGATGGCCAACATCTCGACCAAATCAGCGACTCCATCGACGCCATCAACCTCCTCAAATCCCAGATGAAGGCTCAAACAAAAGCGTCTGCCCCCAATACATCCACCTCGACCTTCGATGCGTCAAAAGACAAAACCCAGTTCCGACAATACGAATCCGTCACCACCCCCCAGCACGTAATCGACGAATACGCAACCCAACATGCCAACCAAACCGTGGCCTACAACTTGCTGCAACGCTCCAAATTCCACTTCAACAAGAAATCCAGACCGATCATGACGGTCTGGGAAGCCATGGAGAAGTTGGACAAACTCATCGATCCGTCGGATCCAGACACCAACGAGGGACAGATCATGCATTTGTTGCAAACCGCCGAGGCGATGCGGAGAGACGGAAAGCCGGAATGGATGCAGCTCGTCGGCCTGATCCACGATCTCGGGAAGCTTCTTTTCTTCTACGGAAGCTCTGGCACGTGGGACGTCGTCGGGGATACGTTCCCGGTCGGATGCAGATTCGATGAATCAAATATCCTCCACCATTCCTTCGCCGCGAACCCGGACTTCACCAATCCCATATATAGTACCGAAAACGGGATCTATGAGCCGGGTTGTGGAATCGAGAATCTGATGATGAGCTGGGGACATGACGAGTATCTATATTTGGTCATGAAGGATCAATCAAGCATTCCGAGGGAGGGATTGGCAATGATTCGATACCATAGCTTCTATCCATGGCATAGCAAAGGAGGCTATATGCGATTCATGGCGGACGGCGATGAGACATTACTAGAGGCGGTGAGGGCGTTCAACCCCTACGATCTTTATAGTAAGAGCGATGATCCACCGAAGGTCGAGGAGTTGAAGGTATGTTTAACTCTGATAGGAAGCTGAGATCAATGCTAATGATGGAACAGTCTTATTATTTGGGCCTTATTGAGAAATTTTGTCCGGGGCCTATCCAGTGGTAGACAGACCAACTCGATGACAAAAGTAGTTAGGTATGTTGAGCTCTCAACTTTAAGAAACCAAAATGCTAATCTCTTCATTATAGCCTTAGTGCAAGACGCTCCTTTCCCTCGCCAATCAAACGACATTACGAATTCATTTTTTCATCCTTAGATTCAAAATTCTTAGGGCAAAAGCAGATCCAATAGATATCCATTGAAATTGTCGCGCTTTTTTTTTTTCTGTACTCAGACATGTTACTTGACGATATATGCTAGATTTCAAATATTCATAAATGCCACAGGCTGATTTTAGATCTACCTTATTTAATACTGATTGGTTTTTCAGCTTGTCTATACCGTGACATCCAGAATATAAAGAGTTTACCTGCACCGAAAAAAATGCAAATATAATGTTTCTGCCATCATAGTCTCTAGATTATGGAGCTAAGGTCCTCTCCAGGAACCTTTGAGCCATACAGACGGCAGAGCTTAATGGCAGAGCTGATCGCAAGTAGTGCAGACGCCACGTGTTTTGCGATGATCTCATGAGCGCTGCTTTGGCAATCGACGACATTGAGAGATGGTTTGTTGGTATTCTATTTTAATAACAAGATGGTACTAGTGTCGGCCCTTAAGGAACGCAAGGAAAGAATATAGCTTCTCTTGTAAGCGGAGATGTCTCCTCTCCACAGCAATCTCTGATTATCCGTGAATCAGATTATATATAAAAGAGGTCGCGTCGAACGGAAAAATTATAATCGCGTCGCGAATGATTCACACGTGATTCGCCCCTAGTTGATAGCGGCTTGAGTTTTCTAATTAGATGGAAGGTCGAAAGTCGATTGATCGCTTTTTGTGCTTTTGGTTAGTTTGTTCGTAATCGTGTTAGATACAGAGCAACGAGGCAGTCAGTAGCCATGCAAGAATTCAAAAGCTAGGCTGCAATGTTTGGCAGAGAGAGAGGCTGGCCGAATCTTGCTCTCCATCTTCAAACGCGTTTCTGCCTGTCCCCCCTCTCTTGTTTCACCGAAACATGTGCGATCCAGTTGTTCTGCAGGAGCGGAGGTGAGGGGACCAGACTGGTTATTGTCTGGCAAGTCATCATCTATCTATCTCATTAATGACGATCGCTGAGCCACCGGGGAGTGCAAAATCTCCCAAAGAACCCCTTGCTACCTCAGCTCTTGGCTTGGGTATTTGGCAACTCGGTCGCGATCCTCCAAGCAGATATTGGGAGTTCACGACGCTTACTATATCTTCTGCATAGCCATCTTCCTTTCACTTGCTCTGCCACAACCCCGTTGATAATGAGAGTTCTTCATTTCATTAAGGTCCCTCCCTCCCTTGAACCTTAAGCCCGGAGGAGCAGATGTGGCGTGCAATCTTCCAAACTTTCAAACTCAAAAGAACCCCCAGGCATCTACCAAAACCCCTGCTGGGCAGCCTTCATCCATTTCTCCGACAGACTGGTGTTTCCTTTCCTTCCTGTGAGACTTCTATCGTCGCTGTTGCAAATAACCATCAATGAATTGTACCTGCCGTTTCCACAGTGAATTCAGCCGCTGCCTCCTCCAATGACCGGGCTTCGTGATGTGCTCCCTACGCGATCCAACTCATCCACCACGTCCTCGGGACCCTGGTCAAATAATCTCCTGCACGACGAATATCAACAAGAAAATAGTTCTGCAGCATTATCAGTACCATTCCCGTCAGACTCGCAATTCGCAGACCACGAACAACGAAAGCCCCGGCAGCGCAAACCTTCCCCTGGATTAGCTGCTAGGTTCAAGGCCTTGGGCTTTGGGAAGGATTCCTCGTCCAAGTCAACAGGCCCATCTCCCGGTGTCGATCAGATTGGACGTATTCCCGAAGACCACATTCACAAACTTAACCAGATACATCGCGCAAGCTCCACGCATTTTGCCGGCATACATCGTAGAGGACGCGCCTGGAGTGGGGATCGAAGTAACTGTCAGCTTACACCACAACACACTGGCGGAAGCTCTGTAGATTATTTCGCCCCGGGCGACTCACGGGTGGTCGAGATTAGAACACGTCGCTCTTTGTCAGCTGCGAGCTCCGACCGATCGGGTATGACCATATATGCTGAGCAATCAGATATGGACTCGCAGAAGTACCGGCTGCCGGATCATACAAATGGAAATGGCACGAAAGCTATGTCAGGGACGAAGCAAGCACATATCGAGAGAGAGGTCCCCGATATCGAAATACCTCCTCCTCCTATAGAAAAAGACACGCCTACGAGCGGCACACCTGGCGAATTTATAGGCGATGCCTCCTCATATTTCAACCCCTTTGGTTTGCAGCGAGCAGGTTCGGTCTATACTCTGTCGCGAGTTTCCTTTGCCAATCAGCTTGCCCAATTGACGTCCCTACAACTCCCGGATGCCGAATCTCTGTCCACCAAGGTCTCTGCCATACCGACTTCCAAGTCAGCCTCGAAAGCGTTGATGGGCGCTGCTGAACAAATTCGCAGCTGGATATCCAAGGCTTCTGAAGTAATATCAGGACTAGATGGAGAAGACGATGTGGAATGGGCAGCAGCTGGAGGTAGGGAAGGGCTGGAGGAGGTAGATGCTGCTATAACAAGATTTGAGGAATTGATCAACGTTTACGTCTCGGCGATTGAGTCTCTGCAAGGCAGGTCTGATATTGCAGAGGTACCATCGGACGAGCTCAAGAAAGTTGTTGTACAGGTAGAGACAATCATAACGGAATGGGAGAAAATCCGGAGGACCCTTAAAGGGGTGAAGAACTCTGTGGAGATTGCTATGGAATGGGAAGAGTTGTGGAATATAGTGTTAGGTGATATTGGAAGCGAAATGGATGTTCTGGCTCGACTAGTATTTGAGATGGAAGAGAAGAGGCATAAATCATTAATGGCCGAGGTTGCAGGAGAAGGAGTGGATATCAACGAGCTGGAAACTATAGTAGAAGAGACACCACCAGCAAAGACGAGGCTACAGGCGAACAACCGGTTTAGTATGACAACAAATTTCCCAATGAGTCCAACCTCACCACAAGCTACAACTATGGCACAAGATGACTCGAGCCTACTGGCCTTATTTGCCAGAATGCAGCCATTGCGAGCGTCCTTGGACTTCTTGCCGATGAGATTGTCCACCTTCCACCACAGAGCCGAGAAATCATTCCCTACTGCTTGCGAGGAGCTTGAGACACGTCGGGATGGGCTGGAAGCGAGCTGGAAACAGCTTGAGAAAGATGCGGAGTCTTTACGTAGAGAATTGGGTGAGGATCGATGGGTATTGGTCTTCCGAGGAGCTGGACGACAAGCGCAGAAAATGTACGAATCGGTTGAGCGTAGTCTCACCAAGTTGACAGAGGCACTTGATTCCGGTGTTCATCTCAACAATCCTGCTACCATGGGCAAGAAAATTGAGAGTTATGAGGCGAAGAAGATGCACTATGGCCCTGCGATTGAGCGAGTTTTGTCTATCATCGAGAGGGGAGTTAAGGATCGACTAACGGTCAACGGGGAAATCCTGCGATTGCATTCAGACATGCAGCGTAAATGGGAGACCTTGAAAGAACGTATGAAAGAGCTAGATTTCAGTCTGGAGGAGATCCAAGCCGACAAGAGGAATCAGCAGCTTAGAGACTCCATCTCCAGTATGGTATCCAATGATCGATCGACGCTTGGAAGTCTGAACGACACACCCGGAAGCTCGCCAGCATCCTCAGTTGTGATGACTGGCCTTAGCAGAGAATTGGATCCCTCCACCCCCTTGAAGAATGGCAAAGTTCGATTTAATACCAATTTACAGCAGCCTGGTCGAAACCGAAATGTTAGCGCACCCACCAGTCTACCACGAAAAGGTCTCACAAACCGGTTGTCAAGCTACGGCGGTACGTCGCCATCACCATCGAGACAGAGCTCTGCTACCCCAACAGGAAATAGGCTACCAAGGCCATCATTGTCCGGACCTGTTGACGGGAGACCAAGATGGAATTCTAGTGTCAACACCCAGGACATCATCGTCGGACATAATTTCAAACCGTTGAGTCTGACGACTCCAAGCCCTCATGCTAAGAGCAAGCCTCCACTCACCCACACCAATCGATCGACTGGAACGTCATCTATGATACCACTTCGGTCTCCTCTAAGCCGTGACAATACCTTTGAGAACAGTCCACCTCCTACTATCAACACCCCTCCCGCTCGGCCATCCTCTAATTCTCGACTCTCATTCCGCGACCGAGTGTCTAGTCCAGGACCCTACTCTCAACAAGTCCTTTCTCAATCCTCCCCTTCTATTCGTCCACGCAATCTTACCACCCAGTCCTCAATGAGTACCCTCTCCCAAAATAGCCGCCGCACCTCCCTCCAACCTCACTCAAGTGATCCGAACGCAATCCGACCGGCTAGCTCTTTAGCAACCAGCAGTCGCCGAGTTAGTCTCCAACCCAGCGCTAGCGATCCTACGACTCTCTCACCTCCTTCCCGGCCTAATAGACCTGCTAGCTCTCTCGCTGCAAACACTAGAAGAACAAGTCTCCTACCCACACCTAGAGGAAGACAAAATTCCAGTGTCACTGGACGGGAAAGTCCACAGGCTGTAGCTGGTGCAGCGAGCGCGATGAAAAGAGGAGTAAGCCAAGCTAGCAATGGAAGCGCTGGTGGTAAAAAGCCTTTCCGACTATAAGACAACATCTTGTCTTAGCCTATGACACTTCTTTATCGATACGTGTATGATGACGGTAGTGTCATCTTCAATTGCATTGACGGCGTTTTTTTTTGGGAATATCTTCGATTCTACCCATAGCAGATGGTTTATACTGCATTCATTTTCATTCATTGCCTACATTGGGGTGGATGAAAGGTTCTGTGAGTCGTGTAGCGACATTGGAAAATCTTGACATTTTGGTCAATCAGGAAATAGGCGAGAGAATTTGAATACACCGCCGTGGCTCAATGGATACATGAGTCTGTTAGGATAAATTGGTGAAAAAATAGGGACCAGGGACATGGGATTTAGTAAAGGATGAGGATGATTTGAGACCATCAAGAATGGAAAATTCTCTTGTGTAAGATAATAGTTTGATAGGCACAGCGCACGGCCTTTACATCAGAATAAGATACCCTTTTCAAACGCGCTAATCATCGTTCGGCTTGATGTCTCATCTCTACTACTGCTCTGTTCTGTCGAGTATTCGTATTGCAAGGCGGTGATATCCCTTGTCCATTATCACAGTCTCTCCCTGTGATAGAACGTAAAATCTAGAATTCTCGCTACTTAGGTTGCTTCTTCTTGCTAGCAAAGAAAAGACGGTAACTATTCAGCAGGAGGCGGAAGCAAGAGAGCGTTCAAGAAACGACGGTCTACTCTCTACTCAAAGATACAGAGTGGTTCATCACTATAACTAATTATGCGCTTCAGCTTTAGCATCTTGAAAGCACATCTCAGTATACCTAAAGCTCAGACACCGGCGTTTGTGTGTTCAATGAACGTTGCGTGTATTTATTCACCTAGTAGTATCAAGCAAGCCTGGATGGAAAATATCAGATTGGTATATTGATAGGACTAAGTTTGAATAAGGAAAGAAAGAAAAAAGAGCAAGTTATGTATGAATACTCCCAAAGGCATCTCTTTATACAGTCGCATCGAGGTATCACGCACCCATCCTAACGCCATGTTTTTCGAATCGAGTGAAAAAAAGAACCCTCGCTCTCGTATCATATATACATCCGAATCCTTACTTCATCTTTCTTTCTCCTTGCATAACCTCCCCTTCTACCGTCCGGAGATAGGATCCTTCCATACCCCGGAGATCTCGACCGCAAGATTGATCACCGTGCTGATGCTCCAGAGAGTAATGAGTCCCCATCCAATCCTACGGCTCATGATCCAGTTATTCCATGGCACAGCTATTAACAAGCCGACGAGGGTGACCAGAAGGGTAATGCCGCTCACCACCAACGTTCCGCTTACTTCAATCTGATAGGGCTTGTATTTAAAATGCTTGTGCGGATGTTTGTCATGGCGATGGTTTGCGTCTCTGATCGTCATGTAGGCACCGCTGATCCCAATACCTAAAAGTATATTCAACATCGGCCCACCGAAACAAGCAGAGAGTGCCATAACTGGGTAACCGAGGCGGGCGCAGGTGATGTCGGCGACGAGATCACCGAGAGAATTTCCAACTGCGAAAATAGTGAGACCAAGAATCGCATCTGATATCCCAAGGATAACGCCGAAGGCTTTGAGGACACCGACAACTTCATTGGCAATGGTAGATATCCAGGCAATAGCGACAATAAATCCCAGGAAGCAGAAAAGGAAACGGTACTTGGGAGGTCGATCATGGGATGTGGTTAATATGAGGATGCCGAATACTACCAGAGATGCTAAGAGGGAGTAGAGAATCAGTTTTACGAGAAAGCGTGGGTTGCGGTCATCGGTGTTGGCCCATATTATAATAGCCACAAAGAGGGGGGAAGTAAATATCTGGAGGGAGACAAGCCAGCGGCTCCATTCGCGAGGTTCTATGACTGGACCTTTGTCCGGTGAAAGGTGGTCTATTAAGGGTTGTTCCATTGGATCTGGTTTCTGATAAACTGTAGCATTGGTGACCTCATGTAGGTGATGATGAGAATGCTCGGCCGATACAGCGACACCTGCAGAGTTCTGACCACCGGCTAAACCTCCAAGAGACGGTGAACGATCGCGAGATATAGTTGATCGTCTATATCTTTGCCATTCAGGTTCCTCTTGTTCGTCGGTAGGGCTTTCGGGGGCCAGCTGTGGAACTAGTGTACCACTTCTTGTTCTTGACCTAGAATCTGGCAGAGGTTGAGGGTGTACTTCGCACTCTGCATCAAGCTCCTGTTCCTCAGGTTCTACGACTGGTAGCGTCACAGCTAGCAAGAAAATACTTGGTGCTGATGCCACACTTATAAACTTGTCCCATATACTTTTGTCCCGAAGAGTACAAAGGGTAGGAAATAGAGCCTTGCAAATTATCTGGGGACTTGGTAATAATTGATACGGCCACCATGATATTCGGCGATCTTGCTCTTCTGAGAGATGTGTGTAGATAGATTCAGAGTTCTGAGCTGGGTCGAATAACATCACACTTGGGGGCCTGGAGGCGTGGCTAGATAGCGGTAATGGAGAATCCGTATAGGCAGGAAAATTAGCCAAGGGGGATTGTGAGCGTCCTGAACGGGAGCTTCCCCTGGATGAGAGATTAGGTATCTGTAGCCGGGGACGTTTCATAGACCTCGAAGTTCTTGGTGACTCCATTGGCGACTCTACCACTCCTTTGCCAGCACTGAAAAGATCCACTTGGAGATGTTTTGCCCCCGGAAATGAGTTTCTTGACGGGACTAATGTACTATGTGATGGTGCTGGGCTAGGGTCTCTAGAACCACCATTTGATGGAGGAGGGGTGATAGATAGATTAGGAGCTGGCCCACTTGCTTGAAAGTCTGGTGATGCTTCACCAGGTACCTGTAGGTGTTGTGGGAAGGTAGGTGTCGCAGCTAGAAGACCGATATCTGGAGCCGCGGCCACGCTGTATGCAGCCGAATCTATTGGCTTGTGTCCAGCAGCGTCATTCATCGATACAGCTCTGACACGAGTTATGCTCCCTTTTGATGGACTATCCTGCGCGCTTTGCGGGCTGGTAATTATGACACTTGAGTCCGAGTAATTATGAGCATGTTCAGGCGAGACAGCTGAATGAGATCTTGAATGTCCTCGGCGCCTTGAACTTCCTTGACCATCAAATTGATCAATTTCGGCTGTTGGATCATCAGAATACCGTCGGAGATGTATCGGTCTTTGTGACCCTCGGGATTTCTGAAGTGAGTTCAGTACAGATCGAAACTCTAAGGCTCCTACAAGACTGGGACGTATGGGTGTCAAGGTATTTCTCCGAGTTCCCCTGGGCCTCAAAACTCGCATACTGGCAGCCATTTCCGAAGCGACATATGCAGCCTGATCTCCGTCTTCCTCCTCACTCTCTTCATCTTTGTACGGTGCTAGTCCAGGAGTAGATGCTCGTTCTAACGCTTCAAAATCTTCTTCATCCCTGTATCGCCCCCGGCCAGTCGGAGCGTCTTCGTCATCGTCTCCATTTTCTTCAACGACTTCTATTTCCTGATTACTATTGACCGAGAAGTGACCCGGAGCTGATGCCTCTCTTTCGCGCCGATGCCGCCTCTGTCCCAGATACCAATGCCACACTACGACTACAACCACGTAGAACACATAAAACGCAATCATCACGCAACACTCCCAAAGATGCAATGCTCCATCCGCAAGAAACACCATGCTGAAGCTTGCCGCAACGATAAAGAATCCAACGTCCCGGACGAAGGTCTTCTTTCCAACCTTAAATTCGCGCACCAAAGCCATAGAGCCTGCAACCACTGCTGTGATGAACCCGGCAGCACCCATCAACTCCCCAATGGCCAAGCTCCCACTATGTGAACTCATAGCCGCAAAGGTTGAAAAGACGTCCGGGCTACCATTGCCAAATGCGAGGAAGGTTACACCTGCCATGCTTTCGCTCATCCCCAATATAGCCGAAATCGTCGAGAGGTTGACACAAAAGAAATCACTTGCTGCTATGCCAATCGTAGAGAAGAGAAGGGCAAGCCATACTCCCAATATTATGAAAGCAACAGGCTTGGCATTGCTGAGGGTACAGAAGTATAAGGAGAGGTAGGAGAAGAGGCCGGCCTCCTCGTCAGGGCAATTGGCTTGAACGAAGGCGCATTTGTCTTCGGCTTCGTGAACGAGGCGGCACTATGTTGACACTTAATTAGTATCACATAGCAAAGAGAGAGTTTAAGCCAGATTATTCCATACCTCTTCGTCTCTTTTCACCTTTCGCAGAGGATCTAGTTCGGCCAATGCACGCCTCTGTGCCACACCATATTCTACGCCATGGCGGTATCTCGCCGCCTGATCAGCAACCAGACTGAAGATCGCGAGGGCCGAAATAATCAGGATCGTGATATAAAAGGCACGGAAGCTTCTATAGGGGGGCCGGCGTGGACGACGGGGCCTCGAGCTCGAGCTGATTGTGTTCATCTTCAAGTTGCATGGCACGATGTCACGGCTGAACACAAGAATAAATGAGAATGCCAAAATAAGCTAGCATGTATTACGGTGTCTCCAAGCAATCTGGGCAGGAGAACATCACTGCTGGGCGACGCACGAGGTGCTGGTGTAATGGAGTTGAAGTAGCTTAAGTCTAACCAAGCTTTTGGTCACCACACGAGCAATGACGTTCGGTTGCGTGGTTTGCCTCGCAGCTCCCAGGGGCGGGACGACGAATCTTGCAAGATAAGGATGTTTCGCAAATGCAAACGCGTAAATAAGAGCTGTGAAAAAGGACACTAGACAATAGAAGGAGGAGACCGGTAAAGTGAAATTTACTCGGAGAGTAGGATCAATATAATATATAAGAAGGGGGAAATAAGAGTCAATTGCACCTGTGTGAATGCCAGTATGATGAATCGGTCTGGCCACGCGTCTCCATAATTAAATACCAAGACCTCGGACCACTCGCCACAGCTTCACCTCAGCCACACTTCCGGTCGTTAGGGAGCCTCAGGCACTTGTTTACATTCAAACACGCGGATCGCGCTTCATGTTGATTGTAGCAGACATTGAAGAATTCCACGACAAACTCTCGATAGACGCTCTTTTTTACGCAGTTCTCATCCCAAAATGCCTCGAGTTGCGCAGGGCCCCCGTGGCAGCAGCAGCCGGGTCCCTTCTGGATCTATGGCTGCCTCGCCCTTCAAATCCCCAGTGAAGTAAGTTTGGCAGCAACGGATGCTCTATTTGGGGCGACCAGGAACACTGAGGGGGATTCATTCGGAGTGTTATGGTTCCTGGAACAGGTGGAAATCTCTGCGACCAGAAAATTTTACTGACTTTTTGGGCCAGAATCCCCCTAAACGACGATGCACAAGAAAAAGCCAAGAGATTGCAATCAAGACATGCCCTCCAGGATGTCAAAATCAACCAGATCAAACTCGCAGCCACTCCGATCCGACATGCCAGCTTCGACGGTGTCGAAAACTCTTCCCCTTCTTCCAATCCCAAAACGCCTCGCCGCGGAGGCAGCAAAGGAGTTGAGCTGGACGGAGGTGTCATGATGGTTGGAGGAACCGCAGTTACGCCCATGAAGCGTGTGCCTATACTCGCAAACTTTGAGGAATGGATGAAGATGGCGACGGACAACAAGATCAATGCGGCCAATTCGTGGAATTTTGCGCTGATTGATTATTTTCACGACATGTCGCTCCTGAAGGAGGGCGATGGGGTTAACTTCCAGAAGGCGAGTTGTACTTTGGATGGATGCGTCAAGATTTATACGAGTAGAGTCGACAGTGTTGCGACAGAGACAGGCAAGCTGTTGAGTGGACTTGCAGATAGCGGAAACAACAAGAAGAAGCGGGGGGAGAATGAGGAAGGAGAAGAAAGTGAGGAGGAGGTGGAAGACGAAAACGGTGTTATACAGAAGAAGCCTAAGAAGAGGGTACGTACCATTCTTTGTGTTTTTGTTGTATTTTTTTTCCTGGAATATTTGGAAGCTTGGCGGAAAAGACTGCATTCTAGTGATTTCACGGGTCAGAGAACCAGTGTTCTCTGAAGACGCAATGAATTTGCTCTTTCATTGCGTGTTCCCTCTTGAGCATTTTGATTTATGCGTGTGCGTCGCTTGTTTTGGTTTTGTGGCAGCAATTCGCCAATTGCTGGCCGTCTCGCAACCACTGTTCTCGAAGAGGATCTGGAGGAAGAAGAGTATGTTTGAGCATGAATGAAGGCCCATCATGTGGTATTATCATATCATGAAAGCACGATTCTTGAATGCCTGGGTACTGGAGAAGAGCGTACGCACGACGAGCTTGCGAATTACCACCTAAGAATGCCAATTTCCACATTGCCAAGGAACACGCGATAGTACGAGAAACGAAGAATAAGGGACATGGTTTAGTGGTATAATGTTCCCTTACACTGAGAGAGAGGTCGCGAGTTCGATTCTGGGTGGGGACTACACCAATCATGGGCCGCCTGGACGTTGGTCGGAACTGACCAACCAAGAATGGGGCTTGGCACCCGTCTCGCACTCACATATAAACGAGAACCGAAAACGACAAACATCAAAAGTCACAACTGGCTCAATGGTAACATTGAATTAGAAGTGCTCCAGCGTTTGTGGTTTAGTGGTAAAATCGATCCTTGCCATTAGTGATTACCCACAACAGTATGGATTGGCCCCGGGTTCGATTCCCGGCGAACGCAATTCTTATTTTTTTGCCATTTTAGAGAGATATTCTTTGGCTAGTTCCAATTGAGCAGATACGCTGGAGAAGCTCAAGATAGACAGGATGAGAGTCGATGCTATTATCTTTTTCTTTTTGTCTTTCTTTTTGCCAAACTCCACTGGGCGGGGCGAAATATCACACCCCTGCCCGCCAAGTATCTGTCACCTTTGATGGGCTTGACGTTCACAAGTTCGTGGACTGATGGAAAAAAGATCATTTTTCCAATTGAGAGAATATTTCTTTTTGCACAGCATTGAATCTCAGGATTTGGCACTCGCTACGTCTTTATTTTACTCTTTGCCTTTTAACTTGGTTGCTTGGGCATGTTGATGCCGATCTGAGACTTGTTGTATGGGACATCTCATACGCTGCAGTTTATGTTTGCTGCAAAAGTTACACATCACACAACTAACACTTATCTCACAGGCGCAACGGTCTTCAGAAATTACATTAGCACCATCATTTGCATCGCTTCAACTCAAGAAATTCGAACTCGAATTTTCGGTAGATCCACTATTTAAAAAAGCATCAGCTGATTTCGATGAGGGAGGAGCGAAGGGCTTACTGCTGAATCACCTAGCAATTGATTCGCAAGGACGCATTGTCTTCGACAGCAGTGACGATGCTGGGGACGCGTCTGGAGAAGGGCTGGCAACACGTCGAAAGAATGGAACAATCCAGGAAGAGGAGGAGGAAATCGAGCCCGATTCTATGGTAGATTCGATTATTGAAGCTGACGACGAGGAAGAAGACCTAGAGGTGGATGTCGGAGCCTTGGGACTTAAGTTCTTCCCGAACCTCGATAAGCTGGAGGAGCAAGATATCTGCCCGTCGCTCAAGAACTTCGATCTAGGAGATCCATCTGGTTCTATGGACATTCCATTCTTGAAAGCTCCTGAAGACTGGAGACAAGACAAGGAAAAGCCAGAAGAGTCGCGTGCAGGTGGAGATGTATCAGGCATTTTTTTTGATGATGATAATCCAGCTGGGTTCGACGATGATGACGATGGACTGCTTGG
>Ga0247807_10001427_pt1 | contig 14002 bp, 14 predicted proteins | sample UWRJL074202C1_FD_179931 | JGI IMG/M metagenome (GOLD analysis project Ga0247807, IMG submission 179931) | Plant litter microbial communities from Arlington Agricultural Research Station in Wisconsin, United States - UWRJ-L074-202C-1 | ecosystem: Environmental > Terrestrial > Plant litter >...
CTTAATGGTACTTTTTTGAGCTGTAACCACCACTTCTTTTAATACGCCCTTAGCAGGCCTTAATTTTATAGCGCCTAAAGCCAGCAGTTTGCGCGAAGAATTGATTTGTATAGAATCTTTTGTATAAGTTAAATACCCTAAAAATGTGGCTTTTAAAGTATATACGCCATCTTTTAGGCCATCTACCTTAAAATTACCGCTAACATCGGTTTGTATGCCTTTAGTGGTTTTATCGGCTTTGAGGGTAACACTTACGCTGGCAAAATCGAGTGCCTGGCCGGTGTTAGCATCAACTAATTTACCGCTTATGGAACCGCCGGTTTGGGCTCCGGCTTCAACGGTTATGAGTAGTAGTAAAAATAAAAATATACGTTTTATTGCCAAAAAATTCATTCGGCAAAAATCAGCTTTTATAAATTACCGCCCTAAATATGGTTGTAACTTTATTGCTAACTAAGAATACGGCTTTGGTAATTTTTTTATTACGGATCAGGGTATTAGGTAATTAAATCACCTCTGTCCAATATTGTTATACTACTTAAGATTAAGTTTTTTAAATCTCTAACAAAAACTATTAAAATTACAATTATGCCTTTTTTACAACAGCTGCCAGTTCCTTAATTTTAGGAGCCTTTTCATAAGCCTTTAACAACTTGTGCTTATGGTCGTAAATAGCAATATAAGGGGTCGTTTTTACATTGTAGTATTTAAGTACCTGGTAGGTGTAACCTTCGGTACCTACAGTAAAGTTGGGATATTCTGATATGCCGAAATCGCGGTAAAAGCCTTTAATCATTCTGTAATCAACCGGGGCTATCATCACCACCTGTATCTTTGAAAAATTCTTCATCTGGCCCTTCATCTCATACATCAGGTGCTGGCAGTGGCTGCAATCGGGCGAAAAATAAACTACCATAACCGGCTGGTTCTTTTTAAGATTTGCCGGTGTTTTAATAACGCTGTCCGGTGCACTTATGATGCGGTACGGAGGTATATTTTGAATTTTCGAAACATCTTGCGCGCGGGTACAACCGGCAACAACTATTAAGCTTAAAAGCAGAAATATATTTTTCATGTGTGTAATTTAATATTAAGCGTCCAGTAGTTCTACCTGCCAGGCAATATGCTCATCAGTTATAGGATACAACGCACCATTGGCAATAGTGTGATAAACAGCTTCAAATAAATTTAAGTAATTACCCCGGTGCGAAGCCACTTTTTCTACCGTTGATTCATTACCTATTCCCATTATAGTAAGCTGGCCCTCGCAACCGTTAGGCTCAATGCCATATTCAGGATCTGTAGGTTTGATATGCCGGTCGAGCTGGTCTTCCTGAACATCGCAGCGGTTTTTAATAAAGCTACCCGCAGTGCCGTGCAACACAAACGATGGCAAAGGCTGCGCTACCAATAAACTGGAGGTTACATACACGGTAAGCTGATGAGGAAACGTTAATTGGTAACTAAAATAATCTATAACCTCTGAACCTTCGCGGTGCGAAGCAGTTACTTTATGGCTGGTTAATGGCTTGCCAAATAAGCTAATTACCTGATCGAGCAGGTGAGGCCCCAAGTCGTACACCAAGCCGTTAGCGGGGGTTCCTGCAGTTTCTTTAAAAGCCTTGTTGCTAAGGGTGGCTTTATAGCGGTCGAACCTAAAATGTGCTTCAATTAAATTACCCAATCGCCCGCTTTCAATTATTTCTTTAACCGATAGGAAGTCGCTGTCCCAACGGCGGTTTTGATAAACTAATAAATGCTTGTGCTGTGCCTTGGCAATATCGAACAGCTCCATCAACTCAGCCATCTTTGCGGTAACCGGTTTCTCTACCAGTACATGCTTTCCGGAATTTAATGCCAGTTTAGCGTGCTCATAATGCAGGTGACTGGGGGTGTTTACTATGACGAGTTGGATCTCCTCATCATTAAGCAAGTCTTCAATGCGGTCGTAACTAATTACATCGGGATAATACTGCAAGGCATTTTTCTGGTTACGCTCTAACACGGCCTTAAACTTGAACCCCTGGTGGGCATGCACAAACGGTGCATGAAATATTCGGCCCGACATGCCGAACGATAGTATACCGGTTACAATGGGTGACGACATACTGCAAGTATAAAATTTATCAGTTTAATCAACTATATAAAATATGAAATTTAGTTAAGCCGTCATTGCGAGGTACGAAGCAATCTCTGTGCAAACTATCAAGCGGTCTACATGTTGTGTAAGATTGCTTCGTACCTCGTAATGACGGATTTATTATCTTTAAACAGCCTCTAAATTTATCTTACCGGGCATTCCATTTCGTCGCTCATGCCTATGGGCGATCCATCGGGCATAACCAGTGGCTGGGCAGGTTGAAACTTATCAGGATTATCCTCGAACTGCTTGATTTGCGACAGGCCAAATAATGCATTAGCCCGTTGCAAACTACTAACTCCTCTTTGCTGAATTTGCATCCATCCCTTTAGCTCCTCAATTTTAAGTAAAGCTATACTGCGTACACTTTCGGGCGCCTGCGTACTTGCCGCCAAACCCAGCAACTGCTTTAACATTTGATTATTCACCATGCGTTGCAGCTCCCCTCTATAATCGGCAGTTGGTGTAGTTTTCCAGGTTTGGGCAATCATTTTATCCAGCACCTGCTCTAAAGAAGGCAATGCAGCATTGCGCGAATGATACTCCACTAATCGGGCAGCACGTTGCGGCTGCAACATAAACGAAAAGGTAGTACTTGCAGCAGATTCGGCTGCACCTATTGGATCAAACGTTAACCCTGTACGCGATTTAAATAATTCGCGCGTACGCGGATAGCCTACCGGCCGTGGTGGTATTTTGGCAATCAAGGCTTCGGGCAGGGCCAAAGCATCGGGCGTTAAGGTTTTCATTAAGGCATCAAATGCCTTCCACTGCTGCGCCGCAGGAACCATGCGTGTTATAGTTTGACCGTCGTTTTTAACGGCATAAGTGTAATATAAGCCACCTAATACTTTAGAAGCCGCTTCTACCTGGAAACGATGAATTAAGTATGCGGGCACCAACACTTCTTCTAAGGTAGCCATAGGTGCATCCTGACGGATTGCTTTCTCGGAGAAATTACTGATTACCTGTTTGCGCAATACCATCAGTCGATTCAACTCGTCAGCTGCATCGGTACCACTATCCCACAGGTGAGCTTTAGGATGTGCACTTCCGGCCGGGCGCGAGTCGGCATCGGCAATAAATACTTCTCCTTGTTTCAGGGTTTCGGTAATGATGTTTTTCAAAGCCTGGGCTTCATCTTTACTTTCAGAAAGGTCGGCATATCCGTAAGTAATAGCGCGCTTATCCCAGCTGCCAATTTCGGTGGTATAGGCATCGCTCAAATCAACGGTACCGTCTGCTTTTAAACTTACGGTTGGTGGCGGGTAATCCATTACCGATGCCCGTTTGTTGGTACTGGCTACGTAGTTATGATACAAGCCTAAAGTATGACCCACTTCATGCGCCGCTAACTGTCGCAGGCGAGCAACGGCCAGTTTAAGCATTTTATCGCTTATGGGCTTACCATCTTCATATGGCTGCACCAGTCCCTCGGCAATCAAAAAATCCTGTCTGTCGCGCAGCGAGCCTAAAGATACCTGCCCTTTAATGATCTCGCCTGTGCGCGGATCCGTTACCGACGAACCATACGACCATCCCCTGCTGGAGCGGTGTACCCACTGGATCATATTATAACGGATGTCCATAGGGTCGGCATCCTCAGGCAATAATTTAACCTGGAAGGCATTTTTATAACCGGCAGCTTCAAAGGCTTGGTTCCACCAGGCGGCACCCTCTAATAGGGCGCTGCGTACCGGCTCGGGAGCACCACGGTCTACATAGTAAATAATAGGTTTAACAGCCTCGCTCATGGCAGCGCCCGGGTTCTTTTTTTCCAGGCGATGACGGTTAATTAAACGCTTAACAATAGGCTGGTCAATCGGCGTGGCAAAATCCATATAATCGGTGCTAAAAAAGCCCGATCTTGGGTCGAATGGGCGCGGCTTATATTTGTTGTCGGGCAATTGAATAAACGAATGATGCATGCGCACGGTGACAAAATTGGCATCGGGGGTTACCGTACCTATTTCGCGACCGCTGGCGCTGCCAGCCAGCGTAATAGTGGCTTCCATTTCGGTATTATATGGAAAGCTTTTAGTGTTGGCCATATAAATGGCCGACCTGCTTTCATCGGCCCGATAAGTGCCTTGCGCCGAGCGGGCCAAACTTGCCGACAGTTGATGGCTATCGCGCATTAAAAAAGGCGTCATATCAATCAATATCCTATCTCCATCAATAGCCTCGGCTTTAAAGCCCCATATTACCGATTGTGCAAAGGCTTCTTCTACCGAACGGCGCTCATCGGCGTTATTGCTCACCGCACGGTAATCATAGTTGGGCTGTAGTAATAAAATCTTAGGGCCACTTTTAATAAACTTCACGATCTTAGTATCCCCTAACTGGCCTCGGTCTAATCCAAGGTCATTGGATCCAACCCCTGCCGGCATCGATTCTACATATAAAAATTCCTGGTTGAGTTTATTTATCTCCAGCAACAGCCGGCCGGTCTTATCGTCCCAATAGGTATTGAAGTAACCAGCTTGTTTGGTAAAGCTTTTGGTTTTGCCATCAATACCTTCTGCATTTTGTGCATAGGATGATATGTTAAACGTTATTAAAGCAAAAAACGCGATGTAAAATTTCTTCATAGAGGGCAATGATTAATGTGCTCTCTAAAATACATTTTTTATCGTGTCTTTAACTACTGGCCATAAAAAAAGGGCCCTGAAAGTATCAGAACCCTTTTTACAAAACTATTTTTCAGTTATTACATACCTTTCTGAATAGCTTCAATAGCAGCTAAATGATTTTTCAATGTAGGCAGTGTTTTTATGGCAAACGATTTAATGTCTGCATCTTTAGCATCAGTCGTAGCTTTTTCAAACAGGTCAACTGTTTTTTTATGATCGCTTACCATTTGATCAACGTAAGCTTTATCAAAATCAGTACCCGATTTTGCTTGCAAATCGCCCATAACTTTTTGCTCATCGGCACCTACTGTAGTAGGCAACGTAATATTTTTAGTTTTAGCCAAAGCCATTAACTCTTCGTTCGCGGTCATGTGGTCTTTGGTCATCATGGTTGCAAATTCTTTCACTTTAGCATTGGTTGCTTTAGTAGCAGCCAGCTTAGAAAGTTCAACCTCGGCCATACCACCGTTGGCTGCATTTACTGCAAATTCCGAATCGTCGTTAACAACGGCAATACCACCTGTTTCAACAGCATTGGTTGAGGTGTCTTTGGTGTAATTTGCGCTATCTGCATTGGCTTTGCTATCATTGCTTGATGAGCCACCGCATGATTGGAATGCCAGGGCAGCCGCCGCAAGCATTAACATGGAACATACTTTTTTCATGGTATCTGTAGATTATTTAATTCATTTGTATAATACCATAACAATAAACCATGTATTGAGTTTGAAAAATTTGTATTGTTCAATATTTGTACCCTCATTTGTTAGGCTATACTTAAACGTTTTACTATTTTTGAACACCAATAGAAATTGATATGAATTTTCCGGCAGAATTAAAATACACCAAAGACCACGAGTGGATAAGAGTTGAAGGCGATGAGGCTTATATAGGCATTACCGAGTTTGCACAGCGCGAACTGGGCGATATTGTTTATATTGACATTAACACTGTAGGGCAGGATGTTAACAAAGATGAAGTTTTTGGAACGGTGGAAGCTGTTAAAACAGTATCAGACCTGTTTATGCCGGTAGCTGCTAAAGTATTGGAGATAAACCCAATGCTTGATAGCCAGCCCGAATTGGTGAATACCGACCCTTATGGCGATGGCTGGATGGTTAAGGTAAGCATTGCCGAGCTTTCGGATGTTGATGGCTTATTATCAACAGATGATTACGCTGCATTAGTAGGCGCTTAAGATGCTCGCTTTCTTAAAATATCAAAAGCTCACCCTGGGGTGGGCTTTATTTGTTTTGTTGATGTGCAACATGAAGATGGGTGCGGCCACCCACTCTCCTTTATTTTTCCCGGGGTTTGATAAAATGGTGCACTGCGGTTTCTTTTTCATGTTTACCGTTTTGGCTATACATGGTGTTATTGCTCAGAAAGGCAACTTTACAATTGGCATAGCCGTAAAAATGTTTGTTGTTGCTGTAGCTTTTGGTGCCGCCATAGAAATTTTACAACTGTATATTTTCACCTGGCGCAGCGGCGAATGGAACGATCTGTTTGCCGATAGTGTAGGTGCCGGCATGGCAACCTTTAGCAGTTTAATGTTTGTAAAACGGTAAGTGAGATGAGAACAATTAAAATGGCTGCTACCCTGGCTGTATGCATAGCCCTTTCTTCGTGCGGAATTTTTAAAAAAGGATGCAATTGCCCGCACTTTGGCAACATTAATTTTAAAAAGCACTGGATTGTTAACCTAAGCTAAAATATGGAACTGGTTCCTGCGTTTATGACAGAAAGCAAACACTGTTCTTATTTGGATTTGATTTAAATAAGGCTTATGTTTGTGTTCAGTTTATGAAAAAGCTATCGCAACTGCAAATAGGAAAAACAGGCATTATCAAGGAGTTTACAGACCTTGAAATGTCGCTTAAATTGATGGAAATGGGCTGTTTGCCCGGCGAAGAAATTAGAGTAGAGCGTGTTGCTCCCCTGGGCGATCCTATTGCCGTTAACGTTTCAGGTTATATGCTTAGCTTGCGTAAACAAGAAGCTTCGACCATTATTTTACAGTAGTTTATTGCATTGAAGGCAGAGATCAGCGTTGCGCTTGTAGGAAACCCTAATACCGGTAAATCAACACTCTTTAACCTACTCACCGGTTTAAACCAAAAAATAGGAAACTTTCCTGGCATTACGGTTGATAAAAAAACCGGTTTTTGCAACCTGCCCAATGGCCGCCGTGCCGAAATCATCGATCTTCCGGGTACTTACAGCCTTTATCCCAAAAGCCGCGACGAGTCTATCGTTTTTTCTGTGCTGGCCGATAAAGTTCATCAGGCACCCGACCTGGTGGTAATTATTTTGGATGCATCTAACCTCAAAAGAAATTTACTTTTATACACCCAGGTTGCCGATTTAAAGATACCTGTTATTGTGGCCCTTAACATGATGGATGTAGCCAGGAAAGACGGCATACAGATCGATGTTAATGGTTTGTCGAAAAAGCTGGGGGTACCGCTTATTCCAATTTCTGCTCGGCGCAATGAGGGTATTGATGAGCTTAAAAAGGCCATATCATACGCTAATCAATTTGCGCTTCAACAAGACAGTATAGATGTAAGGTCAATAGCGCCGCAGTTGGTTGATGCCATTAGCGAAGAAATGCGGCTTGATAATCCATATTATGCCCTGCAACTGGCTCATCAGCATGAAACGCTTACCTTTTTATCAGAAAGTGAAAGCAACCGCATGGAAGAACTGGAACTTGAACATAATTTCCATTCGCAAAAGGCCCAGGCCGCCGAAACCATTGCCAGGTATAATTTTATTAATGACCTTTTGTATGATACCGTTACAAAAAAAGAGGCCGCACAGGAAGAAAGCACCAGCAACCGTATAGATAAGGTATTAACACACCGGGTATTTGGCTTCTTTATTTTCTTCGGCATCTTATTATTTATGTTCCAGGCTATATTTGCATGGTCGGCCTACCCCATGGAACTTATTGAAACCTTGTTCATTTGGATGCAAACCGGTGTGCATAGCCTACTGCCTACCGGACCGTTAACCGATTTGCTGGCCGACGGGGTAATTGCAGGTTTAAGTGGTGTATTGGTCTTCATTCCACAAATCGCTATCCTCTTCGCCTTTATTGCCATACTGGAAGATACCGGTTATATGGCCCGCGTTACTTTTATGATGGACAGGCTGATGCGTAAGGTTGGCCTGAACGGCAAATCGGTAGTGCCGCTTATAGGCGGTTTTGCATGCGCCGTACCTTCTATTATGAGTACGCGTACCATCGAAAATTGGAAAGACCGCATGATCACCATTATGGTTACGCCGCTGGTAGCCTGCTCGGCCCGGTTACCGGTTTATACCTTATTAATTGCCCTGGTAGTACCTGACAGAAACTTATGGTGGATATTTAACCTACAGGGTTTGGCATTAACAGGTATGTATGTACTCAGTTTGGTATCGGCCATTGTTGTGGCTTGGGTAATGAAGCATATTTTAAAAGCACGCGAACGTGGTTACTTCATTATGGAGTTGCCTGTATACCGCATGCCGCGCTGGAGTAATGTATTGTTGACTATGTTCGACCGCTCTAAAACCTTTGTTTTGGAAGCCGGAAAGGTTATTATTGCCGTATCTGTAATTTTGTGGGTACTGGCATCGTACGGGCCGGGTAATAATTTTGAGCAGATCGAAAAGAAATACAAGGAGCCCCAGTACGGTCAAAAAATGAAGCCTACCGAAGTGCAGCATGCCATGGCCTCCGAAAAGCTGGAAAGCTCTTATGCCGGCTACTTGGGGCATGCTATTGAGCCAATTATTAAGCCTTTAGGCTTTGATTGGAAGATAGGAATTGCCTTAATAACTTCTTTTGCAGCCCGTGAGGTATTTGTGGGTACTATGGCCACCATTTATAGTGTGGACGGCAATGCCGATGAGATACAATCCGTAAAGCAAAAGATGGGTAGCGCCCGTAATACCAAAACCGGCAAGCCAACTTTTACGCTGGCTGTAGCATTTTCGCTTATGATGTTTTATGCCTTTGCCATGCAGTGTGCCAGTACCGTAGCCGTAGTTTACCGCGAAACTAAAGACTGGCGCTGGCCGGCGATACAATTTGCTTACATGGCAATTTTAGCTTACGGAGCCAGCTTTATTACTTACACATTATTGAAATAACATCCGCACTGCCTATATTCGCTTAGGAGTTTTAGTGGATAAGATCAAGGTTTTAGAGAAGTATTTACCTTCGGGTGCAGCGCCCCTGGTAGCCCGCTGGATAGATTATTTTAAGTGCGAATTTAAAATATCGCGCAGTCGCAATAGTAAGTTTGGCGATTACCGGCCGCCGTTTAATGGCAAAGGGCATCGCATATCGGTGAACCACAATTTAAATCCATACGCTTTTTTAGTGACCACGGTGCATGAGTTTGCGCACCTGCATACCTGGAACCAGCACAAGCACCTGATTAAGCCTCATGGTGCCGAGTGGAAAAGCAATTTCAAAAAAATGATGCAGCCGTTTTTCGAGCAGCAGGTTTTTCCAAATGATATTCAGAGTGCCATTACTGCTTACTTAAACAATCCGGCGGCCTCCAGTTGTTCCGATTTAAATTTATACCGATCGTTAAGGAAATATGATGCCAACCATGCCATGGCTATTACGGTTGAAAAACTACCGCTTAAATCTGTATTTAAGTTGAAAGATGGCCGCGTATTTATAAAAGAAGCACAACTACGCAAGCGTTTTCGCTGTGTTGAAGTAAGCACTAAACGGGTTTACTTATTTAGCCCGGTAGCTGAGGTGGAGTTGGTAGTGGATGTGGCTTAGCTAATACTCATTATAAAGTACTGTCAAGCAGCGCATGGTCGAATTCAGGTTTCAGCACATAGGTAAGTTGCACCAGCCCTGTATCATATGTTTTAGTATCTACCAGTAATAGGTCAACCTTGTTATTAAGGTTTTGAAATAATGGTTTACCGCCACCTAATATTATAGGGTGTATGGATAGCACCATTTGCGAGATCAGTTTCCTTTCAATAAATGCCGATATGAGGCTGGCCCCTCCAAACATCCAGATGTTAGCACCCTTATCATCAAGTATGGCTGTTACCTTACTATCAAAACTTGCACTCGTAATTACCTCAACTTTTTGATGTTCTACAGGCAATAGCGTATCCGAAAAAACATAGATCTTATCAATGGCCGGAAAGTATTCATCTTCCATCCCTGCTACCATCTCATAGCTCTTGCGGCCAATAAAAATAGTATCAGTAGTACTAAAGAACTCTGCCATACCATAGTCCTGATCGGTCAGGCACCAGTCATACTCGCCGTTAGGGCCTTCTATAAATCCATCCAGGCTTACGGCCAGGTTCAATACTATTTTTCTCATTAACCTTTTTCTGTTTGATTATTCTCTTCGGCCCATCGTTGAGCAAATGATTTTTCGGCCACTTCCGGCATTTCGCGGTATTGTCCCCATGCCTTTTTAAACAGTGTTTTCAATAGAAAATTCTTCACTTTTCCACCAAAGAAGTCGGTTAAATTACGTTTAAGTATCATTTTCTTCCATACTGCCCAACCCCACTTTTCGGGGGTGCTTACCAGGTCGGCTTTTACGGCATCGCGGCGGTTAATCAACAGCATTTTATGAATGTCAATTTTTACAGGGCAAACTTCGGTACACTTGCCGCATAAACTGGAAGCATAGCTCAAGTGCTTAAACTCCTCCATGCCTTTCATGTGCGGTGTAATTACCGAACCAATAGGACCGCTATAGGTAGTGTTATAAGTATGCCCACCCACGTTCTGGTAAACCGGGCAAGCATTTAAACAAGCCCCGCAACGGATGCAATATAAGCCTTGACGCTGGTCTTTTTGAGCTAACAGATCGGTGCGGCCATTATCCAGCAACACCACGTACATTTCTTCGGGTCCGTCGGTTTCGTTGGGTTGGCGTGGGCCGGTAAGTATCGTATTATATACCGTTAAATTTTGCCCCGTACCATGGGTAGACAGGAGTGGCCAAAACAAGTCAAGATCGTTCATACTTGGTATGATTTTCTCAATACCAACTACGGCTATATGTATTTTAGGATAAGTAGTCGTTAAACGGGTATTACCCTCGTTCTCGCTCAGGGCAATGCTGCCACTGTCGGCAATTAAAAAGTTTGCGCCGGTAATACCGGCATCTGCTTCCAGGTACTTATCGCGTAACAGTTCGCGTGCTTTAGCGGTTAATTGTTCGGGGGTGGCATCTATAGGGGTACCAAATTTTTCATGAAACAGGTTGGCAATGTCCTCTTTAGAGAGGTGCATGGCTGGTGTTACAATATGGTAAGGCTTTTGACCCAAGAGTTGTACGATATATTCACCCAGGTCACTCTCAAGAGATTCGATATGGTTCGCTTCCAGAAATTCATTTAAATGAATTTCTTCAGTAGCCATGGTTTTTGATTTGATTACCCGCTTGGCATTAGCCCTTTGAAGTATGTTTAATATTTCCTGCTGCGCTTCGGCTACATCATTAGCCCAGATAACCTTACCACCCCGGCGCATAAAATTAGCTTCGAACTCGGGCAGGTACTTGTCCAGGTTTTCCATTACCCGCCATTTTACCACATGGGCTTTGCGCTTGGCGGTTTCCAGGTTAACCAGGCGCGATATACCACGATCAACTGCAGTATTGTACTTGCCTATATTATAATTAATAATACGACGGTGACCCTGATCAAATGCTTTCTCTTCCGAATCTGCCAAAAACTTCTCGGCCGTGCTTCCCATAGATGCGAAAATAGTATTTTTTGTTCATAGTTGATGGTTCATAGCTCATGGTTAATAAACTGGCTTAATAAGAAAAGCGCCAATCAATTAAGACTGGCGCTTTTTTTTAATGGACCATGTTTCATGGCTTATTAACTAAGAACTTACCTGCTTGCCGGCATATCGTTTTTAACGTCAACCACCGGACGTTCGTCGCGGTTAGCTAAATCCCAACCGGTGTAAAATACCAGTTGGGTACGTTTCACTAATAATGGAAAGTCTATTTTAGATACCTCATCACTTACTTTATGGTAATCGGCATGCACGCCATCGAAGTAAAACACGATAGGTACGCCATGCTTGGCAAAGTTATAATGATCTGAACGGTAGTAGATACGTTCAGGGTCTTTAGGGTCATTATACTTATAATCTACAGCCAATTTGGTGTAGGTGTTGTTGGCATTCTCGCTGATCTTGTGCAGAGTAGTGCTCAGCTTATCAGAACCAATTAGGTAACAATAATCAGGTGTACCTTCATGTGATGGATCACGACGACCTATCATGTCAATGTTTAAATCGGTTATGGTGTTAGCCAATGGAAAAACAGGATGTTCCGAGTAGTATTCAGAACCTAATAAACCTTTTTCTTCACCTACGTTACCTAAAAACAAAATAGTACGACGAGGGCCTTTACCATCTTTTTTGGCTTTCATAAAAGCAGTAGCAATTTCAAGGATGCCGGTAGTACCCGAGCCATCATCATCAGCACCGTTATTAATACGGTCGCCTTTCGTGCCTTCCGGCTCCATGCCTATGTGGTCGTAGTGGGCAGAGAACACCAGTACTTCATCCTTCAACTTAGGATCTGAACCGGGAATGTAGGCTACAATATCAACTGCCTTGGCATCTTTAACCTGAGTTTCGGCACTGGCTTTAACATCGGCTTTAAAGCTTTGCGGCTGGGTTAACGCAGCAGATTTTAATTCAGCATATGTTTTACCACTTGCTTTTAGTATTTGATCGGCAATGGCAGGGGTTATAGATAATACTAAAGCACGTGTAGTAACCGGACGCGGCGTAGCTGGTTTTAATCCTATGCGCTCCGCACCGCCACCCGTACCTGGTGTTACAGCACCTACACCTAATACGATAGCCGGCTTTTTGGCCACTAAAGCAGCAGCAATCCTCCCGAAGGCACGCATTGGGCTAACGCTGGCATCGGCACCCGGCTTGGGCTCGGTTATTACTATTACGGCTTTGCCGGTAAGGTCAACATCTTTCAATTCTGCCTCAGAACCATAGCCTACAAAAACCACTTCTGAAGCATTGATGGTTTGAGTACCGCCACCACTTAGCGAAGAATAGTCTTTACCAACAGTAAGCAATGTACCGTTAACACTTACCGAATTAACTTTAAAAGAAGTGCTGGTTAAGGGCACATCTAAAAAGAAAGAACCTTTATTAGCAGGTAATAAACCTAATTTTTTGTATTCGCCAGCCAGGTAATTGGCAGCTTTATCAGCACCGGGCTTACCGGTTTCGCGACCTTCCATATCATCGGCGGCAATAATGGTGAGGTGCTTTTTAGCGTTATCTACCGTGATATACTTAGCGTATTTTACTGCCGTAGCATTGGGCTGGGCACATGCCCCAAGTGCCGCAAGAAATGCAGCACTACATAACAAATTTTTTTTCATTTTTTAAGTATAGCAGTTATTAGCATCAGCAAGATACCTAATCGGTACCGACAGTTAAGCAACAAATATGTGACTTTGAATGCTCCTTAGCAAGACATTTTACCCACGCGAGTAGCATGGCGGCCACCTTCAAACGCCGTAGATAAAAATGTTTCAACTGCAGCCTTGGCATCTTCTAAAGACATAAAGCGCTCTGGAATACATATAATATTGGCATTATTATGCTGACGGGCCAAGGCTGCCAGCTCGGGCTGCCAACATATAGCCGCACGTACACCCTGATGTTTATTGGCGGTTATAGCTACGCCATTGGCACTGCCACAAACCAGGATGCCAAAATCAAATTCGCCGCTTTCTACAGCTAAGGCTACGGGGTGTGCAAAGTCGGGGTAATCGGTAGAATCGGGCGAGTTGGTGCCAAAGTTCTTAACTGTTGCCTGTGGCAACCATTCCAGCAAGGCTTGCTTATAAATAAATCCGGCGTGATCTGAGCCTATGGCTATTTTTAATTCTGTATTCATGATAATTAGTCTGTGTCCTATGGGTAGTAGACCATGGACCGATTAGTTTATGCCTCTGCTTTCATTAGCTCATCATGCTTTTTAAGCTTGCGCTTTTCTACCGCTCCGGCTACCATAATACCTACTTCGTACAACACGAAAAGCGGTAAACTTACAATAAACATGGTCATCATATCAGGAGTTGGGGTAATTACCGCTGCGATGATTAAAATAGCCACAACGGCATAACGCCTGCCGGCCCGCATAAATTTAGGGGTTAGTATACCCAAATTAGCTAA
>Ga0247807_10001428_pt1 | contig 13998 bp, 35 predicted proteins | sample UWRJL074202C1_FD_179931 | JGI IMG/M metagenome (GOLD analysis project Ga0247807, IMG submission 179931) | Plant litter microbial communities from Arlington Agricultural Research Station in Wisconsin, United States - UWRJ-L074-202C-1 | ecosystem: Environmental > Terrestrial > Plant litter >...
CGGGTAGGCGTAGTTCGCGTTGTTCGGCCTCCAAAAGGTGACGTAAGGCCGCTTGCCCCATTCTTCGCGAAGATCGCAGATGAGGTAATTGTCATAGACGGGCGGCGCATCGAGATACCGAAGCTCATACGTCGGGTGGAATGGCAGCGGGTGCGTGTATTCCATTCCGTCAAGCCTGATGCGCAGCCGTCCCTCGCGGGCGCCGACGATGGTCCCGAACTCAGGCGTCTTGCCGCCGGTATATTCGACCCTGCCGCCGCGCTTGGCCGGCACGCTGTAGCTCTTCCTGATCCAATCCATGCTCATCGCAGGCCCATGCCTCCAACCATCTGAGTGTATTCGCCGCCCGGCCATTCCGGCGTCTTGTTCCAGCGGTCGCGGATCGACCACTTGACGCAGCTGGGGGCTTTGGCGATTGAGAGGGCCATGCGCTTGGCCGCGTCGATATCCTCGACCCAGCCGATGGTGCATTTCTGCCCTTCGAGCGGGTATCCGAACGCCGAGACCTCGTAGCGCTGGCCTTTGTCGCCTGTCGGCATCATGGTCATGGCCGTCCGCCCTCCGAAGCCGGAGCGGCGAGAGCGGCACGACGTTTACCCAAAAAGTCGGCATAATCCGTTTCGAGCCGCCGCCCCTCTTTCAGTCGATCCTCAAGGATGCGCTGGGCCTCGTTGGGCGAATAAGGAACGTCATCGGGCGATCCATTCACCTCAACCAGTAGGTACGCGAGAACCTCTTCTGCCGCTGTCATGCGGGTATCATTGCCGTCTGACATGGGATGATCAGGGTCATATACCCACCCCGTCATTTGAGGTTCGGCAGGCGCCTCCCCATCGAGCACCTTGCGGTTACGCTGCGCCATGACCCGCATCATCACACCGCTGATGTCGTCATCCGGCAGATCTTCGGATAGCGTCTCTAACAGGCAAGCGGCTGAAAGCAGCTCGTCGCGAAGAGCCTCCACATTCGGTTCGGGTTCGGGGGTATCTTGCTTATCACTCATGCTGCTCTCCATGCTCTTTCCTGATGAATTTGACAGTAGTTCTTCCCTGCCTTAACCTCTCCGCAGAACAAAAATGGGCCTCCTTCGTTCAACGGCCAATGACACTGTTTCTTCTCCAGTTCCCAAAGGGTAAATCCTGGGAGCCTGCTTGCGTCGTATTCCTTTGCGTTCTCTTTCAGCTTATGAGGAGGGCCGGGAGGATTTAACGCCTCGTGGAACATCTTCCGTATTGCGTTTGAGGATTTCTTCTGCCTGCCAACTTCCTTAAGCATTGACATTTGCGTATCCGTTATGGGGAAAACATCCCTGTTGCGACTCATGAGGCCGGATATAGAACCAGCAGACTTGCCAATGATCCTGGCAATCTCCCTGATGCTCTTACCCTTATCCCTCATTTCCTTGATTGTCTCGATAGTGCTGATCATTTGATTTCCATGTTGTTGGCTTGCGCTTCAAGTTTCCAGCAGCAGACAAGATCGATGTATGATCCTTGTGCATGAACCTCCCTATTTCCGGGAAGGAAAGATCAGGGCGCTCCTTTACGATTGCCCTGACTATCTCATGCCTCACCTTGACGACTGCCTTTGTCCGACGCCTGCCGCGTATGTCTGCAAAGCTCATCAAGGGGTGCCGCAAGAGGATTTCCTTGGTGATCTCCATCATAGTCCGCTTTGACTCTGGAGGCTCTCCTACATGCACCTCTGTGGCAGTAGTGAACGACTTAATCCTGTCGAAGAAAGCCAACCCTACCCTGTAGGATATCACATGTTGATTGAACCAGCATTCCTTTATCCTCCATTCAGGCTTTGGAGGGACAGGCAGCAGTACCCTTTCCTTTGTCTTGATTGGCTTTCCAGAGTAGAATTTACTCCGTAACTCAACCGCCCTTGCTCTCTGAGCGGCTTCTACTGGACCTACTTGCATTTCATTTTCCGTTAGTTGAGTTGTGCGCGGATCTGAGCGGCTTTCTCGTGATTTCCCTCGTCCCTGGCAAATCTGAATTGGTTGAATAGGTCTAGACGCTTTGCCCTGTCTTGAGATGTTTCCTGCTTTGGAAAGGGGTTATTGCTGTCCATGAACCCCATTGGCTTCTTGAGCCATTCGGCCTTGAACCCTTGCCATCCCCGGTTCAGATGCTCCTCAGCGGCAGCTATGGCATTTCCTGTGGCTTCGTACTCCCGCATCAATGATCGCGCTCCACGGGGCGTTAGCTCGCATTTCTTGCCCTTCCTATGCTTGACTATGTCTGCTGCTAACTCCTCACCCAATTCCTTGAAGATTTCCATGATTGAAATGCGGTCTTCTCGTGTCATCCGTCTATGTCCTCATAGGGCAGAATTAGAACAACGCACGGCGGTCCGCTCGCCAACCATTGCGCACTAACTTTACGAACATACTTGCTATTGTCGTCTTGAATGACGCCTGCTTTGACCAGCAAATCCAGGCAGGGCTTTATGAGATTATCGATATCCCTTGGCCGTTTGTCTGGAGCTACGATACCAATTGAGATAGAAACTTCAACTGAAAACTTCGTTGGCTTTTGAGATTTTACCATCCACAAGGCTTCCGTAGTCCAAGCCTTGTATTTACCTGATGTTACCCGGCCTCTGCCGGGAATGTTGATGAATGCAGTGTTTAGCGTTGGCGGGTAAGGAAGTTCAAGCCTCATTAGGCGGCTCTGGCAATGGCATCCAATGGGTCGGATCCTCATATAAAGTAGCCTCAGACTCATACCCCCAAAATACACATAGCCACCATTCATGATAATGCTTATCAAAATAACCAGTGGTCATACGGCTCCTGAAAACTTCATCCGGCTCCATATGACCAGACAAAGCGGGAGTAGGATTGCAAAACAGGAGTAAGGGAGTTCCATCTTTCGGTGCAGTCTCTATCGGTTGCCAGTTCATCTCATTTCTCCTTGCCCTGATATGGGACTAGCTTCTTTGGGTAGACTGGTGCGCTTTTGTAATATTGAGGCTTATGAGGATCAGGGATGCTCTCGAACGTGCAGAACTTCATACGCTCGTGTCCCTGTTGAATGGATGTCGATACCCATTGTCTCCCGTGAAGCTTGTTTGCCTCTATAGCATCTTGTCTTGATTGGGGAGAGGTGGGGAAGAAGTAGGTGATATTTCTCTCAAATACTGGCATCTCATTCCACCACAACGACAGTAAAAGCGTTTTCGTCACCTAACTGCGCCTCTCCGTAATGCGCACCATCCTGCTCTGCCAGTCCATCGGTTACGTAGGCAACTCTGTATGCATGGTCATTCTCTCGAACCATCACAAGCGTATCCCTGTCATAGTTGCTCAGGCGCTCTATCAGTTTCCCTACGGTTAGCTGGTGTCTCATCTCTCTATCTCCGTTAGACGGAAGGCTTTGTTAGCCTTTCCTGTGTGGGGTTATGGCTTGGGAGCAGGCCATTGGCAAAGAAGCGCGTATCGCTTCCAATGACCTTCTGCGTTGTGCTGAATGGTAATCTCACCATCTTGGCGGTATTGCCTAGCATAGTTCCAGATTTCTGATTCAGCCGTGTCTCCCTCGCACTTGGCTACGGTCATATTTCCAATGCGAATTCTAAAGGCTACCATCTCGTTATCCCTTTCGTGTGGGTGTATTCTTGGTATGGAGGGGGTTAGGCGGATTATCGATTTATCTTATCGAATGAGGCCAAAGCCATTTCAGCCAATTTTATGCTCGTCTTGATCTGACCGTATCCAGATGAATTCGGGCGGAACTCCAGTTCATACCCGCGCATATAAGACAAAGCGCTTCTTAGGTTTTGCTCCAGATCGTAAACTTCTCTAGGAAACTTCATCTCACTTTTCCTTGAAGATTGTATCCATGTTATGGAAGGTTATTGGGCTTATGAGGGGCTGACCGTCTCAGGTATTGGTTTATTATGACTTCCCCATTTAGGAAAATTTCAGCCATTAGCGATTGCTTCGCGTCATCAACGTAAGAGTTAATAAGATCTTCCCATTTGTCTTTATTGGCTATCAGCTCCTCGACGGAGATCTTTATCCTATGCTCGATGTAGGCTACCATTCTCCACGCTTATTCCTGAATGTGTTGGCTCTGTCTTTTTCGCCTAAAGCATCCTCAAGAGAGGCCAGAGTTTCGTAGGCTACGGAGACCTTGTAAGGCTTGCCGCGAATGTAGTGGGTTGAGTCTTGGCTTAAACCGATCATTCTCAACCCGTCCCTGACATGACGGCCTCCGTAGGCCAACGCCAAACACCTCAATGCGTCGGCCAGTTCTTCATAACCCGGAGCGCTCATTCCGATTTCTCCTTAACCCAATCGATTTCCCAGAAGTCATCAAATCGGACCTTGCCCTTAGATGACCGCACAATTTTCTCTTGCCACGCATAGGGCACCTTCTCTCGATGCTTCCACATATTTAGCATCAGTCGGTCCGCGCCCAGGTCAGCGGCGAACTTTTTCACCGTTTCGTATCTCATTTCATTCTCCGTTTGGATGCTCTGACGATAACACAAAAGAAATCGCAGTCAAGAAACATTTTGCGCTTGCAATCAGAATGTTTTGGGAGCATAAAAGAGAAAGGCCCGCAGCGCTATCAACGCATACGGGCCGAGATAGGCAGCTGGTTTTGACCGTGGGAAGTTTTATCCAGCTCCTAAGAACTTTTGTACGATACAATAAACAAATGTTCTAGTCAAAGAAAACCTCCCAACGAGTTCGCGATCTCTCAAAATCGGCATACGAGCATTAAGACGGCCTATGGTCAATTTTTGCTTAGGAAAGGCATACGATGATACGCTTGGGCATTAAAGACGGCCCTCTGCACGGTGAAGCGATGCAGGATAAACGACATTAGCTAAGGTTAGGCGCGAATGCCTTCCACCAGGATCACAAGTACCTCAGAGCCGCAGGGAGCTTCCTGCATCAACTTGGTCGATAAAGCGCGTTAGTCGGGAATTCGTATAGGACTGGGATCAGGGACTGTGGCTATACCTTAGCCCTGTCTTTATTTGATAACTATGGAGAGAGAAGATGAAAGCAACAATCAAAGCACCGTTTCCAGATCAGCAATTCCATACCCACCAAGAATGGCTAAATAAAGCCTCATCTTGGCTAACAAGGCATCCGTTATACAACAATACGGAACACGGAGACAAAAAGGGGTGGAGAGGTGCACACTTCACCCCCATGTGCTTCGACAGCTTCGGAAGGCGCGTTAGGAATGGGAAGGATTTTCAACTTGCGCAGGATGAGGGGGCGTTCCCGGTTTGGTGGATATGGCCCGATCAAATCGTAGAAGTGGCGAGATGGGCACAAAACAGCGAGGCGATATGAGTGACCGTGAGAAGTGGGATGAAGAACATGCTAGGCTTTACGACAAGCTAGCGGAAGATTGCGATAGCATGGCGAGGACATGGGCATCTCAACATAGCGCTGAAGGCTACGCCAAAGCATCGGAAATTATGAACCAAAAGTTCGTCTATGTAAGGATGGCGTATCAAATGAGAAGGCCTAGGCTTATGCGAGAAGAGGCGGAAATGGAGAACGCAGATGAGTAAATATCTAGCGATGTTGGCACCATTCGTATTCGTTGCCGCATTTTTTTTGATTTGGTGGCATTCGGGCCGAGCTTAAGCCAACCAACAGACGCTATAACAGGCGTCATAGGATAGAGGAATTGGAAATGAGTGAATGGCAACCAATTGAAAGTGCTCCGAAGGGTGGAGGAGCTGAATATATTACTGACCCAAATTGGGTTGAACCTCCAAAAATTCTGATGGCGTTCGGTGATGAAGGAATTGCCATCGTATATTGGGATTGGTCTTATGCGGAGGGTGGTTATTACAGCAGAGGCCAGAGAGACGCTTGGGTGCTGGATAATACAGCAGAGACATCCGACCTTCATTTCTCCAGCGATCCAACGCACTGGCAACCACTTCCACCACTCCCAAGCCCACCCCCCCACACCTAAAGACAGAAGAAGGAAATACGAGATGAGTCAGGAAGCAGTAGACTTTTTATACAAGCACGGAGACCTAACATATTCAGCAGCGACGGACGCGGTGAAGCTCCTGAGTGGGAACGGGTTTTCGATTGTGCGCAGTGAAAAGGTTAGGGTTCTAGAGGCTGTTTTAGATAGCGTTCAGCGGGAGAATGATAGGTATACGGCGGCGCTCGAAAAGATCATGGGCGACCCGATGGAAGCTGACGCGTGGTTTAGGCGAGAAGCTAGAAAAGCACTTGCTGGCAATTATTCGAACGCCTCCCAACCCAAATAGAAACCAATACCGATAGAGGAAGAAGATGATGGAAAACACACATGTCGCATTCGATACGGAGTTGTGCGCGAAAAACCCAGAGTCAGCAGCAGATAGGATCGCAGAGCTTGAGCAGCAGTTAGCGGCAGTCATCATGAAGCAAGATCCAGATTGGCAGAGGCTTAAGGCGGTCGAAGTCGCAGCTAAACGGTTGGCCTACATCGTCCGCAAGAGTGTCAACAGCGGCCCGCTGTCAAAAGACCCCACCCAAGAGGCCGAAGCATGGAGGGCGCTACGGCTGGCGTTTGGTGAGGGATACGATGAGCGCGGCAATCTCGTTCCTATCGTAAAATAGTTGTTGACATTCGCCACAACATAATTAGGATGCCTACATCAACCAACGGAGATTGAGATGAGCACCACACCTTTCCCTCTTAGCGTTACAGGCGTTAAGAAGACCCATGGGACGAAAGCAGTAAAGTGGCTGCGAGACCGTAGCCTTTTGGCTTGGTACGATGCCAAGGGCAAAGAACTGAGGGCTTGGGAGTTCACTAAGTACGGTCCTGAGTGGACTTATAAAGCCCTTCATAGGGCGCTGGAGGAAACGCGATGACTGCCGTGTTGGTGACGCGTTACAAGGCTAAAGACGGTTCATTGCATGATAGCCAGACAATGGCCGATTACCACGACGAATGGACACAGCGTCAAAGGCGCGTCGATGCCGTTTCCTCAGCTATCCGTGATAGCGCAATCGATTTTATGCGTGAACGTTTCCGGGACGCGTATGAAAACATGGACAATTGGGAGATTGAACATGCCACAGAAGCAATTGCCGAAATCTGCATAAAGCATGTTAACGCGATTCAAAGCGGAGCTAATCGGAAATGACTATCATCGTAACCAAAGACGACCAGTTGATAATGGTAGTACGCCACCACTACCAGCACCGCCCTAACAAGGTATGGGAAGGATGCCTAGAGATAGAGAAGGGTGACTATTCATACTCGGATATCCTGAAGCTCGCCAATGACGCTCCAGAGACGATTGTGAGGGTCGGAAAACTAAGCCGGGATGGCTACCATGACCTGACAAACGCTTGCTTAGATTGGGAGGAAAGCCGTGGAGTTTAACAAGTCCTATTGCCTCACGAGACAGTCATACCACGAAAGAGAAGCGGAAAGCGCCAAGCGGGATTTGGAAGTGGCTGAACTGGAATACCCACCTATTCCGCGCCTCATAGAGGCTTTCAGAAAGAAATACGAAGATCACGACAGATGCGCCACGGCGTGGAAAGAGTCAGCGGAGAATTTGAAATGACATTTTTGTATTTGGATATCGAGACAATCCCGGCGCAGGGTAAGGCGGCGAAGGAGCGGATTGCTTCTACCATCAAACCTCCAGCGCAAATGAAAAAGGCGGATACAATCGCTGCTTGGGAGAAGGATGGTAAAGAACAAGCCGTGTTGGACGCTATCGATAAGACGAGCTTTGACGGTGGCATGGGGCATGTGTGCTGCATCGGATGGGCAGACGGAAAAAACCAACCTCAGTCCTATAGTGTAGTAGATTTCTCCCTTGAGGAGGAGGCTGAAATGATTGATCATTTTTTCAGCGCTGTACATGGAGAAACTAGCTGGTCCTCTCCCCCAACACTAGTAGGCCATTACATCAGCGGTTTTGACATCCGTTTCATAACGCAGCGAGCGATTGTGCTCGGTATCCGTCTTCCTAATTGGTGGCCTCATGAGGCTAAGCCGTGGGGCAATGAGATCTTTGACACAATGGTCAAGTGGGCCGGGGCAAAGGGAACGGTTAGCCTTGATAACCTATGCTTTGCGCTTGGCATTGAAGGAAAGGGCGATATTGACGGTTCAATGATTGCTCAGATGTTCAAAAACGGAAAGCATGAGGAAATCGCCACGTACTGCCGACAGGATGTTGAGCGCGTTCGGCAGGTTCACAAGAAAATGATTGCGGCTTTTGGAGAGTGAGATGAATGAGAATATGAAACTTTGGGAGCTTGTCGAAAAGACGCCCATAGACCAGACAAAGAAGATTACCGGCAAGAGCTACAGCGGCACCTCTCCAAAGCCTCATTACCTCGTACAGAAGGCTACAGAGACGTTTGGACCTTGCGGCATCGGTTGGGGCTTCACCGTTGAAGAACGCGTTGAGCTAGGAGCTATGTACGAACCGGGAGACTTTGAACGTATGCATGTCGCTAAGGTCAAGGTCTGGTACAAGTGGAATGGAGAGCGTGGGGAAGTGGAGCATGTAGGTGGTACGCCTTTCAGCGGCCGCCGCTCGACAGGCAAGCCTTTCACCGATGAGGACGCCCCTAAAAAATCAGTGACGGATGCCCTTATCAAAGCCCTTTCGATGATCGGCTTTGCTGGCGATATCTTCATGGGTAGATATGACGATAGCAAATACATTTCAGAGCTTGAAGAAGAGGCAAAGGAGGCATCAAAGCCAACGGATGCTAAGAAAGACGCTTCTAGAAATGAAGATGCAAGACAGCTTTTCACTACCCTCAACAAGGATCTTCGCATGTGCAAACATAGCGATGACGTTAAGCGGTGGTGGAAGGATCAGGAATGTATCGACCTCCGCAACAAGCTCCCGGTTAGCTGGCAAGAAAACCTTAAAAAGGAAATGCAGGAGTTCGGAGCAATTTTGAAACAGCAGGAAACAGAAGAATTCCCAGGTGATATCAAGGATGTTTCCGGGCGCAAACTTCACAACGTAGAGGCTTAACATGGGTTTCGAGAAGAAAGATAATTCAGGGTCACTTTTTCGCAATGATAGAAAGGAAAAGGACAGCCATCCAGACTATCAGGGAAGTATCGTGGTTGAGGGGAAGGAGTTCTGGCTGAGCGGCTGGCTCAAGGAGGGAAATGGAAAGAAATTCTTCAGCCTATCCGTTAAGCCAAAAGAGGCGCGAAGGGATGAGGTTAAGAAAGCTGTTAAAGAGGATCGCAACAGCTACGCAGACCCCTTTGACGAAGATATCCCTTTCTGATGGCCGACAAGTCGGAAGTGCCGCCCATCTGGGTCGAACGAAAGGGCGTTGGCTTAGTCCCATGTATGCAACTGGACGCGGACGAGATAGCCCGCTTTCCATTCGGAGAGAAGATCAAGGTTAAGCTACACGTTGGGCGAATTCCGAAGCGCCTTAGATTTTACCGTAGCTTTATCAGTAAGGTCGTGAAGGCAACGGAAGCTGCACCGGATGCAGATACCTTTCACGAAGCCCTTAAGTTAGGGATTGGATTTGTAACTCCGGTAATGGTGAAGGGGTATCAGATAAATGTACCAAGGTCAGTTGCTTTTAATAAAATGACCGAGGCTGAATTCGGTAACTTTTTGGAGTTGGCAATAAAATGGATCGCTGAAAATTACGGTATTTGCCCTGAAGACGTATTTGGAAAAGAGAGGCTAGAATGATTTTACCAGATAAAGAGATGTTGCTGAGCGCGTTTGATTACGACCCCAATACAGGGGTTTTGATCTTCAAAAAGCGTACGCCTGATATGTTCAAACCATCCAAAAAAAGAAACGCTGAACACCAATGCAATCTTTTTAACGCAACATTTGAAGGTAAAGTTGCGGGTTCAAAATCTGTCGAGGGTTATATTTCCCTTCGGTTTAATCGTCAAATCTATAAAGCTCATAGGGTTATCTGGAAGATTATGACCGGAATTGAACCGGAAAATATTGATCATATCAATAGAGACCCAAGTGACAACAGATGGGGAAATCTTCGTAGCGTATCTCATGCCGAGAATTGCAGGAACAGAAGAACGCAATCTAATAGCAGAACTGGCGTTACAGGTGTTTTTCCAAGGAAAAGCGGAGGTTACAGGGCAGTAATTCAAAAGGATGGGCGCAGGATTAATTTAGGAACTCACTCGTGTGTTGAACAAGCATACGAAGCCAGAAGGCTAGCGGAAATAGAGATATCATTTAGTCAATTAGGGGAAGCTACTCAATGAAACATACCATCGCAAAGATCAAAGACGTACTGGCTAAATTCTGGTCTAGGCCTGCGCAAGTCGATTATCTGGAGGTGCATTATTCCTTGCTGGACTCAGCCGTAGACTCACTAAACGAGGAGGAGCTTGCAAGGCTCATGGCCGAACGTGAACTGCTCAAGAAGCGTAAGAAGAAGTGGAGCCACATACAGACGGAGATTGAGCGGTTGAAAGCCAAGCAAATTCTCAATCAAATGCGGAGGCTGGCGAAATGAGCCATACAAATAGAAACGTTCGGAGATAGTGATGGCAGCAGCTAAAGGATCGAAGCCATGGAACTATGGCAAGGGAAAGGGCTGGACCGATGATCGAGGTTACAAATGGGTTTATGTAACCGAAAATGGCAGGCGCAGAGCGAGGAGGGAGCATAGGGTTATCGTTGAGGAGAGCTTGGGTAGGAGATTAGAGCCGTGGGAGATTGTCCATCATAAGGACGGGGACCAATCCAACAATAACTTGGATAACTTAGAGGTTCTTGAGTTTGGTGAGCATACGACGCTGCACCATACCGGTGCTAGAAAAAACAGGGATGCTAGGCGTTCAATGGAGGCTTTTGCTCTAATGAGGGAGGAATTGAAGTCTGAGAGACTTATAAAGTCGGATCTACTTGAGGCTTTGAGAAATCTAGAGCTTTGTTTTGGTCTTGATATGACGGATGGGGAAAGAAAAGCTGTTTGGGCAGCGCGAGATGCAATCGCCAAGGCAGAAGGTTTGAAGCCATGATCTCCTCCAAAGCCAAACAGCTACTCATCCAGGCTCACAGGACAGGTAGAGACTTCTGCTCTTTCGACCCCAAGATAGAGTCCGAAATCATGAAGCTAGGTTACGGACAGTATACGACAAAGCCGCTTATGAAGCTGAGCTATGACGGGCGGAAGGCGGCAAGCAATTGGGCGAGGGTAAAGGCGAAATGATCAGACTTATTCAATTCTTGATATTCGGTCACTTTCATAAATGGAAAATCCTTGAAAAGGAAAAGTACACCATGGATGAGGGAAGGCACACCGGGATTCAATACAATCTTCAATGCGAGAAGTGCGGCAACATGAAGAGGTTCCTTTCGTAATGTCTAGGATCAAACCTAACACGGAAGCATTCTCCATGCCCAAGAAGAGGCCAGAGAAGAAGAAGGACTATCTCCGATTTCTGCATGAGCTTCCATGTTGCGTAAGCGGTACGACAGGGGTTCAAGCCGCGCACGTAAGCTTTCCAAACCCGTGGTATGGGGCATATGGGCGGGGGAAGGGGAGCAAGGTAAGTGACCGGCTAGCATTGCCTTTGTGTGCCGAGCTTCACACTCTTCAGCACTCGGGCAGGCTTGGAAGTGAGCAAGCATTCTGGGGACATTACGGCATAGATCCTCACAGTCTGGCAAATACGCTTTTCTGCATCTACCAGGATTACGAGGAGGCAGAGGCTATCCAATTCTGCGCGGCTAGAATTATGCAGGGCATGCCCAAATAACTGTTGACATATTCAACACAATGGATGAATGTAAGACATGAGCAGCGAAGAATTCAATGTCTGGTGCACCTCAATGCTTTATTCAGGTAAAGCAAAAAATATGACGCACCTAGCCAAGCTACTCGGAATTGACAGGACGACGCTATACGCCATGGCGAAACGTGGCGGAAACCGTAGGGACATGCTGGCATGTATGGCTCTTCTTTATGGAATTGGAGAAGGTAAATGAACAGTCTTTCTTTAATGATTTATGCGGCAAATGTCGTTGATAAGGTTTCATGGTTGATTGGTTCAGCCGGGTTTGCTTGCGTCATTATTGGGGTAATCGCAACCATAATGAACCTTGTCCCTTGGACTGAATGGACTTGGGATAGTGAAGATAAGAAGAAAAAGGACGCCGCTCTAAAGGTAAGACTAGGAGTGGTTGGAAAAAGGTTACTTTGTGCCGCTTTTGTCGGCTTACTTTTTGCCTCACTCATCCCCTCTTCGAGAACAATTTATATGATTGCAGGCAGTGAGGCAGGGGAAATGATTGTCACCTCCCCGGAGGCTAAAGAGATTTTTAACGACCTCAAGAGCATAATCAAATCGAAGCTTAAAGATGAGCTTGGAGAGAAGAAATGAACAACTCAGTTATGTACGGAGCCTGCATGGTCTTCGCATTCGTTGCTCTAGGTGTATGGGGTGCCATCACCCTTGAGCATCAGGAGAAGACAAAGGCAACGATAGGTCAGGAATGGATAACGAGATGAGTGATCATGTCGACAAAGCCACCGCTTGGGATCACTGCGTTAAATCCTCCGAGCGGGCGCGCGCTAAGGCCTTGGAAGAGGCCGCAAAGATTGCACAGGAAATGCGTGACAAGCATTCCAGCCCCACGGGAGATCAATACACCTGTGGCGCATGGGATATGGCTCAGCGCATCATCGGGAAGCTCACAGCACCATCGCCCGCCGAAACGAATAGGCGGGTACCAGAGCGGCCAGAACTGGAAGCGCTTCTGAAAGCCGCAAAAGCCAAGGTCGATGCCATGTCGGCAGAAGAGCTTGAAATTATGCTTGCTGAGCAGCGCGAAAGCTGGGTTCGGGGAGAAATGCAGCTTGATAGAAAGCCAGATATCCCATCTGCCGCTCCGGCTTCGGAGGGCGGACAGTGAACGACTTAACCGTCACATTCCACAACGCTGGACCACACACCATCTGGGGCCGGTTGTGTCGCCAAGCTCGGCCGCGAACCAACGAACCGCGAGGCAGCCGACGAGGTCCGCCGCATCTTTCAGGAGGCATGCCATGACCGATAAACTTTTGCCGTGCCCGTTCTGTGGCGGTTCGGCCTACATCGACGGGTCGGAGAAAGACGGTTTCTATGCATCGTGCAGCGATTGCTACTGCTGCATTGGCGAAGCCTATGACCGATCGGCGATGCCGGAACACATGTTTCGTTCTGAGGCTGACGCCGTGGAACAGTGGAACCGGCGCACCCCATCCCCCAAGACGAATGTGGAGGGTTGGCTCGAATTGTCCGACGAGGCCAAGGATGCGGGGCGCATTCTGCTCCTCTGGAAACCCTTCGGCGGGGTCAAAGAGCACATCGAGCTTGGCCGATGGGACAAGGTCAAGTTGGTATGGGTTAACACCTACGGCCATAAATTTTCGAACGATCCCGATCTATGGTCGCCTCTTGCGCCGTATAATCCATGGGGCCATGTCCCATGCCCTTGCACCACGTTCGAACAGGACGAGGATTGCCCTCAGGGCGCGCCATCACTGCTCTGCGCTGCATGCAGCGGGACCGGCAATGCAACGCAGGACACCGTCGTCGCACTCGCCGCCGAGATGCTTAAGGTCGCCGAGCAGGTAGACGAACTAGAAGATCCTTTCGCCGCTTGGGAAAGCATCGACCTTCTCAAAAGCCAGAACGACCAGCTCCGCGCTCTCGCCGCTCCGGCTTCGGAGGGCGGACGGGATGAGTGAAATTGTTCTCACCGCACACGAACGACGTATCCTTCAGTATCTCGACCAGCGCGGCCCCACGCACCGAGAAGCTATGGTTGTGGATCTGTCGAGCGAGACCAGCCGGATAGCTCTTCGGGCTGGTCCCAAGGGCAAGCGTTACGTCCAGGGTTCAAACGGCGCAACCCCGATGATCGCGGCAAACTGGTGCAAGCGCCTCGTTGCGGCCAACCTTGTTCTCCGTCGCAACACCCGCGAGGGCTTTTACGATCATCACGAAATCACCAGCACCGGTCGGA
>Ga0247807_10001430_pt1 | contig 13986 bp, 11 predicted proteins | sample UWRJL074202C1_FD_179931 | JGI IMG/M metagenome (GOLD analysis project Ga0247807, IMG submission 179931) | Plant litter microbial communities from Arlington Agricultural Research Station in Wisconsin, United States - UWRJ-L074-202C-1 | ecosystem: Environmental > Terrestrial > Plant litter >...
CGCCCGCCTCGACGGCTTCCGTTCCGCGATGAACAAGGCGGGCCTCCCCGTCGACGAGAGCCTCGTGGCGTTCGGCAACTTCCACGTCGACGGCGGCCGCGACAACGCCCGGGCGATGCTCTCACGCGACGACCGGCCCACCGCCATCTTCGCCGGCAGCGACCTCCAGGCCCTCGGCGTGCTCGACGCGGCCCGCGCCCTCGGCATACAGGTGCCGGCCGAGCTGTCGGTCGTCGGCTACGACGACCTCCAGCTCGCGCAGTGGTCGAGCCCCGCGCTCACCACGGTGCACCAGCCGCTCACCCAGATGGCCGAAGAGGCCGCGCGGCTCGTCATCCGCATGAGCGAGAGCGAGCTGGAGACGATCCCGCGGGTCGACCTCGCGACCCGCCTCGTGGTGCGCGAGAGCACGGCGGCGCCCGCCGCGCGCTAGCCCGTCCGGGCCGCGCGCTATCCCGCCTGGGTCGCGCTATCCCGCCTGGGTCGCGCTAGGCGGCCGCCGGCCGCCGGGGTTGCTCAGGCGTGGCGGTGTGCCCCGTACTGCTCGGCGATCGCCGGCACGCGCGCGGCGGGCAGGCTCGCCGCGATCTCGGTCGACCACGCGGGCAGCTCGCCGGTGAGCGCCCACCCGGCCTGCCGCGCCGCGCCCGCCGCGACGTACTCGCCGGGAAGCGGCACGTCGACCGGCACGTCGAACACCTGGGCGGCGATCTGCTGCACGGCGGGGTTCTGCGCGGCACCGCCGATCAGCAGGACGCGCCGGGCCACCACGCCCTGGTCCGCGACCGCCGCGAGGCCGTCGGCGAGGGCGCTGAGCATCCCCTCCACGGCGGCACGGGCCAGGTTCGGGCGGGTCGTGGAGGCGAGGGTCATGCCGAAGAGGGTGGCCGTGGCATCCGGGAGATTGGGTGTGCGCTCGCCCTCGAAATAGGGCTGCAGCACGAGCCCCGCAGAACCGGGCTGCGCCTCGAGAGCGAGGGCGCCGAGCTCGTCGTGCGTCACGCCCAGGAGGCCGGCGACCGAGTCGAGGATGCGGGCCGCGTTGAGCGTGGCGACGAGCGGCAGGAAGCGGCCGGTCGCGTCGGCGAACCCGGCGACGGCGCCCGACGGGTCGTGCGTCGGGGTGTCGGTGACGGCGAAGACGGTTCCGCTCGTGCCGATCGACACGACGACGTCGCCCGCGGCCGCGCCCAGCCCGAGCGCGGCACCGGCGTTGTCGCCCGCGCCCGCTCCCACCCACACAGTGCCGTCGGCCACATCCGGAAACTCAGGAGACGCGGCCACGGTGCCCGCGCGCGCTCCCGGTTCGAGCACGGCGGGCAGCACGGCGGCGACGCCGACTCCTGAGTTTCCGAAGGCGGCGTCGAGCAGCGCGCGGTCGTACTCGCCCGTGACCGCGTCGAAGTACGAGGTGCCGCTCGCGTCGGAGCGGTCGGTGGTCAGCGCGTCGAGCACGGGCCCGAGCGGGCTCTCGCCGGCCGGGCCGTACCCGCGCAGCCGCCAGGTCAGCCAGTCGTGGGGCAGCGCGATCGCCGCGACCCGGGCGGCGTTCTGCGGCTCGGCGTCGTGCAGCCAGCGCAGTTTCGTGAGGGTGAAGCTCGCGACCGGCACGGAGCCGGTGCGTGCGGCGAAGACATCCGCCCCGATCTCCGCGATGAGGGCGGCCGCGGCGGGCGCCGAGCGGGTGTCGTTCCAGAGCAGGGCCGGGCGGATGACGCGGCCGTCGTGATCGAGCACCACCATGCCGTGCTGCTGTCCGGCGACGGCTATCGACGCGACATCCGAAAGCCCGCCTGCGTCGGCGACCGCCGCGACGAGCGCGACCCACCAGGCCTCGGGGTCGACCTCGGTTCCGTCGGGGTGGGCGGCGCGGCCGGTGCGCACGATGGCGCCGGTCTCGAGGTCGCGCACCACGACCTTGCAGCTCTGGGTGGACGAGTCGACGCCGGCGACGAGGGGCATGGCGGCCTTTCGGAAAAACCGGCAGGGCTACAGTTCGGGCGGCGGGCTACAGCGCGCGCTGCAGCCCGCCGCCCGACCTGCAGCCCTACCGGATGGTGGTGTGGGCGGGACGGGACGGGAGGGGTCTAGCGCGTGCCGAGCAGGTGCTCGAGGGCGAGCTGCTGCAGGCGCACGAAGCCGAAGCCCTTGCCGTCGAAGTAGGCGCCGGAGTCGAACTCCTCGTACGAGGCCCGGTCGGCGAGCAGGTCGTCGTAGCTCTCGCCCGCGCCGAGCGTCGGCACGTTGATCTGCTCGACCTGCGAGGCGACGAGCGCCTCCTGCACCTCGGGGTCGGCACGGAACGCCGCCGCCTTCTCCTTCAGCAGCAGGTACATGCGCATGTTCGCCTTCGCCGACTCCCAGACGCCGGTCTCGTCCTCGGTGCGGCTCGGCTTGTAGTCGAAGTGACGCGGTCCGTCGTAGGTCGCCGCCCCGTCGGGTCCGCCGTTCTCGAGCAGGTCGACGAGCGAGAATGCGTTCTGCAGGTCGCCGTGGCCGAAGACCAGGTCTTGGTCGTACTTGATGCCGCGCTGCCCGTTGAGGTCGATGTGGAACAGCTTGCCCTGGTACAGCGCCTGCGCGATGCCGGCGGTGAAGTTGAGCCCCGCCATCTGCTCGTGGCCGACCTCGGGGTTCACGCCGACGAGTTCGGGGCGCTCGAGCGTCTCGATGAACGCGAGCGCGTGGCCGACGGTGGGGAGCAGGATGTCGCCCCGGGGCTCGTTCGGCTTGGGCTCGATGGCGAACTTGATGTCGTAGCCCTTGTCGGTGACATAGTCTCCGAGCAGGTTCACGGCCTCGCGGTAGCGCTCGAGGGCGCCGCGGATGTCTTTCGCCGCGTCGTACTCTGCGCCCTCCCGGCCGCCCCACATCACGAAGGTCTTGGCACCCAGTTCGGCGGCGAGGTCGAGGTTGCGCAGCACCTTGCGCAGGGCGAACCGGCGCACGGCGCGGTCGTTGGAGGTGAAGCCGCCGTCTTTGAAGACCGGGGCGCTGAACAGGTTGGTCGTCACCATCGGCACGATGATGCCGGTGTCGGCGAGCACCTGCTTGAGGCGGTCGATCTGCGTCTGGCGCTCGGCGTCGGTGGAGCCGAACGCGAACAGGTCGTCGTCGTGGAAGGTCAGTCCGTAGGCGCCGATCTCGGCGAGCTTCTCGACCCCGTGCACCACGTCGAGCGGGGCGCGGGTGGGGCCGCCGAACGGGTCGGCTCCGTTGTAGCCGATGGTCCACAGACCGAACGAGAACTTGTCAGCGCGGGTAGGCGTCGTTGCCATGGGGAGTCTCCAGTCGATGAATTGTTTAGACGCACAACATATCGCACCGGCGTTCGGCGGCGCTACTCCGTAGTTCCGCATCGAACGCCACGACGGCACGGCGGTCGTCACCTGTGCCGACGCGACGGACTGGCGCGTTAGCGTAGTCGGCGGGGAGACGGTCTCCCCGCGCGACGGACGGGCAGAGGTGCGGTTGTGACCACGGGCAACGACGACTACAGGGATTCCGGACTCGAGTTCGCCCCCGGCTTCGTGATCGGATCGGCGACCGCGTCGTACCAGATCGAGGGAGCGGTGCACGACGACGGCCGCGGCCCGTCGATCTGGGACACCTTCAGCCACACGCCAGGCAAGATCGTGCACGGCGACACCGGCGACGTCGCCGACGACCACTACCACCGGCTCGAGAGCGACCTCGACCTGATGGCATCGCTCGGGCTCGAGGCGTACCGTTTCTCGATCGCGTGGCCGCGCATCCAGCCACTCGGCTCGGGGGAACCGGTGCAGGCGGGTCTCGACTTCTATGGTCGGCTCGTCGACGGACTGCTCGCGCGCGGCATCACGCCCATCGCGACGCTGTACCACTGGGACCTGCCCCAGGCGCTCGAAGACCGCGGCGGCTGGACCAACCGCGAGACCGCGTACCTGTTCGCCGACTACGCCGCGATCGTGGGTGCGGCGCTCGGCGACCGCGTGGCGACCTGGACGACGCTCAACGAACCCTGGTGCTCGGCGTACCTCGGCTACGGCTCGGGTGCACACGCGCCCGGGCGCACCGAGCCGCTCGCCGCGCTGCAGGCCGTGCACCACCTCAACCTCGCGCACGGGCTCGCGACCCAGAAGCTCCGCGCGGTCGTAACCAACGACCCCGAGTTCTCGGTCACCCTCAACTTCCACGTGCTGCGCGGCGACGACGCCAGCTCTCCCGAGGCCATCCGCCGCATCGACGCTCTCGCGAACCGCGCCTTCACCGGCCCGCTGCTGCGCGGCGAGTACCCGGCCGACCTCCTCGCCGACACCGCCGCGATCACCGACTGGTCGTTCGTGCACGAGGGCGACCTCGACACGATCCGCCAGCCCATCGACTTCCTCGGCGTGAACTACTACTCCACGGCCACCGTGCGGATGTGGGACGGCAGCTCGCCCCGCGAGAACGCCGACGGACACAAAGACGTCGGCGGGTCGCCCTGGCCGGGCAGCACGGACGTCGAATTCCAGGTGCAGGCCGGGCCGTACACGGCGATGGGATGGAACATCGCCCCCGACGGTCTCGAAGACCTGCTCGTGTCGCTGCACGAGCAGTTTCCGACCACCCCGCTCGTGATCACCGAGAACGGGGCGGCGTTCGACGACGTCGTGGTCGACGGCGCCGTGCACGATCCGGAGCGCGTCGACTACCTGCGGCGCCACTTCACCGCGGCCCACCGCGCCATCGCCCGCGGCGTCGACCTGCGCGGCTACCTCGTGTGGTCGCTGCTCGACAACTTCGAGTGGGGCTATGGTTTCAGCAAGCGGTTCGGCATCGTGCATGTCGACTACGACAGCCAGGTGCGCACCGTGAAAGACAGCGGCGCGTGGGTGGCCGAGCTCATCGGCAGTCGTCGCATCCCGGGATAGGTGGGGCAGTGAGTCAGTCGGAACCGCACGCGGGGGGTCGCGGCAACAGCACCGACCACGTCAGACGGCACAACCTCGCCGTGGTGCTCGGTCTCGTACACCGGTCGCAGGGCATCTCCCGCTCGCAGCTGACGAGGCTCACCGGCCTCAACCGCTCGACCGTGGCGGCCCTCGTCGGCGAGCTCGTCGAACGCCGGCTCGTGCTCGAGGTCGACGCCGACGTGCAGGGCCAGGTCGGCCGGCCGAGCCCCATCGTGAAACCTGCGCCCCTCGCGGTGGGCATCGCTATCAATCCCGAGATCGACGCGATCACCATCGCCGTGGTCGGGCTCGGCGGCGACGTGCTCCGACGCATCCGCTACGCCACCGACCACGAACCGACCGCCCGTGAGGCGGTGAACATCTGCGCTGCCGTGATCGAAGGCCTGCGCGGCGAACTCGAGGCTAGCCACCGCGTGGTCGGCATCGGGCTCGCGATCCCCGGACTCGTGCGGTCTCTCGACGGAGTGGTGCGCCTCGCGCCGCACCTCGGCTGGGTCGACGAGCCGGTGGCCGAGATGCTCGCCGAAGCGACCGGCTACACCGTCGTCGCCGGCAACGACGCCCGGCTCGGCACCCTCGCCGAGAGCACCTTCGGCGCGGGACGCGACCTCAGCGACTTCATCTACCTCAACGGCGGCGCGAGCGGCATCGGAGGCGGCGTGATCGCCGGCGGCCAGGCCCTCACCGGGTCGGCAGGCTATGCGGGCGAGCTCGGGCACACCCTGGTCAACTCGCAGGGGATCGTCTGCCACTGTGGCGGGGTCGGATGCCTCGAGACAGAGGTGTCGCGGGCGCCCCTGCTCGCCCTCGTCGGTCTCACCGACGCGGACAGCGACGAGCTCGAGAACGCTCTGCTGGAGTCCGAGTCGGCCGACGTACTGGCCGAGGTGCACCGGCAGCTCGACTTCCTCGGCGTCGCGCTGCGCAACGCGATCAACACCCTCAACCCGCAGACCATCCTGCTCGGCGGCTTCCTCGGCTCGCTCTACGCGGTCGCTCCGGCGCACCTGAACGCGCTCGTGGCACACCAGCCGCTGCGCGCGTCGCGCGAGGGCGTCACCATCGGCCGGGCGGCGCTCGGCTCGAACCTGCTCATGATCGGCGCGGCCGAGCTGGCCTTCTCGTCGGTGCTCGCCGACCCGGCGGCGTTTTGACCGGTACGCGGCCCGCCGGGCCTTCTGCCGCCCGCGCATCCGGGCTGAGCGAATGGCGATGCACGGGAATGCCGGGCGCGAAGCCCGGGTTATAGCCTTCTCGTGGGGGTCCGCGGCGCTGTGTGCCTTCATTTCGCCGCGCGCCGACCCGGGCGCGGCTATGGGCGCTCTGCCTCGCCCGATTTTCGTTGCTAGGAACCACTGTCTTGACCACTGTCGTACACCCCGGTGACTCGCTCACTCCCCGCCAGAAGTTCGTCTACGTCATCGTGCTGGGCGCGCTCACGGCGCTCGGCCCGTTCACCATCGACCTCTACCTGCCCGCCTTCCCCGCCCTGTCCCGCGAGCTCGGGGTCAGCGCCGCCTCGATCCAGCTCACCCTGACCGCGACCACCATCGGCTTCGCGCTCGGACAGCTGCTCGTCGGCCCGTGGAGCGACAAGGTGGGCCGCCGCACCCCGCTGATCATCGCGACGGCGCTGCACATCGTGGCAAGCATGGGCGTGGCCTTCGCGCCCGACGTCATGTGGGTCGGCATCTTCCGGGTGCTGCAGGGTGTCGGTGCGGCCGGCGGCGGTGTCGTCGCCATGGCCATGGTGCGCGACCTCTTCGGCGGCCTTCCGCTCGTGCGGATGCTGTCGCGCCTGGCCCTGGTGAGCGGGCTCGCCCCTATCCTCGCGCCGCTCATCGGTTCGCAGCTGCTGCTGGTCCTCGACTGGCGCGGCGTCTTCTGGTTCCTCACCGCCTACGGGGTGCTCGCCATCCTCGCGGCGCTGTTCTTCCTCGTCGAGACGCTGCCCGCCGAGCGGCGCAACGACCGCGGGCACAGCTCGGTCGGCGAACGATACAAGGCGCTCTTCACCGACCGCGTCTTCGTGGGCGTGATCGTCATCGCCGGCATGACCTTCTCCGGACTGTTCTCGTACCTCTCGTCGTCGTCGTTCCTGTTCCAGGAGATCTACGGCCTCGACGCCCAGCAGTTCGGCCTGCTCTTCGCAGTCAACTCGATCGGCATCGTCATCGGGGTGCAGGTGAGCTCGCGACTCGCGAAGTACGTGGGGCCGCAGTGGATCCTCTCCGGCGCCATCACCGGCATGCTGCTCTCGTCGCTCACCATCGTCGCGCTCGACATGGCGAACGTCGGCCTCGTCGGCATCCTCATCCCGCTGTTCTTCTTCATCATGTCGTGCGGTTTCGCGTTCCCCTGCCAGCAGGTGCTCGCCCTCGCCGGCCACGGCGGAGAAGCGGCGACCGCGGCGTCCGTCATGGGCGCCGTGAACTTCGGCCTGGCAGGGCTGATCTCCCCGATCGTGGGCCTGTTCGGTATCCACGACGCGGTTCCGATGGGCGCGGTCATGGCGATCACGGCCTCGGTGTCCCTCGTGGTGATGGTGCTCGTCGTGCGCCCGCGCTCCGTGCCCGCTCTAGCGCACTGACCGCGCGCCCGGGCAGGGTGGGATGGGCGGTGTTTCGCCCCCAGTAGTCTGTGGCCTATGTCCCTCGTCTTCCCGAATGCGCTGGCGGCCACCACCACCAACCTCGGTCTGGCGAAGGGGTCGTTCTGGTTCGGCCTGGTCTGTCTCGGCTCGGCGTTCACCGGGCTGCTGCTGATCCTCGCCGACCGCGGCACGTGGCGTGGTTGGCCCGCGCTCGCCGCCCTGCTCGTGATCGCCGCCGCGGGACTCGTCGTGCGCCTGCCGGCCGGACGACGCCCGGCCGCGGTGGCCGCCGCCGCGGTCGCCTCGTTCGCCGCCATCTGCTTCTACGCCGCGATCGTGCTGCCCAACCTGCGCGGCATCGACTCGAGCGACAGCGTCTTCCTCTCCCTCCCGAAGATCGCGATCGTGGTGTTCGGCGTGATCGTGGCCCGCACCTATCCCGGGGTCACCCCGGTGGTGGTCGCGTGGCTTATCGGAGAGGTGCCCGTCGCCGCGACATCCGTCGTCACCGGCCACGGTTTCGCCTTCGACGTGCCCGCCTTCAGCTGCATGGCGGCGATGGTGCTCATCATCGCCCTGCTGCGGGTCAGCCGGGTGCGCACGCGCGCGAGCGAACCGCTCATCAGCCTGGCCTCGCGCGAAGACCGGGCCGCCGCCCAGGTCGCCCGCGCCGAGCAGATGTCGTCGGTCATGGTGCACGACACGATCCTCAACGAGCTCGCCGTCGTGGGCGCCGTGGCCCCCGGCGTGCTCGGCGACCGCGCGCGCGACCAGATCAGGCGCAGCCTCGCGGTGCGTCGCGCCGGCAGCATCGTGGTGTCGGATGCCGCGACCGCCCTGTTGGCAGGCGACGTCGCCACGGCCGTCGACGACGCCCGCGCCGACGGGCTGCAGGTCACGGTGACGGGCGACGTCGCCGCGCTGCGGACGCTGCACGCCGAGACCTCGACCGCGCTCGCGCTCGCCGTGCGCCAGTGCCTCGCCAACGTGGCCGCGCACTCCGGCACCGACACCGCGGAGCTGACCGTGATCGCGACCGACACCGACGTCTGCGTCCTGGTCGCCGACTCGGGCGTCGGTTTCGTCGAGGCGGAGATGCACGTCGACCGTCTCGGCCTGCGCCACTCCGTGCGCGGCCGCATCGCCGACGTCGGCGGAACCGTGCAGGTGTGGTCTGCCCCGGGCGCCGGCACGGCGGTCTCGATGCTGGTGCCCCGCGCGTGAGAAACGACACACCGCAGCGGCTCGACCCGCTCGGCGGCATGACCGCCCGGCTTTTCGTGATCGGCTCGGCCGTCGTCGCTCTCGTCGTCGCTGTGACCCTCAGCCTGTCGACCTTCGACCAGCTCTCCGCTCCGGTGCTCGAGGTCGCCGCCCTTCTGGCGATCACCGCGGCGGCCGGGTACTACGTGCGCGCGGCGAGCCCGTTCCGCGCGCCCTTCCCACGCCGTGCGTACGTGGTCGTGAACCTCCTCGGGCTCGCGGCGATCGTGTTGAACTCGGCCGCTCAGTGGGGCACGAACGAGATCGTGCGCGACGACTGGCCGCCGATCGCCTTCGCCGTGCTGGCTCTCACCTTCGGTTCGTGGCGCCCCGGGTGGGAGATCGCCACCGGAACCGTCGTGGCCACCCTCACCGTGGGAACCATCGCCTTCGTGCAGGCCGACACGTTCGCCGCCGACGTGCCCGGTCTCGTGTTCGCCATCCTCGCCGCCACCCCGATCCTCGCCACGGGCGCCGCCGCGAGCGCCTTCAGCCGCAGCCTCGTCGGCAGCCTGCTCGACTGGCGGTCCGCGGGCGCCGGCCCCGCGACATCCGAAACCCCGTCGGAGGGCGACGGTGTCGCGGCGCGCGCGAGCCACCTCGTGCACCTCGAAGACCACGTCTACCCGTTCTTGGAGCGCGTCGCCGAGACCGCGGAGGTGTCGGCCGACGACGGCGACCGGGCCAGGGTGCTCGCGCGCGAGCTGCGCACGCTGCTCGTGCTCGACGGCGAACGCAGCTGGCTCAGCCGGATCGTACGCACCACCGACGATCCCCGGCGCATCGCCGACCGCATGAGCGAGGCGCAGCGCGGACTCGTGCGCTCGCTGGTGACCCATGTGCGCAACAACGCGGCCTTCGACCACGACAGGATGCGCCTGACGCTGCGCGGCGACGAGTGGGAGGCGACGTGCACCATCGAGGTGCCGTGCGACGCGGCGCACAACCCTCGAGTGCAACTTGCGCCGTATGTGGCGGTGGCCCGTAGTGTGTTCGGAACGGTCTCGTGGCAGATCGCGCGGGGCGCGATGGCGATCACGGTGACCTTCGATCCGAGCACCACCGGGAGTACCACGCGTTGAGCGAGAACCAGACACCAGTAGTCAGCACGATCTCACGACGATGGCCGCTGGTCAGCGCCCTCGTCGCCGGCGTGCTCGTCGCGGCTCTCGCCGTGCTCCTCGCCGTGCGCGGCAACGTGCCGTTCGAGGCCGACGCGGAGTGGATGGAGGAGATCCTCGAGCACCGCAGCCCGGCGTGGGAGGTGCCGTCGCTCCTCATGGACTTCCTCGGCGGCGGGTGGTTCGCGTTCGTGCTCCCGGGCGTCGTCGTGATCATCCTCTGCGTGCGCAGGCGGTTCTGGAGCGCGCTCTTCCTCGGCGTCGCCAGCGTCGCGAGCGCACTGCTCGTGCAGGTGCTCAAGGGCGCGATCGGACGCCCGCGGCCCGAGGAGATGCTCGTGACCGCCGACTTCGGCTCGTTCCCGTCTGGCCACAGCGCCAACGCGGCCACGCTCGTGGTCTGTCTCGGCATCATCCTCTGGCGCTGGTGGTTCTGGGTGATCGGAACCGTCTACGTGGTGCTCATGATGCTCAGCCGCACGTACCTCGGCGCGCACTGGGTCAGCGACACGGTCGGCGGACTGCTCGTGGGCGCGGCCGTGGCTCTCATCGTCTGGGCGCCTCTCGCGCGGAAGGTCCGCGCCGAATCGCTGGCCTGACGATGTAGCGTCGTCGCATGAGAATTCTGCTCGTCGGTGCCGGCGGAGTCGGCAACGCCATCGCCAAGATCGCCGCACGTCGTTCGTTCTTCGAACTGCTGGTCGTCAGCGACTACGACCTGGCCCGCGCCCAGTCGACGATCGCCTGGATCGCGGCCAAACACGGCCCCGCCGTCGCCGCGCGGTTCCGTGCCGCCACGGTCGATGCATCCGACCCGGACAACGTCGCCGCCCTCGCGCGCCAGAACGCCGTCACGCACGTCATGAACGCGGTCGAGCCCAAGTTCGTGCCCACCGTGTTCGCCGGTGCGCTCGCCGCGGGAGCCGACTACCTCGACATGGCCATGAGTCTCTCCGAGCCGCACCACACCTACCCGCACTCGGAGACGGGCGTGAAACTCGGCGACGACCAGTTCGCCCAGGCGCCCGACTGGGACGCGGCCGGCCGCCTCGCGCTCGTCGGCATGGGGGTCGAGCCGGGCCTGAGCGACGTGTTCGCCCGTTACGCCGCAGACCACCTGTTCGCCGAGATCGACGAGCTCGGCACCCGCGACGGCGCGAACCTCGTCGTGCGCGACGAGGCCGGCAACGAGATCTTCGCGCCGTCGTTCTCGATCTGGACGACCATCGAAGAGTGTCTCAACCCGCCCCTGGTCTGGGAGAAAGACCGCGGTTGGTTCACGACGGAGCCGTTCAGCGAGCCGGAGGTATTCGAGTTCCCCGAGGGCATCGGCGCGGTGGAATGCGTGAACGTCGAGCACGAGGAGGTCGTGCTGATGCCGCGGTGGATCGACGCGAAACGGGTCACCTTCAAGTACGGTCTCGGCAACGAATTCATCGGCATCCTGCGCACGCTCCACCAGCTCGGCCTCGACAAGACAGAGCCGTTGACGGTGCGCAGCGCCGACGGGCCGGTCGAGGTCGCGCCCCGCGACGTCGTCGCGGCCGGACTGCCCGACCCCGCCAGCATCGGCCCGCGGATGACGGGCAAGACCTGCGCCGGCGTGTGGGTGACCGGCGTCGGAACCGACGGCGCGCGGCGTGAGGTGTACCTCTACCACGTGGCCGACAACGAGTGGACGATGGCCGAGTACGAGAGCCAGTGCGTGGTCTGGCAGACCGCGCTGAACCCGGTGATCGCACTCGAACTGCTCGCGGGAGGCACCTGGACGGGACGCGGCGTGCTCGGCCCGGAGGCCTTCGACGCTGCGCCGTTCCTCGAGCTGATGGCACGCCCGGTCGCCGACGGCGGCTACGGCCAGGCGTGGGGGATGCAGGATCGCCCGGTCGCCGCTCAGCCGACGCCGACGGCCGACAGCCCGGCGTAGAGCGCGCTCGCCGCTGCCAGCACGGCCACACCGCAGATCGTCGACGCCACGACCGGGTGGCGTTCGAACCAGTAGAGCAGACCGGGGTACTGCGCCAGCAGTTCGCGGCTCGTCACCGACTCGGCGAGTTCCGTGAGCGGCACGTCGAGGGTCTCGCACACCGCCCCCATGTCTCTGATCGACCAGAACTCGCCACGCAGCCGGATCACCTGCCTCCCGTCGCCGTCGCAGATGAACAGCTGGGGGAGCGTGTCGGCTCCGCCGCCGTGGAAGGTGTGGACGAGCAGGATGACGCCGATGTCGTCGGTCGGCAAGTGGGTCATCGAACCGAAGAAACCGCGTTCGGTGATGCCGTCCGGCCCCACCCACACCGCCACGCGCGAGTAGGTGAGCGCGGTGACCGCGAGCACGGCCATAACGACGACCTGGGCCAGCAGTATGGCCGGCCACGCACCGTCGGGGACGGTGAGGAAATACAGGACGGCGAAGATCGGGCCGAGCAGCGCCAGGGTCGCGACGCCCGCGCGGCGCAGCACCGAGGGCAGCGGGCGCAGTCGCTCGAGGCCCGTCGGAGCGCGGCGCGGACGGCTCACCGGCACGGTGCGCCGGGTCCCCGGCCGCTGCGCACTGTCATGCTCACTGCCATCGTTCTCGTCTCTCCCCAGGGTGCACTCCGCTGCGGAGGTTCCCCAAGACTCTTTCACTTTAGCTCTCGCGCTCCGCGACCGCTCGGAGCGCGAGCTGATTGACAGCGCGTCGAGCGCGGCGTAATGCGCGTGCCGCACCGGTCAACCAGAGCGCGACTCAGCATCAGTAGGATCGGGTATCGCCCCGTCGACCGGCAATCAGCCCGGACCGGCAGACCCGAAACTACCCGAAGAAGAGAAGAGACCATGAGCACACTGCGCACACCCGCCCGCATCGTCCTGACCGCGGCCGCGGCGCTCCTCGGGGCCGCGGCCCTCTCCGGATGCTCGGTGCTCGAGAACGTATTCCCGGCACAGGCCGAACGCGACGCCGAGACGCAGGAGATCGCCGAGGCCGGGCAGCAGGACGTCTTCGAGGTCGCCGTCGGCGACTGCTTCAACAACGAGGGCGAGGTCGCCGCCGACGAGACCGGCGAGGTCAGCGACATCCCGGCCGTGCCCTGCGCCGAGCCGCACGACAACGAGATCTTCCACCTGTTCGACCTGGCCGGCGACGAGTTCCCGGTCGACGTCGACACGCTCGCCGACGACGGCTGCTACGCGCAGTTCGCCACGTTCGTCGGGCTCGAGTACGAGGCATCCGCCCTCGACTACTTCCCGATCATGCCCACCGCCGAAACCTGGTCGCAGGGAGACCGCGAAGTGATCTGCTCGGTCTTCGCCGAGACGCAGACCACCGGCACCCTCGCCGGCGCGGCCCGCTAGTCGTGATCACGACCGCGACCACGCGCGTCTACGCGAGCGGCATCGCCGGCAGGCTCGCCGCCCTGCTCACCGGCGTCGTGGCCGTGCCGCTGATCGCCTTCGGTGTTCCGGCGCTCGTGCTGCGCGAGATGCTGGGCATCCGCGAGTCGAGGCTGCTCATCGCCGTGTGCGTGGGCATCCTCGTCGTGGGAGGGGTGTGGGTGCTCGTCCACGTCTTCGTGACGGGGCCGATCCGGTTCGAGACGGATGCCCGCACCGTGCGGCTGCGGAGGGGACTCCGGGTCAGCAACGAGTGGCAGCGGGCCGACACGTCGTTCGCTTCGCTCGTCGAGCGGCAGTCGACCAACGGCATCCCCACCGGGGCCGCGCGCAAACTGTTCGCGACCACAGCGACGGAGCGCACCGAGGTGCTCTGCCGTTGGTTCTCGGCATCGACGTTCAACGACCTCATGGCCGACCTGGCCCCGGTCGGCGCCGCACCGCCTGAGGCACCCGTCGCGGGCGCGCACCGCACCTTCGCCCTCGACCCGCGCGCGGGCGCGCTGGGCGCGACGGGCAGGGCTGTCGTGACCGTGCTCGTCGTCGGCGTGCTGGTCGCTTTCGGGGTCGTCGCATGGTTTGCCGCAACCGACCCGGCCGTCGACTCGGAGGCGCTGGTGTTCGCGGGAGCGGCGGCGCTGTTCGTGGTGCTCGTCGTGCTGATCGCCGGCATATCGGCAAGGCGGCGCCGGTC
>Ga0247807_10001431_pt1 | contig 13984 bp, 9 predicted proteins | sample UWRJL074202C1_FD_179931 | JGI IMG/M metagenome (GOLD analysis project Ga0247807, IMG submission 179931) | Plant litter microbial communities from Arlington Agricultural Research Station in Wisconsin, United States - UWRJ-L074-202C-1 | ecosystem: Environmental > Terrestrial > Plant litter >...
AGGAATCCAATGGCCACTCCAACACAATACTTAGACGCCTTTGCAGGAGACGATTGGACTTGACTTGACATGACATATTACACAGTACACATTACCAGATTTTGAGGCGATTCACTTCCACCCTCCCATGGAATGGTACCCAAAGAACGAAATGAACGAAGGGATTGCAGCATCCAACCATGCGCGCGCGATGCATCCTAGTGATATGCCAAATTCATGCCTTTCCCGTTTATGCCCACTTTCAGGCGCTCATCTCGAGCCTCTCTGCCGGGCTGACCACAAAATACCTGTTCGAATTGGCAAAGTCAATCCAGCACCGGTCTTGTTTTGTTTGTTTATCTGCATTGATGAGGCAGATGGTGTTCGTAGGACACCGGTCTTTGGACCTGGGCTAGCCCTGGGACTCCTCATCTGAACCTTCCCACAATTCCGATCATCACTTGGGCTGACTTTTGCTTTTACTGCCTATCCTACTCCTCCGACCCAATCTCTCGCATCAAAGCATCATTGCAATATCCCCCATCGCCTAGAGGCAAAATGCACTGCGGAAAGTCCACATTGCTTTTGCAAGCAAGAAGTGAGAAGTCGCAAGTTGAGAGTCGAGGCTCCTCCACAGTCGAGAGTCTGAAACGCATAAAAGCTAAAATGGTCGGAAATGAGGCGTCGAACAGCCTATCCCTCCCTCCCTGGTAAGATGCTCAACCCACCAATCAATCGTAAAGCTATGGTCAACCCTGACGCTATCGACCTTCGATTCCCTGACGAGCCTGATCTGCTCGCCCTTGGAGAGATCTCTTGGAAGTTGGAATTCCGGCAAGCTATTTCGGGTCACTTGTGGCAGAGATGAGATCATGAGAGCTTCAATCCAAGTGTTTTGTTTACAACCAGGTTCACCCTCGCCATTAGGGGACTTGGGATAACACGGGCTCACGGCCATTCCGAGGTTTCTTTTTCGGATGAACTCTATTGCTACCGGACCCAAGCTACTGTACCGGATTGTAACTGTACTGAGGAACAAGAACTAAACTATGGGGACGGGAAGACCATTTCATACCTATCCGATATATATCCAATGTATTAGAATAGGTACAATCAACATCAATATCGTACCTACTGTATGATACAACCATCAGCACCAATCGCGACTCGACCGATAGCATTTGTCTGATGTATCTCAAACATCATTACCAAAACAAAAGAAATTACGATTCTCCAAATTAAAGATGCTTGCTTCTTACGCCATAGGGGTGCCTGAGTGTCTTGAGGCCGAAAGGAATATATATCCTCAAAAACGATATAATAGCATTTCAAATATCACAAGTCAAGAACAATGCAAGCAAACGTGTATTAATTAGCCCTACCTCGTAAAACTTTGACATGACGCCAAACATGCACCATCCCGCCTGGTTGTCCTCGATTCATCCAATTGCGACCCGTCATCGCGTGTTTGCTCCGGAGAATAACATGCCTGTTTTGTCGCGGCTCCACCGTCAGCTTGAAACGAAACATCCTTACCAGTTCCTGGATTTGAAAATATGAACCTTCTAGTCGTTGCAAAAAATACGACGTGCAATTTGGAAGACGAGTCTTGAAATGACATCCCAACACAATTAACCATAGAACGCTTTACAGCTAATTTCGAAAGACGTTTCTATCCCGCTTCAAAGGTGAAACCAAACTTTGGCCAGCTGGGTATCCCCTGCCCATCTGCTAGTATAGAAGTCTATGCTCACTTTGCCTATTAATAGGAGAGGTGCCTTTTGCACTCATGGTAACAAAACCACTGCTCGGCAACTATGAGCAACTTCCTGGTCATGAGATGTCCTATCTTCCTCTAAAGGAGTTTCGAGCTTGCAGATTAAGAGCGAAGCCAAGCAAGGTTGGTCGATGACCGAATAACATTTGTCGTATTCCGTCCAATCCTTGAATCGTGTGAATTATGACTATTTATTAAAATGCAGCGCAGCGCGCTTCGCATTATCTCTCCGTCTCTCTTATCTGGAGCTTAACTCGACTTGAGTCGGAAAGTGATTAAAACCAAAAGAGTGAGGATTATTGGTCGCGTTCATTACAGTTAACAGTTCTTGACACAAACTTGAAACAATTAGGAAGCATATCTATATAATCTATAACTGAACCCACCATCTGTACTGAAAACGTGACAACACAATAGCTTTGGGTCCCGTCAGTTCGTATTCTGTATTTTCTATGTTTTAATCCTCAGGCTAGCTTGCATCCTTCAGCATCGATAGTCCTCAATGTTTAATAAAGAATCTGGGATTCATTCCAGGACTTTTCGGATGAGTTTTTTCCATAATACTCTCCCTTGATTTTGTGCTTAACAAACAATTACAACGTCTCTCACACAGTGACTTCATACCGCAATCACCCGTCGAGAGCAACCTTTCCTCAACCTTCTCTCAAAAGGCACAATCGATAGGAAAATCTATATCGTGCTCCCCAGCCTCTATTCCCGCCCGTGCTAAACAAATCAGAGAGAACCCAGCCTAGCCAAAGGCTAGCACATACGGCATTGTAGAAAAAGCTTCTACAATGTAGGGTCACCGATCACCTCATACTAACTGAGGGGCTGCGGGGACAAATTTCATGAAATCGTACTTCCGAGCTTCAGCATACGGCAGGAGACAAAGCCCATATGTATACATATGATAAGCCAAGAGCTCTGTCAGGACTGGTTTGAATTGCTCTCATGCAAATACAGGAGTTGATAGACACGTTTCGGATCTCTCTCTCTCTCTCTCTCCCTATTGTCACACATGTTTTCTGTGAACCATGAACTTGTACGGCGAAAAACGGGTCAGTGCTTATTACCCAATAAGATGGCATCAGGAAGTAGCTAACCTCTACCCGTGACGACTGCTAGAGATATATTTTGGACTAGTGATAATAGACCAATAGTGGCGGTTGGCTCCAAAGTCAGAAACCTCAAGCGAAAGGAGAATGTCAGAGCTGGAGTATCTGACACTTATCTAGCCAAATAGAAGAGCCGAATAATGGAAACGAGGTTGAAAGCTAGCATGAGAGTTTCACAACTGGGCTTTTGCTCAGTTGGCCTTCATTACTAGACTCGGCTTATGTATTACCCAGGATGCTAGAGGTTGTCATCCTGTATAGGAAACTTCACGATGTTGGAGCGAAGAAATGTGCTCTGATCTGCTAATGAGAAACTCACACTCAATGACACGCTGACTTAAGGAAGGCGAGGTACTTTTAAGCGCTATCTGGTGGCGTGCTGGGAGATTCATACTGAAAGGGGAAAGATTGGAGGCAGGACATTATGGCAGCAATAGGAGGTTATGAGAGTAGAGAGTACGAGGCTAAAAACAAAATTCATTGGAAATGCTCCTGGATGAGATTTTGCTACATCTTCGTGTTTGTATAAAGAGCAACATGAATTTTGCCCTCGTCATGCTTCTCCTTGTTAGTTTACATTTTGATACTTATGTTGTAGAAATCCAGGCCCAATGCTAAAGCACTCAGGACTGCTGAATATCCCAGCAAAATTCCCATGGCTTGTATGTCACTGACATGTAAGGTGGGGATGGTCATATTGACAAGCCCAGTCAATAGATTCGCAATCAAAAATATGAATAGACCATTTCGATTGTACGCTTCGAGCACATTACTCGTTGCATGCTTGTATGTCTCCTCTTCAGTGGATTTACTGGCATCTGCGCTCCTGTGGTGGGCCGGGAAGAAGACCGTTTCGACTAAACAAAACAAAAGTATTTGGGAAGTGTTGAATGCTGCAATCCAAATGATATAAGGCAAGTTGGCTAGTCGCCTAGATACGACCCAACCAAAGCCGTAGGTATAAGATGTTAATAAACCATAACTGATTATCCAGACCATAGACCAGCCTCCAAGGGTGAGTAGTAGGCGTTTTCGTGCCTTGATCCCTGTGCCACCAGACAAGGTCCGTGGCATGATATACATACCAGTTGACTGTCCAATGAGGAATATCGCCAGGTAACCAAAAAAACTGAATATGCCTTCTCGGTTCTGAGAAAATAGGTCTTTTCGAGGCGCAGTGAGAATAAATGCTTTGAGGCTCGTATTCTCAAGAGTGATTTGATATAATGAACCTAGAACCACTGCCAGCCCCGCATATGAAGGTAGGTATTGGAACGCGGTTTGGAAAAGCGCAAGGAATGGCGGTAGAAATCCCAGGGTGAAGAAGAAGTTCCAGTGCACTCCATATTCTGTGACGTGCTCGGCATAATCCAGCCCCTTAACCGTATAAAGTCTTATCAAGCCCAATATGAGGAGGGGAAGCGAATGTCTCAACGATCCGTATAAACGTGTTCCAAGCGTCCTTGTTCTCCCTTCTAACTGCTCTTTCAATATTGGTCTTGCAGCTACCAACCCTGCGGAAAAGACGAAAGATCCTACACCGACATCCATCAAGGAGGTTCCCCAGTTCTCAACCTTCGCAAATCTGCGCGGGAAGATTCGAAAATCAACCGCTAGAATAGCAATACATGTAACAACCAACATTGCTCCACGGTATGTAGTGAGGAAGGACTTCTTGGGGAGAGGATTCAGAGCTTCAGGCTTTGACTGTTTGACCGGGGCTCTAGGAGGAAGCTTCCTCTTAACGACAGCGTGAGGAAATGCAAATATGATAGCGACAGGGGCGAGAAGAAGTAGAATCAGAAGTATGGGAGCGTTTGCGTAGACAGTCGTAGCGAGGAGAATTGCGCCGACATTGAGGAGGAAATCTACCGCAGAGGCGAGCGGAGTATAGGTTTTGAAGAACGATTGCCTGGACTGCAACGCAGACCAGAGGATCACTGCCACCTATTTGACAATTAGAAGACCTCTCATTGAAGAAATGATTGCGGGCAGGTGGGCTTGGAGCCAACTCACAGGCGCGACTGCTGTTACATAGTTGATTTCGGAGATGCTCCCTCCTGTCAACCCAGATACGAAAGCTTCTTTCTGGCTCTTGTAGCTCGCAGCCTTCGCTGCTTCTGCTGCCCGCGACATTTGTTCTATATTAAGTTGCTAATGGCCGCTGATTTCAGCTGGTGGGTGGGCATTGCATATGGAGGCTGAACTGAATTGAAGCTATTGAAGTTGCCAGATGTCAAAACCTACTTCTCCCCATTATTTAGCATTTTAGCGAGCGGGAAGATCCCCGCCCGCCTTCCCGCCCGTCTCTCCACAACTTCATCGACAACTCACTTCAGCCTCATTTCTTATCATGTTTCAGTGCCGCCAAAGGAAGTAGTTTGAATGGGTATTCTCTTCTTAAACTACTTGTTTACTCTTTCCCGCTTCTCATCGCTTTCTTTGTTATTCGCGCCATTGTTCTTTGAATATATGACTCGGACGACCAAGTCTGCCACCTTCATACGGATCAATGCTGTTAACCTACAGTTTTATGAAATGCAATGCTGAGTATGTACTGATTGTGACCCAGCTTTGGATGGCACAGTGTGGCACTCATTGCACTAATCACAATATCCTATATGTAGTGATGTGTGCAACTACATATTTGAGAACGAAGTTGAAGATACTCGACATTATCCGCACACTTCTGTGAATTTGAGTTGCGTTGTTGTCTTACCACGAAGCAAATTCCAAGTAGCCTTGTCGGCAGTACCTCTCTCAGATAGTAAGCGCTGGATGAGATGAAGTCTGTCTTGATTTGATGAGTTTCTGTTTGTCACTGATTTCCTCAAATCTAAAACTTCGGTAGACCATAGTATCAATGGCTGTCTAGCAATGGTCTACCAGTGCTTGTGCTGCACATTATTGAGGAGAGTGTCGCCGATCGGTAGTGTTTAGGGCTTAGATCAAAAGCCGCGGCTTTTCCACCTATCGCGTCACGTTGTAGTATTGTGTAACTGTTACTTGTTATGTCTTCTCTTCTATCCTTTTCGTAGGAGCTGCATGGATTATGGATGCTACATCGACGGATCTGATAAAAAACATGGAAGACTCACGTCCTTTATTTGAGGGTTTCAAATGCTTCTATGATTTCCAAAGAATAGCGATAAATATTCAGAAGTGGACAACTCACTTTCTTTCATATCCTATTGGAAAAATATCCCTCCACTTGTCACAAGCATCCTTTTAGACAAAATTATGGCAGATGTTATCAGCGGTTTTAAGAGTGCAACCTTGAAATCTTGGGCAGTGTATATCAAGGCTCTTGCAAGGTGATCGGCGTTGCTCCTCTACATCGGTTTAACGCAACCAGAGTACAACTCTGTGTGATCGATATGCTACTCGTCTTTTACCCTTCCGCCAGGTAGAGACTCAAAACAGTCAGCTGATTCGGCCCCAACTCAACCGGGAATTCTCATCCCGTCGTTTTCAATTCATCCGGAAGAATGTCACCTGCTCCACAACTTTCACCAAAGCCACGATACGAGTGACGAGCATCTGTCCAATCGAGTCGTACGTCCCGGCCCAGGCATAGAGGCAGCACGCGCCTATTATATCCAGGAAACACTACCAATCGGCCCCGAAAGCAATGCATCTAGGAGGCGAGGAAGCTTGATCGATACACAACATACTCCCAGGAGATACTCTGCTTTAGCTCGTCCCAAGAATCTGGCTCAACACGTGGCAAGGCTGGTTGTCACATCCTCAACCCATGTCGATTCGGACGCCGGGAGGGTCAAATAAACTCTTCCACTGTCAAAATGAAAATCCTGAAAACAGCGTAGCATGACTATCTACACGGGATAGCCCTGTTCATAACGACTTGTCAGAGTTTGCTCAGGAGGCGGAGTAAGTGGCTGTGGATGTTGCTAAGGCTATATGGTCATTCCCCTATCAATTTACAAATTAACACTTGAGGGACTATGGATTTGCTTACCTAGAGCAATCTCACCACAAGTTAGTGCTTTCAGTTTTCACCTATCAAGCTTGGAAGTGGTGTATGAGAACTTAGGCGGAAAGTGCTTCAGTGGTAATAGTTCGTGTGAAGTGTTGTGTCGATCATAAGTTCACCGGCTCTTCTTGAATTATAAAGAGTTCAACACTGACCAACTGCGGATCAGTGCATTCGTTGTCAGGAGCGAAAGACGGGCCCAATACTTACATTATGCCGTCCAAGTATATGTAGGCCGCCATCTATGGAAGTTATATCTAATCACGATAAAGGTGAAAAATAGGAGTGCTTAAGCTATTCAGAAATGTCAATGATGGGACTGCTTGGAGTCTATCGGAAGAGTGATCGTACCAGTCCGTAAGTAGTCTATATCATAGCAAGTCTGCTAGTAGATCTAACTTTCTTATTAGGCACTGGTAGATATCCAAAGAGCAATTCCTAATCTACTTTCGCTGGCGGCGCTACTCCTCTCGGGGTATCACAAAGAATGACATAGTCAAGCTTCCTGTCTCATATCTACAGGTTTGGCAGGAAGTGATAGCTTACGTCTATACAGGCAAAGGGCCTGTGACATCTCTTATGAGAGCCAATATCCTGTACCTGGACCGCAATGCTTGGGTAACGCTACCTCACATCTGTGCACTTCAAAAGTCGGTGAGGAACCGGTGCCTTGGGACAATAGATTGGGGATTGCCCTGCAGTGAAGGACACTTCAATGACTTGCATGTATCCGCCATAGTGCCAAAATTCTAAACCTCACTTTGTTGACCTTCTCCATGGATAGTGATCCTTCACCAATTTTTATGCAATAAGTCGGGAATGATGGCGGGAAATATATGCGGGCATTATGCCGCTGCAGATAGAGGGAGCATTTCTTCTATTCTATTCATCCACATACTCTATCAGAGTTTTCTCTCTGCGTCTGCAGCATCTGCAGAACATGAAGATATCAAGCTCATTTAAAATCAAGGTTTCAAACCCCAGACAACCCCACGTATGCACGCAGTTACACTGTCACTTCAATCGGGCCTTAATGGCAGATCCAGATAATTGACCGATGATGAACAGTAGCGCAGAGCAGAATTACGGCCTAAGAACTCACGTAGCGCGTGTGGCAGTTTGTGCACTGGTAATCCTACCTTTATTTTGAGCCTTCAAGGTGCGAGCTACTTGCATATAGTCGCAGTGGTGCAATAAAACGACCCACAACTAGAGAGCTCATCTCATGTACATCGACCCTATTTCTGCACGAACACCAACACCAACACCAACACTATACAAATACCGTAACGCACAGAAGCGGAAACATGGCAGACTGTTTGTTCACCAAGCTGGCATTACGAAATACCACCGGTAGTACTCGGGCAGGTAAGACTGTGTTTCCCAAGTGGATATGCCATCAACGATCGCGCTCCTTGGACACGGAAGATGAGGGGAGGAAGGGGAAGCTCGGACAGCCTCGCTTGTGATTATCCACCACAAGCCACCAAGAAGCTTTAGGCCAGGGTATTTAAGAAGATGCCCCCATGTCATCTTCATTAGACATATGTTATGTTCCGAGGATACCTGAGATTAATTACTGTAGAAGCTGGGGTGAAACAAAGAGTATTGCATATACATTCTGATCTTCGGAGCGGATAAACAACAAAGCATGGGGCACCGATAGATCTGAAGCTCGTACGACATGTGCAGATCTGCTTGGACGGTACCGTTGCGTGTCTTCTGCAATTGTTAGCATCCTCGTTGCTGTTCTAGCCACTGTTGAACCGCTAAAGCACAAGAAATCAGCACATATTTCTCTTTGGATCAGAACAGGCTGAACTAAATCAGCAACCTTTGATGCACACTGAGGAAGCTGTAGATGTCCATTGCCATAGCTAGCTTCGAGTTTGAAAGAAGCAGTTAATTACCCCATGAGGACATATCCCCAGGTAAAACAATATGTCGATAATGCCGCTTCTCACACACATCAAACTTACGGTTATGCCGTCTAGCTCCCCCTAAACAGGACCAAGGATGGTCAACATGTGAAGTCATTCGATCGACGGTTGGTCCAGAGCACCAATGTCTGCGCTGTAAGCGCTTTCGAACTATTGCACCTGGTCCCTTGAAATTTCTCGAAATAACTCTATTTCTCCTCACGTGTTTCTCTATTCATACCCTGGAGATATCTCTATCACGCGTATTCCACATTCGTCTCTGCCCTCAATTAAGCCACCACGAGGAAACTGTCCCACAACATGATATACACAGCATAACTTAAACTCATGCTGTGTAAACTCTCTTTACCTCAGCCACGAGGTCTGCCGACAGCGACAAAGGCGCTTTCCAGAAAATCTTACGGAATCCCGACACATATGCCGTCCAACTTCAAAGTAATATTGTTGTACTTATATACCCTCACACCAAGCCACAACCTCCCACCGTAGTCGAATTGCGATCGAGTCCACTCAAATGCAATTTGTAAACCTGATATGCCTTCCCAAGTATTCCATGTGAATATGATAGTAAACATCACGTTTTGGCGAATCAAGCTATGCACAACACCTGGAGCTCCAATTATCCAACCACCCTCACCAGCATGTCTCGACGACAACACTTTACATAACATTTCGATTCGTCAAACCGACACAAATCTGTCATTTTCACATAGTACTTTCTCTGCTAATTCAGTGGAGCTTGATTGTTGTTGCTTCCCAAGATGTTTTGGCTAATGGTTGTTCGGGCTCACGATATTGCCGCAAGCCGGCCACCGGCCCGGTATTTCTTTCTTTTCCTCACCTAAATCCCGAGAGAGTGTTTCTTCAAGTTACACGAGAGACTACATCATTCGTTCAATATATACTTAATACCGCCGGGAAAAAGTGCCTTTAACCTCGCATATATCTGCCGATACCAAAGACTTTCTCGGGACGCTCCCATTATTTCGGTAGTACGGGAGAGGGTTTCAGCTTGAATAGCATGATGCTCTTCCGGAAATTCCTACCAGATTGATTTGCCTCACGAACGTGCTGGATCTGCTTCAAATGTCACAGCTGTGTCTTCAGAGAATCCCCAAATCTATTGACAAAGATTAATCCTGATTCATATCTTGCTATTCCCACCCCTCCACACCACCATCGACGCAGACCCTGCAAATGCGTACTGGTGCATATGCAGGCATTGTCTGCATAGCATCGTGTGCTGCATATGATGCCTGCATGCTGGATGTGCATTGCAGTAACGCTAAATACCCCTACCCTGCTCGTGTCGAGACTCGAACAACGGACGCACTATCCTTGATTAAATTCACATTCTATTGTGAAAAAGAACTAGGAGTAAGATGACGACGATATGTGGTAGGGGTTTGTTTAGCTATGGCTGGGGATGACATGCTTGAAGAGCAGATAGACAAAGAAGAGACCAAGAAGGGTGATGCGATATATCTGCACCAGATCAAGTCGCGGTATACGTAGATCAAAGTTCTGATGTCATTAGAAGAATTTTGATTTCTATAGAGGTGGGTAGAATATTTCCATCATCTTGCAAAGCCATAACATTGCATTCCATCTACCCAAGAAAAATTATCCCTTTTGAATACTTCTCTTTAGAGCGATTATCTGGGTCCTTTTTTGAAGACTTTTGAGAGACCTGTTGATAAGAGAGGGGTATCTAAACGCTTTTAGAGCCAATAATCCATAGACTTTTCGGAAAAATTGTCAAGCAAGAAGGGTTGCTTCAATTAAGCCAAAACCCATGAATTTGCTCGAGAGAAGGAAAGATATGCTTCCAGATGTGCTATAAACCGCTGTACCGATTTTTAATTGAAGGAAATGCATATGTGAGAAAATAAACCTCTTCTCAAATATTGGTACAGCTGTCGTGATATCGCAGCCCAGGTAAACAAAGCCTAGGCAAAACCATCATCTCAAAAAAACAGATTTGCCCGGCCACCTATAAGTTCCAAAAGAGAGATGAAAGCCATTGCGTGAGGAAGTTGTTTGCGCCTGGGAGATCGTAAGGTCATGAAGATCATTGCTCGTGATGTGTGAGGAGAGGGTAAAGTTTTGCATGGTAAAACTTTTTGGGGGTTTAATTTCTTAGGTAGGAGACATGATTGGAATTAAATGCTGCACTAGCGTCCACATGTCTCATTCCCTTAATAAATAGGTCGCAAGAGTCCTATGAGTCGTAGAAAATTTGCAAAAGGTGCTGCTCAAGATTACTCTGAGAGAGCAGATCTATTGTCTGCTTCTGGTTTGGTATCGTTAGGATATACTTTATCGGATTCCCTGCCTACTTCGACGGCCACAGGGTAAGACTTTTCGTCTTTGTAGCGAAGTAAGGTGGGATGATGTCCGGGAGGGAGCGTAATACTCTCGCTTCTACGGGCACGTGGTGACATGCGGTGGCTGTCATTGGCATCACCATCTGGACGGCTACCCCATGAGGTCTGAAGTGAGTCAGCATGAGCATTAGTGGCTATGAATGTCGAGGTACATACCATTCGTAACGTGCATAGAGCCCAAAGTTTAATCAGACCATGGAAATATCCAAACAGAATGGACACCGGAAGGAATATCAGATCAGACGGTTCGCGCATAAACAGGCCGACAAGTTTGACCACCTTGGTGACAAGTAGGAAAATGAGCTGAGCTACGGTTGCATACCATCCGTATCCAGGCATCGATGTCTCGGCGAACTTGTAAGTCACAAACACAATAAAAGGATCCATCACGAAAGCGAGAGATGTGAAGGTGGCGACGTGTAGTGCATAGGTTGACCAAGGCTGTTGTCTATAATGATATTAGTGTCCAGTAAATGGCGAACCGACTACTGTACGTACCTCCATACATATGCTTCGGTGACCAAGCTGGTATAGTTTGATCGCCAATTGCTACGTGCCCAGCGTGAACACTGATATAAGAACTTGCTGTTATTCTCCAAGGTCGTCTCCAACTCACATTCCCGATTATACTGCACCCAAGTTTTCCACTGATGGGACACCAACCAGCGGGTAATGAAGTTGTCGTCGTCAGCATTGAGCTGGTACTTTCCCCAACGTTCGGTCTTAAAGCCTTCGAGAAACAGGGAGCTCTGGAGGATCTCCGACCGGAAGCATCCCGTCCTTCCGGACATGCAAGAGGTACCGCCATCGATGCCATGTGTAGCCGAAATCTCAAAGTTTCGCCGCTCGATATACGCTGCACCTAGCCAGTTGAAACAGCGTGCCAACCAAGGCCCCGAACGAAGTCTTTTGACCCGCTGACATGTTCCAACACCACCCATCTTTGAATCTTCGAATGGAGCCAGGATCCAAGGAAGCATTGTACGAGGCCACGTGACATCGTCGTCCGCCATCAGAATGAAAGGAGTCTTGACCTTAGGTATGGCCTCGCAGACCTGGATCCGCTTATTGGCAATGGAGGTGTAGAAAATGCGGATATTAGATGCTTCTAGGCTCTTAACAAAGACCCGCAACTTTTCATATTTGTCTGCTGTGGTCACAAGCAAGAGCTCGGAAGGGCCACAGGCCAATATGCTTTGCAAGGAGTCTCTTAATTCTTCGAAATTGTCGTGTATCGTAGGAATGATAACAGTGATGTCTTTTGCAGTATGTCTTGGATTATCAGGAATTGGTATGGATTTATAAGTCCAGTGACTGATGGTGTTGAAGATGAATCGAATGTATCGATGTAGCCTATATTTTTATTAGTCATTCCGAGCTTCAAATGTCTTGAAATCATGATGTTCGTATAACTAGTGGCACATGGCCATCTCGAGCTGGGGAGGACTTTGAGCTTACCAAAGAATCATCCAAGTAAATCCCCAGATACCAAGATCCAAGATACTGAACATGGTTGGCGCCAATTTGACCTGTTAAGGTCTTTCCAAAAAGATAGACCCAAAGTTTGGGTACGAGTTTGATTAATCGATCTTGCCAATGGATAACAGAAAAACTGCTACAGAGGATTGTGTAGCAAATCTAAGGTCTTGCGTGGATAATGAAAAGTCGAGGGAACGTATTTCGGCTTATATTCGTAAGAGGGGAGGTCAGGCGACCGTGTAAACCTCGATTCGAGTGAATGGAGTGCTGATTTGCGGTGCTTTTGTTCCCTGTAAATTTTGCGGAGGGCCTAGAATTCACCTTCAGAGTCCCAAATCTTGGGTGAATGGATCCTGAATATGGCTCTGTTGACGTCGAGGTTGAGGTCGCAGATGGAACTCTACAAATTTTGGTAACAAGCTCAGTATTTTTCTCTTTCCTGTCAGAGATGTAGTTCTTCACTGGATCCAGCCGTGAAATCGAAACAATCTCCGTTTCCGCCAAATTCGATAATTTGCAAAGCTAAAACGCTCGAATATTTGATAAAAGACAATAAACAAAGATGCTTTTGACTAGGCGAACAATGATATTGGAGCACAACGAAGGACTGATACAGAAGTAGCACCAAAAGACCGTCTTCCTGGTGGTATCGATATCAATTGGATGAATACACAAGACTAAGAGCCCTTTTAAACGACACCTTGCACGAAGAGCGCCGGAATGTCATGTTGAAAAAAAGAGAAATGTGCACAGCTGGGCCGAATGGAATATATAGGTCAGCCATGAGAACGTACCATGTCGCGTAGACGCAAGAGCATCACCTCTATCAGCGGGCGCGAACCCGATCTGTCATTTTATGGGAAGTAAGCTCCAATGTTAGTGAGAAGCAGCTGTACTCTAAAGGGTCAGGACAGGCCAGGGATGGGGGACAGAGGCTTGTTGTGGAGAGCAGTAGCAGCAGCATTGTGGATCAACCGTCTGGGAGAAATCGACTCGCGCGCGTCAGGAAAAAAGAGACGCTTATTAGTGTTATTCTTATGAATGAATGAAAGATGTCAATACCTCATTAAAGCTTGGCCAACGCCACATATTACGGGGAATGAGGAGGCCCGGCAGTGCCAGGACCAGATTGGAGTAGAGAAGGCTCTGGCAATAGGATGTATCGCGTAACTACTGCTCGTACGTATGGGTGGGAAGGCATGAGGTGAGGGTGAGGTGAGGTGAGGGTGGTACGGAGTGAGACAAGGCTATTCTACTACCGCCAGTAGTTTGCTGGCTGGGTGCTCTTGGGATCCATACAACGACAGCAT